>Ga0070727_10002279_pt1 | contig 18760 bp, 21 predicted proteins | sample tdAd472_FD_66722 | JGI IMG/M metagenome (GOLD analysis project Ga0070727, IMG submission 66722) | Marine sediment microbial communities from the Atlantic coast under amendment with organic carbon and nitrate - tdAd47.2 | ecosystem: Environmental > Aquatic > Marine > Coastal > Sediment | place...
GTGTTCATCGTGGAAAAACCGACGTTCGGGTTGCTCGAACTGGGCTTCGTTGTCGGTAGCGCGCTGATCCATTTAGGGTATTTTCTATTGCTGCAGGCGGGCTACCGAAGCGGCGATTTGTCACTGGTGTATCCGACCGCACGTGCTACCGGACCGTTGCTGTCGGTCACCATGGCGGTGCTGTTCCTGGGTGAAGATATCACGCTGCAACTTGCCATCGGCGCCGTCGTCATCATCGTTGGCGTCGTCAGCCTGACCGGCGGCTTTTCGCGCCGCCCCGACAATTTCCGCACCTCGCTGCTGTTCGGGATCGGCTCTGGAACGTTCATCGGTTGTTATACCGTCTGGGATGCGCACGCGGTTTCCGCAGTGATGATTTCGCCGTTGGTGCTGGAAATCACCGGGCTCGTCTGCCGGGCCGTGGTGCTGACACCGGTCGGTGTCCGCCGCTTGCAGATCGTCGGAACGTTTTGGAAGGAACAGAAGCTGGCAATCTTCGTCGTCTCGGCGATCAGCCCGCTGGCATATATTCTCGTGCTGTATGCGATGACGTTCACACCGGTCGTCTATGTCGCCCCATTGCGCGAAAGCAGCGTTTTGCTGACCGTGCTGATGGGGAGCATCCTGCTCCGGGAAGGCGACCTGAAACGCCGGCTCGGCTGGGCGCTGGTTATTCTGGTCGGCGTCAGCCTGCTGGCGACTGCATAGTCACTTGCGTCCGCCGGCCAGCTTTGCACTGGCCGGATCCTTGCGCAGAAACGCCATGGCGATCACACCCAGTGCCGGACCGATCGCCAGCGGCGCCATCGCCCACTGCCAGCCGACGGACCCGGCAAAGACCGGTAGTGCGTGGATCGTCAAAAGCGTCAGTGAAAAGCCGATGCAAGTCTGCACCGTCAGCATGGTGCCGACGTAACGCGGATCGGCCAGTTCGATCACGCACGACGAGAACTGCGCGGAATCGGCGACCACCGTGATCCCCCAGACGATGCACAGCGCCAGCATCAAAAGCGGCAGACCGCCATACAGGAAACCGACCGTGGCCGCGCACAGCCCGCTGATCGTCATCGCGGCGATGGTCAGGGTCGTGCGCCCCATACGGTCGGCGAACAGTCCGCCCGCCATCGAGCCGATGCCGCCCGCGGCAATGACGCAGAACGTCGCCGCCCCGGCCCAGAACACCGGCGCCGGCAGCCCGCTCTCGGTAAAACTTGCGGCCAGATAGACACCGATCCAACCCCACATGGCATACAGTTCCCACATGTGGCCGAAATATCCCATGTTGGCGAGCCGGAGCGGTCGGTTGCGCCAGGCATCCAACATGGCGGCGGGATTGAACGGCACCGCCGGCGCCAGCCCGGGGCCGGGCTTGCTTTGCGCGATCAGCAACGCCCCCAGCACCGCAGCCATGGAGGCGGCAGCGATGGTGAAACGCCAGTCGACCCCGCCAGCGACATTGAACAGATGCGGCAGCGCGGAACCGATGGTCAGCGCGCCGACCAGAAGCCCGACGAGAAACCCGGTATCGCCCTTCGACCACGACGATGCCAGTTTCATGCCGACCGGATAGACTCCCGCCATGCACATTCCGGTCACGAACCGGAACAAAATGACCAAAAAAGACGATGGGTCGACGAAAAGAATCGCCGCGTTGGCAGCAGCGCCGGTCAGCGCCGAAAGCGCGAACAGGCGGATCGGCGCAACCCGGTCAGGCAGCGTCAGCAACGCACTCGTCAGCGTGCCAATCACGAAGCCGATGGAAACGGCACTCGTATACAAGGATGCCTGCACATCGCTGATGCCTGCTTCGGCTTTCAGCGCCGGCACCACGGCGCTGGCAGAGAACCACAGCGACAGGGTCAGCACTTCGGCCAGCGCCAGCGTAATCAGTGCCTTTCTTTTCTCGTCGGGGTCGATCTCGAATGCGGTCATCCCACCGCTTTAGAGGATTCCGGCGGCGGGGCCAAGCGCGGTGGAAATCTTCTACCCCATCCGTCCCCCTTGGCGGAACCCGCGATTGGGTGTAAACCCCGCGCCCATGAACACGATGATGACCGGGACCAATGATCCGCGCACCGAACTGGTGGGCCTGAGCCGCACCGAGTTGGCGGACGAGCTGACGCGTCTCGGCGAAAAGCCGTTTCGCGCCAAACAGCTCTGGCACTGGATCTACCATCAGGGCGAAACCGACTTCGTCAAAATGACGACGCTTTCCAAGGATTTTCGCGCCAAGATCGCCGAGACCCACAAGGTCACGCGACCGGCTGTGGCGACGGAACAGACCTCCACCGACGGAACGCGCAAGTGGTTGTTCCGGCTCGCCGACGGCAAGGAAGTCGAGACCGTGCACATCCCCGAGGAAGACCGGGGCGCCGTGTGCGTGTCGAGCCAGGTCGGTTGCACGCTTGCCTGCAGCTTCTGCCACACCGGCACGCAACCGATGGTGCGCAATCTGACTGCGGGCGAAATCGTCGGGCAATTCATGGCCGCGCGCGACAGCTACGGCGAATGGCCGTCCCCCAGTGACGGTAGCCGGCAATTGTCCAACATCGTCATGATGGGCATGGGCGAACCGCTGTTCAATTACGAGAATGTGGCCAAAGCGCTGACCATCGTCATGGACGGCGACGGCATCGCACTGTCGAAGCGGCGTATCACCTTGTCGACATCGGGGATCGTGCCGGAGATCGAACGCTGCGGCGATGAACTCGGCGTCAATCTGGCGATCAGCCTACACGCAGTGCGCGACGACCTTCGTGACGAGCTTGTCCCGATCAACAAGAAATGGCCGATTGCCGAATTATTGGACGCGTGCCGCCGCTATCCGACATCGTCAAATGCGCGCCGCATTACGTTCGAATATGTGATGCTGGCAGGCATCAACGATTCCGATGCCGATGCGCATGAGCTGGTCCGCCTGCTCAAGGGTATTCCGGCGAAAATCAATCTGATCCCGTTCAATCCGTGGCCGGGCGCGATCTATGAGTGTTCGTCCGGCAACCGCATCCACCGCTTTGCGGAAATCGTCAACAATGCCGGTTATTCGTCGCCGGTACGTACACCGCGCGGGCGCGATATCATGGCTGCCTGCGGTCAGTTGAAATCGGCCTCCGAACGGGTACGGAAGTTTTCGGAACGCGCCGAAGGCGCCTAGATAATTTTTGGTCCCAATCTTGCTTCTCTTTTCCGTACCAACAGAGGAGAGAGGATACCATGTTCGACAAATCAGACGCCGCGCAAGCGTACGGCGCGGGCGCAGCCGCTGCATCCCCGGCCAATGCATCCGGCAACAAAAAGCCCCAGCTCGATCAAGAACCGGCCTGGAAAAGTGATTTTCGCCGCACGCTGGATGAAATCAGAGACAAAGGTTTCGGCGCCTATACGGACGAAATCCAGGCCAAGAAAATGGAAGAGCTTCGCGAAAAAATCCTCGCATCCATGGGGCTTTCCGAGGCAGACCTCGAGAATATGTCCCCCGAGCAACGCAACCAGATCGAGAAGATGGTTGCTCTGGAAATCCAGAAACGCCTTGCCGCTGAAGACGCGCTCGACAACGACGCGGGGTTGGCATCGAACGATGTCGGTGCGGTTTCCGATCAAGTCCGCACGGCGCCGAACGGTTTGGGCGCCGGCATTCTGCTGATCCAGGAAATCGATCCGAACCCGGCGACGAAGGCCGAAAAGGAAGAAGAAGCCGGGTAATTTTTGCCTTAGACCCGGCAAAATACAGGCTCCGTTTTCTAGTAGATTCTTTGCAGTAAAGACCAAACAGGCGTATGTGAAGAGTGTTAAAAGTGATGTTCTTATAAAGCGAATACACTCTTGAACGACCAGTTTCGGGCCACTGATTCCATTCATGTTACGACCAGCCTCAAGCCGGTATCCGTGCGCTTGGGCGATACGTTGCTCGCGGAAAGCGAGAAGCCGCTGATCGTCCATGAGCCGGGCTATCCACCTCGCTATTATTTCCCGCGCGGCGATGTGAGAATGGACGCGCTTGCGGCGTCACGCTCGTCTACCACTTGCCCGCACAAAGGTACGGCGGAATATTTTCACCTGAATTCCGACGGCGCGGACGGTCGCGATATCGCGTGGTCGTACCCGTCGCCGTACCTGTCAGTGGCCGAGATTAGTGGTTTCATTGCCTTTTACGACGACGTTCCCGGTATCGCCATCGGTTGATACGTCGGCTTTTAAACATTTTTAAACCGCGCCCGATGTTCACTGGACATCTCTTTCATTTACAGGAGATGCCCCGTGCTATTGGACCCGACGACGTTCGAAACCCTCGCCGAACGCCTGAACGGCAGCGTCGATGCCGTGCGCGCGGCCACGAAAGGCATGCCCGCGCTTCCCGAGGATGATACATTGATGCCGCTCCCGCCGGAACGCGCGCAAATTCTGCTTTCTTTCGGACTGACGGCACGCGATCTCGAATTCATGGGCGATGCACAACGCGCCATGGTCGATGACGTCGTTAACCGCGTCATGGCGGTACAGGCGCTGGCCTGATCCGCCTTTACGAAACGGGCGGGATCAATATACTGCGCGCGCTTTGTCATACTCGAAATTTGAAAGCGCGCACGCATGAGCAACGAAGTCAAAAAGGTCGTCCTCGCCTACTCCGGCGGGCTCGATACCTCGGTCATTTTGAAATGGCTCAAGGACACCTACAATTGCGAGGTCGTCACCTTCACCGCCGACCTCGGCCAGGGTGAAGAGGTCGAGCCGGCCCGCAAGAAAGCCGAGATGCTCGGCATCAAGGAAATCTACGTCGAGGACTTGCGAGAGGAATTCGTCCGCGATTACGTCTTCCCGATGTTCCGTTCGGGCGCGATTTATGAAGGCACCTACCTGCTCGGCACCTCGATCGCGCGGCCGCTGATCGCCAAGCGCCAGATCGAGATCGCCCGCGAGACCGGCGCCGATGCTGTGTCGCACGGCGCCACCGGCAAGGGTAACGATCAGGTTCGTTTCGAACTTGGCTATTATGCGCTGGAGCCCTCGATCAAGATTATCGCGCCGTGGCGCGAATGGGATCTGACCAGTCGCACCAAGCTGATCGAATACGCTGAGAAGCACCAGATTCCGGTACCCAAGGACAAGCGCGGCGAAGCGCCGTTCAGCCAGGATGCCAACCTTTTGCATATCTCGTCGGAAGGCAAGATCCTTGAAGACCCGTGGGTCGAGCCGGAATACGACCACATCCTTTCGCGCATGGTGACTCCGATGGCGGCGCCCGATAAACCGGAAGAAATCACCATCGATTTCGAACATGGCGACCCCGTTGCCATCAACGGCGAGAAAATGAGCCCGGCGACGTTGTTGACGAAGCTCAACGAATTGGGCGGGCGCAATGGCGTCGGCTGCATCGACATCGTCGAGAACCGTTTCATCGGCATGAAATCGCGCGGTGTCTACGAAACCCCGGGCGGGACGATCCTGTTCCACGCGCACCGCGCCATGGAGAGCATCACGCTGGAGAAGGGCGCGATGCACACGAAGGACGAGCTGATGCCTCGCTATGCGGAACTGCTGTACAACGGCTTCTGGTTCGCGCCGGAACGTGAAATGCTGCAGGCCGCCATCGATCAGGCGTCGCAACGCGTCACCGGCACGGTGCGGCTCAAGCTCTACAAGGGCAACGTCATCATCACCGGACGCAAGTCGCCGAATTCACTGTATGACGAAGCCATGGTGACATTCGAGGACGACGACGTTTACGACCAGCGTGACGCTCAGGGCTTCATTCGTCTGAATGCGTTGCGTCTGCGCCTGTTGGGACGAAAGTAACCTAAAGCATCCATTCGACTGACGCCTGATTGCTAAAATAGCCCAGTAATCCGGGACTATTTCAATATAGGTTGACCAATAAACCTATATTTTGCATGGTTATGTTAACCATATAAAAGGGGGCAATCGATATGGCGGCACTCAAAGTCGTGCTCTATTTTCTGTCCGGATTTTGCGTCATCGGCGGTGCCGTATGCATCGGCATATTTTTTCACAACGGATCGATACAGGCACTCGGCAGCGGTGCGGTTCTGCTGTGCTTCGGCATTGCCGGCATTCTGCTATCGATTTTCTTCGAGCCTATCCTGCGCCTGCTCCGCGACGAGCGCGCCCGCGGCTAACCGTACTCTCAATAACCAGCCTATCCGTGAAACGACCTGAGCGTCGGGTCGCGCTCGATCCAGTATGTGTACAGGGCAACCGGTGCCAAGGTCAGGTCGACCCCTTTCATCGTCGCGGCGCGCGCAACGCTCCCAGTCAGCACATACGTCGTCGCATCCGGGTTGTTTTCGCGCACGAAATTGACCATCTGATCGGGCCGCGTATCGGTCCGCACATAGGTGTTCGGCCAGTCGAGATCGTATACGTGATCGGGCTTGCCCGTATCCGGATGCAGCGTCACAAGATCCACGCTACCACCACGCCAGCTTGCATAATAAAGGTTTTCGATCGCCGCCGAACCGAGCCATTGCGACACCAACGCGGTTTCGGCGAGACGCTGGAAAAACTGGTCAGACGGCGGTACCGGCGCGAACAGCGCCGCATACAACGATGGGCTGGTCAGATAGACCTTGAAGAATACCTGGCGCTGAAACTTCTTGGCATCGCGATCAACCCGGTTGATGCGGCGAATCAGAAACGCCTGTTCCAGATATTCGAGATACTTCCTGAGGGTGTTTTTGGCGATCCCGGTTGCCTTGGCAAGATCGTCCATCGATACTTCGCGCGCCGTGTTGAACGCCAACAGCCCAAACAGTCGGTTCAGTTCCTGTGGATCGTTAACGCCGGCGAGCGAGGCCAGATCCTTGTGCAGCACACGATCGGCGACGCCGTCGCGGATAAAGGCCGGGGCCGGAACGCCGTCCTTGCCGCTGAGGATGCCCTCGAGAAATCCGCCGAAATTGACATAACGATGAAATTCCTGATTGAGCGCCGGCAGTCCGTTCGGCGCTAGTGTCATGCCTCCAGACTGGAGATCGCCGCCGGGGGCACCGAACAGCTTTTCCTCGGTGCCGCGAAAACGCAGGAATTCAAGAAACGTCAACGGCGGCAAAACAAAGACGTCCATCTTGCCGTTCATGACCCTGCTGCCGCTGACGATGGAGGGGGCCGACGACGACACGGCGCCGACGATCATGGCGCGCGGGCGCATCTTGGCCAGTTGCAATAGCTGCTTTTCCCAGTCTTTGGCGTACTGGACTTCGTCGAAGAAGATGTAGATTTCGGCGTCCGGGCCATGCCGGTAGCGGCGGCAGAACATCTCGAACAGGATCGCCAGATCGGCGGCCGTGTAACTGGGTGTCGTCAGGGAACAATAAAGGATGCTGGTCGGCTTGACGCCTTTTTCGACCAGTTGCGCCACCATTTGGCGCATCATTACCGTCTTGCCGGCGCGCAACGGCCCGGCCAGCACCACAACGTTGCCGACACCGGCATTCATCACTCGGTCATAAAACGCCGGGAAAAACGCCCGTTTTGGTGGGTTTTTGAAGGCGACCCGGGTTGAATCCTTGAATTCCCACCACGGATTGTCGAAAGCCAGCCGGTGGAACAGGTCGTTGTCGGTAATGGTATGCATGGTTCCCCGTTTTCATACCTGCCGACGGCTACACTCTGGGCGTCCGTTGGTCCGAACGCCATATCACGCAAAGATGCTCAATTGCGTGATCTTATATTCTTAACTCGCAGAAATGACGGTATTTTCGATCCCTGTCAAGCACATATAACCCCAATCGTGGTAAGGGTTTTTACCTAATCAACGCCGCCACACGGCGGCGGATTTCCGGCACAAGCTCGGCCTCGAACCAAGGATTTTTCCGGGCCCAGACCGTTGTCCGCCAGCTTGGATGCGGCATCGGCAGAATGTCAGGAGCATAGTCGCGCCAGTCACGGACGGTTGCCGTCATGGTCCGCTTGCGCCGGTCCCCCAGAACGGTGGCCTGGGCGTACATGCCAACCAGCAAGGTCAATTGAACGCCCTTAAGGTGCGCCCGCAAGGAATCATGCCACATTTCCGCGCATTCCGGGCGCGGCGGCAGATCGCCGCCACGGGGATCGCGGCCCGGATAACAGAACCCGGTCGGCATGATGGCGATTTTTGACGTGTCGTAGAAAATTTCGGCATCCAGAGCCAACCATGCCCGCAACCGCTCGCCGGAGGGGTCATTCCATGGAATACCGGTCTCGTGAACTTTCGTCCCCGGTGCCTGCCCGATAATCAGGATTTTCGCCGTTTCGCTGATACGCACCACCGGACGCGGGCCGAGCGGCAGATATTCACGGCAAATATCACAGGCACGGACCCTTGCAAGGAGTCCCTCCAAACTGTCATGCGCTTGTGTCATGATGTTCTATTACCATATGTCTGGCGGATGAAAATGACCCTGTCGCAGGACCATGAACGCAAACCCTGAGCACAAACCGCACCCGAGGACTTATGCCGTCCTCGGCATTCTTTGTGCCGCCGCCGTTGCCGTTGCGGTGCTCGTTTTTCTTGAAACAGGCTCCGTCGGCACCCCCACAGAGTTGGCTGCCCTGCCGCCGCTACGAGCTACGGAAATTCACAGCGGACTGGACTATGCGCTGGACGATGTCGCCGCCAGTAAGACAGCGCCCGCGCTTTTTATCGACACCATTGATGTCAATCTTGATCGCATCCGCGACGTCGACGAAAAAAAGGCGGCCTTTTTCCGCATCATGCTACCGCATATCGCTCGCGAGAACGACCGCATCCGCGACGAGCGCGCGAAGATCATCGCCGCCCCCGACAAGGTGCCGGACAAGCTGTTCGAAAAGTACGACGTCGATGACGGCGACGTCGACGAACTGCTGCGTCGCATCGACGTGGTGCCGGCATCCCTGGTTCTAGCACAAGCGGCGCTTGAAAGCGGCTGGGGGACGTCGCGGTTCGCCCGCAAAGGCAACAATTTCTTTGGCATGCGGACTTACAAGGACAACGTCAAGGGCATGGACCCCAAAGCCGCCGAGGGTTTCAAGGTCATCGTCTTCAAGAACATCGCCGCCAGCGTCCGCGCCTACATGAAAAACCTGAACACGCACAACGCCTACAAACAGTTGCGCCACGCCCGCGCCGAACAGCGTGCGCAGGGAATCCCGCCAACCGGCCGCACCATGAGCAACTTTCTGACGGCGTATTCGGAAATCCCGGAAAAGTACGGCGCGCGGCTGCGCGGTATAATGGACCGCAATAACCTCGACCGTTTCGACGGTGTGCGCCTTGCCCGCAATTGAACCGGCCCGCAACTAGAGCCTGAACAGCAGTCCTTCGACATACGCCGGGACGATGTCAGCCGCAGCACCGTAAACCGTTTCCACAAACGACGTCGCGCCGCTGGACGGCTCCAGATTAAGCTCTACCGTGTGGCCGTGCGCGAAGTGGCGGACGATCTCGACAAAGCCTGCCGCCGGATAGACATTCCCAGACGTGCCGATCGACATGAACAGACCGGCTTCCGCCAAGGCCCTCTCAATGCGTTCCATCTGCAACGGCATTTCCCCGAACCACACCACATGAGGCCTGAGCCCGCCGGCATCCCCGCAAGCGCCACAAACCATATCGAGCGCCAGGTCGCCCCGGCACACCGCGATTTCACCGCAATGCGCACAGCGTGATTTCAATAGTTCGCCGTGCATATGGATCAACTTCGCCGATCCCGCGCGCTCGTGCAGATCGTCGATATTCTGCGTCACTGTCAGCACACCGCCGGGCCAGGTACGTTCCAGGTGCGCCAACGCCTGGTGCGCCGCGTTCGGCTGCACACCGGCGTCCAGAAGTCCTTGGCGGCGGGCGTTATAAAACGCGTGCACCCGCGCCGGGTCACGCACGAACGCCTCGGGCGTGGCTACGTCCTCGATCCGGACTTTCGACCAGATGCCGTCGGCGTCACGGAACGTATCGAGACCGGATTCCTTGGAGATGCCGGCACCTGTCAGGACAACGATGGGGACTTCCGGGTCGAGAACGTGCATCGCGATTTCCTTGCGCATCACCTTGCCCTCGGGCGGTGCTTTCATGATAATCCGGCGGTCGTCAAATCCAAGACAATCCAACGGTTGGAATACGAGGGCTGAAACATGATCCGTGTGCTGTTCGTCTGCCTTGGCAACATCTGCCGTTCGCCAACCGCCGAAGGGGTGTTTCGCGATCTGATCCGCCGCGAAGGATTGGCGGACAGGATCGTCACCGATTCCTGCGGCACAAGCGACTGGCATATCGGTGGACCGCCGGACGAGCGCGCCACCGCCGAAGCGGCCAAACGCGGCATCGATCTTTCCGATCTGCGCGCACGCCAAATTCACAGGGACGACTTCGCGGCATTCGAATACGTGCTGGGCATGGACGATGCCAACATCGCCAAGCTGTTGGCGCTTTGCCCGCCGGCGCGCCAAGACCGGGTAAAGCTGTTCTTGAGTTTCGCGCCCGAAGTCGGGCGAGCCGACGTTCCCGATCCTTACTATGGCGGCGCGGACGGGTTCTCTAAAGTATTCGACATGATCGACGCCGCATCCAAAGGACTGCTGGCCGATATTCGCAGCCGACACCTGAGCGATACCTGAAGTGGGACAGGAACTTTGAAAAAACTGCTCATCTTCGATTGTGATGGTGTGCTGGTCGACAGCGAGATCGTCGCCAACCGGGTGTTGGCGGCACATCTGAGCCGACACGGTTATCCGGTAACGGTGGCCGAGTGCTTGTCGACGTTTGTCGGGCGCACGATCCCCGGCGTTATCAAGATGGTCGCCGACGCGGGCGTTACGCTGCCGGACGATTTCGAGGCGACGCTTCGTGAAAAAGACACCGAAGCCTTCGCCCGCGAGCTTAAACCCACACCGGGTATGCGCGCAGCCCTGGAACGACTGCACGGTTCTGCGATGTGCGTCGCGTCATCGGGCAGCCCGGACAAGATTCGCCGCAACCTGGAGACCACCGGGTTGTTAAAGTATTTCGACCTGCATCTTTTCTCCGCGCACGATGTCACGCATCCGAAGCCCGCCCCCGATCTGTTCTTGATGGCCGCGGACCGCATGGGCACGCGACCCGATTGTTGCACCGTGATCGAGGATACGGCCCTCGGCGTTGAAGGCGCGAAGCGCGCCGGCATGCGGGTGATGGGCTATACCGGGGGCGCACACCGCGTGCCGGCCGATGAAAAGATGCTCCGCGCCGCCGGCGCCGATCTGGTTTTCGCGGACATGGCGCAATTGCCGGACTTGCTGCGGCACTCAGCGTAGCGGGTAGTCGACCAGCGGCTCGTACATTGCACCTTCGCGCGCCAGATGCGAGCGATACAGCGTGAATTTATCGACCGTGAACGACGGCGTGGCGAGCGTGTCATGCGCTTCGATCCACTGACCCACATCCTCGGCTCGCGCCTGCTTGAGCCGCGCCAGCGTGATGTGCGGTTTATATTTCCGGGCTTCGCGCTCGAAGCCCGCCTTGACGGCAGCGCTTTCGACACGCCCGTGCAGATAGCCCAGCGTCGTGTTGCCCTCTATGCCCGCCCAGATGGATTTGATGCGCGAACCGCGCTCGAAATAACCGAAGCCGTCGCATCGGAGATCGAACGGCGGTATGTGGATATCAGCCAGTTCCACATCCAGGTCGCTGGCCTGATCGCGGTCCGTCTCGCCACAAAAGAACAATGTAATATGCAAGCCTTCGGGCCGGACCCAACGCGCGCCCCGGACGCCGGACGATACCGCCAGAAGATGCCGGCGGATGTCTTCGGGAATGGGGATGGCAATGAACAACCGCATGTCGGATTACGCTGGCGGGTTGCGGATAGCATTGAAAAAGGCCCTGACCCCGCCGGGCGCCAAGCCCCCCATGCAGGGCCTGCTATCGCGGGTGCCGATACGGCCCAGTTCGATCATACGCATCGGGAACCTCTCTGAAAATCGAGTGGCGCGCTCGATTTCAAATGTGAAGAACATGGCCGAGGCCTGTCAAGAAAAGCTCCGATGTGTCGGGAAGATTTTATCCAAATGCCAGCAGGACACCTGTGTAGCCGTACAAACGATCGTTGGAAATTTCGCCGCTCGCATAAAATCCGATGACCGGCACGTCGCCGAGTCCGCTTGCCAGCATCTCCGCCTCCGCCGATTCGCTGCCGAACATGGATGGCCCGCGCGCCACGCACGAAACGTACACGGCCCCCCGAGCCGGACCCGGCATGCGTTTCTTGATGTCGTCGAGCATCCGCCAAAGATCTTCCTGCGCACTTTGTGGATCGCGACGCACAAACATCACCCTGTCGCCGGGCGCGACCTCGGTGGCGACGCCCAGAAGGTCGTTCTGCGCATCGATCGCCATCAGATTGCGCACCATATAGTCCGCGTTGCCGTCCGCACCCGACACCGGAAAGGCAATATGCACATATCCCGCAACCCGCTGCAGATCGCGGGCCAACATTTCACCGATATCTTCCTTGAACACATCGAGCGCCGGGCGCCCGTCGATTTCGAAAATGATATTGCCTTCGCCAGCCGTGATCTCGTGGCTCGGTCCGAGCGGACTGCAGCCCTGCGTGAGGCCGACCGTTACCGGCACGTCCGGAGCGAATAGCGCCCCCGACACACCACCGGCACCAAGGTCTCCGGCCAGTTGATGCTGCCCGGCTCTGGAACAGGTCAGTCCGCCCACCAAATAGGCGCCGGAACGTGCTGCCAGAGTCTCGATCAGCGATGCCAGCGCCGGTGTCGTGCCGTCGGCATGCACCAGAGCGCACGCCGGGTTCACGGTTTCCGCCCAGCGCATCAATTCGTCCGGCCATCGATCGGGGATCGGGGTGCGCGCGATCAATCGGTACGCCTCCGTGCCGATATCGAGAACCATCGCCGCCGCCGCAGGGCGATCGAACGCCGATTTATCCCCGGCAATGACCCCGAGGCCCAGCGTGCCGATCCATGTGTCGACGCCGGTTTCGCGGCGCAGCGCATCGGCCACGGCGGCAAATTCATCGGCAAAGCTGTCCGTCAGATACAAGAGCCCCAGCCCGCCGCCGAGCGCTGTGCTGTTTTGCAGACCGGCGGTCAGGTCGCGGACCACATCGGCCCAGTCCGCCGCTTCGGAATAGGCAACGGGAAACGTTGTCATTCAGCTTCGCCCCTTGATCGCCGTAGCACGTTCGAGCAGAGCCTCGACCGATGGCAGAATGTTCTCAACGATTACGCCGACGCCTTCGGCTGTCGGATGAATACCGTCTTCCTGATTGAGCGCCGGCTGTCCGGCCACGCCTTTCAGGAAAAACGGATAAAAGATGACGTCATATGCCGCCGCGAGACGGCGGAACACGGCATCGAATTCCTGCGCATAGTCTTCTCCCATGTTCGGCGGTGCTTTCATACCGGCCAAAAGGACGGGGATATTTTTTTCCTGTAATCTCGTCAGCATGGCCGCCAGATTGTCGTATGCTTTTTCCGGATGCAGCCCACGCAACGCATCGTTCGCCCCCAGTTCGAGAATAACCGCTTCAGGATCGTCGCCGATGGCCCACGCCAGCCGCGCCCGCCCGCCCGCCGTGGTATCGCCGGAAACACCGGCGTTTTCGACCCGGGCGTCATGGCCGCTTTCCCTCAGCGCGGCTTCCAGTCGCGCCGGGAATGCGTCCGCCGCGGCAAGGCCGTAGCCGGCAGAAAGACTGTCGCCGACGACGACAATGCGAACCGGGCCCGATGCATGCACAGGGAACACCGTCAGCGGTGAAAGCGCCGCCAATACAAGCAGCGTTGTTGCAATTATCCGTCCGCGCCACATATCCAGTGAATGCCTTTGGTCCAGATGGTGAACTCATCCGTAACATATAGGCACGGCCAGCGACAATGAACGAGAAAGCATGCCCAGCCCTCTGATCCAACTTCAGCGCACCGAACTGACGCTGCCGAGCGATGCCGGGCCGGTCGAGATTCTGCGCGGCGTCGATCTTGCGGTGAACGGCGGCGAGACGCTGGGTATCGTCGGTCCGTCGGGATCCGGCAAGACGTCCCTGCTGATGATCATGGCCGGGCTGGAACGGGCTACCGGCGGCAGCGTCGCCATGGACGGCACGTCTTATGCGGGGCTGAACGAAGACGCCCTGGCCCGACTGCGCGGCGCATATATCGGGATCGTCTTTCAGGATTTCCATCTGGTGCCGAACATGACGGCGCTGGAGAACGTCGCCCTGCCTTTGGAGCTTGGCGGTATCAACGACGCCTTCGCTCAGGCAGCCCGGGCGCTGGACGAGGTCGGTCTTGCGCATCGCCGCACCCACTATCCGGGGCAGCTTTCCGGCGGCGAGCAGCAACGCGTCGCATTGGCGCGCGCGCTGGGGCCGGGACCGAAGCTGATCCTTGCCGACGAGCCGACCGGCAATCTGGATGGTGAAACCGGCGAGAAGATCATGGATCTGATGTTCGATATTCATAAGCAACGCGGCACGACGCTGATCCTTGTCACCCACGAAGAGCGGCTGGCCACGCGCTGCGGACGGCGCGTGCAGATGGCGGACGGCCGTATCGTCAGCGATGAATTCGTTCCCATGGCGGCCGACTGAACCATGGCTGCACCCGCATCCGCGGCGCTTGCATGGCGCATCGCGCGGCGTGAATTGCGCGGCGGACTCGACGGGTTCCGCGTCTTCATGCTGTGCCTGGCGCTGGGCGTTGCAGCGATCACCGCCGTCGGCTGGACGTCGAGCGCTATTGTCGGCGGGCTTGAGGCCGATGCCCGAAAACTGCTTGGCGGCGACATGGAAATGCGGCTCGTCCATCGCGAAGCGCAGCCGGACGAGCGCGCTTACTTGGCCGCCAACAGCACCAAACTCTCCGAGACCGTGCGGCTTCGCGCCATGGCCTCGGCGCGCGACAATGCGGCCCGCACGCTGGTCGAACTGAAGGCCGTCGACGATGCCTATCCACTGGTCGGCCGATTGGCGCTGAGTCCGTCATTGCCGCGCGACGATATTTTCCAGGCCGAGGACAGCCTGCCCGGCGCAGCGGTCGACGCCAATCTTCTGACCAAGCTCGGCATCGATATCGGCGGCATATTGAAAATCGGCAGGGCGCAATTTCGCGTCAAAGCGGTCATCAAAGCTGAACCGGACCGCGTCACCAGCGTCATCAATTATGGGCCGCGCGTAATGATCGCCGGAAGCGACCTGGACGCCACCGGTCTGGTGCAGCCGGGCAGCCTGATCCGCTATTATTACCGGGTGCTGTTCGACCCCGCCACCGACCCGACAGTATGGCGCGACGATCTCGCCACGGCATTCCCCGACGCCGGCTGGCGGGTCCGCGCCGCCAACGAAGCGGCGCCAGGTGTGCGCCGGTTCATCGAGCGGCTGACACTGTTCATGGGCTTCGTCGGTTATACCGTGCTTTTGGTCGGCGGCGTGGGGATTGCCCGAGCCGTCAGCGCGTACCTGGAAAGCAAGAGCCGCACCATCGCCACGCTCAAATGCCTGGGCGCGCCGGCTGGGCTCATCGTTAAGATCTACCTGATGCAGGTCGGCGTGCTGTCGGTCCTGGCAACCGTTTTCGGCGTTGCTGCGGGTATCGCGCTCCCGGCCATGGCACTTTATGCTACCGCCGAACTGTTGCCGGTGCGTCCCGTGCTTTCATTTTATCCGGGGCCGCTCGGCATCGCCTGTGCGTTCGGGCTGGTGACGTCGGTGACCGCAGCGTTATGGCCGCTTGGCCGGGCGCGGGAAGTCCCTGCCCGCGATTTGTTCCGCGCCCAGGCCGAGCCGCTGTCGGCGACCCCCCGACGCATTTTTCTGTTGTGGATCGGGATCGGCTTCGCGGTGTTGGCGGGTCTCGTCTTCCTGAGCGCGGCGGACAAATGGTTCGCGCTCTGGTTTGTTGCCGGCGCAGCGGCGACGGTCGGCCTGCTCAGGCTGACAGCGGCGATCCTGATCCGCCTCGCACGCCGCATGCATCCGAAGAACGCCATTGCCCGGCTGGTCATTGCTAACGTGCACCGGCCCGGGGCGGCAACGACCGGGGTTATCCTCTCGCTGGGCCTGGGCCTCGCGGTGCTGGTCGCAGTGGTGCAGATTGAAGGAAACATCACGCGGCAGATCGACGAGCGGCTGCCCAAGGAAGCGCCCGCTTACTTCTTCATCGATATCCAGCCCGATCAGGTCGCCGATTTCGATCGCATCGTCACCGCCGTCGAAGGCACCAGCGATCTGCGGCGCGAACCGGTGGTGCGGGGCCGCATCGTAGAGATCGCCGGCACGCCGGTGAACGAAACCACCGTGGCACCCGAAAGCCAGTGGGCGGTGCGCGGCGACCGCGCACTGACATCGTCCGCGGCGCCGAAACCCGACGCCGAAATCGTCGCCGGCAAATGGTGGCCCGCCAACTATGCGGGGCCGCCGCTGATATCGCTCGACGCAGGTCTGGCCAAGGGCTTCGGCGTTGGCGTCGGCGATACACTGACGCTGAATATTCTCGGCCGCCGCATCACCGCCGAGATCGCCTCGCTGCGCGAGATCGACTGGCAGTCACTCCGCTTCGATTTCGCGATCGTCCTGTCACCGGGGGTTCTCGAAGGCGCGCCGCACACCCACATCGCCGCTGTGCGGGCCAGCGAGGCCGCCGAAGCGCCGCTGGAAAAAGCCGTCACTGATGCCTTCGACAATGTTTCAGCCATTCATGTGCGTGAAGCGCTCGCCGCCGCGCGCGACCTGATGGCCGGGATCGGCATCGCGATACGTGCCGTCGCCGGACTGACGGTCGTTGCCGGGGCGATTGTGCTGGCCGGTGCGCTGGCAGCCGGGCAGCAGCGCCGCCGCTTCGATGCCGTCGTCTTCAAGGTGCTGGGCGCAACGCGCCGGCGCATCGCGCTGATGTTCGTTCTGGAGTACGGCGCGCTCGGTATCGTCACCGCGCTCGGCGCTTTCGCTGTCGGCACATTGGCCGCCTGGGCGGTCTCCACGTTCCTGATGCGAATGGATTGGACATGGCTACCCGGCGAGGCTGCCGTTACCTTGATGCTGGCACTTGCCGCAACCATTGCCATGGGACTGGCGGGATCATGGCGCATCCTCGGCCAGAAAACCGCCCCGTATCTTCGAAATGACTGAAATCAAAAGGATTCCACTGTGCCAGCCATACATGAAATTTTCGTAAGGTTCAGCGCTACCCGTTGCATTCAAGGCCCTGACTACCCTATTTTAGAGGCAGATTAATGACCCTAGTGACAGGAGTTACACATGGCTCTCGGACCCAATAACCGTTTCGGTGCCCGCACCGGGCGGATGACCCATTCGCAGGCATACGATGCCTCGATCGATATGGGTCTGCGCAAGTATATGCTGGGGGTCTACAACTACATGACCCTCGGTGTCGCTATCACCGGCCTCATGGCCTATGTGGTGTCGACTCAACCGCAGATCATGCAGGCTATTTTCGGCACCGGCCTCGCGTGGGTCGTGATGCTGGCGCCGCTGGCGTTCGTCATGGTGCTCAGCTTCGGCATCAACAAACTCAGCGCATCGGCGACGCAGCTTTTGTTCTGGGCCTTCGCGTCCGTCATGGGCATATCGTTGTCGACGATCTTCATCGCCTACACGGACGCCTCCATTGCGCGCGTGTTCTTCATCAGCGCTGGCGCCTTTGCGGGCCTGAGTCTCTATGGTTACACCACGAAGCGCGACCTGACCGGTTTCGGCTCGTTCCTGGTGATGGGCCTGATCGGCATCGTCATCGCCAGCATCGTCAACATTTTCCTCGGCAGCTCGGCATTGCAGTTCGCAATCTCTGTCATCGGGGTGCTGGTGTTCGCCGGACTGACCGCGTACGACACGCAACGCATCAAGTCGCTTTACTACGAAGGCGATAGCGCCGAAGCCATGACCAAGAAAAGCGTCATGGGCGCGCTGACCCTGTACCTCGACTTCATCAACCTGTTCATGATGCTTCTGCATCTGTTCGGCAATCGCGAATAACGCGGTCGAAACGCTTCAACGAAAAACCCCGGTGTTTTGCACCGGGGTTTTTTCTTTGCCCGTGAATGTTGCCGTTTATGGCAATTCCACCAGCCGCCAGTAATGATCGAGCAGGTTGATTGCCTGGCGGAACGTGCCGATCGGGTCTTCCTTCACGATGTAGCCGGCGACGTGCTTGGAATAGGCAGCACGACGGTCCGCCTCGTCACGCGAGGTCGTCATCACAAACACGATGGAATCGTTCAAATACTCGTCACCGCGGATTTCCTCGAGAAATTCCATCCCGTCCATGCGCGGCATGTTCAGGTCCAGCACGATGATATAAGGCTTCGGCAGCTTTTCCTTGCCGTTCTCGCCACGCAGGATTTCCAACGCTTCAATACCGTCACGTGCAATGTGCAACGGGTTGGCAATCTTGAGAACCGCCAACGCACGGCGCACGGCGGCGATATCGATCTCATCGTCTTCGATCAGCAACAGTGAAACTGTTCTGGTGCCACTGCCCAGAAGATTAGACATCCGCCTCTCCTTTCGGGTGCCAGGTGAAGCGGATGCAGGTTCCTCTGCCTTCATCACCGACGACCTCAATTAAGCCATTATAACTCTGCACAAGTCGCCTTGCGATAGACAAGCCCATGCCGCTGCCTTCGACTTCATCGCGGGGGCGCAGGGTCTGGAATACCTCGAACACGCGCTCACGAAACCTGACGGGAATTCCCGGCCCATCGTCACAAACCGTAAATACGTAACCGCCGTCGTGAAGACTTCCGGCAACCTCAATCCGCTGTTCCTCG
>Ga0070727_10002280_pt1 | contig 18759 bp, 16 predicted proteins | sample tdAd472_FD_66722 | JGI IMG/M metagenome (GOLD analysis project Ga0070727, IMG submission 66722) | Marine sediment microbial communities from the Atlantic coast under amendment with organic carbon and nitrate - tdAd47.2 | ecosystem: Environmental > Aquatic > Marine > Coastal > Sediment | place...
ATACATCCAGATGAAATCTCCATCCATTTTAATACGTTAGAGATTTTTACTCAGTTAATTTTTCTTTTTAGGAAATTATAAACTGAGTAAAAATAAAATACATCAATACTAATCTTTATAAAATAGCATATTCAATTTTTTTACCTGGAAAGACCTGAATCTGTTGCTTATAAAGGAAGGTACTATCTTGTTCGGGCAACCGAAGACTCACAATTATAGCATAGGAATAGGGGAGTGGTGCTGTGACTCGTTCCGACCAGCTAAAAGAATGTCCATTTTGACGCAGTGCTAATTTTTGAAACCTGGTTCCCAACTCTTTTCGTAGGGAGACTGAATATTGACTCTCAGGTGGGCATGCAGCAGTAAATTCCAATTGGATTCGCCCTTTAAAATTATTAGCTTCCACCGCCAAATCGGCGATAGGATTCCCCGTGATATTCTTAATCCCGCCTTGTGCTGTAAAATCAATCTGGAAGCACTCCTGCCCTACATTTCCAAAATAGGTCAAGCGCTGAGGCGCACCATCGGGATAAAACCAGTGCCCCCACTCGTATTTTTGACCTAAGCGATAATTGATCAATGACTGTAAGCCGCCATTCTCATAAAATGCTCTAGCTAATCCATGTGTATGGCCTTTTACCTTTTCTCCTTCCTGCTGTAACTGCCCATTGGCCCGATACCACCGAAATGCTCCCTTAGGCAAGCCCTCTTGGTAGGTATGAACAGAAACGGTGTCACCAGCCGCCGAAAATGTCACATATGAACCGTGAGGCCTACCATCGAGGTATTCGATACTTCGCACCAACTGCCCGTCTGGTAGATATTCTTGATACCTACCTTCCCTAAGAGAATCCTCATTGATATAGCCCTTGCTTTTCAATTCTCCGCTGGTGTAATAAGTCTTTTGCTCGTTCAAAACAGCTTGGTCTTCTACATCTGGTTTTGGATTTGCCTGTTGACATTGATAAACACAACATAGATAAGCGGCCAGCAGGAAGAATAGGAAGTATCTCATTGGAATAAAATTGTAGGCTAGTAATAAGTTTATCCTAATATTGTAAAAGCAGAATGGAATAGTGTCAGTGACTGTCTTAGCTTATAGTTTTTGCTTTTCCTATTCTTTTATTTTAGTGATCATCTTCTCGGCATTTTTATTATTAGGATTGAGCTGTAAAGATTTTTCAAAGCTTTGCAGGGCTTTTTCTTTTAACCCCAATGCTAATTCAGCTTCTCCTAAACTATCATAGGCATTAAATGATGCTGGGTAGTTCTTGGTATTCAGTTTGAAAAATGCTAGCGCAAGCTTTTTTTCGTTCTCGTCTCTACTTCTTAATTTGCTATATCCTATTCTATTTACTAGTTCTTCGGGCGGCAAAAAATCATAGGACAATCCTTTTGACAGTTGTTCAAAATGCCGAGTTAGGTCCTCGCTGTTCGTCGCCTCACGGTAGGAGTAATTATAGCCTTTGAAAATATAAGATATGCCATTATAAAAGGCTGGTAAGGATACCGTACTATGGTTTTCATTTTCAAAATATTCCAACTTACCCAGGTATTCACCCTTACATTTGCTATTCAATGATTCAAAGAATCTTAGGTGTCTATCCCTGTTTCTTATATTTCTTTTACCCCAATTGGCTGTAGCGATATAAATAGGTCGGGTAAATACCTCTTCGTGAATTTCTGCTAACTTTTCATCCATTATGCTGCTGTCCCATGACCCAAAACTTGGATCTATGGATAAAAATGAATTGAAAATTGTATTTTTTTTCAAGTAGGTGTGAGCTGTAATCAGCCCTCCTAAAGAATGGCCAAATAGCATTCGATAGGGGATAGTCCTATATGTTTTATCTATTTGAGGGATTAGTTCTTGCTCCAAAAAGGCCAAGAAATTATCTCCTCCTCCTGTACTATTTTTTCGGCGGGTAATTATTTTGTCAGGTGTGAAATCTCTTTCTCGATTGACATTCATTATTCCAATAACTATCATTTCGGGCATTTGCCTGCTGCCGTTTTTTGCCCGACTCATAAATTGGATGATTCCAGTGGATGATTTGAAATGTATATGGCCATCTAATAAAACCAATACCGGGTATCTCTTATACGTCTTGTATTTATCGTGATAAGTTTCTGGTAAACTGATCCAGTACGCTCTTTCTTCCGATAAAATTTCTGACTGAATAGATTGCCGTTCTCCGATCTCAATTTTTTCTGCCTCTTGAGCAGGAAGGGTTTTAATTCCTAATAACAAACAAGCCATTAAGGCGAGGGTGTATATTTTCATGATAGGTTGATTATGTGTGATGATAAGCGCCAGATTATTTCTAAAGGTCTTCATTCACTGGTGTCCAAGATATCGGAAAGAATCAGCATCGTTTGTGTATCTCCATATGGCATTATCTGATCAATCACATTTTGCAGATGGATTTGGTTTCTGAGTAGCACTTTCAGGTGAATATTTTGATTGCCTGTAATGCGGTAAGCTTTTTGAATTTCTGAAATTTGAGGGATGATTTTTAAAAATGCTTTCAGCTTTCCGTGATGTACATTGACCCAAATGAAAACGGCTAAGTCATTCCCTAAAAGTTTCTGATTAAGTTCGATACTATACTTTTTGATTAAGCCAATATCTTCCATTTTTATGACCCTATCTCGGACAGCTGAGGGAGACAGCTTCACTTTCCTTCCAATTTCAGCAAAAGAAAGCCTCGAATCTACCTTTAATTCTCGTAAGATAGCCTGATCAATATCATCAATCATAGAATCATGCTTAAACGATAAAATATACAATTGATTCAAAGGTAATAAATGAATTTTGCAATCGATTTGATTTTATAAATCCACCAATTGATGAGAAATTTATACCCAGAAATGTTTATCATTTAAAATACCCGTATGAGCCAATTTCACCTAGCCTTTAAGGTAAAGGACATCGAAAGTACCTATCATTTTTATCATGAGATCTTAAATTGCGAAGTAGGTCGGAAGACGAATGATTGGATTGATTTTAACTTTTTCGGCCACCAGCTTTCTGCCCATGTATCCAAAAATATCCCCGATTTAGATTATTGCGGTAAGGTAGACCAGGTAGCAGTACCCATCCCTCATTTTGGCTGTATAATTGATAAGGATGAGTTTAATACAATAAAGGCCAAGCTATTGAAAAACAGCATCCATTTCATCATTGAGCCCCAAACAAGGTATAAAGGTAAAGTGAGTGAACAGGAAACGATGTTTGTTTTAGACTTCAGCAATAACCCTATTGAGTTTAAAAGCTTCACAGCGGAGGATGCTATTTTTAAAATGTTTTAATGGGCTGTCAGTAATTTCTCATGTGAAGGCGGAAATGCGAAATCGGAAGCCTGCCTGGCTTTTCGCCAGAACAGACAGGGCGGAATCTCGGTTGGGCTAGGCTAGTTTTCCAACACCTATTCCTATTCCCTTGATTTATTCAATGCTTCTACCGTATTTCAGCGCCAAAGCCCTCCAAGCATCAAGCACAATAGGCTTCACTAGGTACTCGACCACGCAAGGAAACTGGGCCGCTCGATTCATGTCTATTCGATAATCTGAAGTAGTAAGTAGTATAACTTTAGCCCGGTTCAAACTTTTTGGGAGGGCAGAATACGCCTCTAGGAATTCGAAGCCTCCCATCTGTACCATGTTAAGATCTAATATGATCATATCTGGTAATAAACACTGCTCCTCTGGCTCCTGGTGTTTCCCTTTTTCTAAGATAAAATCTAGCGCATCTTTTCCATCAGAAACTTGAAAAATATGCTTAGCAAAGGATATTTTCTGCAAAAAATATTGATTGAGATAATTAGTAGTTGGGTCATCATCAACCAACAGTACACAATTTAACAAATGATTCATTGAGGGGTATTTAAACGAAAAATAGGATCAATGGAATATCGGTTAGGTTTTCATCCCATCTATTTAATTAAAACCTCATTAAGAGCATCTAAGGTTAAAGGCTTCGGTAGAAAGCCTGATATATACTGAGATTCTTCAGCTTTCTTTTTATCTATCTCATGTAGTGAAGTAGTTAACATACAAATAATCATTATTTTATCTCTTACCTCCTTTGGGAATTTATCATATTCTGCTAAAAAATCCCATCCATCCATAATAGGCATGTTGATGTCTAAAAATATCACATCGGGGAAAGGCATTTCATTAGGAGGGGAGGCTCTAGATTGATATAAATAATCCAAAGCTTCTCTCCCATTAAGTTTCACTTCTATGTGATCCGTAAATCCAGCTCTAATTAATAGTTGTGAGTTAATGAAGTTCGTAGATTCATCATCATCAACCAGTAAAACGCAGCTTACTCGCTTGGACATAGTATACAATAATTAAAATGAGAATGATTCCTAAATATAACGATATTTTATAATTAGTAAATTATTTAAAACGACAAGAAATTAAAATATAAAAATCTGATAATCAATTTTTTACCATAAAAAATCTTTCAAAAAACGATTCATTCCATTAATTGCAAAACTAATTTTGTCTATCAATTTCACCCAACACTTTGTTAGATTTGAAAAATAAGGATTACAACCATACTCTAAATACCCAAACCTCTTGCAAATAGAAACCTTTTGGCCACACCTCATCAGTCATGGACTCCCAGCTTTGGGCTACTTTCTTATTAGCCTTTTATTAATACGGATAATTAGTATTAGAGCAGATATCACTTCCTATTCAATATTCACAGTCCTTGCTTTATTTGCATTCATATGCGGTTTACTTGAATTAATGGAAGTCATAGTCATTTGGACTCCTATTGGCCGGACAGAGGAAGTATTAAAGTTGGCAAGAGCTATTGTATCCTTAAGTATTGTTTTCATGTTAGCAAAAGGGTTTTCACGGTTTAGTAAAATACCTAGTTCTACTCAACTTAAGGAACTTAACAATCAGCTAAAGAAGGAAATAAAGCATAGAACAAAAAATGAATTTGACCTGCAACAGAGTGAAAAAAAATTCCGCTTAGCCATGTTTGATGCCCCTATCGGGAAGGCCTTGGTTGGCTTGGATGGGAGTTGGCTGGAAGTTAATGGCGCTATTTGTAAAATGCTTGGTTATACTCGAACCGAGTTCCTACAGATGGACTTCCAGGCTATCACTCATCCCGAAAATTTAAACCAAGACTTACAGAATGTAAATAATCTAATAGACGGAAAGATCGATACTTATGAAATGGAGAAACGCTATATACACAAAGAAGGGCACTATATATGGGGATTATTGAGTGTGTCTCTGGTACGAGATAAAAATAATGAACCATTGTATTTTATTTCTCAGATCGTTGATATACAGCGAATCAAAGAAGCCGAGAAAAAGATTTTACATTTTAATCAGGAGTTGGAACAAAAAGTAGAAGTAAGAACGAGTGAGCTGAAAGAGTTAAATGAAGAAATGGAAAGCTTTGTTTATACCGTGACCCATGACCTAAGGTTACCCCTGAAGAACTTGACAGGCTTGACGTCTTTATTGAAAATGGATTATGATGAGAAAATAGATGAAAATGGCCAATATATATTGAGATTATTGACAGAGAATGTGGATAAAATGGATACCTTGATTACTGATTTATTGGGTTTCTCAAGGGTGAAAAACATTGAATTGGAGAAGGATCATTTCGATATTGGATTAATGATAGAAAATACAATTGAAGAACTAGCACCCAATTTTGCCGAAAAGAATATTAGCTATAAAATAGGTGAATTACCCTCAGCTTATGGTGATAAAAAGACGATACGCCAGGTTTGTTATAATCTATTGTCCAATGCGCTAAAATATGCGTCCAAACAAGAAAAAATCCTTTTAGAGATTGGGGCTACAGCAGATGATGATCAACACACTTATTGGATTAAGGATAATGGTGTTGGTTTTGATGACAAGCAAGAAGAAAAATTATTTGCCATCTTCAAGCGGTTACATTCCCCCAAAGATTTTGAGGGAACAGGAGTAGGCTTAGCAATGACAAAAAGAATCCTAACCAAACATGGAGGAAAAATATGGGCGCGCAGCAAAGTAGGGCAAGGGGCTACTTTTTACTTTTCTCTACCTACCGTGAAAGAAGACATCTTAGCCTAACAAGAAGTATCAGAGAATCAAAGTTCTACCGCTAGTTATAAAACCTTTTCTCCTTAACAAATAACAGTAATAGTAAAATAGCAGTTACACCGATCCCCTGTCTACTTCAATTTAGCCTGAAAAAACTCAATCGTCCTTTCCCAAGCCAAATTAGCCGCTTCCCAATCGTAACGCGGTGTGGTATCATTGTGAAAACCATGATTCACATTCGGATAAAGATGGGCACTGTACTCCTTGTTATTTTCCTGTAGCGCTTTGGCGTAATCTGGCCAGCCGGCGTTTACTCTTTTGTCATTACCTGCAAATTGTAGTAGTAGGGGAGCATTGATACTGGGTACATCCTCGACTGCAGCTTGACTTCCATAGAAAGGAACTGCTGCTTTTAGTTCAGGGACTTTTACTGCCATCATATTCGATATCCATCCTCCAAAGCAGAAGCCAACAACACCGATATTGCCCGTACATTCTTCATGATTTTTGAGATAGTTAAATGCCGCAATAAAATCCTCTAGCATTTCATTCCGATCTCTTTTCCTTTGCAAGGTTCGGCCATCATCATCATTCCCTGGATAGCCGCCAAGTGGAGACAAGGCATCTGGCGCAAGGGAAATAAAGCCTGCTAATGCCGCCCGACGACCTACATCAGCAATGTGCGGATTCAATCCTCGGTTTTCATGCACAACGATAATACCTGGCAATTTAGCCTGTTCGTTCAAAGGCCGAGAGAGTTGGCCGCTGATTTTGCCCCCACCTTGAGGAGAATCATAGGTAATAGTCGCCGTCTTGAGTCGCTCATCATCAGCCCAGACCTGCTGTTTTTCTTCATAATTAGGTAAGAGATACTCTAAGATCACAGGAACGGTCAGCCCTCCCACCGCATATACCTTGATCCGCTCGATAAACTCCCGTCGATCAAGTTTGTTGTGCGCATATTTATCATAGAGATCAAATACTTCTTGCTTAAGTTTAAGTTTTTTCATGTTTGACGGTTTAAATTTGACGTTGTTTTAAAGCTAAGCTTTCTCATACAACTTTCAAAACCTATCCCCTCAATGACAGTTATTCTCCGGTCAACGACATGAAATAGGCTTAACTTCTCTTTCCTTGTTCAAGAAATAGCTGCCAAATCTACTGATGTATGCTGTCCGATGGGCAACACAATAAAGGTCATACCTACCCAAAGGGGAGAATTTGTCCACGAAAACAAAATGCTTTCATAAAACCTGATGCAGATTCGTCAAAATCGTCTTCAGCACTTAAGGAAAACACCCAATTGTTAGTTCTTCCCACCGTCTATATGTGCCGGATAACACACACCAATCTTCAATGATTTATGAATTCAAATGTTGCAAAGGAGTGAGTTTTGCCCCCTGCCCTTAATGATACCTTGAGCGGTTTCATTGATCATTTTAAGTCAGTAGTGTAATTTATTTTGTTGTTTTGTAGAGCGTATCTCAAAACTATCCTTTGGGCCTGTCTGCTTGCGTCAGCCAGGCAGGTTGCAAATGGTCCTTTTAGATCATGATTTCGTTGAAAAAATGCTCATTTTCGCCATCAAAAACAGTTTTGAGATACGCTCTACTTATTAGTCTGACAACCCAAGAATTGTGAATCTTGACTTGTCAGACTATAGCTTAAAAATTTACCCCGAGGTACATGTTTTAAGGCATCCATTTTTAATACCAATTAAATCCTATACCGATAGAGAGCACTACAGCGTCTCGATCTTTATCATTATCTAAATTAGTCCATCCCATCTGCAGTTGGGTTTGAAGGTCTAGCGCAAAGTTTTTCTTTTGCACTAATTCATACCCTGTACTGAAGGCAACTGCTCCACCAAAATTCCAGTCTTCATCTTTAATGTTGTCTTCATAGATTGCTGGAAAATCCATAGCTAGACCTGCACCAGCATTTACCCACCACCGGTCTTTTACCCAATATTGAACAGATGGCATAAATGCATCAAAACTTCGGTCTTTACCTTGGTATTCGTAGCTCATTCCAGAATACATTCCTATAATAGCTAGGCGATCATTGACCATCCAACCCAATTTCAAATTGGGAAAACTGCCACCTCCCTGAGCTTCGTCGAAAGGTACTTCTTGATCGCTATCAGATACACTAATGACACCACCGCCTATTCCAAAACCAATGACAAATCCTTTTCTTTCAATTTGGTTGGTCTCATTTTGACCATAAGAGAGAAGCGTCCAAAACGTAAATACAAAAATTAATAAGTTTTTCATTTTTAATATTTTTAGTGGTTATATAAAGAAGTTGTTTATGCTAAAATCTATACCCTATCCGCAAGTGCATATTTAGTTCTAACTCACTTTTGTCCTTTAAATAACCAGCGCGTTCAGCAAATGTGTAACTATATCCTGCGCCAATACCTGCTTCAAAATTGAAATGTTTCCCTATATTTCTTCTAATTCCCCAAGTGGGTATAATAGAAAAATCACTTACTACAAGAGCATTGTCAGTATTGAATATGACAAACGAATCTGGATGATAGCTCATTTTTAAAGCAATAAAATTGCCACTATTTCCATCAATTCTTTTTAAATTCTCTGAGCGTTTTTTGAGGTTATAATAGAATCTTGGCTCAAGAACTATAACAGGTGTGAGCAGAAATGGAGAATCATAATCATCATAAAAAGTAGTTTCCCAAATACCAAAATCAAAACCAACCTCTGTTCTTAGTGCTATGGTATTTGATAGTTTTGCTTCATTATAGACCCAGAATCCTAAAACTCCAGTTTGTATTCCGAATGTTGAGTTTTCTACACTTGTGTTTTGAGATTTGGCGATTAAAGCCAGGCCGCACAAAGCCAAGGTTAACAATGCTTTTTTCATAATATTTAATTTTTAAAGATGATTAATATTGGTTTGATTTCTATTTATTCTTTTCAATAGCTTTTTCGATTTCAATCCAAACAATGGTCTTAAGAAACCAATCTTTCTAATGATGAATTCATAAATGAGGTAGCACACCAAACCGGTAAAGGCTACAATACATATGAATTTTAATAGGATGGGTATTTTTAAAGGCAATATGAATAGGGCACCGGCATACAATACAAACATGTGAATAATGTAAGCAGGATACGCTGCTTGACTTAAGTAGCTTAAGGTTTGACTCGGTTTATTCAAGTACTGGTAACCAAAACCAAAAATTCCAAATATCCAGCAATTTGATTCGATAGCCATGAGATACCCAGGCGCTTCCCTTCCAAAGAATACGAATCTAATGCCATACAAAATGAGGGCTAAAACAGTATACAACCATTTCCATTTCAAAACAGTTCTCCAAAAACTTTCACCACTGTACACTAAAAGGAAACCGAAAAAGAAGGCAAGAAATCCATAAAAAAAGCCATGCCAAGTCTGAGCATACAATGCAAATATCTGAGGCTTTAATAGGCTAAGCTCAATGCCAAAAAACAGGGATATCAACAGAGGTGCACCTGGGGTGCTCATTAGCACAGATAGCGCTCTTTTTATTTTACTGTTCTTTTGCTTTTTTAGATAGTAAAAAAGCGGCAAAAGCAAGAGTACGTACACAAAGATGTTTCCCAGAAACCATAAATGACCTTGATGGGGATAATAGCTCAACGGCAAATCATAGTATTTTTGAAAAATGAATAGGTGCAAAGGTGCAATAGCTATTATGCCAAATAGGAAGGGCAATAAAATCCGTTTTGTCCGTTCCAGAATCAATTGTTTCCAGTTTCGTTTGCGCATGGCGAAATAGAGCCCCATTCCTGATACATAGAATAAAAGTGGAATTCGCCAAACGTTTAGCATGGTCATGGGGATCCATAAAGCCTCAAGTGGTTCTTCACTCTTTATGAAGCCAATGAACATAGCCCAAGGTTGGAAAATAATGGCTATGTGATAAATGAATAATAAACCAATAGCAAGCACTCGTAACCAATCGATATCATGTCTTCTTTCTGATGTCATTACGGCGTTTCTTGAATTAAATAAATAGAGCTCGCTTATCGTTAGTTCAAGTCATAAAGTCTATTGCAGCATCATAGCTATCACGGGGCGAGTTTTCTCTATTTCGTTTAGATCAAGTTGCAATCCAAGCGGACTTAATTGCTGTTGGAGCATCTGATATACGGGTTTCATATCTGCAAAAGATCCCATCACACTTTCTCTTGGAGTCGCACCAAAATTGTTTTTTACCGTCTTGTCCGCTTTAGCATCTAATAGCAACTGTACGATTTCGACCCGACAAAAAAACGCGGCGGTGTGTAAAGCGGTGGCTCCTTCATTGTTCTTAATAGATAGATCAGCCTTAGCATCAATTAATGCTTTAACAATAGCTGTTTTGCCAAAGGTTGCTGCCGAGATTAAAGGTGTTGAGCCGCTCATTTGATCTTTCTTATTAATATCAGTTCCTGCCTCTATATGCTGTTTAACGATGTCTAGATTGTCAGACAATATTGCTGTTTGAATGTCGATTTTTGGTTTATCTACTAGTGACTTAGTTGTAGTACTCTTGTCTGACTCATTACAAGCAATTGTTAGTAGAATAACAACAAGAGTAAAGCTGAATACCGTCCCAAGAGAAGTGATTTTGATTGATTTCATAATTTGAATATTTGATATTAGAATTTGACCTTGTTTTTAACTTTTACAAAGATGGGATGGATATAAATACCTGACCTATGAGCTATCCAGCAATAGCTATCAAGTTTGAAGAAGGGATAAAAACTATGACGCATAGGGTATGAAATATGACGCAAAAGCTGACTTTCCCAGTTAATTATTGACCATTTTTATGATAGCTCTTTACATAAATTCCCTTAATTTAGTGCGAGCAAAAAACATATGTCAAAAACATCAAATACAGGAGCAGACTTTATTAATCAGGCGAATACCCTGGTTTTGGAAAATATTTCCAACGAACTATTCGGGGTTTCTGAATTAGCAGAGCTTATGAATATGAGTCGTTCTAACCTGCTTCGAAAAATCAAAAAGCATACGCAACTTTCTGCAAGTCAATTCATTCGTCAAGTTCGGCTTCAAAAAGGCATGGAGATGGTCAAGGAGGATACATTGACAATTTCTGAGATTTCATATCAGGTAGGATTTGGAAGTGCTTCCTATTTTATCAAATGCTTTCGGGAACATTATGGGTATCCACCAGGTGAGGTATTTAACCTTGATAAAAGTGACGGCGTCTCCCCAGAACGGCAGCGGCAGTTGGTTGCTATTATGTTCACCGATATTAAGGGATATACTGCCCTCATGCAAAAGGATGAGAAAAAGGCGATTGCTTACAGAGAACTACACAGAAAGATTTTTGGTTCCACAACCCAAAAATTTGGCGGACGTATTCTTCAGTATTATGGTGATGGTACTTTAAGCATATTCACAAGTGCGATTGCTGCTGTGCAGTGTGGAATTGAAATGCAGCTTGCGTTCAGAAAGGAAAAACTCCAAATCCCAATGCGGGTTGGGATCCATTCGGGTGATATTATTGTGACTGATCAAGACATCATTGGGGATGCTGTCAATATCGCTGCCCGTATTGAATCATTAGCTAAAATAGGAAGCGTTTACATTTCTGAAAAGGTGTATGATGAAATAAAAAATCAAGCTGAACTGTTTACGACCTCAATGGGTGTTCATACATTGAAGAATGTCACAAAGCCCATGAAAATTTATACTGTTTTTAATCATGAGCTAGGTAATATTGACAGGTCTACTACCCAAGTCGTGGAAGATTCAGGAGGTCGTTCCTTTTTAAAATGGGGCACTATTGCGGCCGCTGTAATCTGCCTTGTAATTTTTACTTATTCCTCCGATTTCTTTAATCGAAAATCAGCGCCTGATTCGATAGCAGAGATCGCTGATAAATCAATTGCAGTATTACCTTTCAAGAATGAGAGCAGTGATTCATTGAATCTTTATTTCGTAAATGGTCTCATGGAATCGGCTTTGAACAAGCTACAGAAGATTGGAGACCTACGCGTGATCAGTAGAACCTCGGTAGAGAAGTATCGAAATACGAATAAGGGTATTCCCGAAATAGCAGAAGAACTCAACGTGAATTACTTGGTAGAAGGCAGTGGACAGCGCTTTGAAGATCAGGTTTTGCTCAATATCCAATTGATTGAAGCTGCAAGTGATCAACCGATTTGGGTGGAGCAATATAATCGCGAAGTGAGAGATGTATTTGCACTTCAGAATGAAGTTGCCAAGGAAATCGCAACTGCAATTAAGGCAATAGTTACACCTGCGGAATTGAAACAAATTGAGAAATTACCTACTGAAAGTTTATTGGCCTATGATTATTACCTCCAGGCACTTGACCTTTTTTACACTAGACCTATAGAAGGGTGGGAAAAAGCCATTCCTTTATTTGAGCAGGCGATCGAGCAGGACCCTGAATTTGCCTTAGCTTATGCCAACATTGCTATTTCATACTATCTTCTCGAAATGTCTCAAATCGAGAAACAATACACTGAAAAGATCAATATTAATGCAGATAAGGCCTTGCTTTATGATTCAAAGTCTGCCGAAAGCTTGGTCGCTAAGGCTTTTTACTACATACAAACAAAGGAGTACCAACTGGCCTTACCCCATTATAAAAAGGCTTTGGAGTATAATCCAAATTCATCTTTGACGGTGCAAATGCTTGCGGATTTTTATTATCGTTTGATTCCCAATTCGGACAAATACCTAGAGTACGCGTTGAAAGGCGTTCAGCTTAATGTTGCCAGTGATTCTATCACCCAGAGCTATGTCTATTTACAGTTGAGTAATGCGCTGCTGTCATCAGGGTTTATAGATGAGGCCTTAAAGTACATCAATAAGTCTTTGGATTACAATGCTGAAAATTATTTTGCGCCACGTTTAAAGGCAATTTTCCCATTCGCTAAGGATGGTAATATAAATAGGACCAGAAATCTACTGATAAAGGAATGGCATAAGGATACTAGCCGCCTTGACATTTTACAGGATGTAGCCAAGTTTTATTATATAGAAGAAAATTATGACAGCGCCTATGTCTATTTTAAAAAATTTGTCAAAGCTAGGGAAGATAATGGCCTCAATTCTTACATGGAGGAAAATATCAAAATTGCGGAGGTCTACAAGAGGATGGGTTTGGACGCAGAAGCGGAGCAACTTTTTAGTGATTTTTCAGCCTATTGCGAAAATGACCAATCTTCTTACAGAAGTGTTAACCTGGTTTGGAAATACGCCTATGAAGGGAAAATCAATGAGGCTATGGAGCAACTCAAGATATTTTCCAAAGTAGAAAATTACCCATACTGGTATTTATTAATGGAAGATGAACCACTGATTAAACGGTTAAAAAGTCATCCAGAGTTTGAGCACACCATGCAAAAGATTAAAGATCAGTTTTGGGAAAATCAGCGTAAACTGAGCAAGTCGCTAGAGGCTAAAGGGCTGATTTAATCAATGATTTATGGTTCTAGCTAGACAAAATCCAATCAATGGCACTTATAAAAACATCAATAAACCGGCGTTCCTTTTTGAAAACCTCTGTCGCAACAGGGGGAGGGCTGGTACTTGGCTTCAGCTGGCTAGCTTCTTGCCAAACAGCCGGGGAGGATCCTCCACTGACTATACCTGAAGAATGGTTTGAAATAAATGGCTTCTTAAAAATTGGAGAGAATGGTGTGGTTACCATTATGTCTCCTAATCCTGAAGGCGGACAAAATATCAAGACATCTATGCCGATGATTGTGGCGGAAGAATTGGATATAGATTGGAAAAATGTCATAGTCGAGCAAGCCCCTTTGAATACGGAGCTTTACGATCGCCAATTTATTGGTGGGAGTCAGGCGATTCGACGCGCTTGGCCAGGTCTTCGGATGGCTGGCGCATCGGCCCGGCAAATGCTAAGGGAGGCGGCAGCGCAAGCCTGGGAAGTACCCGCAGCAGAAATCACCACCGCAGCTGGCGTATTATATCATCAACAAAGCGGTAAATCAGCTGGCTACGGTGAAATGGCCTCAGCAGCAGCACAACTACCGGTCCCCGAAGAGGTACAATTAAAAGAACTAAAGGATTTTAACATCATTGGTACTTCTCGCAAAAACGTAGATGGGCTAAAGATTGTAACGGGGCAACCTTTATTTGGAATAGACTACCAGCGTGAAGGCCAATTAATAGCCATGATTACCCATCCGCCTGCCTTTGGATTGAAATTGAAAGCAGTGGATGATTCGGCGGCCAAAACTATGCCCGGGATCAAGGCTGTTTTCAAAATTAAAGTATTTGAAGAAGCCTATGAAAAACAGTTTTTTGATACCTGTACGTTCAACGAACTAGTAGTGGTAGTCGGCAACTCTACTTGGGAAGTAATGAATGCCAAGAAGGCGCTGAAAATCGATTGGGAGCCCATATCTGATTCATCTCATATCATGAATCGTTTTGGTAGAAAGCAAACTATCACTGTTCCTGCAGGATTGGAAAACACGACCAACCATCTCGCAAAAATGGCCGAAATGGCCGCGAAACCAGGAACCGTCCGACGCAAGGACGGGGATCCAGAAACGGCTTTCAAAAAGGCAGCCAAGATGATCGAACGTACCTATACCGCCCCTTTTCTGGCTCATAACTGCATGGAACCCATGAACTTCTTTGCTCACGTTACGGAGGAAAAGGCCGAGTTGGCTGGGCCACTGCAGAAGCCAGAATTGACGGAACAAGCATTGTCCGCCCGCCTGGGCATATCGGTAGAAAATATCGACATCCAGATGACGCGCTTGGGAGGGGGATACGGACGGCGATCCTATGCGCATTGGCTCATTGAGGCCGCCCTCATTTCCCAGCAAGTAAATGCCCCTATTAAGCTCATCTATACTCGAGAAGACGACATGACGGCAGGTATTTATCGTTCCACTTACCGGGCTACTTACCGCGCTGCACTAGATGCTGATAATAATTTGACCGCTTTTCATGTCAATGCTGGCGGTGTTCCCGAAAGTCCATTGTATGCGAATCGCTTCCCCGCTGGAGCAGTAGATAATTACCTCGCCGAGGACTGGGCCATTGATACCAACCTTACCATCGGGTCTTTCCGGGCTCCAAGGTCTAATTTCATCGCCTGCGCGGAGCAATCTTTTTTGGATGAAGTGGCGGAAGTAGCGGGGAAAGATCCCTTTGATTTCCGCTTAGAACTCCTAGACCGCGCTAATAAAAGCCCCGTCGGTGATAATAACGACTACGACGCCTCTCGTTATGCAGGTGTGCTAGAATTAGTACGGGAAAAATCAGATTGGGGGAAAGAAACATCCGATGTCCATCGAGGTGTTTCCGTATATTTCTGTCACAATTCTTATGCTGCGCAAGTACTAGATTTGACTATTGAAGCAGGTAAAGCTGTTATTCAAAAGGTGCACTGTGCCGTGGACTGTGGAATTGTGGTCAATCCGGATGCTGCAGCTAATCTGGCAGAAGGAGCTATTGTAGATGGCATCGGCAATGCCCTCTATGGTTCTCTGACCTTCAATGAAGGGGTACCTGATAAGAACAATTTTCATACCTATCGCATGATTCGGATGAGTGAAGCACCCAAGGCCATTGATATCCATTTCGTACAAAACGAGATTGATCCAACGGGCCTAGGCGAGCCCACATTTCCACCCATTTTCGCCGCTGTAGCCAATGCCTTGTACAAAGCTACTGCGAAGCGATTTTACAATCAGCCTTTTCTCAACGGGGAAGAGGTCTTGGGCTAATTAGTTTAAGACATCAGAAGATTCACGGAGCAGTACCTGACCACTTCTAATATCTAACAAACCAAATCGTATTTCATCTACTTCATTCTTATACATCACTATTATGGCAATTTTCAATCTGACTATCAACGAAAAAAAACAGCAAGTAGAAGTTGACCCTACCACCCCTATACTTTGGGTGCTCCGAGATCATCTCGAATTGGTAGGAACAAAATATGGCTGCGGCATAGCCCAATGTGGTGCTTGCACCATTCATCTCGATGGGGTAGCGATGCGTTCTTGCCAACTACCCGTTTCGGCAGTGGGGGAGCAGGCCATCACTACGATCGAAGGCTTATCGGAAAAAGGAGACCATCCGGTGCAAAAAGCCTGGCTCGAACACGATGTGCCGCAATGTGGTTACTGCCAAGCCGGACAAATCATGAATGCTAGCGCATTTTTGAAAACTAATCCTAATCCGAGTGATGCGGAGATTGATGCAGCGATGAATGGCAACCTATGCCGTTGTGGTACCTACACTCGGATTAAGGCGGCCATCAAAACGGCTGCCAATACTTAATCAACGCATCCTTAGTAGTTTGACAGAAATAAATGACTCATTTTTTCTCCGTCTCTTCATTCAAAAAGCAACAAAATGACCTTAATAAAAACATCCTATAATCGACGCTCTTTTTTGAAGACTTCTGCCGCAACGGGAGGCGGTATGGTGCTCGGCTTCAGCTGGCTCGCTTCCTGTCAATCTCCTGCGGCAGAAGAAACGCTAGTCCTACCAGAAGAATGGTTTGAGATCAACGCCTATCTCAAAATTGGGGACAATGGAGTAGTTACGATTTTATCCCCTAACCCAGAATTTGGTCAGAATGTCAAAACCTCCATGCCTATGATTATAGCCGAGGAGCTGGACGTAGACTGGAAAAATGTACTCGTGGAACAAGCCCATTTCAATGCCGATATATATAAAGCTACCAACCAATTCTCAGGTGGGAGCCAGGGTATTAGGCGAGGGTGGCAAGGATTGCGAATGGCTGGGGCGACAGCTCGGCAGATGTTGCGCGAAGCAGCAGCGAAAGCCTGGCAAGTGCCTGTAGATGAGATCACCACCGAGGCTGGCGTTTTATACCATAAGAGCAGTGAGCAATCAGTAGGTTATGGTGAGATGGCCGCCGCCGCCGCTCAGGTTCCTGTTCCAGAAGAGGTAAAATTAAAGGAAGTCAAGGATTTCAAAATCATCGGTACTTCTCGTAAAAATGTAGATGGCGTTAAGATCGTCACCGGACAGCCGATGTTCGGCTTGGACTATAGCAAGGAAGGAACATTGATTGCCATGATTGCCCATCCGCCTGCCTTTGGCATGAAGCTTAAGTCAGTAGATAATTCTGCGGCTAAACAGATGCCGGGGATTAAAGATATTTTCACGATTAAAACCCTGGAGGAAGGTTACGAAAGGGGCGGATTTGACACCAATACGTTCCCAGAACTAGCCGTAGTGGTCGGCACCTCCACTTGGGAAGTAATGAATGCCAAAAAAGCGCTACAACTGGAATGGGAATCTTTCTCCGATCATACGGTTACGGTAAATGGCTGGGGTGGAAAAGAGGAAGTGAAAATACCTGCCGGATTAGAAAATACGACTGACCATCTGGCAAAGATGGCAGAATTAGCGGCAAAACCGGGCAAAGTGAGCCGTAAAGACGGAGACCCCGAGGCTGCTTTCAGAAATGCTGCTCAAGTGATTGAGCGTACCTATACCGCTCCCTTCTTGGCGCACAACTGTATGGAGCCCATGAACTTTTTTGCCCATGTAGAAGGGGATAAAGTTCAGCTAGCTGGTCCGATACAAGGGCCGTCGGTTCTCGAGCAAACCGTATCGGCTCGACTCGGCGTACCCATCGAGAATATAGAAATTGAATTGACTCGAATGGGTGGAGGCTTCGGACGTAGAGCTTATGGCCATTACATCGTAGAAGCGGCGCTTATTTCCCAAAAAATGAACGCGCCGATCAAATTGATGTATACCAGAGAGGATGATATGACATTTGGTATTTATCGTCCAGCTTATTACGCCACTTACCGCGCAGCATTGGATGAAAACAATGAATTGACTGCCATACATATAAAAGGTGGTGGTGTTCCAGAAAGTCCAGTATTTGCCAACCGCTTTCCCGCTGGTGCAGTAGACAATTACCTAGCAGAGGAATGGGCCATTGAATCCAATATTACCATTGGGGCATTTCGGGCACCTCGCTCCAACTTCATTGCCGGAGCGGAGCAATCCTTCCTCGATGAAGTAGCGGAAGCTGCCGGTAAAGATCCCATTGATTTCCGTTTGGCTTTATTGGAGCGCGCTACGAATGATCCTGTCGGTGAAGAGAATCAATACGACCCCGAACGCTATGCTGGCGTACTCAAACTTGTTAAAGAGAAGTCCAATTGGGGCGGACAGGAACAAGCCCAGCTCCAACGTGGGGTAGCCGCCTATTTTTGCCATAATACCTATGCCGCACATGTGCTAGACCTGACTATCGAAGACGGAAAACCAGTAGTCCAAAATGTTTGTTGTGCGCTGGATTGTGGCATTGTCGTCAATCCGGATGCGGCGGCTAATATGGCGGAAGGAGCCATTATTGACGGGGTAGGAAATGCCTTATTCGGTGCCATGACCTTCAAAGATGGCGTACCCGAAAAGAATAACTTCCATACTTATCGAATGATAAGAATGAGTGAAGCCCCAAAGGCTATTGATGTACATTTTGTGGAAAATGAAATAGACCCGACAGGTATGGGAGAACCACCATTCCCGCCAATTTTCGGGGCCATGGCCAATGCACTCTACAAAGCAACCGGCAAGCGTTCCTATCACCAGCCTTTCTTAGGTGATAAGAATGTGTTGGGATAGTAAATTGAATCTGCTGATGCCTGGTAT
>Ga0070727_10002284_pt1 | contig 18744 bp, 13 predicted proteins | sample tdAd472_FD_66722 | JGI IMG/M metagenome (GOLD analysis project Ga0070727, IMG submission 66722) | Marine sediment microbial communities from the Atlantic coast under amendment with organic carbon and nitrate - tdAd47.2 | ecosystem: Environmental > Aquatic > Marine > Coastal > Sediment | place...
TGGACGTCGGCCAGCTGGGCGGCTTCGATGATTTCCTCATCCGTCGCGTCCTGCATGCGGGCGATGTTTTCCTTCACCGTGCCGGGGAAGAGTTCGATATCCTGCGGCAGATAGCCGAAATGACGGCCGCGGTCGTTCGGATCCCAGTCGGCGACATCCGCCGCGTCGAGCCGGACGCTGCCCTTGTTCGGCTGGGCGCTGCCGACCAGCAGACGGGCCAGGGTCGACTTGCCGGAACCGGTCGGGCCGATCAGGGCGACCGCTTCGCCGGGCTCCAGCGCAAAACTCACATCGTTCAGGATCGGCGCATGCGCGCTTTCCGGCTGGAAGGTGACGCCTTCCACATCCAGGCGGCCTTCCGGGCGCGGCAAAGTCATGCCCGGGACGGCCGGGGCCGCATTGGCCAGGGCTTCCTTCAGGCGGCCATAGGCCCCGCGGACGCTGACCAGCGATTTCCATCCCTGAACCGATTGTTCGATCGGGGCCAGGGCGCGGGACATCAGGACGGAAGACGCGATCATCACGCCCGGGGAAATTTCCTGACGCAGCACCAGAACCGCGCCGACCGCCAGCATCGCGATCTGCAGCGCCATGCGGATACCCTTGGCGGCGGCGGAAAAGATGCCGCCGCGGTCGGAGCTTTGTTCGTTCAACTGCGTCGCTTCGCTGAAGGCGCCGCAAAGACGGTTGGAAACGACGGCGCCCATACCCATGGCCGCGACCACATCGGCGTTCCGGACAGCGGCATCGGCCAAACCCATCGTGCGGATGTGCTGCGCGTTCGCTTCCTGGGTCAGGCGGCGGGTGCCGGCCTCGTTCAGGATACCGATCAGCAGCAGGATGCCGCCGCCGATCGTCGCGGTGATGCCGAGCATCGGATGGATGAAGAAGACCAGAACCATGAAGACCGGGGTGAACGGAATGTCGAACAGCGGCGTGACGCCGCTGCCGCTCAGATACCCGCGGACCGAGGCCAGGTCGCGCAGCGGCTGAATGCTGGCGCCCTTGCCCTGCAGCGCGGAGGTTACGCCGCTGGCGAGTGCGTCGGCCGTCATTTCACGATCAAGCCAGGACCCGACCCGCGACAGCATGAATTTGCGGAAGGCTTCCAGGATAGCCATCACCAGGACGGCGCTTCCGACGATCAGGGTCAGCAGGACCAGCGTGTCCATGTTGCGGGTGGACAGGACGCGATCGTAGACCTGCGTCATGTAAACCGGCGCGGCCAGCATGGAGAGGTTGATGCCCGCGCTGACCAAGGCGACGATGATGAAAGCGCCTTTGACCCTTGCCATGGCGCGGGAGAGGTTGGCCGCGCGTCCGGATTTGCTCGAATGTATAGCCATGGCTCTGCCTGAAATGGTCCTGTTCAATCCGTTTCGCGGGGCCTGAAATCTTCGCCGCCGATTTGCCGGCTGCCCCGCCACCAAATTTCACTGCGACCGAAGCCGCGCCAGAGTAATGCTATGAATGCGAATTCTACGGAAGAATTGTTGCTAAAAGGTTGTCTAAAACGCGTATGAAAATTTTAACCAATGGAAAATCCGGGCTGCGGTTTTGCTAGGATTTACGTGCGCTTGGACGCTTTGAACCGTTAATATCCGTATACCGCCCTTTTGTTTTTTCTGATTTACAGTCAAAATCTTATGGCTGGACGGAAGATCGGCGAAAGGCAATCGTGGTTCGGTACCTCGGATCGCGCAAACGTTCGAAACGAACACAAGATAACCTGGACCGCGACTAGGGGTCTCACAGGGGGAAATACCATGGAAGATCTTGACCAACATGCCTTGATTTACCATCGCATGGCGCCGGCCGGGAAATTGGCCATCGTCGCGACCAAGCCGATGGCGAACCAACGCGACTTGAGCCTCGCCTATTCGCCGGGCGTGGCGGCCGCCTGCATGGTTATCGTCGATGACCCCCGGGAAGCGGCGACAGTCACGGCGCGGGGGAATCTAGTTGGCGTGATCAGCAACGGGACCGCGGTGCTCGGCCTCGGCAATATCGGCCCGCTGGCCTCCAAGCCGGTCATGGAAGGCAAGGCCGTCCTGTTCAAGAAATTCGCCAATGTCGATGTTTTCGACATCGAGGTCGATGAATACGACATCGAGAAATTCTGCGACATTGTGGCGGCCCTGGAACCGACATTCGGCGGCATCAACCTTGAAGACATCAAGGCGCCGGAATGTTTCGAGATCGAGAGGCGCCTGCGCGAACGAATGAACATCCCCGTGTTCCACGACGACCAGCACGGCACGGCGATCATCGCGGCGGCGGCGGTCTACAACGCGCTGGAACTGGTCGGGAAGTCTTTCGAAGACATCAAGATCGTCTGCAGCGGCGCCGGGGCTGCCGCATTGGCCTGCCTGAACATGATGCTCTCCATGGGCGCACAGCGGGAAAACATCTTCGTCTGCGACCGCAACGGGGTCGTCCATGTGGACCGCAACGAGGAAATGGACAAGTACAAGGGCGCCTTCGCCCAGAAGACCGACTTGCGGAATCTCGATCAGGTCATCGAAGGGGCCGACGTATTCCTGGGCCTGTCCGGTCCCGGTGTGCTGAAGCCGGAAATGGTCAAGAAAATGGGCGAGTCTCCGGTCATTCTGGCGCTCGCCAATCCGACGCCGGAAATCGACCCGGCATTGGCCAAGGAAGCCCGGCCGGACGCGATCATCTGTACCGGCCGTTCCGACTTCCCCAACCAGGTCAACAACGTGCTCTGCTTCCCGTTCATCTTCCGCGGCGCGCTCGATGTCGGCGCGACGACGATCAACGAGGAAATGAAGATCGCCTGCGTGAAGGCCATCGCGGCCTTGGCCCGCAAGGAAGTGTCGGAAGTCGTCGCCAAGGCCTATGGCGAAGGGGCCGGCGGATTCGGACGGGATTCGGTCATTCCCAAACCCTTCGATCCACGGTTGATGCTGGAAATCGCGCCGGCGATCGCGAAAGCGGCCATGGACAGCGGCGTCGCGACCCGGCCGATCGAGGATTTCGACATCTATCGCCAGCAGTTGAGCGAGTTCGTATTCCGGTCCGGGACGGTGATGAAGCCCGTCTTCGACCAGGCCATCGAAAATCCGAAAAGGGTCGTCTATTGCGAGGCGGAGGACGACCGCGTGTTGCGTGCGGTTCAGATCGTCGTGGATGACGGCATCGCCCGGCCGATTCTGGTCGCGCGCCGCGAGGTGCTGCTGCGCCGGATCGAAAAACTCGGCCTGCGCTTGAAAGTCGACCGCGATTTCGAATTGTGCGATCCCGAGGACGATCCCCGGTTCCATGACTATCGCGCCATGTATCATGACATGATGGGCCGCAAGGGCGTTTCGACCGGAAACGCCGGCACGATCGTGCGGACGGACACGACGGTGATCGGCGCCCTGATGTTGAAACGCGGGGAAGCGGACGCGATGCTCTGCGGCGTCACCGGCCGGCATCGTGCGCATGTAAAGAACGTCCGCGACATCATCGGCATGCGCGACGGCGTCTTGGATATGTCGGCGTTGACGATGATGATTCTGGAGAAGGGCGTCTATTTCCTGGCCGATACGCATATCACGCCGGAACCCTCAGCGGCGGAACTGGCTGAGATGGCGGTGCTCGCTTCCGAGGAAGCCAAGCGTTTCGGCGTGGAACCCCGGATCGCGCTGCTGTCGCATTCGAATTTCGGTTCGTCCGACCAGGACAGCGCAAAACGTGTCCGCGATGCGGTCGCCGTTCTGCACCGCGACCATCCGGACTTGATGGTCGATGGGGAAATGCACGGCGATACCGCGCTCGACCCCGTGCTCCGGGAATATTTGCTGCCCAATAGCAAACTGGAGGGCGAAGCGAACATCCTGATCATGCCGTCCATTGACGCCGCGAACATTGCCTACAATCTCTTGAAGAAGTTGGCGAACGGGTTGACGGTTGGGCCGATGTTGATCGGGGCTTCGCTGCCGGCTCATGTGCTCACGAACTCGGTCACGGCGCGCGGCATCGTCAACATGACGGCGTTGGCCGTGGTGGATGCGCAGCAACACCAGGCGGCTGGTTGACCGTTCGGGCGGTCGGCCTAGTTTGCGGAGCTGAACCGATGGAAGGCGGTCATTTATGGCTGATGTGGAGGAAAAGCCGGTCGGCGAGAAGCCGACCGGTACAGAAGCGGACGACGCGTTCGACGACCTCTACGGCCTGACCGAGGAAGTCGCGGACGCGGTCGATGAGGCCTTGTCCGCGAATGACCAGGGGCGGATCCGGGACCTTCTGGAGCCGCTCCACGCAGCCGATATCGCCGACCTTATGGAACGGCTCACCAGCGGTGAGCGCGAAACCATCGTCGATGCCCTCGGCAAGGAGATGGACCCTGAAATCCTCGCCTATATGGACTATTCGGTCCGCGAGGACATTGTCGATTACCTGGATACGGACCATCTCGCCAGTCTGGTCACCGACATGGAGACCGACGATGCGATCGACCTGCTGGAGGATTTGGACGAGGCGGACCAGCAAGAACTGTTGGATGCCTTGCCGGCCGATGACCGGCTGATCTACGAGCAGGGCCTTTCCTATCCGGAAGACAGCGCCGGCCGCTTGATGCGGCACGAGGCCGTGACGGTGCCGGAATTCTGGAGCGTCGGTCAAACCATCGACTACATGCGGTCCGACGAAAGCGAACTGCCCGATGATTTCTACAATCTGATCATCATCGACCCGGGCCGGAAGCCCGTCGGCACGCTGCAACTGTCGAAATTGCTCAGCACCCGGCGGCCGGTAGCGCTCAGCGAAATCATGGATCCGGATCCGAAACTGATCCCGGTGAACATGGACCAGGAAGACGTGGCCTTCTTCTTCCGCCAATACGCATTGACCGAAGCGCCCGTCGTGGACGAGAGCGGACGGTTGCTCGGTTCCATCACCATCGACGATGTCGTCGACGTGTTGGACGAGGAGCACGAGGACGACATCCTGAAACTCGGCGGGGTGCGGGAGGATGATTTCTACTCCGACGTTGCGGAGACGACGCGCCTGCGGTTTTCCTGGCTCTTCGTGAACCTGTTGACCGCGATCCTGGCGAGCCTCGTGATCTCTGTCTTCGAAGCAACGATCGCGCAGATCGTCGCCCTCGCGGTTCTCATGCCCATCGTTGCCTCCATGGGCGGCAATGCGGGGACGCAGACATTGACGGTCGCGGTGCGCGCGCTGGCCGTGAACGAACTGACGCCGGCGAACGCCATGCGCATCGTGCTGAAGGAAATCCTGGTCGGCGGCGTGAACGGCATCGTCTTCGCGCTGATCATGGGCGGGCTGGTCTGGTTCTGGTTCGACGACCCGATGATCGGGATGGTCATTGCGGTCGCCATGGTGGTGAACCTGCTGATCGCCGGTTTTGCCGGCACCATGATCCCCCTGGCGCTGGACCGGCTGAAGATCGACCCGGCGGTCGCCTCGACCGTCGTCTTGACGACGGTTACCGATGTGGTCGGCTTCTTCGCCTTTCTCGGGCTCGCCGCGATGGTGCTGCTCTAGAACGCCGGTTTCTTCCTGGTCCCCAGCAGGAAGCAGCCTATCGCGACGGCGAAGATGGCGGCGGTGACGATCGCCAGAGCCGGGCCTTCCGCAAAGGAAAGGGATTTGCCGGTGTCGCGCAACAGCCCGAAGATCGCCGGCGCGAAAGCGAAGGTTCCCTGGGAGGCGGACACGATCAGGGAGACGACCTTCTGGACCTGAGCTTCCGTGAACTCCGCCTGAACGATCAGCGGCGGCAGTGAGGTCGCGTTGCCGATACCGAACCCGAACATCAAGACCCCGGCGACCGCCAGCCAGTCATTGCCGGACAGGCCCGGGATGAGGCAGAGGCACCCGACGATCTGAACCCCGTAGCTCAGCGCCGCGATGTTGCGGCGGTTGGCGTCCGGCGGCATCAGCCAGCCGAACAGGCTGCGCCCCAGCACGGCGCAAGCGGTCGCGCCGCTCAACAGATATCCGGATTTGATCTCACCAAGGATCGGTCCCAGCAGCGAATAGAGATGGGCGAGCAGTCCGACTTGGGCGAACAGTCCGATGGACATCCCGGCGGCGAGCGTCAGGAAGGCCCTGTTCCGGCGCAACATGGAAACCGCCGGAGCCTTGGCTTGCCGGGACGGGTCGTTTTCAGCGCCGCCGCCGTCCGGATATTGACCGACATCCTGCGGGCGCTTCGAAAGGACGGCTGCAAGCAGAGTAAAGACGGTGGCGATCATGATGCCGCCTATGACCAGCGCCGCCCCGCTGAACTCCAAGGCGGCAATCGAGAGTACCCAGACCGGGGTCATGATCACGCCGCCCAATGTCGCGCCGTTGTAGGCCAGGGAGAGGACGAAGGGGCGGCGCTTTACGAACCAGGGGGAAACGAAGCCGTTCAGCGCGACCGCACCCATGGTCGCCCATCCGCATCCGGTAATGCAGGCGGACAGGAACAGGAACACGGGATGATCGCTCAGCGCCCAGCCCATGACGCCCGCCGCCAGCGCGACGACGCCGATCCCGGTCGCGCGGACCGGGCCGAAACGGGCATACAAGGCGGGCATGCTGGCAACCGTCGCGGCGCCGACCAGGAAATGGACCGTCACCGCCGCCGACACCAGGGCGATCGGCCAGCCCGTGCGCTCGACGACCGATTGAAGATAGATCGGCGGTCCGTAAAGGCCGAAGCCCCATCCGAACATGGCGACCGTTGAGGCGGCGGCGACGACGCGCCACCCAAAAAAAGACTTCATACCGAATACGCTCCGCCAACAGGGTCAGGGCGGCATGATTGCCTGAAAATCATGCGGGAACGTTTCGGTGTTTGTCGAATGATCGGCGTCACCCGTGCACCAGGCTGATCATGGTCCCGGCCGCCTGCATGGCTTTGTCCGCGCCGGCTTCCATGATCGCCTGCTCGGCCTTTTCCGGCGCGTCGACGCGAAGCCCGGCCAGAACGTCGATACCGTGCCCGAACAGCGCCGGGCAGAGCGGGGTTCCCGGACCGACGAGGATCGTATAGGCGTCGCGCCGCAGGTTCAGCAATCCGGCCAGCGAGCCGTTCGACAAGGTGGATGCCGTAATGACCAGGAATTCCGCCTGGGGGATCAATGTTGCGGCTGCCTCTTCCGGGAAGTCGTTCGGGCCCGGATTGCGTTCGATGACGGCGGCGCCCGGCGCTCTTTTGTCCAATCGGGGAAAGCGGCCGATGATGACGGTCTTGTGGCCGCGGTCCTCCACCAGATCCAGCCCGTTGACGGGATCGCCGGTGATGTCGCGGCGGTTCCAATAGGCGTTCACGGCGGCGAAACCGACGGCGCGCGCAAAGGGATTGGGATCCGATGTCAGATCCATCAACTCCCGCAGCGACCGGCCTTTCAGCGTTCCGGCCTCCGCGATCGGCACGCAGCCCTGGAGGGATTTCGCCGGGGTATGGACAAGACCGGTGCCGATGGGGCTGTCGACCAGCGTCCAATTGATGCCGATGGCGACCCGTGTCGCCGGTTCCGGGGCGCTTTCGGGGATGAGTGAAGAAACGAGTTCTTTCTGATTCATGATCGAAATCCGGTTTGGCAGGCTTGCCAGCCCATACAGTTATCGCGACCATGGGTAAGGGAATAGCAAGAGGTTCGTTTTGGAAAGCCTGTTCAACCGCATAGATGATTTGCGCGGCGACGTCGTATCGTTGACGCAGGAGTTGGTTCGTATTCCGACGGTCAATCCGCCGGGTGACGCCTATACGCCTTGCGCGGAACTGATCGGCGAACGCTTGCGCAAATCCGGGTTCGACGTCGTCTACGAACGCGGCGTGGGAACCCCCGGCGATTCCGAAAAGCATCCCCGCACCAATGTCGTTGCGCGCATCCAGGGAAGCCGGCCTGGGCCCTGTGTCCATTTCAACGGTCATATCGACGTTGTCGAACCGGGCGAGGGCTGGACGAAGGACCCCTATGGCGCCGAACTGGAAGACGGCAAGATATACGGCCGCGGCACCTGCGACATGAAGGGCGGCCTGGCCGCCGCGATGGTCGCGGCGGAAGCGATCCTTCAGGAAGGTCTGGACTTTCCGGGGGCGATCGAGATCTCGGGAACTGTCGATGAAGAAACCGGCGGCTTCGGCGGCGTCGCCTATCTGGCGGAAAAAGGTTTTTTCAGCCGCCCGCGGGTCGACCATGTCATCATTCCCGAACCGCTGAATGTCGACCGCGTCTGTATCGGCCATCGCGGGGTCTGGTGGGCGGAGGTGAAAACCCATGGCCACATCGCGCATGGGTCGATGCCGTTCCTGGGCGACTGCGCGGTTCGGCACATGGGGGCATTCCTCGAAGCGTTGGAAAGGGATCTTTATCCGGCCCTGGCGTCGCGGCGGACCGACATGCCGGTGGTTCCGGAAGGGGCCAAGCAGTCCAGCCTGAACATCGCCTCCCTTCATGGCGGCCTGCCCGACGGGTTCAACGGCCTGCCGAGTTCGCTGGTGCCGGACCTCTGTTCCATGATCCTCGACAGGCGGTTCCTGATCGAAGAACCGCTGGACCAGGTGAAGGGAGAGATCATCGCCATCCTCGACCGCCTCGCCGCCGAGCGGCCCGGTTTCAAATATGATGTCCGGGACATCATGGAATTCGAGCCGACCCTGGCCGATCGGGATGCGCCGGTCGTGCGCGCGGTCGCGGATGAGATCGAACGACAATTCGGCCGTCCGGCGGAAACGATATGCTCGCCCGGAACCTACGATCAGAAGCACATTTTCAGGATTGGGCAGTTGAAGGACTGTATCGCTTACGGCCCGGGTATTCTGGACCTGGCCCATCAGCCGGATGAGTATATCGAGGTCGATGCGATGGTGACGTCGATGAAGGTCATGGCGGCGGCGACGCTGAAGCTGCTGCGCGCTTAGAATAAGGCGCCGGGGCGCATGCGTGCCGCTTTGCCGCATCAGGTTCCAGTGTGTTATTCACGGCTGGATCGGTGCACAACATGAGGGCGGGGAACCGTGTCGGGACTGACGGGTTACCAGGACATTGGCGTTTCGCTAGGCGGACAATATTCCGACGGAATTCGGGGCGGCTCGCTCGTAGCGGGGGCAGTCCCCGCGCATGTCGACCGGGCAGAATTCCAGGCGGCGATTTCATTCCAAGAACAATTGGATCTGTTTGATTATTGGGACAAGCTGCGCAACGGTTCGCCCTTCCCGATGCGCGGTGACTTCGATCCGACGCAGGTTTTCTCCACGCTTGGCAGTCTTGGCCTGATAGAGGTTTCCTATCCCGAGGACGATAGGCTGGAGCCGGAGTTCCGGTATCGTTTGGTCGGGTCCGACATTCAGGCGTTCTTCGAGGAAAGCCTGAAAGGGAAAAGCGTTCAGGAAGCGAAGAACCCTGCCTATGCGGTTTATTTGACCGGTATCTACAACGCGGTCGTGCGGCTTAAAGCGCCGATCTGCGTGCAGGAGAACAATTGCCTGCCGTCCGGATATTACATTTTTCGCGGCCGGATATACCTCCCCGCAGAACCGGACGCATCGGGACGCCCGACGATACTGATCTACAATACACTCGATCCGGGGCGCGGGGACCTGCGCATAGCCCGCAGGTTAGCCGACGACTTTCCCCAGGATGACGCGAGGGTCTGGGTGCTTTCGGCCTGACATCGGTGCCTTAAGCCGGATTCAGATTGTTCTTGCCGCTCGTCACGGGCGCGCGCTCCTCCGAATTGAGGGCGGGTGTCAGCAACCTGTCGCGATAGTTTTCCATGAAGGCGTTGAAACCGTCGCCGCCCGCCAATTGCTGCAGGCTGGCCTGCAGGCTCGCGCCGCCCTGGTCGTTTGGCGCGACGATATAGTTGAAGACGTCCCGGAAAGGCGAAATGTTCATCGCCGGCCCATAGAGCTCCCTTATCTGGGCCAAGCCCGCATCGTCCTTGTCCAATTTCAGCGCGACGGCCCAATTGACCACATGCCGCGCGTTCGGCTCGGGAATCTCCTCGCCTTCTTCGGGCGGGTCGCCGGAAAGGCGCTGCAGAACCTTCGCCGCTTCCGTCCAATTCTCGGCCTTTCGGTAAATGTCCTGGCGAAGAATATCGGCTTCGTCGCTCGTATCCCCGGCGAGGAGCTTTATGGCTTCGTCGTCGCGATCAAGCTCGTAATTGGCTTTCGCCTGAAGACGGCGCCGATCGTCTTCCAGTTCTCTTTCGATTTGCGGAAATTCCGTCTTGTTCAGGGCTTCGACGGCCCCCAGCGGGTCGTTGTCGAGAATTTTGATAAAGGCGAGTTTCGCGCCGACACGCGCGCGTTCTTCACCCTGGAGGCGGAACTCCACCTGTTGTTCCAGAAGATTTGCCGCCCGCTCCAACAGGTCGACATCGACAAGCCGCGCGGCCAGCAATTCGATCAGAAGGTCGCCGTCGCTTCCCGACGGCGTCAGTTCCCGGAATTCGTCGTACAGCGCCAGGGCCCGCAGGGGCGGCATCTTGTCGGCCTCGCCCTCGATATACAGGCGCCGGAACAGATCGGTCATGTCATGGGCCAATTCCTTGGCCGCGGCGTCTTCCGCGAAATAGGTCACGGCCAGGCGCCAGGTGCTCAAACCGTTGAAATAGTCGCCCTTGTCGACATAGACCTGCCCCAATCGCCGAAGCACGTTGAATTCGAAATCGTCACCGCGCCATTTGAAGCGCAGCCGTTCCAGGCGGTCGATGACTTCGTCGTCGGTGATGTCGCCCTGCCTGAGTTCCGAATTGATCGTAAGGTATTCGGCACGGGCGGCGTATTTAAGGTCGTTTCCGTCGATCAGTTCGGCCCAGAAATCCTTGGCGAGGTCCAGATCCTTCCCGGCATGGGCGACGCGGCCTTGGTGATAGCGCAGTTCCGCGTATTGGCCCCGGGTCAATTGGTCAACGGCGAGGTCCAATTCGTCGAGCCAACTGCTCGCGGTGCGCAGATCCCTCGTCGACAGCGCGGTTTCGACCCGCAGCAGGCCGAGCTTCGCCTTCAAGGGGTACGGATAGTCGCGCAGTATGGAGTCGGCGACCTTGAACTGATCGGCAGCCTGCTTCCAATCGCCAAGTTTCGCCAGTACGGCGCCGCGCCACAAGGCGGCTTCGGCGAACCCGTCCAGGCGCGGATCGCTCAAATCCTGCCTCGCGTCTTCCAGGTCGTTGTTCAGGGCGCGGACCACCCCGCGCAGGGCGCGGGCATCGGCCTTCTTGAAATAGGATTCCTGCTCCGACTCGACGACGTCCAGCACGCCTGTCGCCTCTGCCCCTCTGTCGCGGGCGGCGTAGAACCGGACCAGATCGAGCCGCGCGTCGTTGCGCTTTTCTTCCGGCACTTCCGTGACCGATGCCAGCAAGGCGTATTCGCCGGCGAGGTAGTCGCCCGGGCCGCCGCGGATCCATTCCTCAAAATTGAACAACCGGCGGGCGGAGAAGTTCTGCGCGGTGCTGACCGGCGCTTCGGGGGATATGGCCGAGATATGCAGTCCATCGGTCCCCGATACGGTGAAACCGTCGAAACTGCGTTCGAACAAGACGTCGTCGCCTTGCGGTTCGACCACGACGCCCTGTGCGGATTCCAGGACCCGGAATTCAGGATAGGTCCGGGTTCCGGCGACACCGATGCCCGGATCCCTATAGGTTGCGACCAGCAGCGTGTCGCCCACATCCGGGTCGGGGACGGTCACAAGGTTCCCGGGATTGGCCGTCGGGAAAAGAAGCTTGGGGCCTATGTCGGGATCCGCTTCGGCGCGAATTTCCGCCTGAACGCGCGGCGGGAACTGCTGCAGCCGAAAATCGACAACCCAGGTAAATCCTTCGAGTTTCACCACGGGGGCGACGCTCGGGTCGGCGCGCATGCGCAGGACCGTTGCGCCCGATATCGGCAACTGCTCGACGCGGTCGAGGAGGGGCGCGCCCTGCTCGCGAAGCGGGATCAGGTCGAGTTGCGCATGGCGGTCGAACACGACCCAGATGTTTTCGCCGCGGCGGTAGACGGCGGCGCCGACTTCGTCCGGCCAATCGAATGAGAAGCTCACCGGCGCCGGCCCTTCCGGCGTCACCTGCCGGCCCTCGCCGCCGCGCAGATATTGGATGGTGCCGTCCTGCAGCGCCTGCTGGGTCGCCAGCTGTTCCGCGGTCTGGGGGCCTTGCTGTTCCGGACCCGGCGTACGGACCCTGGTTTCGAGCGCCGGCGCCGTTGCTTGCTGGGCGGGCGGTTCCGCCGCGGCCGCCTGAGCTTCCTCAGCGGCCTGCGCTTCCGCGGCTTGAGCGGCCTTTTCGGCGGCCGCATCTTCCGCGGCGCGCGCATCTTCCGCCTCGAGAATCTTTCGGGCTTCTTCTTCCGCCGCCGCGTCGGCACTGTCGCCGGGCGGCGCGAGGCTGACCGGGCCCGCCGGCGCTTCGGCTTGCGCCGTTTCCGCCGCTTCGGTCTGCTGCTGCGCGGCCGCGACCTCAGCCGCCGCGGGGACCTCCGCTGCAGTTGTTGCCTGACCGGCGGGCTCTTCCGCCGCCGTTTCCGCCGCCGCCGGTTCTTCGGCCGGTTGGGCGGGCGGCTGGGCAGCGGCTGCCGTTTCCTGTGCGGCTTCCGCCGTTGATTGGGGTTGCGCGGCTGGCGCTTCCGTGGGCGAGGCGGGCAGCAGATCGTTCACCTGCGCGACATCGGCCGGCAACGGGCCATCTCCCGGCGTAACGTCGATAACCACCTTGGTGTCGGAGACGAGATCGCGGGCGGTCGTGCCTTGCGGCATCGGCAGGATGAAGACGGTTTCTCCGCCGCGGGTCCCGCTGCGAGGCTGCCCGAAGCCCTGCGGCAGGCGGCTCGCCAGGGTCGCGGTGTCGATCCGCGCGGGCCGCTGGAAGCGAACGGTAATCGATCCGTTCTCGTTCGAGACCGCATATTCCGTCGGTTCGGTCCAATCGAAGACTATGCGTGTATAGGTCGGGTGCTGGCCGACGCGGACGGATAGGCTGGGCGCCTCGGCGGTTTCCGTCGCGCCGCCGGCATCCGTTGCCGGCCGCATGTCGATGGCGATCGCGGTGCCGCTGCGGAAGCCGTTGACGGTCACCGGGCGCGCCAGGGTGAAACGGACCGCCCGTCCGTCCTGCTCGATCGAAGCACCCACCACATACTCGCCCAGACTGGAGAGGATGCCGGCGAAATCGGTCTGCAGGGCCGTGTCGAAACGGATGACGAGGTCGTTGCCCTCCAGCGCCGTCTCGTAACCCACCTGCCGGGGCCAGTCGAAGACGATCCGGCCGAAATCGGGATGCACGCCGGCGCGCGTTCCGATCGTTTCCTGCGCCAGGGATGGCGGGACTGCGGCCCAGAGCGCCGCCGCGAACACGCCGGACAAGAGAAATCCGCGGGAGAACCGCCGACTGTCTGCCGATCTGTCCGGCCGGGTTGTGCGATGAGGGGGGCGGTCGGTCACTTATTGTCCTCCGGCTTCCGACCGCAGCACGATATCCACCCGCCGCGCCAATTCATAGCGCCGGTCTTCCGGCAAATTCGCATCCAGGTGCCGAAAACGGGAATCCCCCATGCCGATCGCGGAAAACCGTCCCTTGTACCCGGCATCCGTCAATCCGTTCGCCACGCGCAAGGCACGCGCCAAGGACAGGTCCCAGTTCGAAGGATACGTGCCTTCCGGCACCGGAAGGGGATCGGTATGGCCGACGATCTCGATCTGGTTTCCGACCTGCGCCAACACGCCGGCAAGCTCGCGTACGGCAAGTTTGGCCTCTTCACTCAAAATGTCCGAGCCGGAGGTGAACAAGGCATCGCTCGGAAGGGAGATGACGACCTGATCCTCGAGAGGGGTCAACCGCGCGCTCGCCAGGATCGGGTCGCGGACCAGTTTTTCCTGCAGGATCCGATGAAGGTAGTCGGTCGGCAGTCCCGGCAGGACCTGTATCGAAGGAATGGCGCGCTCGCTCGTCGGGGTCGGCTTGTTGATCTCCGCGGGCTGCATGCGCCGGTTCAGCAGGCTGATGATTTCATCCCAGCGTTCTGATTTCACATAAGACATGGAATAGAGCATCACGAAGAAGGTCAACATCAGCGCGGTGACGTCGCCCATGCTCACCAGCCAGGCCGGTGATTTCTCGACATTGTCGTGATGTTCGCTTTTATAGCCGGGGTCAATCATTGGCCCGTCCTTTCGAAAAGGACCGGGGCGCCTTCCAAGGCGTCACGCAGGATCGCTTCCGGCGATTGACCGTCTTCAACGGGCTGTTCCGTTGCGTCGACGGTTGGCGCCTCATCTGCCGGCTCTATGAGCTCGATATCCGCGGGCGGCGCCAAACGGCTGGCCGGTTCGGCAGGATTGCCGTCATTCGCGAAGGTTATATTCGCGCGGCCTTCTTCCAGAATATCGAAACGCAGGCGCAGGCGGGGGCTTTGCCGTTCCGCCACCCCGACGGCGATGCCGTCCGGCGGGGCGCCGGCATCGACCAGGGCGCGGGCAAAGGCGGTCGCCCGGGCGAAGGGAAGCATGTCCCGGTCAGCCGACGTCGTGTCGGTCGCCGGTTCGGCGGTCGGTTCGGCCGTATCGTCGGGGTTCAGAATGACCGCGGCTGCCTGTTCTTCTTCCAAACGGCCGGTGGCGGCCGCGGTCGCCGGAATCACGGCGTCCAACTCGTCCACGGGAATGGTGAAGCGCAATTGCGCCTTGAACCCTTCCAACCGCGCGGCCAAGGCGTATCCCGTGGCGCGCAGCAAGTCCTTGCGGTCGGCCCGCAGCGCCGCCTCGCCCCCGACGAAGATTTCGGTCGCCGGTATGGACAATTGCAGGGTTCTGCCCTTGGTCAGGGCTTCAACCCGCGCGATCGGTATGGCCGTCACCCAGAGCCGCTCGATATCGTCGATGACTTCTTCGGGCTCCGGCACCGGCCCGATGGTGGAAATCAGGATCTGCGCCGTATTGTCGGGAATGACCTGCGTCTTGAATGTCGCGGCGACGGAACTCAAGACACGGCGGGATTTGGTTTCTTCCCGCGTGGAAATCGCCGTCAGGAGGATGAAGAAAGCCAGCAGCAGAAGAAACAGGCTCAGAAACATCAACGGCCCGGTATCGGGTACCGGTCGCTGCTGATCGATATACTGGTCCTGCTGTGCCACGCGTTCCGCCCCGTTCCGAACCTTCATCACATTGAACAGGTCCGGCAATGCAAAAATGCCGCCGCCAGAGCGTTGCAGAACAACCGCATCCGGCACGGGCTTTTCCGACGCCGTTCCCGCTTAACGGTCGAACGTCGCCTAAGAGCCTGATTCTAGCGTTGATTCCGTATCGAAATCCACAGCGGATACAGCCCGGGCGCGATCCAACCGCATGGCTTGACCCTCAAACAGCCGCGTAGGCGATCCGGGCCGGGCATGCTGGCGCATGGGCTGCAGAGCACCGTTCGCCGAAACTGGCGCCGCAGAGGCGTCCGCGCGACGGTTTGAAGCCTAGAACGGACCCAGGACGCTGGTCAGTTTTTGCTTCAACGTCGCTGCGTTGAACGGCTTCACGATGTAATTGCTGACACCGGCCTGCTTGGCGGCAATGACGTTTTCCGTCTTGCTTTCGGCGGTGATCATGATGAACGGCAGATTTTGCATCCGCTTGTCCGCGCGCACTTCGCGCAGCAGCTGGATGCCCGTCATCGGCTCCATGTTCCAATCGGAAATGACCAAGCCATAGTCCTTCGCGCGCAATTTCTGCAACGCTTCACTACCGTCCATAGCTTCATCGACGTTGTTGAAGCCGAGCTGTTTGAGGAGGTTTCGAATAATCCTCAGCATCGTCTTGTAATCATCGACAATCAAGACCTGCATGTTCAGATCTACAGCCATGCAACCACTCCGTCCGTTCGCGTCCCGTTTATCCAAAAGCCTAGTCGGAAAATCATATCCGCTCAGCGGAAAAAAATTTCCCCAGGCTCATCTACGCCGGGATCCCTATATCTTTCAGAACAAAATGCGAGCCCAGCCCCGTGTTCCACCCCGGACAATCGCAGGATTTAGTTAAGACTCTCTAAATGACGGGTCAATTCCCGATTGGCCCATTTTCCCTAACTATTTCCACTTTAATCGGATTCGGGGACAATTATTGTCAATTCGGCAGTTGCGGCAGATCCGTTCTCTCCGCCAATTCGCGCGTAAGGATTCGCGCGCGCTCCGGTGACATGGCCGCGATGATCGGCGCGACCTTCCGCGCGCTCATGCCTCTGAGGACGCCGACAAGCGTTTCCAGCTCCAATTCGTCGAAGATCGCAGCGGCCGATTTCGGCTTCATCGCGGAGTAGATATTCCGCAGCCGTTCCTGGTCGGCGTCCTGCTCCTTGTCGTATTCCTGGACGAGGCTTCGGATTTCCTCCCGGATGCGATCCAGCTGCTGCTGTTTGACCAGCAATTGTTCTTCCGCGGCCCGCAGAAGGGCTTCGCGTTCCGAAAGCTCTCTTTCCTTGATCTCGATATCGTCGCGGCGGCTGGACAGATCGTACAGCAACCGGATTTCGCCGGGCGAAAGATTGGCGACGTCGGACAGCTTGTCGTCTTCCTCCGTCGTCTCGGCGGCGACGGAGCCTTCAGGCAATTCGTCATTGAAGGTTTCGAAACCGCCGCCGCTGCCGTCAACAGGCGGCGGCTCGCTATTGCTTTGGGCAAGCGCCTGCTGCGCCTCGACCGGCGCGCCGGCAAGCGGTTTTCCTTCGCTGACAGCCTGCCAAATGGTACCGATTTTCACGGTGAGCATGATGGCCGCCGCGAAAATCGTTATCGGCAGGATTCTGAAGCCTGATCTCATTGTCTCTTACTCTGAGCGTTGCGATCCCCTTTATATGTGGGGTCGCTACCGCATCCCTTGCAACGCCCGCAGCAATGCGGATTTCGACTTTGTCTTGCCCGGCCCGTCCGATCCGTCGCCGGCGCCCTCTTGTCCCTGGCTCTTCGGCGCGCCGGTCGTTGCCGGCACGGCCGACCCGGTGCCGGCTGCGGATCCCCTGTCCTCCGGCTTCACGGCCAGGGATTTCCGGTCTCCCGTGCCCGCCGCATGGCGGGCGGCCCGCATGGCGGTTTCGATGTCGTCGTCCCGTCCCTTGGGCGCGGCGCCTTGCTCGGAACCGCCCCGGTTCTGCGCGATGCCGCCTTCCAGCTTGTCGGCCAGGCTGTTGCCGCGTTCGATCATATAGGCAAGGTCCTCGCGCAGGGTTTCCGCCTCGCTCAACAGCTTGTTCAGCGACTCACGGTTTTGCGTCGATGCGTCCTTGACCTTCTGGATGGCCTGCTCCGCCTTTTCCGTGGACTCCGTGAAGCCGGCGAGCATCTTTTCCAGCTCGCTCTTGCTTTGCTGCAGCACGGACAGGTTCTTGTTCAAGCGCAGGGCATAGACAATTACCGCCACCAGAAGACACGCGATCAGGATGTCCAGGACCAGCGACAGTTCGGGTAGGATCATGAATCGGCCTCCGCCTTGCCTTCGATCTTGACCGCTATATTACCTGATTTCTGCCCCATATGCCCGGTGAACATTGGAATCGTGCCGCACCGCAAGGTCACTTCCGAACGCGGAGTCGCCGAAAGCGGCAGGAAAGTGCCCTTTTCCCAATCCAGAACATGTCCCAGCGTGGACTGCATTTCGTCCAACACCACTTCGATCGCAACATCGGTGAACCAAAGCTCCGTCGCCAGGTGGTTTTCCCAGATGGAATCGCGGCCGAATTTTTCGCCCATGAACATCTGCAGCAGCAGTTCGCGCACCGGTTCGAGCGTCGCATAGGGCAGCATCAGTTCCAGCCTGCCGCCGCGATCCTCCATGTCGATGCGCAAGCGGGCGAGAATTGCCGCGTTGGCAGGCCGGGCGATCGTCGCGAAACGAGGGTTCGTCTCAAGGCGGTCGAAACGCATGGTGACGGAGGAGAGCGGGTCGAACGCGGCGGACAGGTCCGCCAGGACGACATTGATCATCCGTTCGACGAGATTCCGTTCAATGGTCGTGTACGGGCGGCCCTCGATCCGCATCGCCGCCGTGCCCCGGCGTCCGCCAAGAAGCACGTCGACGATGGAATAGATCAACGAACTGTCGACGGTGATCAGCCCGTAATTGTCCCATTCCTCCGCCTTGAAAACGGTCAGCATGGCGGGAAGAGGGATGGAGTTCAAATAGTCCCCGAACCGGATGGAGGTAATGTTGTCCAGGCTGACTTCGACGTTGTCGGAGGTGAAATTGCGCAGGCTGGTGGACATCATGCGGACCAGGCGGTCGTAGACGATTTCCAGCATCGGCAGGCGTTCGTAAGACACCATGCCGCTGTCGATGATGGCTTCGATCCCGGATTGGCTGCCGTCATCGTCGCCTTCCTGGAACCCCAGAAGGCTGTCGATTTCGTCCTGGTTCAGAACGCGCGCCGATCCACCGCCGCCGATATCCTCGTCGTCGTCGGCCATCGCCGCCCATTCTTCGGCAAGCGCGTCATCTTCGCCGTCCGCGCCGTCCTCGGCCATGGCCTCCATTTCGCGGGCGATATCGTCTTCGTCACTCATCTTTAAACCACTCGGTTCAAATCTCTACGGTCCGTATGCCCGATTCCCCGCAACAAATGGGCCAATTCGGGGGATTTGGACCGATTTCGGGTATTTCCGCCCTATTGAATCAGCATGTCGCCGATCAGGACATCCTTCACCTTGACCGGATGCGCCGCCTGATTGACCCGGGCCAGCATCTCTTCCTTCACTCTATACAGACCCTGGCTGCCTTCCAGTTCCTCGACCCGCAACTC
>Ga0070727_10002287_pt1:15000-18721 | contig 18721 bp, 22 predicted proteins | sample tdAd472_FD_66722 | JGI IMG/M metagenome (GOLD analysis project Ga0070727, IMG submission 66722) | Marine sediment microbial communities from the Atlantic coast under amendment with organic carbon and nitrate - tdAd47.2 | ecosystem: Environmental > Aquatic > Marine > Coastal >...
GCGGCGGTCGTGAGCAGCTTGTCGAGCAGCTCGACCAGGGCGGCCTGCACCGTCACCGCGGCGATGAAGGCGTGGGGCGCGAAGTCGATGGCGGTCGCCGGGTGGCGGCGCGCCGCGCCGGTGAAGTGGTCGGTGAGCTCGGCGTCCGTCTCGTCGAGCGCGGCCTGCACCGTCTCGACCAGCGGCTGGAGGGTGTTCCAGGTCCCGCTCTCGACAGCGACCGCGTCGCCCTCGGCGAAGATGAACGCCTGCCGGCGACCGAGGTCGATGTCGGCGTCGAGGATCTGGCCCTGCCCGTGGACGAGTCGGAGGTCGCAGATGAGGAGCTCGTCCTGCTGGAGCGCGACCTTGGTGCCGGCCCCGAGCGCCCCCTCGGGCGCCTGGCGGACGACGATCTCGAAGGACTCGTCGCGGCGGAAGTACACCTGCTGGGCGTTGCCGTCCGTGCGCGGGTCGGAGAGCTGCCGGTCGAAGCGCAGGAAGAGCGCCAGCCAGCGCTCGTTGCCCGGCGTGGCGACGGCGGTCGGGATGCCGACCAGGTCCACCGAGCAGTCGACGGTCTGGTCGGTGCCGATGAAGATGCGCTGCCCAAGGCGGTCGTAGGCCCGCGTCGGCGAGGTCAGGTCGACCGTCAGGTCGGGGACGGGGCTGTGCTGGGTCGGGACCGCCCCCGTGACGATGCCGTAGATCCCGATGTCAGCGGCCAGGTCCCGATCGGCCTGCTCGAGCAGCTCGCACGCGAGATCCAGCTCGGCCTCGGTTACCCGCTGTCTGAAGTAGAAATCGACCCGGTCGGCCATGCGCGCTCGGCTCCTGTGGTTCCGCGCGGGCAGACCGCACGGCTCTCGTCACGGGGGCTTGCCCCACAGGAGTAGAGCCGGGCGTCAGCTGGGCTGGGACAGGCGCCGGGTCAGATGACGGCGTAGCGCGAGCTCATGGCGCGCGCCCAGTCTGCCAGGTCGGCCGGGACGCACTCGCTCAGGCGCGCCAGGACCTCCTCGAGGTCGAAGAGCGACACGGAGGAAGGCTCGCGCACGAGCGCCTTGAACTCGCCGAGCACGCCATCGCCGAGCAGCGCCGTGTTCCGGGACGACGAGCAGACGGAGAACCGTACGTCCGACGCATCTCGGCGCGCGGCCTCCTCGTGGGCGAGCGCGAGGTTCACCCACAGCTGCCATCGAGCGCCGCCGAACGGGCACCCTCGGGCGGGGACGGCGTCGGGTGCCAGCAGCCCATGCTGGTCCGTGCGTTGCCACTAGGCGTAGCCCTTGTTGCGCACGTAGAAGCACTCGCCTCGGTCGTCGCGAACCGCCACGTCCTGCGGGCACACGTCCTGCCCTTTCTTGGCGCGCCCAGCCTTGCGGAAGCCGCAAATGCTGAACTCCGGCTCGACGAACTTGGTCTCGATCACCTGGACGAGTCTGCCGCGCGAGGTCAGCCCCTCGACCAGCACGTCGCAGTCCACGCCGCCTCGCCCGGTCTGGTCGTTGAACACGTCGCCGGCCGGGGTGTGCTCGATGTGGATCGCGGTGACTTCCTGGAGGCCGTCGATAAACGGAGCGAGCACCTCGGTGGCCAGGTCGAGCCGTGTCGACAGCGGCGCGAACAGGTTGAAGCACATCGCCTGGCTCGAGATCATGTTGTCGAACGTCCGCTGCGCTACGCCCTTGCCGGCGTCGCGCCGCTCCTGGGCGGCACGGAACGCCTCCGCGAGGACGAAGTTGCTGCCTCGGTCGGCGGCGTCCGACGACAAGAAGTGACCGTACCGGCCGTGCTCTACGCCCAGCACCCTGGCGCGGTACGACCGCTGCCGAGCCTCGGCCCTGGCGCGGTACCTCTTCCCCTTCGTATAGACGGGCCCTTCGTCAACAGCCATGCGCTCACCTTCGCTCTAGACGAGCCCGAACCTACCGAAACCAGGCCGCTCTTGCGAGGCGCGACTGTCAGTGCAGGTCTGTCGTCACGCCGATCTCGCTGACCCCAAGCTCCCAGTGGTCGATGAACGCTGGCGCACAGGCTCGATGAGATTCACGAAGTGGGTGCGGTCCGGCTTGCGGAACTCCACGATGGCCCGGAGCTGGCTGCGCTGAGCGTCGGTGAGCGGGACGTCGACAATGACGTCGAAGGGGTAGAGGGCGAAGCGGCTCGAGGGGCCCAGGATCCAGTCGACGCCGAGCTCGGACTCGCCGAGGACCAGCGCTTCGCCGGCGTAGGCGCGCACCGCCTGGATCTCGACGGCGACGAAGAACCGGACGGCGTTGATGATGCCGCGGGCGGTTACGTTCTGCCGGTACATCTCGACGAGGACGGAGGCGAGCCGGCGCTTGCCCAGCTCGTCGAGGTCAAAGGGGAACGGGTTGCCGAGGTCGGCGAGGGTGAGATCGACGATGACCTCGGGCGCGCGCTCGATGTCGAACACCTCGGGGAAGCGGTCGACCTCGGCGAGCAGTGGATCGGTCACCTCCTGCAGGCAGGCGATGAAGCGCGACAGGTCGCCGGTCTGGCCCTCGCGGCGGTTGGGCCTGGGAAGCATCGACGAGAGGTCGAAGCGCCGCGCGCCGGGCCGAGCGGGCCGGAAGCACTGGACGACGACCCGGTCGTAAGGCGCGAGCACCGGGTTGCACGGGATGTCGGCAACGCCGGCAGCCGTCACCTCGTAGCGCGCGTCCGGGGTCATCTCCGGGTCGCCCCCAAGGCGGACCATCGGCCCGTAGGCCTCGGCAGCGACGACGGTCACGAGGACGGCTGGGAAGTCGAGCGGGATCAGCGAGGAGCCGCTCGCGTCGGTGACCTTGACCGCCACGTCGAACGCGATGTCCACCGCGTGCTGCCCGGTCGTCTGCCCGCCGACGAGCCTCGGCGCGGTCCGGTCTTCGATGCGGATGCTGTATGTGGCGTCGAGGGCGTTTGCCCCGCCGACCGTCACGGAGACGACGCGCCCGGCGACCAACGCCTTGCTGGCGAAGAACGCAGTGTGGTGGAGGACGACGCGGAGGGGGTCCGCCGCCTGGACGACGTCGGCGTCGGGACCGTCGAAGCCAAGCAACAGGCTCGGGTGCACCATGGCCTCAGCCACGGGCCAAGCTCCGCGGCTGCCCCCGGTGGGCGCCGTCATCCACCGCGCCCACAAGGGCGAGGTCCACGAGGTCACCGTGCTCGACGACGGCTTCGAGTACGAGGGCCGCCACTACACGAGCCTCTCCACCATCGCCCGCGAGGTCACCGGCACCAGCTGGAACGGCTTCCTCTGGGCCGGCCTGACCAAGCGGAAGAAGCGCAAGCGCGGCGACGCCGGGGAAGACGGATGAACGAACCCCCGAACAACAACGGCGCGCGGAAGGTCCGCTGCGCGATCTACACGCGCAAGTCGACGAGCGAGGGCCTCGACTCCGACTTCAACACCCTCGACGCCCAGCGCGAGGCGGCCGAGTACTTCATCCGCGCCATGGCCGGCGAGGGCTGGGAGGCGCTGCCGCACCGCTACGACGACGGCGGCTTCACCGGCGCCAACACCGACCGGCCCGCGCTCAAGCGCCTGCTCGCCGACATCGAGGCCGGCGAGGTCGACTGCGTGGTGGTCTACAAGGTCGACCGCCTGAGCCGCAGCCTGATGAACCGCACCGGGAAATCCGGAGACCCATGTGGTTGAGTCAGGCGGCGCATCGTTGCGTCTCCTGACGGCGGTAGAAGGCCTCCTCATACTCGGCCGGCGGGACGTATC
>Ga0070727_10002288_pt1 | contig 18715 bp, 18 predicted proteins | sample tdAd472_FD_66722 | JGI IMG/M metagenome (GOLD analysis project Ga0070727, IMG submission 66722) | Marine sediment microbial communities from the Atlantic coast under amendment with organic carbon and nitrate - tdAd47.2 | ecosystem: Environmental > Aquatic > Marine > Coastal > Sediment | place...
CGCTTCCCGAAGAAACGCGCCCGAAGGACGATCAATCGAGCTACACTGTCATTGGCGGTGAAGACTGAGTTTGAGACAGACAATGAGTGAAACTTCAAGAATTCTGATTGTCGAGGACGATCCGTCCCTCGTTGAGTTGCTGCGTTATAACCTCGAAAACGAAGGGTTCGACGTCGCGGTTGCACGTGATGGCGAAGCCGGACTCGAGGCCGTCGATTCCGACATCCCGGATCTCGTGGTGCTGGACTGGATGTTGCCCAACGTCTCGGGCATCGAAATCTGCCGCCAACTCCGCCAGAAATCGGAAACCCGCAGCATGCCGGTGATCATGCTGACCGCCAAAGGCGAGGAAAACGACCGCATCCGGGGCCTGGAAACCGGTGCCGACGACTATATCGTCAAACCGTTCTCGCCGGCCGAACTGACGGCGCGCATCAAGGCCGTCCTGCGCCGCGCGCATCCCGAGCAGTCGGGCGAGGTATTGTCGTACGCCGATATCGAAATGGACATCACGTCGCACCGCGTCACCCGCGCCGGCAAGGCGATCAAGCTCGGCCCAACGGAATTCCGGCTGCTGCGCTCCTTCTTGGAAAAGCCCGGCCGCGTATTCTCGCGCGAGCAGCTTCTCGACAAGGTCTGGGGACGCGATATCTTTGTCGAGCTTCGGACCGTCGATGTACACATCCGCCGTCTCAGGAAAGCGCTCAACGCGGGTGCCGACGCGGACCTGATCCGCACGGTGCGTTCCGCCGGCTATTCTCTGGACGCGGCGAAATACTGACACGGCAGCGTCACCGTACGGCGTCATCCGCGTTATCCTTTTCTTTAACGAATTCAGCCCTATGCTTCTATACGGGAGCCGGGGGCGCGAATGCCGCAATCACGTTTCACATACGGACGCATCCAGTCCGCGTTAAGCAAGACGGTCCGCAACGAGCATTTGTTGCTGGTCGCGTTGGCTCTTGTCGTCGGGTGCGTTGCCGGCCTTGCCGTTATTGCCTTCCGGGAAGCCATCCAGCACGTCGAGATCGCGTCGTTCGGCTTCACCACAAGTTCACTGGCGCGTTATGAGCTGACGGTCGAAACCTGGAAACTCGTCCTCATCCCGACGGTGGCCGGACTGATCGTCGGCCTGATTACCTGGAAGTTCATGCCCGGCGGCAAAGCACAGGGCGTTGCCGATGTCGTCGAAGCGTCGGCCATGCGCGCCGGCCAAATGTCGTCCCGGGTCGGCATCGTGTCCGCCATTTGCAGCGCATTGTCGATCGGCGCCGGTGCCTCCGTCGGCCGCGAAGGGCCTGCCGTGCACTTGGGCGCTTCGCTCGGTAGCCTGATCGCACGCAAGCTGCATCTTTCACGTTCGTTGTCACGCACACTTCTGGGCTGCGGCGTCGCTGCGGCGGTCTCCGCATCCTTCAACGCACCGATCGCCGGCGCGCTGTTCGCGACCGAGGTCGTCGTCGGACAATATGCGCTCAAGACCTTCGCGCCGATCGTAGTCGCCAGCGTCGCCGGCACCGCGCTGTCGCACATTCACTTCGGGGAAGTCTCGGCGTTCTTTCTGGGTGACAATCATATCGCTTCGTTCTGGGAGTTCCCGGCCTTCATCGGACTCGGCGTCGTCGCCGCTATCGCCGCCATCATCATGATGCAAAGTATCTTTCTGGCGCAGAAAATGTCCGACCGGATCGATATTCCGGTCTGGGTCAAACCGGCCATCGCCGGTGCCATAGTCGGCATCATCGCGATCTGGCTGCCGCAAGTCCTGAGCGTCGGGTACGGCTTCGTCGAATGGGCAATCCTCGGCCAATTCTCGGTGCAGTTGCTGATCATCATCGGTATCGCCAAGATCGTCGTTACGGCATTGTGCCTCGGCTTCGGATTTTCCGGCGGTGTGTTCTCGCCGGCGCTGGTTCTGGGTGCCGCTGTCGGTGCGTCCTATGGCCTGATTGCCGCCGACGTCTTCCCCGAACTTGCATCGGGCGTCGGTGTCTATAGCGTTGTCGGCATGGGCGCGGTCGCCGCCGCCGTGCTCGGCGCACCGATCTCGACGACGCTGATCATCTTCGAAATTACCGGAGACTATAAGCTTTCACTCGCGGTGATGCTGGCCATCGTCGTGTCGACCGAGCTGACACACAACCTGTTCGGCGCGTCGTTTTTTGCCGAAACGCTGCGTCGGCGCAACGTCGATTTGCGTGACGGATTCGAGGCCGAAGTCCTGAACACCATCAAGGTACGCCACATTCTCGACCACGGCACCAACGTCGTCGCCGAAACCATCTCCATGGAAACGCCAATCTCGGAAATCCGCGAAAAACTGAGCGCATCGAGCACCGGCGAGTTGTTCGTCGTGCAGCCGACGGGCGAACTGTACGGCACGATCACTTTGCAGGACTGCGGTGTGACGCTGTTCGATCCGGATTGTAACGATTTGCTGCGCGCCGCCGATGTCGCCCGTCTGCACCCGCCGGTGCTGAACGAAGGCGACGATCTGGGCACCGCGATGCGCATCATGCGCGACAGCGCCGAGGACCATATCGCGGTGCTGCGCGACCCGCACACCAAGGTGTTTACCGGTTGCGTGCACCACCGCGACGTGATGACCGCCTATAACCGTGCTCTGCTTAATGTGCGCCACGAGGAACACAATCAGTAAGCGTGTCGGACGCCTCGAATCCTGACGATTTTCACCACCCAGCCGTTTCCAGCCGCCGTCCACGTGTTATAAACGGCGCATGTCAGATCCCTTCGAACTGGACGACGATCCGCGTCCCGCGCCCGCCGCCGCACCGCCTGCACCGACCTATCTGGACGGGCTGAACGATAGTCAGCGCGAAGCGGTCGAGGCCGTTGAAGGCCCGGTTCTGGTGCTGGCCGGGGCCGGCACCGGCAAGACCCGGGTACTGACCACCAGGCTCGGGCACATCCTGATGCAGAACCGCGCCAATCCCGGCGAAATTCTGGCCGTCACCTTCACCAACAAGGCGGCGGGCGAAATGCGCGAGCGTGTCTCGCATCTGGTCGGTCGGCCGGTCGAAGGCTGGTGGGTCGGGACGTTCCATGCCATCGGCGCGCGGATTTTACGCGCCAACGCCGAAGCCGTCGGCCTGACGCCGCAATTTACCATCCTCGATGCCGACGATCAGGTGCGCCTGATCAAACAGATGATCGACGTCCACGAAATCGACGAGAAACGCCTGCCGCCACGGGCCATTTCCGGCATCATCCAGCGCTGGAAAGACCGTGGCTTCATGCCAGACAAGGTGCCCTCATCCGACGCCGGGCACGGCGACGGCAAGGTGCTCGATCTGTATCAAGATTATCAGGCCCGCCTGCAGACCCTGAATGCGGTGGATTTCGGCGATCTTCTGTTGCTGTGCCTGAAACTGTTTCAGGAGCATCCGGATATCCTGAAAAGCTATCAGCGGCGCTTTCGCTACATCATGGTCGACGAGTATCAGGACACCAACGTCGCGCAGTATTTGTGGTTGCGTCTTTTGGCGCAGGAACACCGCAACATCTGCTGCGTCGGCGACGACGATCAGTCGATCTATTCGTGGCGCGGCGCCGAGGTCGGCAACATCCTGCGCTTCGAAAAAGATTTTCCGGGCGCGCGCGTCGTCAGGCTGGAACGCAACTACCGCTCGACGCCGCATATTCTGGCCGCCGCCTCGGGGCTGATCACGTTCAACGAAGGCCGGCTCGGCAAGACGCTGTGGACCGATATCAATGACGGCGAGAAAGTGCGCGTGCGCGGCGTATGGGACGGCGAGGCCGAGGCACGCCTGATCGGCGAGGAGATCGAGGCGTACCAGAACAAGGGCGAAAAGCTCCGGGATATGGCGATCCTGGTGCGCGCCGGGTTCCAGACCCGCGAGTTCGAAGAACGTCTGATCACATTGGGAATACCGTACCGCGTCATCGGCGGACCGCGCTTTTACGAACGTCAGGAAATCCGCGATGCCGTCGCTTACCTGCGCGTCGTCGCCCAACCCGACGACGACCTGGCGTTCGAACGCATCGTTAACGTACCGACCCGCGGCATCGGCAAGACCAGCCTGCAGGTCATTCATACCTATGCCCGCGCCGAGCGCATTTCGCTGACCCGCGCCATCGCCGCGCTGCTGGAAACCGACGAACTGCGTCCGCAGGCACGCAAGGCGCTGGGTGATCTTCTGGCGACATTCGACATGTGGCGTGCACAGGCCTCGACACACGGCCCGGCGGAACTGTGCAAACAAATCCTCGAAGACTCCGGCTACGTCGACATGTGGCGCGCCAAGAAAGAACCGGACGCACCGGGCCGCCTCGACAACCTCAAGGAACTGGTGGTCGCGCTGGAAGACTTCGAGACGCTCGGCACGTTTCTGGAACACGTCAGCCTGGTCATGGAAAACGAGGAACGCAGTGACACCGACAAGGTGAATATCATGACCCTGCACGGTGCCAAGGGCCTGGAATTCGCCACCGTGTTCCTGCCCGGCTGGGAAGAAGGGCTTTTTCCGAACCAGCGCTCATTGGACGAAGGCGGGTTGGCGTCGCTCGAGGAAGAACGCCGGCTGGCCTATGTCGGCATCACTCGCGCACGCAAGCATGCGATGATCTCGTACGCCGCTAACCGCCGCATTTACGGCCAATGGCAGAGTGCGACGCCGTCGCGCTTCGTCGATGAGTTACCCGCCGATCATATCGACGTATTTTCCGAAAGCGGCGTGTACGCGCGCCGCGATGCCGCGAAGAAAATGACCGAGGACGCCTTCGCCGGCGTCGACGGCATCGCCCGCTCGCGCCGGCGCATGATCGAAGCCGAGCGTTCCGCCGGATACAAGCCGGCAAGTGACGGCGCGGGCTTCAAGGTCGGAATTCGCGTGTTTCACCAGAAATTCGGCTATGGCCGTATCACGTCACTGGACGGCGACAAGCTGGAAATCGATTTCGAAAAAGCTGGGCCGAAACGCGTCATGGCCAGCTTCGTGCTGCCCGCATGATGACGCCCCCCGTCCCGCAACCGCTCTGGCGTCTTGAGGTCACGGTGCCGAAACAAGCCGCACCGGCATTCGAGATGATGCTGGAAGGCGTCTCCGTCGCCGTAACGTCTTTCGGCGACGACGATATTCCCTGGCGGGTCGAAGGCTACACCGATATCGAACCCGACACTGCTGCCATCGAAGCCGGACTGACCATGGCCGCCGAAGCCGCCGGGATCGAGCCGCCTGCGCTGAGCGTCGAATTTCTGACGCCGCGCGACTGGCTGGCGGAAAATCTCGCCCTGTTCGAGCCGCTTCGGGTCGGGCGGTTCTTCATTTACCCGAGTCATTACGAAGGCACGCTACCGCCCGCCTGCATCCCGTTCCGCATCGACGCCGGGACCGCGTTCGGATCCGGCACCCATCCGACCACCGGGACATGCCTGTCGGCAATTGCCGACCTTGCAAAGACGAAATCCGTCGCTCGTGCCCTCGATCTCGGCTGCGGATCGGGCATCCTGGCGTTTGCCATTGCCCGGCTATGGCCGGCACAGGTGTTGGCCGTCGACATCGATCCCGAGGCCGTGCGCGTCACACGCCGCAACGCCCGTGACAACCGTCTGCGCAACCGCATCGACACCCGATTAAGCGTCGGCTACAGCAGCGATGCGGTGCGCGATGGCGCGCCCTACGATCTGATCGTCGCCAACGTTCTGGCACGGCCGCTGATCGGCATGGCGGCGGATACCGCACGTCATCTGGTACCGGGCGGCACCGTCGTGCTTTCCGGTCTTCTGGATCGGGATGCGCATTGGGTCGTCGCGCGCCACCGCGCCATGGGACTGGTGTTCGTACGGCAATGGCGCAAGGATGGCTGGGCAACGCTCGTCATGCGAAAGCCCCGCAGCAGCTAAGGAGCGTATGAGCGGACCATGATCGACCGCGACCGACGCCGGCGGCTTGTGCATCTGTTGATCGGCATCAACGGTGCCGGGTTCGTGCTGGTCGGCACTTTTCTCAGCGGCGCCGCCAAGCTGGGCTATGTGCCGTGGTACGGGATTGCCGGTGTCGTGGTACTGTTTTTCGGCATCGTCGTGCCGTTCTACCGGGAATTCGTCTCGCTCAGGCAGGGCTTCGAGGAAGTCGAGCGCGAGACGCTCAATACCGCGCGTCGTAACCGTCAGCGCGAAATCGGTCATCAGACGGTGCTGCATGCCGGATCCCGTCCACAGCCGTTTCAACGGGTGCGCTCTCAACCGCTGATTGCGATTGCCATCACCGTCGTCGGCTGGTCGCTGGTCGCCGTCGAAGCCGCGCGCTGGCTTATGATCCGCTAGCGCCTGCCCCGGGCGGCAATGACTTGAAGGCCGCCAATGCCCGTTCGCGGGCTTTTTTATGATCGACGACCGGCTTGGGATAGGTCTCGCCAATCACGATCCCGGCTGCGCGCAGAACGTCGTCCGGCGCTTCCCATGGCGCGAACAGGTACTTGTCCGGCAGCTTTGCGATCTCCGGCACATAGGTGCGGATATACGCGCCGTCCGGATCGAACTTCTTGCCCTGCGTGATCGGATTGAATATCCGGAAATACGGGGCCGCGTCTGCGCCGCAGCCGGCCACCCATTGCCAGCTGAACGCGTTCACCGCCAGATCGGCATCGACCAGCGTATCCCAGAACCATGCCTCGCCCGTCTGCCACGGCAGCAATAGGTGCTTGACCAGAAACGACGCCGTGATCATGCGCACCCGGTTGTGCATATGTCCGGTCTGCCACAGCTCGCGCATCCCCGCATCGACCATCGGATAACCGGTACGGCCCTGCTGCCAGCACCGCAACATGTCATCGTCATCGGCCCACGGAAATTCGGCGAAGCGCGCGTACATCGGCGCATCGGGCAGCGACGGCAGATGATAGAAAACATGATAGGCAAATTCGCGCCAGACGACTTCCTTGAGAAATTTCTCGCCGCCTTCGCTCCAGCCTGTCTGCCGCAGGGTTTCGTGCCAGATCTGGCGCGGGCTAATGTCGCCCATCTGTAGGTGCGGAGACAGGTTCGACGTCACCGGGTCGGCGGGGAAATCGCGCCGATCTTTGTAATCATCGAGGCCGGCACCCAGAAAATCCTGCAACCGCGTCATCGCGCCGGCTTCGCCCGGCTGCCACCGCGCGCGCAATCCGCCAGCCCAATCGGGCGTCGTCGGCAGCAACCCCCAGTCTGCCAAGGCATCGCTTTCGATAGCCCCATCCACGGCCCGGAATTCGCCCGGCGCGGACAGCGGCGCGGGCGGATCGCCCCGGTCGCGGCAGGCATGCCAGAAACGCGTGTAAACCTTGTAAAAGCCACCCTGCTTGGTCTGGATCGTCCATGGTTCGAAAAGCAGAGATCCATTGAAGCTTTGAACGTCCAGGTCTCGTCCGCTGAGCGTCTCCTTGATCCGGGTGTCGCGTGCAATGGCATGCGGCTCGTAACAGCGATTCCAGTAAACGCCGCAAGCCCCGCTCTCGCGGATCAGCGCCTCGATCACATCGGCTGCCCGGCCCCGGCGCAGAATCAGCACCCCACCCCGCTTCGACAGACTCTCGCCAAGCGCTTGCAGGGAGCGGTGCAGCCACCACCGCGCCGCACCGCCCAATTTCCAGCCGCCGGGTGTTTCATCGTCGAAGATGTATAGCGCGATTACCGGCCGGCCGGTTCGGGCGGCGGCACTCAGCGCGGGATTGTCGGCAAGCCGGAGGTCTTTGCGAAACCAGACGATCAGGGGTGCGCTGTCCGTCATCGGATCACACGAATGAAACGTTTCATGCCCCTGATACGCCTGTGGCGCACGACCGGATCAGAACCGCATCAGGGTTTGACGCAATCGTAGCCCCACATGGTCTTGTAGCCGACGGCGCCCAGCTTGACTCCGCCGCGCGAGACCGCCTTGCGGCCGTATTTCGCGCAGTGCGTTTCGGCGATGGTCGTCGGTTCGATGAAACGGATCGTCGAAATGGTGATCGCCGCCGGCGATGCGGCGACGATACTGTCCTTTTCGTCGGATCCGCACGCGCCAACGCCCAGCAGCGATGCCAGAAGCATCGCCGCACCAACCCCACGAACAAACGGTATCCGTCCAGACATGGCTGAATTCTGCGAAATCAGGTCCGCTGGCGCAAGGCCCGGCTCAGGCTTCGAAGAACGGCGCCGGAATCAGCAGCTTGTTTTCCTGCTTTTCCAGATATCCGGCCTCGGCACTGACCTTCAGGTAATTCTGCCAATCCGGGTCGGCCTGCATGGCTGCCCGCTTCTTCGCGCGGTCGGCGGCGTCTTCGTAGGCCCAGACATGCACGTAACTGTTCGGATCGCCGGTTTCCGTCATCGCATACAGCACCGGCTTGCCGAGATTGCGGGTCTGCGGTTCCCAGCCGTGCTGCAGGTAAAGTTCCAGGTGTTTCTTGATGGTGCCGGGACGGCAGGTATAGGTGCGATGATCGTAAAGCATGTCGGATGTCCTTGTTATGTATGGAAATGTTTTCCGCAAGCGACGGTACGACGGGAATAAAAAGAGTCCAAGACTGGATTGCGCCGCGCCGGGTTCTTGCGTTTAATCGATACAAAGGGGGACGAACGACCATGACGACCAACGACGCAGCCGCTTCCAGGCACATTGTATTTCTCGACCGCGAAACCATGCCCGAGCAGGTGGTCGTCCGCCCACCGGCCTTCGCGCACACCATGGACGAGTACCCCCGCACCAGATCCGAAGATGTGATCGCACGCGCCAAGGACGCCGACATCATCATCACCAACAAGGTGCCGCTGCGCGCCGAGACGCTGGCCGAACTGCCGAAGTTGAAGATGATCGCGGTCGCCGCGACCGGCACCGATATCATCGATCTGAAGGTCTGCGCGGAACGCGGCATCACCGTATCCAACATTCGCGAATACGCCATCGCCACGGTGCCGGAACACACGATGGGGCTGATCCTGTCGCTGAGCCGCTCGATCCGCCCGTATCACACGTCGGTCGCCGCCGGCCGCTGGAAGGAAGCGGACCAGTTCTGTTATTTCGACTATCCGATCTTCGATCTCAGGGGCAAGGTGCTCGGCATCATCGGTGACGGCGTACTCGGCAAGTCGGTCGCCCGGCTGGGCGAAGCGTTCGGCATGGAGGTGCGCTTCTCGACGTACAAAGGCGTCGACGGCATGGGGCCGCTGTATACTCCGTTCGAGCGTATCCTGTCGGAAAGCGACGTCATCACCATGCACTGTCCGCTGCTCGACAGCACGCGCAACCTGCTGGGTCCGGCCGAATTCGATCAGATGGCCAAACGCCCGTTGGTGATCAACACCGCGCGCGGCGGCCTTGTCGACGAACGCGCACTGGTCGATTCCCTGAAGGCCGACAAGATCCGGGGCGCGGCTTTCGACGTGGTGACGACGGAACCGATCCCCGACGGGCATCCGTTCCTGGAAATCATGGACCGGCCGAACTTCATCCTGACCCCGCATGTGGCGTGGGCCAGCATCGAAGCCATTCAGGGCCTCGCCGATCAGATGGTCGACAATATCGATGCGTTCGTCGCCGGCAACCCGCGCAATGTCGTTGCCTGACGCTAGACCGTGAACTTTTCCGTGCCGTCGTCGTAATTGATCGTATAGAGATCCTTGCGCCGGTCGATCCAGTTCTTGACCGTGCCGAAGTGCTTGTGGTGCGGCAGCTTGTCGAGATCGAGGTCGTGGATCAGCACCATTTCCGCGTTCGGCGCGCATTCCGCGGCCACCGCCTCGCGGTCAAAGGAAATATCCGACGGCGTATAGATGCCCGACTGCGCGTAGTGGATTTCCGCCGTCGAGGTATGCGGCAAATTCCCACACGCCCCGGCCAGCGCCACATACACATGGTTTTCAATGGCCCGCGCATGAGCGCAGTAACTGACCCGCAGATGGCCCGAGCGCATGTCGGTGTTGTATGGCACGAAGATGATGTTGGCGCCCTTGGCGGCGGCGATGCGCGCCAGTTCCGGGAACTCGATATCGTAGCAGATCAGGATCGCGATCCGGCCCCGGTCGGTGTCGAACACGTGCACCTTTTCGCCGCCGCTCACGCCCCACCATTTTGCTTCGCTGGGCGTGATGTGGATCTTATACTGCTTCTCCAGCGTGCCATCGCGGCGGAACAGATAGGCGACGTTATAAAGCTTCTCGTCCTCAATCGTCAGGTGCGAGCCGCCGATGATGTTGACGTTGTAGCGAATCGCCAACTCGTTGAACATTTCCAGATACGGTTCGGTGAACTGGTCGAGCGCGCGCGCCGCGTCTTGCGGTTTGTCCGTCAGCAGCATGGAAAACAACTGCGTCGTCAGCAGCTCCGGAAACACGCAGAAATCCGAACGGTACTCCGACGCAGTACCGACGAAATGCTCGCACTGCTGCGCGAAGTCCTTGAAACTTTCGACCCTGTGCATCTGGTACTGAACGACGCACAGCCGCGCCGTGCCGGGGTGATTCTGCGCCCCCTGCTCGGCCTTGTAATCCGGGTTGCGCCAGATCATCAGCACGGCGTTGCCGCAGCTTTCATCGTCTTCGGGAAGGTAGCCCTCGATGACGCGAATGATCTCGAAGCCGTTCGCCAGTTGCGCCATCAGGACCGGATCGTCCAGATCGCGGGCGACGACTTTTTCCACATACTCGTCGGCACTCATCTCGGCGACGTGTTCGTGATAGCCGGGAATGCGCCCGCCGATGACGATCCCCTTCAGGTTTTTGTCGACGACCAGTTCCTTGCGCGCTTCATACAGCCGCCGCGCCAGCTTGTAGCCCTGATATTCACGCGATACCGCGATATCGATACCGTACAGGTATTCGCCGTCTTCGCGGTGATTGCGGATGAAGCCGTCGTCGGTGACGGTATCGAAGTCGTGCGCGCTCGACGCCACATGCCCGGAAATCAGCAAAGACGATGAAATCGCAACCAGCTCGCCCTCGACCTCGACACCCAACTGACCTTCGGGGAATGAGCGAAGCTGGCTCAGATACTGCGGACGTTCCCACGGCTCGATGGTCTTGAAGACGTCGGTCTGCACCTTGAGTACAGCCGGGTAATCGGAGACCCGCAACGGCCGGACGGCCACCTTGCGTTCGTATTTTTCAAGCTCTGCGTCGTCCATAATGTATCCGTGATCCCAAGGGGTGAAGCTCGCTGGACCTTACAGAACGCGGCAGGCGTTTCCAAGAAATCAGCGCGCCATGACGTCGAAGGCAATGGAAATCCGCCGCCGCGCCCCGGCCAGCGGCACGGTGCGGTGATAAAAGTGGCTCGGGAACAGAATCATCTGACCTTCGACGGGGCGGAAGTAACGCACAGCAGGGTCATGGCGGGCGTGTATGTCTTCGGGCGGTCGACCGAATTCGATCCAGCCGGCGCGCGACGGATCGTCGTCACGGACACTGTCCGGCACCTCGACATAGTAAACGCCCGACAGCCACGCCGCCGGGTGGGTGTGCGGAACCTGATGACCGTCCTCGCCCATCACCACGCCCCAGATCGATATCGTGATATCTGCCGGACAAGCATCCAGAAACGGATGCGCTGGCTCACCGGCAAAATGGCGTTTGTAGGCACGGAAGGCCGCTTCTATTTCCACCCCGAACGTCGCCATCGGCCCCAACGGCTCGGCCAGCAGTTCACCGGAATGCCGACCCTTGCGCGTCGCATGCGCGACCGGGGACGGCGTCAGCGTCGGATGTCCCAGAACATGCGCGCCGAGTACGGCATTGAAGGCGGCGATGTCGGCAAAGCCGTCCGGCGCGGTGACATCGCGTGGGCGGATGAACCGGTCGGCATCGTCGATAATGCGCGCGTCCGCATCCCGCCCGAGATCGCGCAGCGCAAATGCCTTGAAGGCAAGTGCGCCCGGGTCGGACGGGCGGCGCGACAAAAATCTATCGATGTCCGCCAGCGCCGACGCCGCGTCGCCATCAGCGAGTTTCATATCGGCGAGATTGATCGCCGCCTTGGCGAATCCGGGATCGATTTCCAGCGCGCGGGCATAGGCGTTGTGCGCCGACACGAGATCGCCCATCGCAATATAAGCTTCACCCTGATTGAGCGCCGCCGCGGCGTGTCCGGGTTCAAGTGCCAGCGCGTGACGATACCGCTCGACCGCGCCCGCGTTGTCGCCCAGCGCCTGCAGCGCCACGCCCATATTGAAATGCCCTGCCGCCAGTCCGGGATCGTGGCGGACCGCGTTTTCGGCGGCGCGGCGTGCTTGCGCATCTTCGCCCATGCCGCTCAGCACCGCCGCCAGATTGGTGTGCGCCACGGCGTTCCCGGCGTCTCGGGCGATCAGTGCCTCCAATTCGGCACGCGCAGCGGCAAGATTTCCAGCGCACCGCAATGCCTCGGCCCGGCCAATGGCGGCGGCCCCGTGTTCGACATCGCGTTCAAGCGCTTTGGCAAACCAATCCGCCGCGTCCACATGCCGCCCCTGAGCCGACAGCAGGACGCCCATGTTATAGGCCGGCTCCGCATATCCCTTTGCCAGATCGTGCGCCGCCGCATAGGCCGCGAGCGCCCCATCCGTGTCGCCGTCGTCCGCCAGCACATTACCGAGGTTCATACGAATTTCCGCATCCTTCGGCGCACGCGCCGCGGCATCTTCGAGAAACATCCGAGCGGTCGGTGCGTCACCGCATTGAAAGGCGGCAATCCCCGCCAGATTAAGCACGGCCGGTTCACGCACACGCCCGGCCAGCAACTGGCGGGCCTGTGCCAGCGCATCGTGCGCGCGGCCCGCCGCCAGGGCATCGCGCATACCTTGCAGGCGCAATTCGGTTTTCCGGTTCGGGCGTTTTCCCATACCGCAACCATCCAATGTCACGCGACGTCTCGCAAGTCCGCCGATCCGGCACTATAGTAGTATCATGACTGACACCATGATGCCCCCCGCGCTTGCCAACGCCCTGGCCCAGCATCAGAAAGGCGCGCTCGACGATGCCGAGGCCGGCTATTTTGCCGTCATCAAGGACGATCCCGCCAACGTCGACGCGCTGCATCTTTTGTCGATCCTGAAGCTGCAACAGGGCCATGCCGATCAGGCCATGCCGATTATCCAGCGTGTAATCGAACTGGCGCCGGACGCTGCCGACGCGCACGGCAACATGGGGTCCGCGTTGCAAGCGCTGGAGCGATATGGCGAAGCGGCCTATGCCTTTCGCACCGCGATCCGCCACGCCCCGGACGCGGCGCATCATCATTACAATCTGGGCAACGCATTGCGCGCCGACGGCGACAAGCCGGGCGCGGTCCGTGCCTACCGCGACGCGATCTGCCGCGCACCCGATCTGGTGCAGGCGCACTCCAATCTGGCGACGACGCTGTCCGAATTGGGTCTGTTCGACGAGGCCGTGGCGCATTGCAAGCTGGCACTCAGCTATCAGCCGGGCTTTACCGACGCGCTTTACAATCTCGGCAATGCGCACCGCGAAGCGGGCCGCCACGCGGATGCCGTCACGGCGTATGCGAACGCCATTGCCTCGAACCCCGGGCATGCCGACGCACATTGTAACCTCGGCCTGACCGAGATGGTCACCGACGGTCTCGACAGCGCGATCCGTACATTGGCGAAAGCCGTTAAGATCGACCCCACACATGACATGGCGCGGTTTTATCTGGCGGTCGCCAGCGAAATGACCGGTGCCGACACAACGCCGCTTTTCGAGGCGCTGCCCGATACCGACGTAACGGTGGCTGCCTGGCTGGACAGTTGGGACTACGTCAAAAGCCATTCGACCCTGAGCACCGAAATCATTCATTGCCCCTATGCGCTGCTCGGTCATGCGCTCGCTGCGTCGTCGCTGGACGGTCTGGTGCTTGAATTCGGTGTGCGGCACGGCCAGTCCATTCGTCATATCGCGAGCGCAGCCGGCCAAGCGGTACACGGCTTCGATTCCTTTCACGGATTGCCGGCGGCGTGGGGCGGCGAACCGGAAGGCGTCTATTCGACCGATGGCGAACTGCCCGACGTTCCCGAAAACGTTTCCCTGCATGCGGGCCTGTTCGAGGACACGCTGGGCCCGTTTCTGGACACGCATCCGGGTGATGTGCGGCTCTGCAATATCGATTGCGACATATACGGCTCCACATTGACGGTGCTGGACGCGCTGGCGCCGCGCATCAACCCCGGCAGCGTGCTTGTGTTCGACGAATACCTGATCAACCCGACCTGGCGCGACGATGAGTACCGGGCGTTCGCCGAAGCGGTCGCCCGATACGGCTGGAAATACCGCTACCTCGCCTTCGGCATCGTCACCAAGCAGGCGGCCGTTATCATCGAAGAAGCCTAATCCCCGCTCAGGTGCAGCGCCACGGTGCGCCGATGCGGGCGGATGCGGTGCTCGAACAGGTATATTCCCTGCCACGTGCCGAGCAACGGACGGCCGTCCGCGACGGGGATGCTCAATGACACATCGGTGAGCGCACTTCGGATATGCGCCGGCATGTCGTCGGGGCCTTCGGCGGTATGGCGATAGTGCGCCGGGTCCTCGGACACCAGACGTTTGAAGAAGTCGTTCAGATCGACAATCACGTCAGGATCGGCGTTTTCCTGGATCGTCAGCGACGCCGACGTGTGGCGACAATAAACCGTCAAAAGCCCCGCACCTATACCCGCACCTTCACAGAACGCGACCGCATCGCGGGTAAATTCGTAAAGTCCTTGCCCGTGTGTCGATATCTGCAGTTGGGTTTGTGCGTGCGGCATTCTTTCCTGTTAGCATCCTCTGATCGATTTGTAACCGGCTGAGTATGTATCGATGCGCATCCGACAGGGACCGCTGCCCGGCAGTGCCGCCGACGACATCACGCGGGGCGTGGTCCGGCTGATGAACGATCTGGGTTACGCGCCGCTTGCGGAGTTCCGCCTGACCAACAGGCGCCGCGTCGACGTTGCGGCGTTGGACCGGGACGGTAAATTCACGGTGGTCGAGGTCAAAAGCTCGCTCGCCGATTTCCGTGCCGATGGCAAATGGCAGGAATACCTGCCGTTCTGCGATTATTTCTATTTCGCCGTGAACCCGGATTTCCCCCAAGACAGGTTACCGGACGATGTCGGCCTGATCGTCGCCGATACGTACGCGGCCACCATCCTCCGCCCGTCCGCCGAAGTGCCGATGAACGGCAACCGGCGGCGGACACAGACGCTGAGGTTCGCACGAACCGGCGCCAGCCGTCTTGCCGGGCGCGACGACCCGGCCATATAACGCAGCGAACGGTTATTCGGCGGCCTGGGTTTGTTTTTCGATCAGTTCCGAAAGGCAATCGTCCGTCAACGCCTCGATCGGGGTGAAGTCGCGATGCGCGATCCATTCCTCGCGATTGTAGGCGCGAATGTGATTGTCGACGTGACATAGCGACAGATAAACGATGGTGCGCCCGAACGGCGAAATGTTCGGCGGGCTGGCATGCACCAGCAACGACGAAAACATCAGCATGCTGCCCGCAGGCCCGGTCGGTGCAACGCAGCCGCCCCGCGCGGCCAACTCGGATACCTTGTCGCGGTCCAGCGTCCACAGGGGATAGCTGGTCGTCTCCAAATCATGTCCGGCTTCGATAACACCCTGTTTATGGCTGCCTGGAATGAACAGCAACGGCCCGTTCGCCGCCGTCACGTCGTCAAGGAACACGGCGATGTTCATGGCGCGCGGCTCGGGCATGTCGTCATCGCGTTTCCATGTGCCGTAGTCCTGATGCCACTGCCACACCGCGCCGTCGAAGGCTGCCTTGGCGTTGACCTTGTACTGGTGCATGTATAGCGGACCGTCGAGCACCTGTGATACCGGCTCGATCAGCCGAGGGTGCGCACCCAGGCGCCGAAACGCTTCGTTGTAGGTGTGCGCGGCAAAGGCCGTACGCGCAACGCCGTTGGATTCGCGCCACACTTCCTTGCGATCGAGCGCGTAGATCGCCTCGGCTTCGTGTTTTAAAAGGGCGGCTTCCTCGGGTGAGAACTTGCCCGGAAAGAAAAGATAGCCATCTTCATCGAACTGCTTCAGTTCGGCTTCGCTCAATCGCATCGGACCGTCCTCCTGTATTCGGCGTTGCGGATCGTTGCCGCAGCAATTTTTTATCAATCAGTGCTGTTGAGTCAGATCGGGTTTGGCAGCAAGCGGACGCATCGGCTGAAACCTTCACGCTGATTTATGAATTCAGAATACCAAATGCAAATTATGTGGACCCGGTTTCCGAGTCAAATCAGCCGATGCGGTGCAGTTGCTGCCCATAGGCGGTGAGCCACGCTTCGGCTTGTTCTTCATGCGGGGTCAGGGTGTTGACCAGCGCATGAAAGCGCGGCCCGTGATTGCGCTCGACAATGTGCGCGACTTCGTGCGCGACAATAAAATCGAACACGAACGCGGGTGCCAAAATCATCCGCCAGGAAAAATTGAGCGAACCGTCATAGGCGCACGAACCCCAGCGCGACGTCGTATCGCGCACCGTGACGCGCCCGATCTTGACACCGAGCGCATCGGCTTTTTCCACCGCCAGTTCGGAAAGCTGCCGCTTGGCTTCCTTTTTCAGCCAGTCCCCGAGCCGGCGCGCGAGGTGCTCCGCATCTCCGGACACGCACACGCACCCGTCGACGATCCAGACACCCCGCCGGGCTTCGGGGTGGTGTTCGATGACGTGGTCTTTGCCGAGGATCGGGATGGTGCTGCCGTGCTCGAACGGGATGCGTTCGGGCAGCTTTTCAAGGCGGCGGCTGAGCCATGCGTGCTGGCTTTCCAGAAACCCGAGCGCTTCGGCTTCCGACGTATGCCACGGCAGCGTCAACTTGACGCCGTCGGTTTTCGGGTCAACGCGGAGGATGATGCGCCTTGCCTGCCGGTTGCGCCGCAGCGAAACCGGCACATGGCGGCCCTCAAGTTCAAAGCTGAATTCCTTGCTTTGTCTGCGGGCCGCCAACGTGCTGGATCAGGCCGCTGCCGGGATCGGCGTGCCGACGGCATCGAACGCCGCGAACAGCGCCGCACGATCGGCGTCCGACAGCGCAACGAACGGCGGGCGCAGGTTTTCCCACCCGGCGTTGCCGGTATTGCGGGCCGTCAGCGCCTTCAGGGCCGGCGGCAGCGGATAGCCGGAAACCGCCTTGCGCATGGCGCTCAGCGTTTCATGCGCGGCCAGCACCTCGGGGGTTTCGCCGCCCGCGACCCAGCCGTTGTAAACCGCACCGTTGAGGAACGACGACACGTTGGCCGCCGCCGTGATGCAGCCCGCACCGCCGCGCTTCAGCAGCGGCAGCATCAGGTCGTCGGCACCCGAGAACACGGCGAAGCCAGGGAATTTTTCTGCCGCACCGGCCATGTTGTCGAACACGCCGGAGCTGTCCTTCATGCCGACGACGGTTTCCGGATAGGCTTTCAGCAGCATTTCGATCAGGCCATAGGTGATCGGCACACCCGACATCTGCGGGAAGTGATAGAGGAAAATCTTCAGCCGGTCGTCGGCGATGGTATCGATCACTTCGGCAAAGGCATCGAACAGCCCCCGATCGGACATGTTCTTGTAGTAGAACGGCGGCAGCATCAGTACGCCTTTGGCGCCGGCATTGAGCGCGGCCTGTGTCAGATTGACCGTGTCGATGGCCGCACAGCAGCCGGTGCCGGGCATCAGAACGTCGCCCGGGATACCGCGTTCGACCAGACCCTCGATGATCGAAATGCGTTCCTTGAGACCGAACGAGTTGGCCTCGCCCGTGGTGCCGAGCACCGCAAGCCCGTCGCAGCCGTTGGCGAGCAGCCATTTGCAATGTTCGGCCATGAGATCAAGGTCCGGTGTCCGGTCATCTTTGAGCGCGGTAACGGCGGCGGCGAAGACGCCTTTATAGGGTGAATGGGTCAACGTTCATTTCCTCCAACGACTTTGGTTCTTGCATTCAATAAGGTCTACTTGGGCTCACTTGGCCCAGTCTACAACATAATCTTCGATGTCCTCGACATCGCGTTCCGACACGATCCGCCCGAAGACCGAAATCCCGGCCGTGATCACCGTGTCCGGGGTTCCCGAGACCAGCGGATGCCACCATTCCAGGTCCTTTCCTTCGGAAAGGCGGCGATACGCGCACGACATCGGCAGCCATGCGATGGTGCCGACGTTCTGCGGCGTCAGGCGGCGGCAATCCGGCACAAATCGCTGGCGATCCTCATAACTCGTGCAGCGGCAGGTCTCGAGGTCGAGCAGACGGCACGCCGCATTAGTGTAAAGAATCTCGCCCGTGTCTTCGTGCTCCAGCTTGTTGAGACAGCATTTACCGCACCCGTCACACAGCGATTCCCACTCCGGCGCGGTCATCTCGTGCAGGGCCTTGCGCTCCCAGAAAGGCACGTCACCGTCTTTTTTCTTTTTGCCGAAACCCATCATACGCCGTCCGCCTTTTCGAGATCGATCAGATGAATGAACGAGCCGACGACACGGCGGTCGGCAAGCCCGGTCTCGCCAAGTTCGCGCCCGCTGGCATCCTCGGCACGGAACAACGGCAGGCCGGGCCCTTCCTCGACCACCGTCGCGAAATGAAATTCATGGCCGCGAAAGCGCGTGCGTGCACCGCCGAGCGGACCTGCCTTGGCCAGCGTGACGCGGCGATATCCGATATGCAGACGCCGCGTCGCAAAGCTGGTTTCCAGCGGCAGCAAGCCGGCCATCGGGTGGCGTCGTCCTTCGGCATCGGTCAGCCCGTGCCCCAGCACCATATAGCCGCCGCATTC
>Ga0070727_10002292_pt1 | contig 18696 bp, 15 predicted proteins | sample tdAd472_FD_66722 | JGI IMG/M metagenome (GOLD analysis project Ga0070727, IMG submission 66722) | Marine sediment microbial communities from the Atlantic coast under amendment with organic carbon and nitrate - tdAd47.2 | ecosystem: Environmental > Aquatic > Marine > Coastal > Sediment | place...
CGGTTGGACGGCGTCACCTTGCCGCCGCGCGGGCCCTGCGAATAGAGACCGACAATGGAGTTGGTCAGTCGCTTCTCCAGCACGGTCAGGGCGCGGGCTTCCCACACGCCGTCGACCAGCTTGATCTTGCAGAGCGCGCGATCGCCTTCGCCGGGCTCGGTCACCTTGCCGCGTGGTTTGCCGGAGAGGCCCGTATAGACGATGTCCGGGCCGAAGGGGCCATTGTCGCCAACCGCCTTGCCGATCAGGTCGCCATTCTCGTCCTGGTGAGTGAATTGCACGACGCCTGTAGGCGGCGGACGGTCGGTCTGGGCCCAGGCGCGTTTGCCTGTACGCTCCAGGGTGCCGTCCTCCTCCAGTTCCTTCAGGATTTCACGCAAGGTGGCGCGGTCGCGGCCCTTCACTTTAAGGCCGCGCGCAATGTCCTGCTTCGTGGTGGCGTTCGGATGGTCCCGAATATAATCAAGGACCGTTTGCTTATCTGGAAAACTCATACAGCCGCATATAAGCGGACTCGCGCCAAATTGCGCGGGTTTTTACTGTATCTGCTTCTCAGTCTTCCTTTTTCGCCGCTGGTTTCTTCTTCGCGGGGGCCTTTTTCTTGGCGGCTGGCTTTTTGGCGGCGGCTTTCTTTGCCGGGGCTTTTTTCTTGCCACCTTTCGCCGCCTTCGCGTTGATCAGCTCAATGGCCTGTTCCAGCGTCACCGTATCCGGCGTCATATCCTTGGGCAGGGTTGCGTTGGTCTTGCCATGCTTCACATAAGGGCCGTAGCGGCCTTCGAAGACCTCGATCGCCCCGCCATCCGGATGATCCCCCAGGGATTTCAGCGCCGTAGCTGCACCGCGGGCTGCGCCCTTGGCCTTCTTGTCCGCGATCAGCGTCACCGCATGGTTCAGGCCGATGGTGAAGACGTCATTCGGGTCTTTCAGGTTCGCATAGGTCTTGCCGTGCTGAACATAGGGCCCAAAGCGGCCGAAATTGGCGAGGATGGGCTCACCATCTTCGGGGTGCTTGCCGACTTCGCGGGGCAGGGAGAGCAGCTCCACGGCGCGGTCCAGCGTCAGGGCCTGCGGGTTTTCCTTCTCGGCCTTGGTCAGCGAGGCGCGTTTCGGCTTGTCCTCCGTCGCCATCTCGACATAGGGGCCAAAGCGGCCGGTCTTGAGGAAGACGGTCTCGCCCGTTTCCGGGTGGATGCCAAGTTCCTCGCCGTCGGGATTGATCGCGCTTTGCTCTCCGGTGGCGGAGAATTGCCGCGTATATTTGCACTCCGGATGGCGGGAGCAGCCAACAAAAGCGCCATAACGGCCGAGCTTCATCGACAGCTCGCCCTCTTTGCAGAGCGGGCACTGACGCGGATTTTCGACCGGGTTGCCATCGGCATCCTGGCGCGGAAACACATAGGCGCCGAGTTCTTCGTTCAGCACGTCCAGCACTTCGGAAACGCGCAGGTCTTTGGTCTGGTCGACGTCCGAGATGAATTGCTGCCAGAACTCTTTCAGGAAGGCTTTCCAGTCGAGCTTGCCGTCAGAGATGATGTCCAGCTTCTCTTCCAGGCCGGCGGTGAAGTCATACTCCACATAGCGCTGGAAGAAGTTCTCCAGGAAGGCCGTCACGAGGCGGCCCTTGTCCTCGGGGATCAGCTGTTTTTTCTCGAGACGCACATAGCCTCGGTCTTCCAGCGTCGACAGCGTCGAGGCGTAGGTCGATGGGCGGCCAATGCCCAGCTCTTCCAGCTTCTTGACCAAAGAGGCCTCGGTGTAGCGCGGCGGCGGCGTGGTGAAGTGTTGGGTGGCTTCCGCCTTCAACAAGTCGGCATGCTGGCCTTCCTGCATCTTGGGCAGGCGATTCTCGTCATCGTCGCCATCATCGCCTTCGTCGCGGCCTTCCATGTAGAGTTTGATATAGCCATCAAATACCAGGACCTGACCGGTTGCGCGCAGCACGGCGCGGCCATCCTTGGAGGTCAGGTCGATGGTCGTGCGCTCGAACTGCGCGGTTTCCATCTGCGAGGCGACGGCGCGGCGCCACACCAGCGTGTAGAGTTTCTTCAGGTCTCCATCGCCGTGATATTCTTCCGGGCGCAGGTCGAAATTGGTCGGGCGGATGGCTTCGTGAGCCTCTTGCGCGTTCTTTGCCTTTGAGGAGTAACGGCGCGTCTTTTCCGGCAGGTAACGCGCGCCATAGTTCGACTGGATCATGGACCGGGCCGCCGTATAGGCTTCCTCGGCCATGTTCACGCCGTCGGTACGCATATAGGTGATGCGGCCTTCCTCGTAGAGCTTCTGGGCGGCCTGCATCGTGCGCTTGGCGGTGAAGCCCAGTTTGCGGGAGGCTTCCTGCTGAAGCGTGGAGGTAATGAAAGGCGGCGGCGGATTGCGCCTGACCGGCTTTGCCTCGACCGAGCTGACAGAATAGCCACCGCCGCGCACGATCTCCAACGCCTTGTCGGCATCGCCCTTGTTGCCGAGCGTGAATTTCTTCAGCGTCTCGCCGTCCAGGCTGTAGAGGCGGGTCTCGAAATCCGTACCGTCAGGTGCGCGCAGATTGGCCAGCACGTTCCAGTACTCTTCAGGCTTGAACAGCTCGATCTCGTTCTCGCGGTCGCAGACAATGCGCAGCGCAACAGACTGCACACGGCCAGCCGAGCGGCTGCCGGGAAGTTTGCGCCACAGCACCGGCGACAGGTTGAAGCCGACCAGATAGTCCAGCGCGCGGCGGGCAAGATAAGCATCGACCAGTTCGGCATCGATCTGGCGCGGTTGTTCCATCGCAGCGGTCACGGCGCTCTTGGTGATGGCGTTGAAGACGACGCGCTCGACCGGCGTGTCCTTCTTCAGGGCGCGGCGCTTGCGCAGGGCTTCAACCAGGTGCCAGGAAATGGCCTCTCCTTCGCGATCCGGGTCGGTCGCGAGAATAAGCGTGTCGGCTTCTTTCAGGGCGGAGGCAATTTCGGAGATTCGCTTGGAGGATTTGGAATCCGCCTCCCAGACCATCTCGAAATCATTGTCCGGGTCCACCGATCCATTCTTGGAGGGCAGATCGCGGATATGGCCGTACGACGCCAGGACCTTATAGTCCTTGCCGAGGTATTTATTGATGGTTTTTGCCTTGGCGGGCGACTCGACGACAACAAGTTTCATGCGCTTACCTCTTTAAGGCGGCGAGAGATGGGGGGCGGAGACGTCGGCTGTCAAGGCCGGGCTGTGTTCAGCCGTCTTCCTTGTAGGCGATGTAGGTGAGGGTGCAGAACAGGACAAACAGCGGCGGACTCCAAGCAGCCACTATAGGAGGCGCGGCACCGGTGGCCCCCAGGCTGGAAGAGAATTGGGTAAAGAAATACAGGCCCACAGCTGCAAGTGACCCGATGGCCAGCAGTTGGGAATTGCCGCCCATACGCTGAAGGCGAAGGCAAACTACCGCGCCGATCAGGGCCATCGCCACGAACAGTGCCGGTAGCGCCAGAAGCGCGCTGAGCTGCATTTTGTAGCGTGAGGCATCCAGGCCCGCCGCCTGGGTCTGTCGCACGAAGTGGGGAAGATCCCAGAAGCCGATTGTGTTGGGTGAGGCGAACTTGTCGAGCAGCGTGCTGGCATCCAGCGTTGTCGGAATGGCCAGATTGGCTTTGCGCTCAGTTGGCTGGTTCGGGATGTTCTCCACCACGCCTTCCAGCTGCCAGAAGCCATCGCGCAGGATTGCCCGGTCGGCATCAATGCGGCGGGCAAAGGCGAAATCATTGGTCGGACGCCCATTGGAATACATGCGCTCTTCCTGGATCATCTTCACATCCTGGAGGTTCACGCCGCCTTCTTCCACGCGCTTTGCATGGATCACGATCTGGTTCGTTTCGTCGCCTTGGCGTAGCCAGATGCCGGTATCGGAGACTGAAAGCGTGGGTCGGCCTTCATTCAGCAACCGGTCGCGGGTCATCTCGAAGGATTCCGTCAGGCGCGCGGCAAACGGGTTCAGTACCATCATCGTGAACAGGCCCATGACCAGTCCCAGTCCCATGACTGGGGTCAGAAAGCGCCAGGCCGAAATCCCGCTCGCGCGGATAATCGACAGCTCAGAGCGGCGGTTCAGACGTGTGAAGGCCATCATGGAGGCAACCAGCAAGGCAAAGGGCAGCGTCTGCTCGACAATCTGGGGCAATTTCATCAGGGAAAGTCGGAGCGCGCCGAGAATGCTGAGCGAGACATCGCCGCCAACTGTCCGCAGCTGCTCCACCACGTCGATCATCAGGATTGCCAGCAACAGAATGCCGAGCACCAGGGCGAGCCCGGTCAGGCACTCTTTCAGAATGTAAAGCTGGATACGGGAAAACAGGGGCATCAGCTGGCCGCGCCTCCTGCGCCGCGGAACAGATCAATATGCGGGCGTTCGATTTTACCCAAATGCCTGCCACGGGCGAAATAGATGTAGCTAATCGCCCCAATGGCTGACAGCGGTGCGAGCCATTGCAGGATATTCAGTGCCGGGTCACTCGCCGCCTGGGACTGCAGGACAAGCTGTATAATCAGAACGCCAATGGCTCCGCCTGTCGCATAGCCGATCCGGCGACTATAGCCCTTCCGGCTGAAATCGCCGCCCAGCACAGCATAGATTGCCAGCAGGACCATGACGATATTCAGAAGCGGCGTGGTCAGGCGGCTATGAGCTTCTGCCAGGAAGGCATCCGCCTCTTTCAGTTCGAAATAATTGGTCCGGTCCACGAAAAAGAGTTCGTAGAGATATTTGTCAGAGGCCTTCAGGACCAGGTCTGACTCTTCTTTCATGAATTCGCTGAGGTCGAACAGATATTGATCGAACTCCAGAATGGAAAGCTGCTGGTTCTCGTCCAGCTGCTGGCTGGTTGCATCGCGCAGCAGAAGGGTTGGCTTACCGTCCACTTCGATCAGCGCGGCGCTGCGGGCCAGAATGTCTGTCGGGTGTGCGGCATCTGTCATGTCGGAAATCAGCACGCCTCTCAGCTCTCCGCCCACCTGTTCGCGGGCATAGAAGGTCAGCCGGTCGCCATTGCTGGTGAACTGGCCAGGGCGGATCAGGGCGGCAGCCAGATCGGCCCGCGCTGTCGCCACCGTTTCCCGCATCGCGCGCTGTGCCAAGGGCTGGACCCACAAATTGACGGTCAGATGGGCAATCGCGCAGATGACAGCGAGGCGGATCAGCGGCGAGGCGACCTGCCAGCGGGTCATGCCGGCGGCCTGGGCGACAACGATCTCGCTATCCTTGTGAATGCGGTTGAGGGACCAGACACTGGCCACAAACAGGGCGAGCGGCAGCAACAGCGCAATGATCTGCGGTGCGCCCAGCATGACAATGTAGAAATAGGTAGCTGCAGACTGGCGGTTCTCAAGAATCAGATCGGTCCGCGACAGGCCCTGCGCGAGCAAGGCGAGCATGGACAGCCCCCCGACAATGATGACCACAGCCCTCAGGACTTCGAAAAACAGATATGTCTGGACTTTGGTCATGGGGCGTAAGGCAGGCTTTTCGCAGAATCCTTCAGAAACGGGTGATATTTCCCTAGCTAACGAGTTGCGCTGCGCGCGTCGACGTTTAGTTTCCGCTGCAAATGGAGAATCCGCATATGAAAATCACATTCGCAGACAATGCCAAAGCTGAGATCGTTGCCTTTATCGTTGATGAGGATGGCGGTTTGCCTGCTGCGGCGACTGATTTGGATAATGCCTCAGGTGGCCTTCTGGCAGAAGCCATGGAAGGCAGCCGCTTTTCCGGCAAGAAAGATCAGCAATCTCTCATCGTGATGCCTAAAGGCAGTGACACCCGTCGCGTTGTCCTGATCGGCGGCGGCAAGCCGGACAAGCGGGACGCACGCGTTCTGGAAGGCTTGGGCGCCAATCTTTACAAATCTCATTCGGGCAGCGGCTTCAAATCCCTCGCCATTCATGCCGCTTCCGCTGAAGACGCAGCCCGCATGGCCGTCGGTGCGAAGCTCGCGGCCTATCGGTTTGACGACTATTTCACCAAGTTGAAAGACGATCAGAAGCCGACCGTAGAAAGTGTCACTTTCATCGTGGACGATACGGCTGCTGCCGAGAAGGCCTTCGAGCCGCTGAATGCTGGCGCTGAAGGCACCATTCTGGCGCGTACGCTGGTGAATTTGCCGCCGAACGACCTCTATCCAGCTGCCTTTGCAGGCCGCCTGAAAGAGATGAGCGATCTGGGCGTTGAAGTCGAAGTGCTCGGCGAAGAGCAGCTCGCCAAGCTGGGCATGAACGCCATGCTGGGTGTCGGTCAGGGCAGCGTGAAGGAAAGCCAGCTCGGCATCATGAAATGGATGGGCGGCGCGGAAGGCGATGATCCGGTCATCCTGATCGGCAAGGGCGTCTGCTTCGATACAGGCGGCATCTCCTTGAAGCCAGGACCGGGCATGGAAGACATGCGCGGCGATATGGGCGGCGCAGCGGCTGTGACCGGCACAATCCGCGCGCTGGCCGAGCGCAAGGCGAAGGTCAATGTCATCGGCCTGGTTGGCCTGGTCGAGAACATGCCGGACGGAAACGCGATCCGTCCGGGCGACATTCTGAAGTCCGCCTCCGGCCAGACCATCGAAGTGCAGAACACAGACGCCGAAGGCCGCCTCGTTCTGTGCGATGTGCTCTGGTATGCGCAGGAGCATTTCAAGCCGAAAGCCATGGTTGATCTCGCCACACTGACCGGCGCAATCGTGATCTCTCTCGGCCACCATCATGCCGGTCTGTTCACCGCGAGCGATGATCTGGCCGACGAGCTGTCCAAGGCGGGCCAGACTGAAGGCGAGCGCGTCTGGCGCCTGCCGCTGGGCCCGGAATATGACGCGCTTCTGAAGTCAAAATTCGCGGATATGCGGAACATTGGCGGCCGCGCGGCTGGCTCCATCACAGCGGCGCAGTTCCTGAAGCGCTTTGTGAAAGAAGACGTGAAATGGGCGCACATCGACATTGCCGGTGTGGCCTGGGTTGAGGGCGAGAAAGCGGCCTTTGATGTCAGCTGGGCCTCCGGCTTCGGTCCGCGTCTGCTCGACCGCTGGATCGCTGACAATTACGAAAGCTGATCGGCATGACTGAGGCGCCAAAGCCGGAATGGTGGTTTTACCATCTCTCCCGCACCACGCTGGAGCAGGCTGCGGCGCCGCTCATGCAAAAATGCCTGGAGGTGGGCTGGCGGGTTCTGGCCGTCAGCCCGAATCCTGAGCGCCGCGCGGCGCTCGACGCCTTCCTCTGGACCTTTGACGAACGGACCTTCCTGCCGCACGGCCAGGCCGAAGCGCCAGGGCTCGACCCCTCGCGCCAGCCCATCCTACTGACCGACAAAGTGGAGAATGTGAACACCGCGAATGCGTTGTTCCTGATGGATGGGACGACGGTGCCGGTCGATGCGCCTTATACGCGCTGCATGGCCATGTTCGATGATGGCGACCATGACACGCGCAGCCTGGCGCGCCAGCAATTCAAGGCCGCCAAGGATGCCGGCCTCGTGACGCGGTATTTCCAGCAGACTGGAAGCGGTGGCTGGAAAGAGGCAGGGAAGTAGCGCCTTAGGCCTTCTTCACGAATTCGGATTTCAGGCCCATCTGGCCGATACCGTCGATCTTGCAGTCAATGTCATGATCACCATCGACGAGGCGGATGTTCTTTACCTTGGTGCCGCGCTTCACGACCTGGGACGAGCCCTTGATCTTCAGATCCTTGATCACGACGACCGAGTCGCCATCGGCGAGCGGGTTGCCATTGGAGTCTCTGATGCCGCTGCCGCTGTCTTCCGCTTCGGTCGCGCTCCACTCATGGGCGCATTCCGGGCAGATCAGGAGCGCGCCGTCTTCATAGGTGAACTCTGAGCCACATTTGGGGCAGGGGGGAAGCGTGCTCATCCGCGAAATCCTTGAAACTGTTACAGGGATCGCCCTAGGCCGCCGAATCGATCTGCGCAAGAGCCGCCTTCCATGCTTGCCCCGGCGGGTGGGCCCGGTTATAGGCCCGCGAGAAACAGTTTCCCCCATAAACAGGAAGTCATCATGGCTGTGCAGCGTACCTTTTCCATCATCAAGCCTGACGCCACCGAGCGTAACCTGACCGGCGCGATCAATGCCGTCTTCGAAAAAGCTGGCCTGCGCATCATCGCCCAGCGTCGCATTCGCATGACGCAAGAGCAGGCAGAGCGCTTCTATGGCGTTCACCGCGAGCGTCCGTTCTTCGGCGAACTGGTTGAGTTCATGACCTCCGGCCCGGTTGTCGTTCAGGTTCTGGAAGGCGAAAACGCCGTTGCCGCACACCGCGAAGTGATGGGCGCAACGAACCCGGCAGAAGCCGCTGACGGCACTGTCCGCAAATTGTTCGCGAAATCCATCGGCGAGAACTCTGTCCATGGTTCCGACTCCGAAGAGAACGCTGCGATCGAGATCGCCCAGTTCTTCTCCGAAGCTGAAATCGTCGGCTAAGGCACTCGGGCCTTCGGGCTTGTGAGATTTTTGAAGGGCTGCACCGGTTGGTGCGGCCCTTTTTGTTTTGCGCAGCAGGTTTGGCCGGAGAGGCCGAGCCTTCCGGGGGATCTGGTTTGATTTCGGTGAAGGGAAAGCGGGGTCAGGTATCCGGCAGCGGCAACCGGGCTTGCGGGATATGGGGAAGGCTGATTTCCAGAGAAGACTGCGCGACAGCTGGAGCCAGGCTGTGCGCCACAAGATCCAGCCAGGGCGCAAGCCATGCGCCGCTGAGCGCCTCAGCCAGTCTGGCAGATGGCTTCAGCGGTTTCGAGGCCTGCACGCGACCCGAGAGATCATCCGAGAGCTGAATGATTCCAATGCGGCCATTCCACATCACGCCCCACAGCATTTGAGAGCCGGGGCCGCCATTCTGCCGAAACCATGCCTTCAGGCGCAGGATGCGCAGATAGATCAGCGGCCAGATCGGCAGCAGATACCAAGGCAGGCCCGGCATGGGAGAAAAGAGCGAGAAAAAAGGCATCGTCATCAGAGCCTAAAGGGGCGCTGTATGCGACGGATTGGGTAGAGGGGTTTCCACTTCCGCCCTTTAGGCACCTCCCCCGTGAATGGGGAAGGATACGCGGGAGCTTGAAGACGCTTAAGCGCGCGCCTTGATCTCTGCGCAGGCTCTGGACAGCGCTTCAGGGTAGAGGCTGTGTTCTTCCGGCAGGATGCGTGCAGCAAGGGCGTCTGCTGTGTCGCCGGGCAGGATGAGCACGCGGGCCTGCTGAATGACGGCGCCTTCGTCGACGCCTGCAGTGACCCAGTGCACGCTGCAGCCGGCCTCGGCGTCGCCCGCATCAATCGCGCGTTGATGCGTGTCGAGGCCCTTGTATTTGGGCAGCAGGGACGGGTGGATATTGATAAGGCGGCCCGACCATTTCTCCACAAACCAGGGGGTCAGCACGCGCATGAAACCGGCTAGCGCGATGATCTCGGTGTCGGCAGCTTCCAGTCTGGCGTCCATCGCGCGCTCAAAGGCCTCACGGTCCTTGCCGAACTCCTTGTGATCGACGACCGCCGTCGCGACGCCTTCGGCCGTAGCGGTCTCAAGCCCGCCTGCATCCGGCCGGTTGGACAGGACCAAGACCGGCTTGGCCGGATAGGCCGGGTCGCGCGCCGCTTCCAGCAGGGCCTTCATGTTGGAGCCGCGCCCGGAAATCAGGATAGCCAGATTGAGGCGTGTCATCCGCTGACGAGATCCCCGAGGATGACGGGCTGCTCATCAGCCTCTTTCAGCTGGGCAATCACGGCGTCCACCTTGTCAGGCGCGGCCGCGAAGATCATGCCGATGCCCATATTGAAGGTGCGGTGCATCTCGTCCAGCTCAACGCCGCCAGCTTCCTGAAGCCATTGGAAGACCGGTTTGGGTGTCCAGGCCGAACGGTCAATGCGGGGGGCGAGATGGTCCGGGCACATGCGCGGAGTATTTTCGGTGATGCCGCCGCCTGTGATGTGGGCAAGGCCCTTGATCAGGTCTCCCTTGATCAGCGGCAGGGCTGCGCCGGAATAGAGACGCGTCGGGGTCAGCAGCGCTTCGCCGAGGTTTTCATTCGAGAAGGGAGAGGTCGAATCATAGGACAGGCCTTCCCGTTCCACGATGCGGCGGATCAGGGAATAGCCATTGGAGTGCGGGCCGGACGAGGCGATGCCGATCAGCACGTCCCCCTCAGCCATGTCGCCCATGCGAGGCAGAACCTTGGAGCGGTCCACAGCGCCAACCACGAAACCTGCGAGATCATAATGGCCGGGCGGGTACATGCCGGGCATTTCCGCCGTTTCGCCGCCGACAAGCGCGCAGCCGGACTGGCGGCAGCCTTCGGCGATGCCGGAAATGACCGCTTCGGCGATGCCTGCCTCAAGCTTTCCGGTGGCGAAATAATCCAGGAAAAACAGGGGCTCAGCGCCCTGCGCCAGAACATCATTGGCGCACATGGCAACGAGATCGATGCCAACCGTGTTGTGAATGCCGGTCTCAAAAGCCAGCATCAGCTTTGTGCCGACGCCATCCGTTCCTGAGACCAGGATCGGGTCTTCGTAGCCGGAGGCTTTCAGGTCAAACAGCGCGCCAAAGCCGCCGAGACCTCCCATGACACCAGCACGGGCGGTTGCTTTTGCCAGCGGGCCAATGGCCTCAACCAGCCTTTCTCCTGCCTCAATATCGACACCGGCATCGCGGTAGGAAAGGGGCGTTTTGGGCGTATCACTCATCATGACCTGCGCGTTAGCATGGGGAAAACGTCTCTGCCAGTGCCGCTTGCGGTTCCAGCTTCAGCCTGGGCTTGCTAAAAGAAATGCTACACGGAGGCCGTTGACCATGATTCGTATTTTTCTCGCTTCGCTTTTCGTCGCGATTGCGTCTGGTTTCAGTGCGCACGCAGACACACGCGATGTCTATACTGTCTCCAATATCGATGTGGATGAGGTGGCCGATACTCTGATCCAGGCGCGCGAGCAGGCCATGGGCGCCGCGCGGACCAAGGGCGCGCGTATCCTGATCGAACGTATCACTCTTCCGGAAGACCTGATCGCCGCGGGTGGCGTGCCGATCGATTACGCGCTGGCCAATCGCCTGTCCGCCGCCGTGGATGTGCAGGAAGAAACAGCCGGCGCCGGGCGCTATCGCGGGACGCTGGCCGTCGTCTACAATCCGCGTATGGTGCGTGCGCATCTGGATTCGCTGGGCGTGCCCTATGTCGATACGCAGGCGCCCATGTCCCTTCTGGTGCCGCTGGCGTCTAATGATGTACTGGAATATGCATGGCGTGAAACACTGGGCACGGGCCGCAGCGAAACGCTTTCTCCCTACGTGACATCCAGCGGCAGTGGCTATACGCAGTACAGTGACTGGATGGCATTGTCGCCCGAGGCGTCGGCTCTGGGCGCGCGGCGGGGCATCCTGGCCGAGCTTTCCGGCAGTGAGAATGCCTGGCGTGTTACGGTCTCCGTCGTCACCACAGCGGGTACGGAAACCATCGGCACGACGCCCTATGCGCAGACCATGGACGGCGCAGTCGTCGCCATGCTGAAGCTGTTGGACGAGAACTGGAAGCGCAATTCCGTCATTCGCAGCGGAGAACGCACTGCCGCGAATGCCAGTGTGCGCTACACATCCCTGGCAGAATGGAACACGCTGCGCGGCGCGCTGGCGCGGTCTCCCTTTATTTCCGATCTTAAGATCGATGCGATTGCCCGCGATGGCGCATTGGTGAACTTCTCCTATGCCGGAGATCCGCCACGCCTGCAGAATGATCTGCTTCAGCGGGGCGTTTCCCTGTCCCAGGATGACCATGGCTGGGTGTTGCGCTCGGCGGTTTCGGCATCGGCGGGACAGTGACCAAGAGTGGCGCGCATAAGGCCCTCACACCAAGCCAGATGAGCCTTGGATTTCCGGAGAGGCAGCCTACGCTGGACTCCCTGTTGGTGACGGCCGCGAATGAGACGGCTGTCTCTATTCTGAGCGGGCCGGAGAACTGGCCGTTTCCGGTTGTGTGTGTGACGGGACCCGCAAGAGCGGGCCTGACCGTGCTTGGCCGTGCCTGGTGTCAGGAATTCGAGGGACGGTTTTATTCCGCGCAGGAGTTTTCGCGCATGCGCGAAAAGGAACTCTCGACGCTGGCTGGCGCGCATGTCGTCATCGATGACGCCGATCAGGTGAAGAAGATGGACCGCCTGTTGACGCTGATCAACATGATCTCGGCCGGATCAGGACGGGTCTTGCTGACCTCGCGCCACAGTCCCGGCCAGTGGCACACATCCTCGGCTGATTTGAAATCCCGGCTCAATGCGTTGCCTGTGGTCGAAATTGACGATCCGGACGAGCCGATGCTGAAAGCGCGCCTGGAAATGGCGGCAAGGAAGCATTTTCTCAAACTCGATCCGGAGGTTGTTAAATATCTGGTGCCAAGACTGGATCTTTCCTATGAGGCAATCGAAACCTTTGCGGAAAGACTGAGCGAGCGGGTCACATTGACTGGACGAGCCCCATCTGTCCCGTTGGCGCGGGAAGTGCTGGAGGAGCTTGGCTGGTCTGACCCGGATCAGAGGTCACTATTGTAGTGCACACAGACACGGAGCAGACCTGATGCCGGATGGGGCAACACAAAGCCTGAAACAGCAGATGCAGTCGCCGCAGCGATTCATCAATCGGGAACTGTCCTGGCTGGAGTTCAACCGGCGCGTCCTTGATGAGGCCGCCAATCCGGACCATCCGCTGCTGGAGCGTCTGCGCTTCCTGTCGATTTCTGCGAGCAATCTCGATGAATTCGAGATGGTGCGCTATGCGGGCCTGCGCGAGCAGGTGCGGGCAGGCGTGGTCAAGCCAAGCCAGGACGGCCTGACACCGGCCCAGCAGGTGGCACGGATCGAGCAGGCCTCCCTGCAATTGATCGCGGACCAGCAAGCGTGCTGGAAAAATCTCAAGCAAGAAATGCATAAAGAGGGCATCGATGTTCTGGCTGTCAGTGAGCTGACCCGCAAGGACAAGACCGAACTCGACACCTATTTCCGGACGAACATCTTCCCGGTGCTGACGCCGCTGGCCGTGGACCCGGCGCATCCGTTTCCGTTCATTCCCAATCTCGGCTTCTCCGTCGCCATCAATCTGGTGTCGAAGAATGGCGGCGAGCAGCATGTCGGCATCATTCCGCTACCGGCCTTTGTGCGCCGTTTCATCCGTCTACCGAACGGGCCGAAAAGCACGCTGCGCTTCATAGCGCTGGAAGATGTTATCGGCATGTTCCTGGAGGAGCTGTTCCCCGGCTATGAGGAAAGGGATCGCTGCCTGTTCCGCGTGATCCGCGACAGCGATATCGAGATCGAGGAAGAAGCCGAAGACCTGATTCGGGAATTTGAGGTTCTGCTGAAACAGCGCCGACGGGGGCGTATTGTCCGTATCCGGATGCAGTCCAGCGCACCGAAGGATCTGCGTGAGCTAATCACGCGGGAGATTGGCGCCGAGCAGGATGATATCGTTCTCTATGATGGCATCCTCGGCATGGCACAGCTGTCAGAGCTGATCGTTGACGACCGGCCTGATTTGCAATTTCCCTCCTATGAGCCGCGCTATCCGGAACGCATACGGGAGATGGGCGGTGATTGCTTTGCGGCGATCCGCGCGAAAGACATTCTGGTCCATCACCCATTTGAGACATTTGATGTTGTCGTCCAGTTCGTGCGCCAGGCAGCGGCCGATCCACAGGTTGTTGCCATCAAGCAGACACTCTATCGCACAACAAACAATTCCCCGATTGTTGCGGCGTTGATCGAGGCGGCCGAGGCTGGAAAGAACGTTACGGCGCTGGTTGAAATCAAGGCGCGCTTCGATGAAGAGGCAAATTTGCGCCTGGCGCGGGACCTGGAGCGTGCGGGCGTTCAGGTCGTGTACGGATTTATTGAGTACAAGACACATGCCAAGGTGTCTCTGGTGGTGCGTCGTGAAGGGCAGGAGCTACGCAGCTATACCCATTATGGGACCGGGAACTATCACCCGATCAATGCGCGTATCTACACAGACCTTTCCCTGTTTACGGCAGACCCGGCGCTGGGCCGTGATGCGAACCGATTGTTCAATTTCGTGACAGCCTATCGCGAGCCGCCTGAAGTGGGGCCGGTGCTTGAAAAGCTGTCCATGTCTCCGCTGAACTTGAAGGAAAAACTGATCACGCTGATCGAGTCCGAAGCGGCAAATGCCAAAAAGGGCAAGCCAAGTGGCATCTGGGCGAAAATGAACTCGCTGGTCGATGGAGAGGTCATCGATGCCCTCTACAAGGCCAGCCAGGCCGGGGTGCCGATCATTCTGGTGGTGCGCGGCATTTGCTGCCTGCGCCCCGGTGTGTCGGGCATGTCGGAGAACATCTCTGTAAAGAGTATTGTCGGGCGCTTCCTGGAGCATTCGCGGGTGGTGTGTTTTGCAAACGGAGAGTCCCTGCCATCATCGAATGCGAAGGTCTTCATCTCTTCGGCTGACTGGATGCCACGCAACCTCAACCGCCGGGTTGAGGCGCTGGTGCCGATCGAGAATCCGACGGTTCACCGTCAGGTGATGAACCAGATCATGGTGGCCAATCTGAATGACGAACAGCAAAGCTGGATCATGAATGAGGATGGCGACTATTCGCGCGTGGGAACGTCTGGCAACTCGAAACCGTTCTCTGCGCATACCTATTTTATGGACAATCCCAGTCTTTCCGGCCGGGGCAGCGCACTGGAAGTGAGCCTGCCGCCGCGCCTGCAACCCAAGAAGGGTGTCATTAGCTGATGTTTCCGAAGTCGGAACGCGCCGCCATCATCGACATCGGATCAAACTCTGTTCGTCTGGTGATTTATGATGTGCTGGGAGCCTCTATTTTGCCGACCTTCAACGAAAAGGTCATGGCAGGGTTGGGCCAGGGTCTGATGCGTACGGGGCATCTGTCTGTTGAGGGCAGAGAGGCTGCGATCCGGGCACTTGGCCGCTACCGCGCCATTTTGAAGGCCTTGGGCCTGCGGAACTTTACGGCTGTGGCAACGGCTGCCGTCCGGTCAGCGGAGGATGGGCCTGACTTTATCAAGACGGCATCGCGCGTTCTGGGTCGCAAGATCCTGACGCTGTCCGGTGAAGACGAGGCACGTCTTTCTGCGTTGGGCGTGGAGGCGAGCTTTTACAAGTCCGAAGGCATTATCGGCGACCTTGGCGGTTCCAGTCTTGAATTCAAGCGTGTCGGTGGGCGGTCTGCGCGGGGAGAGAGCCTGATGTTGGGCCCATTGTCCCTGGCCGAAGGCGATTTCGATCCCAAAGCCCTGCGCAAGACCATTCGCACGGAACTGAAGAAATCCCGCGTGCTGGCCAGCGCCAGTGGCCGGTTCTACGCTGTCGGCGGGGCATGGCGGACCCTGGCGAAGCTGAACATGCAGCTGGAGAATTACGCGCTGCAGGTGCTGCAGGGCTATCAGATGACGGAGAGTCAGGTCTCCCGCGTAACGAAGGTCTGTCTCGATAGCCTGACCAATGCGGCCTCGCGGTCCATGCTCGAAGCCATCGATAAAAGGCGGGCGAAACATCTGCCGATTGCCGCGATGCTTTTGCAGGAAATCCTGGCAATGAGTTCGCTGGAAGGGGTCAGTATATCCTCCAGCGGCTTGAGGGAAGGCGTGCTGCGCGACCTGACAGGTACACCGACAGCCGATCCGCTGATGGATGGTGTGATTGCCTTTGCACGACTGGACCATAATCAGATTCAGTTCGGCCAGGCCCTGCATGATTTCATCGCACCGGCGCTTGCGCCTGAACCGGACCTGTTTGGCTCCCCTGCAGCCGACAAGCGTATCGAGCAGGCGGCCTGTATGATGGCCGACAGTGCCGGACGCTTTCATCCGGATCACCGGTCAATCATGGCCTATGATCAGGCCCTCCGCGCGCCTTATTCCGGCCTTTCGCACAGCGAGCGCGCCCTGATCGCTTACGCCATTGGCTGCCGGTACGAGAAAGACTTTAAGCGGCCTGCCGAATATGAAGGCCTGACCACACCGGAACAGGACGAGCGGTCGCGACAAATCGGCAGTGCCATGCGGTTGGGTGCCGTGTTTTCCGGGCGGTCCGGGCCTATCCTTCGCCGCGCCAAACTGGTGAGGCGTGGGGATACACTGCAATTGCGTGTAGGCAAGGCTGATGAAGCCATGCTGTCGGATACGGTCCGCCGGCGGCTTTCGCAGACAGCCAGCCAGCTGAACCTCAAGCCGGATACATCAATCGATTAGGGCGTTTGCCTAGACGTCAAATAGGCGAACCTGGCCACCTTCGAAGGAAACGGCCAGCTTGCCGTTCAACAGCGCTTGGGCCTTCTGGCCGAACATATCATAGCGCCATCCCTGCATCGCGGCGATGTCGCTGCTGGTTTCGCCGCGGGCGATGCGGTCGATATCGGCAGCGTTCGCGATCAGACGTGGCACGACATTGTTTTCGTCCGACACGTGCTTCAGCAGCACTTTCAGAAGTTCTGGCGCGCCTGCCGGGATCTGGGCGTTCTGTGGACGCTTTTCCATTTCCGGGGCGTAGGCGTCAGGATTTTCGATGGCATCGACAACTGCTTCGATCAGGCCTTGACCATGCTTTGACCGGATAAAGCCATTCGGCACGGCCCTCAGCTGGTTGAAATCCGATTCGCTGCGTGGCTTTTGGCTGGCGATTTCCTGGATTGCGTCATCCTTCAGGATGCGGCGGCGGGGCTTGTCCAGCTCCTGCGCCAGGGATTCGCGCCATGCGGCGACGGCCACCACAATGGCAGCGTAGTCTTTCTTCGGCTTGCGCAGCTTCAGGCGCTGCCAAGCATTGTTCGGATCTGTGTCGTATTTTGCGGGATCTTCGAGATCCGCCATTTCTTCCCGGACCCAGCCCATGCGGCCGGTTTCTTCCAGTTCGTCGCGCATCTTGAGATAGGCGTCGCGCAAATGCGTGACATCACCAAGGGCGTAGACCAGCTGTTTCTGGCTCAGCGGACGACGGGTCCAGTCCGTGAACTGGCTCGATTTATCGATCTGACGCTTCAGGACGCGCTGAACCAGATTGTCGTAGGAGATCGAATCACCAAGGCCGAGCGCCATTGCTGCGATCTGAGTATCGAAGATTGGACCGGGCGGGTGGCCAATCAGGCGATTGAAGATCTCGATGTCCTGCCGCGCGGCATGAAATACCTTGATCCGGTTGTCTGCGGCAATCAGGTCCAGGAAGGGCCCGATGTCCAGATCTTCGGCCAGCGGGTCAATCAGGCCTTCAACGCCGGGGGCAGAGGCCTGAACGAGACAGAGTTCCGGCCAATATGTTGTTTCCCGGTGAAATTCGGTGTCGACACAGATAAAGTCGGATTCAGCGAGCTTTCCGCACAGGTCTTCCAGTGCGGATTGCTCAGTAATGGGAGTCAGGGTGTTGTCAGTCATCGCGCGCTTGCGTATCGCATCGCCTTGACAATTGCGAGAGCTTGAATGCCTTTCGCGCCTTAAAATTATTGGACCGAATTTCCGGAGAGAGCATCCGATGCACGCCTATCGCACCCACACCTGCGGGGAGCTTCGCAAGTCCCATGTCGGGGAAACCGTTAAACTGTCTGGCTGGTTGCACCGTCGCCGCGATCATGGCGGGGTGATGTTTATCGACCTGCGCGACCATTACGGGCTGACGCAGGTCGTCTTCAATCCGGGGGCTCCCGGCTTTGGGACGGTTGAGCGCCTGCGCGCGGAAAGCGTCATCACGCTGGAAGGCAAGGTCGTCGCCCGTGATGACAGCCTCGTGAACCCGAACCTCGCCACGGGCGAGATCGAAGTGGTTGCAGGCGAAGTCACCGTTCAGTCCGAAGCTGCCGAGCTGCCGCTGCCGGTGTTCGGGGAGCCGGACTATCCGGAAGAGATTCGCCTGAAGCACCGCTATCTGGACCTGCGCCGCGAAACCCTACACAAAAACATGATCCTGCGCAGCCAGGTCATCGCCAGTCTGCGCCGCCGTATGCTGGAGCAGGGCTTCACCGAGTATCAGACCCCGATCCTGACGGCCTCCAGCCCGGAAGGTGCACGGGACTTCCTGGTGCCGAGCCGTATTCACCCCGGTGAGTTCTATGCACTTCCGCAGGCGCCGCAGCAGTTCAAGCAGTTGCTGATGGTGTCCGGCTTTGACCGTTACTTCCAGATCGCGCCTTGCTTCCGTGACGAAGACGCGCGCGCTGACCGATCTCCGGGCGAGTTCTATCAGCTCGATATCGAGATGAGCTTTGTCACGCAGGAAGACGTGTTCGGCGCGATCGAACCCGTCATGCGCGGCGTGTTCGATGAGTTTGCCAACTGGGAAGGCAAGGGCCGCCGCGTGCCGGAAGGTCCGTTCCCGCGCATCCCATATGCTGAAGCGATGGCAAAATATGGCTCCGACAAGCCAGACCTGCGCAACCCGATCGAACTGGCCGACGTTTCGGACTTCTTTGAGGACGACAGCAAGACCGGCTTTGGCATCTTTGCGAAGATCATTGCTGGCGGTGGACGCGTGATCGCGATACCGGCACCGAAAGCGGCGGCCGAGAAATCCCGCAAATTCTTCGATGAACTCGACAAATGGGCGAAGAAAGAGATGCAGGCCCCCGGCCTTGGCTATGCCCGCCTGAAGGAAGCCGATGGCGGCGGTGTTGACAGCCAGGACCCGGTCCTGAAGAATTTCGAGCCTGCCCATCTGGCCGCCCTGCTTGAAAAGCTGGGCCTT
>Ga0070727_10002294_pt1 | contig 18687 bp, 21 predicted proteins | sample tdAd472_FD_66722 | JGI IMG/M metagenome (GOLD analysis project Ga0070727, IMG submission 66722) | Marine sediment microbial communities from the Atlantic coast under amendment with organic carbon and nitrate - tdAd47.2 | ecosystem: Environmental > Aquatic > Marine > Coastal > Sediment | place...
TGCGGAGCGCGCGGCGGCGGCGGGCTGACCGGCACGCCGACAGGCACCTTCCAGCGTGCCTGACGCCGGGCTTTCCCATTTTGCCGGGACGCGCCAAACTGTCTATCCGATCTACGGGGCGACCAGCGGGGACGATATGGGCACCGTGAAATCCAGTGACGTAACATCTGGCGAAGCGAAAGCCGGTGATGTGGAAACCCCCAAACCGGGGGCGGCTGCCCGGCGCAGCGCCGAACCGCATCCGCGCATCGACGAAATTTCGGCGCTGACGGACACCTATTTCAACAAGACGCGGGCGATCGTCGGCAAGTTCGGCGACACCCGGGTGACCTATGCGGTGTTCATGCGCCGGCCGGTCATCTCGGCGCCGCGTCTCGCGCTCGAATGGCTCGAGGCGGTGGCCGAAGCGCGGAATGCCAGTTTCGAGATCGATCTGCGGTTTGACGAAGGCCGCTGGGTCGGCGCGGGTGAACCGCTGCTTTACATCTCCGGCTCGTTCCACGATCTGGTGGACCTCGAAACGCTGTATCTGCAGAAGCTCGGTGCGGCCTGTGTCGCGGCCTACAACGCGGCGGCCATGTGCGTCGATCTGCCGAACGTGTCCTTCATGGCCTTCGATGCGCGTCATTGCACCGGGCCGGACATGGCCGAGATGATGGCCTATGCGGCGTCGGTCGGCTCGGGACGCGCCGCGCGCAAGGTGGGCGCGATCGGGTTCGTCGGCAACGCGACAGATGCGACCGCGCACTTCTTCGGCCAGGAACGCGGGCTCGGCACCATGCCCCACGCCCTGATTGGCTATGCCGGATCGACCGTGCGTGCGGCCGAAATGTTCCAGGAAACCCACCCCGACGAGCCGCTGACCGTGCTGGTCGACTATTTCGGGCGCGAGGTGACGGACAGTCTCGAGGTCTGCCGCCGCTTCCCCGAGATGGTGCGGGCCGGCAAGCTGTCCCTGCGCCTCGACACGCCCGGTGGCCGCTATATCGAGGGGATCGATCCCTCCCAGAGTTATGCCGTACTTGAGCGCCATGCGCCCGATGCAATCCGCGGCTATCGGACCGAGGCGGAGCTGCGGCACCTGATCGGCGGCGGCGTCTCGGCCGCGGCCCTCTGGCATCTGCGCGAGCGCCTCGACGAGGGCGGCTTCGAGGGTGCCAAGATCGTCGCGTCATCGGGCTTCGGGCCCGAGAAGTGCAAGGTCATGGCGGCGGCCGATGTGCCGATCGACGCGATCGGCACCGGTTCCTTCCTGCCGGGTGACTGGCAGGAAACCTATGCCACCTCCGACATTGTCGAGTATGGCGGCACCAAGCGGGTCAAGGTCGGCCGCGAGTTCCTGCTGCGCAGATAGATCTCGTGTGATGGACGATCCCACCGATTGGCTCGGCCTTGTCGCCAATATTGCCGCGATCGTGACGGCGCTGGTCGCCTTGGCGGGTTCGGGCTGGTACGTCATCGAGCGCGGCGCCAAACGCCGCAGGCTCGAAGCCTATCTCAAGGCCCAACGCGACGCGGGCAACAACAAGGGTCAGCGGTCCATCCTGCACCTCATTGCCCGGGTGGGCCTGACCGAGCAGGAAATTTTGCAGGCCAGTTTTCGCAGCAAACACATCGGGCGTGTCCTGACGACCAACAAGACCGACGGGATGGCGAAAGACCTCCTTTTGGAATATCGCGACTGATCACAGATACAGCGCGTTGACACGTCCCGGCGCGGTGCCTACCGTCCGCCGCGTTTCACCCCGTCCCGGTTCTCGACCATGACCGATAGCTTGAAAATCACGCTCGCCCAGCTCAATCCCGTTGTCGGCGATATCGAAGGCAATGTCGCGAAGATTCGCGCCGCGCGGCTCGCCGCTGCGGGCGCCGGCGCCGACCTGGTGATCGGCACGGAATTGTGCATCACCGGCTATCCGCCCGAAGACCTGATCCTGAAGAACGCCTTCGTGCGCGCGGCAATGGATGCGGTCGAGGCCCTGGCGGCGGAAACCGCCGACGGGGGTCCGGGCCTGATCGTCGGCGCACCCTGGTTCGACGACGACGGCAACCGCTACAACGCGGCAATCGTGCTCGACGACGGCAAGGTGCAGACCGTTCGCTACAAGTGGGATCTGCCCAACTACGGCGTGTTTGATGAAAAGCGCATCTTCAAGGCGGGCGAGCTGCCGGGGCCTGTGAACTTCCGTGGTGTGCGCCTCGGCCTCGCCGTCTGCGAGGACATGTGGACGCCGGATGTCTGCGAGACCCTGATGGAATCGGGCGCGGAGATCCTCGTGATCATCAACGGCAGCCCCTATGAGCGCGACAAGGTCGATGTGCGCATGAACTACGCCGTCGCGCGGGTGACCGAGACTGAGTTGCCGCTGATCTATGTGAATCAGGTCGGCGGACAGGACGAGCTCGTGTTCGACGGTGGTTCCTTCGTGCTCGGTGCCGATCGGCGCATGGTCGCCGCCTCCAGGCAGTTTGTGGAAGACCTGACCCTCACCGATTGGACCCGAACGGCGGATGGCTGGGTCTGCACGTCCGACGATGTGGCCGAATGGATCGAGGGCAGCGCGCGCCTTTACCAGGCGATGGTGCTGGGCTTGCGCGACTATGTGAACAAGAACGGGTTCCCGGGCGTGGTGCTGGGTCTGTCAGGGGGCATCGACTCCGGCATCACCGCCGTCGTTGCGGTGGATGCGCTGGGGCGTGACCGTGTGCATTGCGTGATGATGCCGTCGCCCTATACCAGCGAAGACAGTCTGGAGGATGCGCGCGAACTCGCCGACCGGCTGGAGGTCCGCTACGACAGTGTGGGCATCGGCCCGGCCATGTCGGCCTTCGACGAGATGCTGACCCAGGCCTTCAACGAGCCGGCCTCGGGAATCACGGCAGAGAACATCCAGAGCCGGGCGCGTGGCCTGACCCTGATGGCGATTTCCAACACCACCGGCGCGATGCTTGTGACCACCGGCAACAAGTCGGAGATGTCCGTCGGCTATGCCACGATCTATGGCGACATGGCCGGCGGCTACTCGGTCATCAAGGATGTCTACAAGACCGACGTGTTCAAGCTGTGCCATTGGCGCAATGAGAACTATCCCGACGGCGTGCTCGGCCCGGCCGGGGATGTGATCCCCGAGCGGATGATCTCGAAGCCGCCGTCGGCCGAGTTGCGGCCGGATCAAAAGGACGAGGATTCCCTGCCGCCCTATGAGGTGCTCGACGCGATCCTGCATGGGCTGATCGAAGAGGATCTGGGTGGTGCGGAACTCGAGGCCAAGGGGTTCGAGCCGGCGACCGTGCAACGCATCTGGCGCCTGCTGGAACTGTCGGAATACAAGCGCCGCCAGGCGCCGCCAGGGGTGAAGCTCACCAGCCGTTCGTTTGGTCGCGACCGCCGTTACCCGATCACCAATGCGTTCCGGGGCAAGGCCTGAGTATTTTGTGCTCACCCGACCGGGTGAGAGAGGCACCATCAGTCTACCGTTTCCGTCCGGTGCTCGTGTGGGAACCGATTGGTGATCCCTGCCGCCAGGCGCTCGAAGTTTTGCAGCGTGCGCAAATCCTCTCGCCAGCCCACGCGCTCGAGAATTCCGTACTGCACCGCAGACATTCGCGCGACTTGGGCTCCGGCATGGCCTCGGTAGTCTCGTCACAGGCCGCGATGGGAATGTCGGTCATTCAATGTCCTTGATTGTCTCGAGCGTGCGCTGGAGATGAATTGCATGTGTTTGTAACAAACCGTTCGCACCCCTGTGCCGGATCAGGGAGCCACGCATGTGTCACTGCGGCGGCGCATAGGAGGATCGCATTCCCAGCTGTTGCCGCTAAAGTCCAGATGCGTATCCGCCGGAAGAATCAGGGGGCTGCATCTCTGACTGATTGGCTCAAATCCACGGTTGCAGCTCCAGCCGGTACCGTAGGATGCGTCGTTCAGGAAGCCATTTTCAGGAACTTCCACGACAACGCAGTTGTCGCGCGAATTCTGGAATCCCCGATGACATTTCCAGCCATTGCCCGAGGCGTTCAGATAGGCGTTGTCGGGGACTTCGATAGCGTTGCACGTGTTTCGAACTTCACGAAAACCGCGTTTGCATTCCCAGCCGCGCCCGTAAGACAGGCTCGTCAGGTAGGCGTTCGCCGGCACCCGTATCGGTTCACACGCCCCCTCCAATTTGGAGAAGCCGCGATTGCATTGCCATCCAGTGCCATGGGTTTCCGCTCGGGCGTTTTCGGGAACTGGACTTGCAGCCCTCTGACCATGTGCTGTCCCGTGGAATAGTGCTGAGGCTGACATCGCCGTAAGGACAAGCGCAACCAAACCCGAACTAGAATTCATTCAGCCGATTTCTTCTCGGGTGTGCTGGTGGGCGGGGCTTGCGTTGGGGCAGCTTTGCCTGCGTCGTCTGCCTTTTGGTCGCCCGGTTTTGCTTGATCTGTCGAGAATTTCTTGAATGACATATAGATCTCCATCCCATAATACCGGCATTCATTTGACGGTATAAAATATATGGGTCTGAAAATATTATAATCAAGCTTATATTATTTGTACTAAGACAAATACATAACGGAATAATTGTCACATTTATTTGAAGTACAATTGCAAATTGCCAATGAAGACATCGGTAATTGTGCACGCAACGGGAACAACCCTTTGAATTGCTTTGCTTTCCCGGGCGGGGTATACAGCGCCCGTGATGATCAATCGTTCCCATCGATGTTGCTGCCCCGGCGGGCGAATTACCGCCTGACAGGCCCTGTCCGCGCGCGGATGATCCGTGCGCGCCCCGCAACCGTTCCCGGGAACCCATGATGACCCTTCATCTCCACAACACTTACACGCGCGAAAAAGAACCTTTCGAGCCGATCGATCCGGCCAATGTGCGCATGTATGTCTGCGGGCCGACGGTCTATGACGATATCCATATCGGCAACGCCCGCCCGCTGGTGGTGTTCGACGTGCTCGCGCGCCTGCTGCGTCACGAGTACGGCAATGACCACGTCACCTATGTCCGCAACATCACCGATGTGGACGACAAGATCATCGAACGGGCTGCCGAGAATGGCGAAGACATCGACGCGTTGACCGCTCGCACGACGGAGAACTTTCATGCTGCCGCTGCCGCGGTGGGATGCGTGCCGCCCGATGTGGAGCCGCGCGCGACGGATCACATCACCCAGATGATTGCGCTGATCGAGGATTTGATCGGCAAGGAACACGCCTATGCGGCCGAAGGCCATGTGTTGTTTCACGTGCCGTCCATGCCGGATTACGGAAAGCTGTCGGGCCGCAACCGCGACGAGATGATCGCCGGCGCGCGGGTCGACGTCGCACCCTACAAGCGCGACCCGTCAGATTTCGTGCTGTGGAAGCCGTCCAGCAGTGAGCAGCCCGGATGGGACAGCCCTTGGGGCCGGGGTCGCCCCGGTTGGCATCTGGAATGCTCGGCCATGAGCGAAGAGCATCTCGGCCGCTCCTTCGACATCCATGGCGGCGGCGTCGATCTTGTGTTCCCGCACCATGAGAACGAGATCGCCCAGTCGCTTTGTGCGCATCCCGATGAGACCTTCGCGCGTTACTGGGTGCACAACGGCTATCTGATGAGCGAAGGTGAGAAGATGTCCAAGTCGCTGGGCAACTTCTATACGGTCACCGGCCTGCTCGATGAGTTTCCTGGAGAAGCGCTGCGCCTGGCCTTGCTGAAGTCCCATTATCGCCAGCCACTGGATTTCTCCAAGGACGGCGTCCGCGAGGCGCGCCAGGAGTTGAACCGTTTTTATCGCGCACTCGGCCTGCGCGCCGCCGCGCTGGACGGGGAGCCGGGCCCGAAGGATACCTCCTATGTCGTCCCCGCCGATGTGGTGATGGCGCTGCAGGATGACCTGAACACGCCGCTGGCTCTGGCGGGGCTGCATGTTGCCACCGACGCCGTGTTTGCGGCCGAGACCCCGGCGGATGTCCTGCGGGCCACCGGTGCGCTGAAAGCCGCCGGGCGTTTGCTTGGTCTTTTGCAGATGGATTCGGAGGTCTGGTTCCAGGGCGATGGTGACGCGGCGATCGACGCGCTGATTGCCGAACGTATCGCCGCGCGCGCGGCCAAGGATTTCGCCCGGGCGGACGAGATTCGCGACGAGCTCACGGCACAGGGCATCGTGCTCGAGGACGGTGCCGGCGGCACCACCTGGCGCCGCGAGGGTTAGCCGATGGCCGACCGCATCCATGTTTTTGACACGACCCTGCGCGACGGCGCGCAGACCCGGGGTGTCGATTTTTCCGTCGACGACAAGCGGGCGATTGCGCGCGCGCTGGATGAGATCGGGATCGACTATGTGGAGGGCGGCTGGCCCGGTGCGAACCCGGTCGACGACGCATTCTTCGCAACGTCGCCCGGCCTCAAGAATGCGCGCTTTACCGCGTTTGGCATGACCCGGCGGCCGGACCACAGCGCCGCCAACGATCCCGGCATCAACGGGCTGATTTCGACCGCCGCGGATTCGATCTGCATGGTCGGCAAGACCTGGGATTTCCACGTCGATCTGGCGCTCGGCATTCCGCGCGAAGACAATGTCGCGATGATCGGCGAAAGCATCGCCTATGCCGCGACGCGCAAGGATGAGGTGCTGTTCGACGCCGAGCATTTCTTCGACGGCTATAAGGCGAACCCGAACTATGCGCTCGCCTGCGTGAAGGCCGCCCATGATGCCGGCGCGCGCTGGGTCGTGCTGTGTGACACCAATGGCGGCACCTTGCCCCATGAGGTCTCGCGGATTGTCGCCGAAGTGCTGGAACATATTCCCGGAGACCGGGTGGGCATTCACACCCATGACGATACCGGCAACGCCGTCGCCAACACCCTGGCTGCGGTCGAGGCGGGCGTGCGCCATGTGCAGGGAACACTCAACGGTCTGGGCGAGCGCTGCGGTAACGCCAATCTGGTCACGGTCCTGCCGAACCTGATGCTCAAATATGACGGCGCTTACGAGACCGGGCTGGACGCGGACGGATTGCGGCGGTTGACCCATGTCTCGCGCCTGCTGGATGAATTGCTCAACCGCGCCCCCGACCGCACTGCCCCCTATGTGGGCGAGGCGGCGTTCACCCATAAGGGCGGATTGCATGTGTCGGCGGTCCAGAAGGATCCCGCGACCTACGAGCATGTCGATCCCGAGATCGTCGGCAATGCGCGTCATATCGTGGTGTCGGACCAGGCCGGCCGTTCGAATATTCTCTCGCGGCTCGCAGAGGCCGGAATCGAAGTCGACAGCAAGGACCCGCGGATCTCGCGCCTTGTCGAGGATGTGAAGGCCCGCGAGTTCGAGGGCTATGCCTATGACGGGGCCGAGGCGAGTTTCGAACTTCTGGCACGCCGTGCGCTGGGCGCGGTGCCGGAATTCTACCGGGTCGATAGCTTCCGGTCCGAAGTGGAGCGGCGGTTCAACGCGCGCGGTGAGGTGACGACGATCAGCCAGGCCGTGGTCAAGATGCAGGTTGGGGAGACCCATTCCATGCAGGTCGCGGAGGGGAACGGCCCGGTCAACGCGCTCGACGACGCCATGCGGAAGTCCCTGTTGCCGGAGTATCCGGAGCTGGCGGCCATGCGTCTGGTCGACTTCAAGGTGCGCATCCTGACACCACAACAGGCGACGGCGGCGGTGACCCGCGTGATGATTGAATCTACGGACGATACCGGTCTGCGCTGGGGTACGGTCGGAATATCGCCGAACATCATCGATGCAGCCTATGAGGCGCTGGACGACGCGATCGTCTTCAAGCTGCTCCAGAGCAGAAACTAGCCGCGCCCAATCACACCGAATTGAAGCGCTTGTCATGCCCGTGCCGCCTGCCGCGCGGTAGGTTGGCATGTGGCTGACTTCAAGGCCGAGGAGACAAGAAGATGATTGCACGTTTGCCTGTCTTTCTGCGCGTCAATGCGTTGACGTTCCTGCTCGCCATCGCGGCCATGGCGCTCGCCGTGCCGGTTGCGTTTGCCGACATTGACCAGTGGGAGAAGGACTGGCCGCGCACGGATTTCTCGAAGCACGGCGTCGATCTTGGCGAGATATTTTCCGGTGGCATCGGCAAGGATGTGATCCCTGCGATCGACGCGCCGACCATCGGTGCGCTCTCGGTTGCGCGCGATACCCATGACGAACGCGAGCCGATGATCCGGGTCACCGTCAACGGCCAGACCCGCGCCTATCCGCTGTCGGTCCTGATCTGGCATGAGATTGTGAATGACGAGCTCGGTGGCGTGCCGATCGCCGTCACCTATTGCCCCCTGTGCAACACCGCGATCGTGTTCGACCGGCGGGTGGGTGATCAGGTACTCGACTTCGGCACCACCGGGAATCTGCGATTTTCGGATCTCGTGATGTATGACCGCCAGACCGAGAGCTGGTGGCAGCAATTCACGGGAGAGGGGATCGTCGGCGGGTTTACCGGGACCGAGCTCACCATCATTCCCAGCCGGGTCGAGCCGTTCGGTCTCTTCGCCGCCGCCTTTCCCGATGCCGACATTCTCCAGCGCCCGCCGGGATTCCCGCGCAACTACGGCGTGAACCCCTATGACAGCTACGATACGTCGGAGGCGCCGCTGTTTCCCGGCATACCGTTGCCGGACGGAATCGCGCCGATGGCCTATGTCGTCGCGGTGGGCGATCAGGCATGGACCCTCGACCGCCTGAAGGCGGAAAAGCGCATCGAGGCCGGCGACCTGGTGCTGACCTGGGAGCCGGGGCAGCTGTCGGTCCTCGACATCGCCTACATCAAGGAAGGCCGCGACATCGGCTATGTCACGGTCCGGCGCAAGACACCTGCCGGGCTACAGGACGCGATCCACGACATGACCTTTGCGTTCGCCTTCAACGCCTTCAACCCGAACGGCAGGCTCCACAAGTAGAAGCCGGTGTCTATCGGTTACTCCGCCGCCACGGCGTAGTCCGGGACGTCGAGCTCCGGCAGTACTTTCTCCATGAAGAGCTGCATTTCCTCCAGCACCAGGTCCTTGGGCTGCTGGGCGAAATGCCAGATCAGCGTGATGTATTCGAACGGCGCCTGATCGAAGATACCGCGCCAGTAGGCGATTGCGTCGTCGACCGTGCCGCCGGTCAGGAAGCTGGTGTTCTGCATCGCCGCGAACGCCGCCTCGTCGCTCGGGTCCGCCCGCTCGACATTGTGGCTGGCGAAGGCCGAGTAGAAATTCTTGAAGATGTCGATGTCGTATTTCATCACCCGGCGTTTGAATTCGTCGCGATTCGGCGCGATGCGCGTCTGGCGGACGATGTTCTGGCGTTCACCCAGCTGGAAGTCGTGCCCCGCCTTGTTGGCCTCCTCCAGATACATCTTGGCGAGATCGATGACCACGTCGGTGGGGTTGAAGTAGCAAGGATGGAAGCCGTTCCTGGCGCAATATTCAATGGTCTCGGGGCTCTTATGTACGCCGATAAACACCGGCGGATGCGGCTTCTGGAAGGGTTTCGGGACGACGCAAATCCGGCGGATGTTGCCGTCGTCGTCGACTTCACCTTCCGCACCGGCGGCACGAGCGATATCGTCGGCCGGATAGCCTTGTATGCCGGTCTCGATCGGATAGGGGGCCTGATAGAACTGGCCATTGAGTTCGACCGAATCCTTGGTCCAGCAATCGATGATCATCTCAAGACGTTCCTCGAAAATCTGTCGATTCAGAATGTCAGCGGCGCTGCCGTCCGACGTCGATGCCGGCGCGTCCGATGCCTGGCCGAGAATATCTGTCCAGCGCTTCTGATAGCCCCGGGCAAAGCCGACAAAGTATTTGCCGTGGGTGAGGTGGTCGATGATTGCCGTTTCTTCGGCCACGCGGATGGGGTCCTGGGTCGCGAGCACATATCCCAGCGCGCCCACATGCATATTCTTGGTGTGCGCGGCCCAGTGGGCGTTGAGTACACCCGGGTTGGGGCCGACTTCATAGCCTTCGGAATGCAGGTGATGCTCGATCGTGGACATCCCCCAGACGCCCATTTCGTCGGCGGCCTTAACGATATCCGTCCATTCATGGACCGCCTTGTAGTAGGCGTCGCTGTCTGCGCCGACCGGGGCGCGGGCCTTGCGGTCATCCTCCCCGTCGGTGGGGATCATCGGGTACAGCTGAACGATTACTTTGGGTTTTGCCATGGTCGGTTCCTCACGGAGTACTTGATTGTGTTGCGGCGCGGCTGATCAGGTTTCGATCCAGCCGTCCTCGGTCTTCAGGCGATGGGCGACAAAGGTTGGCTCACGGACAATCGCTTCGATGAAACATCCCTTCTTCGCGGCCTCGATGAGCCGCAGTCGGTCTGCCACCGGCGCGTCGCTGTCGAATTCGATATCCATTCGCACACCTTTGGGGGCGGCGACATAGGGGTCACGGCCCTCGACCGTGGCCTCCCATTCGGCGTGGCAGTTCACCACCGCATTGCGTACCTCGATCCGCATTTTCTTGGCGAAGGCGCGGAGCTGGGTCATCAGACAGCTGGTTAGCCCAGCCATGAAATAAGCCATTGGTACGGGGGCGGTGCCGTCACCTCCCTGGAACCCCGTCTCGTCGGACGCCATCTCCCAGCTCATCTGCCGGGGCTCACGCCAATGCACGGTCATTTCCGAGCGCATTTTGCCGACGGCACGCGCCTCGCAGTCAAAGACCGCGGCAAAAGATTTCTGCATCGCTTCCGACATGGAGACGCTCCCGCTTTGAAGCTTTCGACGCGATAGTGTAGCGGTATCCTGTAGTGCCGTCCGATTTGCGTCGCACGCGTGGTACGGGTCTGGATATGTCGTCGAGTTTCAGTATGCGAAAGATATGGGTTTGTGTGTTCGGTCTCGCGTTGATGGGCGCGGTTTCGCCGCTGGCGGCGCAGACGTCGCGCGATCTGAATCGGGAATTGCTTCAGGCGTCGGCGACCCGTGGGGTCGATGACATCCGCGCGCTCCTCGAGAAGGGGGCGGACCCGAACAGCGAGGACGCGGTCGGGGTGACGCCGCTGATCAACGTCGCGTCACGCGGCAGCAACATGTCCCTGCGTTTGCTGATCTCGGCGGGTGCGCGGATCGAGGAGGACGGCCGCAACGGCTGCACGCCGCTGACCTGGGCCGCCAAGAATGGCTGGGAGAAGACGATTGAACTGTTGCTTGACCGGGGTGCGAACATTGACCATCGCGACAAGGGGCGGATGACACCGTTGATGCGCGCCGCCTGGAATGGCCAATTCAAGGCGGCGGAACTCCTGATCAAACGCGGCGCGGACGTCGTGGCCGAAGACGCGAACGGCAACACCGCGCTCACCTATGCGATGGCAAGCCGCAGTCCGCGTATTCAGGGCGCGCTGCTGCGTCAGGGCGTACCCAGAAAAGTCCGCTCGCAGGAAGAAGCGATTGCGAAGGTGAAGAGCGAACCCTTTGTGTCGTGCGCGCGCGCCGCGGTCGGACGGTCCTAGACGCCATGGCCGGCACGGATCGCACTCAAACGCCGCAGCTCGGCGGGCCGCGCATTGTTTTGATTGAGCCGCAGCTCAGTGAGAATGTGGGCGCGGTGGCGCGCGCGATGTTGAACTGCGGGCTCGACCGGATGTCGCTGGTCAATCCGCGCGAGGGCTGGCCGAATTCCAAGGCCTATGCGATGGCGTCGGGTGCGACCGAGGTTCTGGAGGCCGCGCAGGTGTTCGAGACGGTGGAAGAGGCGGTGGCGGATGTCACGGTGTTGTATGCCACCACGGCGCGCCCGCGTGAGCTGACCGTGCGTGTTCTCACGCCACGCGAAGCGGCAGTCGATATGCGGGCGGTGCAGGCGCGCGGTGAGAAAATCGGTGTGTTGTTCGGGCCTGAACGGTCGGGGATGACCAATGAGCATATTTCTTTGGCCGACACGGTGATATCCGTTCCGTTGAACCCGGCCTATTCCTCGCTGAACCTTGCCCAGGCCGTGTTGCTGGTCGCCTATGAGTGGTTCACCGCCGCTGACGAGACGCCACCGGATGCGCTCTCGATGTCGGGCACGCGGCTCGCCGAGAAACAGGAACTGATCGGTCTGTTCGACCGGCTGGAGGCCGAACTCGATTCCGGCGGGTTCTTCCGCGCGCCCGACCTGCGGCCAACCGTCATGCGCAACCTGCGGTCGATGCTCCAGCGCCCGCGCCTGACCGAGCAGGAGGTGCGAACCGTCCACGGGATGATCAGCGCGCTCACCCGAAGTTGGCAGCACACCCAGAACGCGAAGCGACGGCGGGGCGAACTGGACGATTAGGGCGGGCGGTTTGTCAGCCTCTTGCGCGGGATTCGCGCAGGCCGATCGCAAAGTGAATGGTCAGCGTTCCCAGGATCACCGCACCGCCGATAAATGTGACCGATGACGGTGTCTGGGAGATAAACCACCACGCCCAGAAGGGTCCCAGCACCGCCTCGATCAGCATGATCAGGCTGACTTCCGGCGCGGGCAGGTGGCGCGGTCCGAGCATGATCATGAAGAATGAAATCGGCAGGACGATAAAACCCAGCAACCCGAGCCACAGCATGTCGAGGGCGACGATCGTGACGGTGGGTGCCACGAATAGCGCGAGGACAGCGATGATGTAACCGCTGAGCGCCATCGCGGGCGCCGGGTCTTCGATCTGGGCATGGCTGAGGACCACCACCATGCCGGCCCAAACGAGCGCGGTCGCGACCGCCGCGAGATTGCCCACGAGGTCGCCCCGGCCCAGCCCTTCGGCGAAAATCACGCCCATGGCGCCAATCGCGATGATAATTGTCACGATCGTCCGGCGCGGGACGCGCTCCCCGAGGAAGATACGCGCGAAAATGGCCGCAAACAGCGGCGCGCAGGCGACGATGAACAACGTGTTCGCGACGCTGGTCAACGTGATCGCGGTGACCCAGCCAACCGAGGACGCAGCAAACAGAACCGCAACGGCCAGGTGGGACGGGTGGCGTAGATTTCCGACGATCTGCGCTAGGTCGCCGCGATAGCGAATCAGTAAGAACAGCGTCATCGCGACACCGAGCAGCAGGCCGCGCCAGAACAGAGCGGTCCGGATGTCGGCAGTCACGAGCGAGGTGATTAGCCCGTCTGGAGAAAGAATCGCCACACCAATGGCGGTTATGGCTATGCCCTTGAGATGATTGCCGGATCGGGATTTGGACGTCATATGTTGTTATACCCGACAACCATGGATTATGGGCATTCGAACACGCCTTACGAGTTTGACATAGCGCCGCCGATCCCTATAGTGCGCGCCATTCCCGTGTATGTGGACCGGCAACGACCGGATCCCCGTATTGCGTGACTTAATAGCGCGGTGCTGATCGGGACAACAAAGACAAGAATGGATCTGAAATATGTCTAAGCGGCATTCCGCGAAGTACAAGATTGATCGCCGTCTCGGCGAGAATCTCTGGGGCCGGCCCAAGAGCCCGGTCAACCGACGTGAGCATGGCCCGGGCGAGCATGGCCGCCGCCGCAAGAAGCCGTCCGATTACGGCCTCCACCTGATGGCCAAACAGAAACTCCGCAAATATTACGGTGATGTCGGCGAACGCCAGTTCCGCCGCTATTACGACGAAGCCGTGCGCCGCCGCGGCGACACGGGTGAGAATCTGATCGAGCTCCTGGAGCGCCGCCTCGATGCGGTCGTGTACCGGATGAAGTTCGTCCCGACGATTTTCGCCGCCCGGCAGTTCGTCAACCACGGCCATATCCGGGTGAACGGCAAGAAGGTCAACATCCCGTCCTATCAGGTCAAGGATGGCGACGTGATCGAGGTGAAGGAAAAGTCGCGCGAGCTGCCGCTGGTACTCGAGGCGATTGCGTCGACCGAACGCGACCTCGCCGATTATATGGACGTCGATCTGAACAGCTTGAAGGGCACCTATCTCCGTGGCCCCAAGCTGGCCGATGTGCCTTATCCCGTGCAGATGGAGCCGAACCTGGTCGTCGAGTATTACTCGCTCTGATCGGTCGTTCGACCCGGACAAATACAAAAGGCCGCCCATGGGGCGGCCTTTTTCGTGGTGCGTGTTGCAGCCGCGCGTCTGTTAGCTGGTTGCGTCCTTGCGCAGGACGCGCAGTATGTTTTCGATATCGGGACGGGCCGAATAATGGCCCTCGGAAAAGCGATGACTGACGTTGCCGTCGGCGTTGAGTACGACGATAACCGGGTGGGGTACGCCGTAATAGAAGCTACCTTGCGGATAGTTTTCCGCCAGCAGGCCGAACGCCCGGATGATATCTGAGTTCACGTCCGACAGCATCGGATAGTCGATCTTCTGCCGCCGTTCGAGGCGCCGCAGCTTGCCGACATCGTCATATGTGACGGTGGCGACCTCGTAGCCGAGCCCTCGTATTTCGTCGATCCTGTCGTTCCAGGCGACCGCCTGGACAATGCAATAGGGTCACCAGGACAGGGAGCGGGAGAAAATCAGGATCAGGCCGCGGTTCTTTTTCAGGGTAACGAAGCTCTGGACCTGATTGCTCTGGTCGGGAACCGTCAGATCATGGGGCAGGGGCGTGCCCACCTGGACGCCCTCGCGGACCGCGTCCTGCAGCTGTGCCGTCGCGGCGTTGGGCCAAGACATGCCGATCAGCATGACTGCGGCCAAAACCAGCGGCCAAGCCTGGTGCGATAAGTTGTGTGTGTTGCGTGTTGCGGTCATCGGTGTCTCAGATTGTGCGTGTGTCACGACACGCCCGAGACTCGTATGTGCTTGATTGCACGGTGATATTCAAAACACATTCGCTTGAGAATGCACACCGAGCGAATTCGCAAGGGCGTTCAGGCGGCCTTCGAGAACCAGCCGCGATGCTGTTGGGCCTTCCCGGTGTAGTTCTCGAGAAAAGTCTGCGGGCGCGGGCGTGCCGCGACATGGTCCGCCGCCCGTACAATGTCCGAGCCGCGCAACTGCCGGCCCAGGCACGAGGCGAGCGTCATGCGGCAGAACAGGTGGAGAATCCGGTAGGCGGCGCGAAATGCGCCGCTGCGCCCGACCCGAGCCCGCGCGTCGTAGTAACCGTAGTCGATGGAGCCGTCCGGACGGCGCCGAACGGGTGCGATCGGATTGGTCTGAGTGGGGTTCATTTTCTGGTCCTCCAAGGTGGTTTCGACAATCCGAACCTACCCGTGACGTGGTATCGAAGCTTGAAGGAGAGCTTTATTCTTCTTTGAGTTTATCTTGAGAATTCATAGGGCCCCAGCGAATGATCTATCGCTTCGATCAGTGCATCGTGGATACGGAACGTTTGGAGCTGCGGCGCGACGGTGCGTTGGTCACGACCGAACCACAAGTCTTCAGCTTGCTCGTTTTTCTGATCGAGAACCGGGACCATGTGGTGACCAAGGATGCGCTGATCGACGCGGTCTGGCAGGGCCGCATCGTCTCGGATGCCACCTTGAGCAGCCGGATCAATGCCGCCCGCAACGCCGTTGGCGATTCCGGGCGTGCCCAGGCGGTGATCCGGACCGCGCCGCGGCGCGGCTACCGGTTCGTCGCGAGCCTGGTCGATTCGGACAGTGACACGCCTGCATCCACCGAACCGGTCGCCGCCGTGATGGGGCATCCTGTCGTCGCAGTTCTCCCTTTCACGAACATGAGTAGCGCGTCGGAGGACGAGTATTTCTCCGACGGGCTGACGGAAGATATCATCACAGAATTGTCGCGTTTCCGCGATCTCCGGGTCATCTCCCGCAACTCGACGTTTCAGTACAAGGGCCGTTCGGTCGACGTGGCCGAGATCGGGACGGTCCTCGGCGCCGGGTATGTCATCGAAGGCAGCGTCCGGCGCGCGGGTGATCGCCTGCGGATCACTTCCCAGCTTGTTGAGTGTGTGAACGGTACGCATTTATGGGCCGAGCGATACGACCGGAGCATCGAAGATCTGTTCGCATTGCAGGATGAACTGACCCGCAGGATCGCGGCGACTCTGGGCGCCCGACTCCAGGATGTGGGCCTGGAACGCACCCGGATCAAGAATTCGACGGATATGGACGCCTATGATTGTGTCTTGAAGGCGCGTCAGTTCCTCGCCGGCCCGGATGAAGCGGCACATGCCGACGCCCGCGACCTTCTTGAGCGCGCCGTCGAACTGGATCCGTCCAACGCCAACGCATTTGCCCAGCTCGCGAATGTCTATCTTGCCGAGCACCGGTTTGAATTCAATCCGCGTCCCGATCCGGTCGATCGTGCCATGGCAATGGCACAGGAATCGATCAAACTGGACCCCCAGAACGCGACCGCGCATTGCTGGCTGGCGATCGTGCATTTCTTTCGGCGTGAGAACGAGCGTTTCATGACAGAGGCCAACCGGGCATTGGCGCTCAACCCGAACGATGCGGAGACGCTCGCAAATATTGGACATTATGTCGCGTTCAGCGGGGCGTTCGACCGTGGTTGCGAACTCATGGCCCAGGCCATCACGCTCAATCCACTGCACGCCGGCTGGTACCACTTCTCGTTTGCCCGCCGCGCATATGACATGCGCGACTATGATCTTACGCTTGCCGAGATCGACCGCGTGGACATGCCGGAATTTTATTGGACCCGCATGTTGCGGATATCCGCGCTCGGCCAGCTTGGTGATGTCGCGGGCGCGGCGGCCACCTATGCACAGCTGGAGGCGTTAAGGCCCGATTTTGATCTTCGTGAAGAGATTGCCAAGTGGAACACAGCCCCCGATGATGCGGCGCATCTAATCGAGGGTTGGAAAAAAGCGCAGCTGCCTCTGTCGGAGGTGATCGCCTAGACGCGCTTACTGCGTCTTTGCGTTATCTGCGGCCGCAATTGCGTTGTTCACGATCGTCGCGATCTCATGATCCTCGGTGTAGCCATGGCCGTTATAGGTATGGGTCACCACGCCCTCGGCGTTGACCACGACCACCATGGGAATGGCGGTTCCCCGATAGCGGCTGCCTTCCGGGAAGCGGTCGTTGAACAGCCCGAAGGCGTTGATCACGTCGCGGTTTTCGTCCGAAAGCAGCGGGAAGTTGATTTTCCGGAGCTTCGCGAAGCGCTGAACCGTGGCGACGTCATCGGCCGTGACCGATACGACCTCGAGGCCGTTCGACCTTATCTGTTCAATATTTTCGTTCCAGACGACCGCCTGGTGAATGCAGGTTGGTCACCACGCCAGTGAGCGTGAGAACAGCATGACCAGGCCCTTCGTGCCGCGCAGGGTCTCGAAGCCACGTACCTGATCACTCTGATCGGGCACTTCCAGTTGACTCGGGATGACCTTGCCGACTGTGACGGTCTCGGCCGCCGCGTCGCTGGGGTGGTGCAGGCTCGCAGCCCCGATCAGTGCGGTGACGGCCAGCACCCTGCCGAGCTTTGAGGACATGAAATTCATACCGAACATTAACCCGTGCTCCGACGTGAACCGCTACCTGTTAAACACCACAGGTGTAAGAATATTCCACTATATTTCAAATTTCTTATGTTCACCTGTTCTTTATCGCCGGCTTAGGCGTTGCGCGGGCGTTGCTTGGGCTCGCGGATGGGTTTCGGCGCCCCCAGTTTCTTGTTGGTCTTCGACGTTTTCGCCTTGGACTTCTTCAGCGGCATGATGCCCGTTTTGTTGATCTCCGCACCCTTCTTGAAGCGCCGCTTCGCGGCGGCGCTCTTTCCCGGGAAGGGCTCCATATCATCGTCCCCGGTGGCAGCGAACTGGACCTCGACCTTGTTGCCATCCGGGTCGAACACGTTGACCTGAATCATGTTGATCTCGAGCAGCGGCACCACATTGTAGGGGGCGTCATGGTCGCGCATTTTGCGCTGAAACGCCTTCATACTTCCGCCGGCGCGCAGGGCAAAATGTTCGACCTGGGCTTCGCCATTCTTGATCTGCCGCACCGATTCCACGAGGTGGACGATCGCGTTGCTGCCGCAATAGTGCCAAGCACCGCCGAAATCGAAACTAATCGGCCGTTTGCCGCGCTTCAGCCCGAGGACGTCTTCGTAGAATGCGGACATCTCGTCGAGTTTTGCCGTGCGAATGTTCACATGGTCGAGCCAGAACATAGCCATCGTGCTTTTCTCCGTTTTTCTCACCGTTGGTGCATTCTGCGCCCTGTCACTCGGGTATTCAACGTGTCAGGCCGTCACATCCGGAGTCAGACAATACGCGTTCGAAATATCTCGACGGTGTAGATGATCAGCGCCAGCCAGATGAAGGCGAAGGTGACGATCTCGGCTGTGCCGAAGGGCTGGGGAAAGAAAGTCAACGCGAAGACGAGGTAGAAGGACGGCGCGATGTATTGCATGAGCCCGATCGTCGCCAGTTTTACACGGCGGGCCGCCGCCGCGAACATGAGCAGCGGCAGCCCGGTGACGACACCGGAAAAGGCAATCAGCGCATCGAACCCGATCCCGGATTGCCCGAAGGCGCCGGTGCCCTGGAGTGAGAACCAGATCAGCGCGGCGGCGGCGATCGGCGCGATGACCGTGCATTCGACGAACAGGCCGACCGCTGGGCCGGCAGCTACGGTCTTGCGCAGCAGGCCGTAGCTGCCGAACGAGAAGGCGATAACAAGCGCGATCCATGGCACCTGGCCGAATGCCACGATCTGGATGCCGACGCCGACCGCCGCCAGCGCGACGGCGATGCGCTGGCCGCTCGACAGGCGTTCGCGCAGAACGACGAAGCCCAGCAGCACATTGACCAACGGGCTCAGGAAGTAGCCGAGGCTCGAGGCGAGGAG
>Ga0070727_10002300_pt1 | contig 18651 bp, 17 predicted proteins | sample tdAd472_FD_66722 | JGI IMG/M metagenome (GOLD analysis project Ga0070727, IMG submission 66722) | Marine sediment microbial communities from the Atlantic coast under amendment with organic carbon and nitrate - tdAd47.2 | ecosystem: Environmental > Aquatic > Marine > Coastal > Sediment | place...
GCTGGCCGATGGCACGGTAGAGCTGTTGCGTATCGGGGGGGCAGGTGAGCTACCGCTTGGCTATTTGCTGAACTTCCTGTGGGCAGGCCGTGCAATGAATTACCAATCCGCCTTTGCGCAACCGCGCAGCAACAAATCCAAGCCGGGGCTGATGTGCCATGTTGCTGCTGTAGGCCGATATGCGGATGCAGGGCTGTCGCTTTATTCGCTGCTCGCGGGCAAGGATCGCTACAAGCAGAGCCTGTCTACCGGCGCGGAAGAGTTGAACTGGTGGGCGCTGGAGCGATTCGACTGGCGGCTGGAAAGCGAGGCGCTGTTGCGGCGCTTGCTGAAACGTTAAGCCTCCCAGCCCAACCTGTTCACAACCCGGTATAGACCGCGCGCGAACCATTGTTTTTCCGGTGCACGGCTCACGGTAATGCGTGGAAGATTCTTGGCGCGAAGGCGCGCATTAAGGCTGTGAAGTTCGCTTTCGGCCACGCTGCGGACCGAGCGCCATGTGATTGAGAAGCTAACCGATATGCCGTCACCATTTTTGACGAAATGCGGCGCTTTGACCGGTACATATATTGCGTCGCCGGGCGCAAGATGCGTTGCCATTCCGCGCGCCATAAAGCGCTCTTCCCAGATCAGGTTACGATGTCCGCCATGCGAGAAGGCTTCGCTTTTCTCTGCCGGGACGGTCTCTTCATCATGGGTCGGGAAGACGGTCATGATCTTGTCCGAGCGGATTTGCAGCAGGATATTATGCTCCGGGTCCATGTGAAACGGTGTGATGCTGGCCGGGGACGTGATGAAGATAAAGGCTTCGCGGTGGAGCATCGGGCCTGTGCTGGCTTCGACGACCGGTTTCAAATCCTGCAATGCGGTTTCAAGCAGTGCACCATAGGCCGGATCGCGCTCCACATTCTTGAGCACGGCCCAGCTGCCATTGGTTTCGATGGTGCGGATGGTATCGCCCAGCGAGAGGCCATTGTCGGGCGTGTCTTCCGGTCTGATCCCCAACGGCAGGTCGCCACGATTATATTCGGCGCTGTCAGCAGGCATACGCTCGGCGAGCTGAGCAAGAGCCGGGAGTGACAATAGTGGGTGATCGACGAGCGCATGTGTGAGTGGTACATGATGGTCAGGATAGGCCGCAGCGAAGCGCGCGCGCGCTTCGCTGTCGAAAGTGACTGCCGGTTTCGACGCTGTCTCGTCAGCATGGCTGGAGTGATGCCGGCTCATGCTTTTTCGTTTCTCACAACACGCATCATGAGTTCGGCAAGGCCTGTTGTATGGAAGATGGCGCGTCGTTTAAGGGCGTTCAGGCCGCTGCCTTTAAGCGCAATACGATATTGGACCATATTGCGGCGCTCGACCCAGATGCCATCGATCATCGGATGGCCCGGCGCAGCACAACTGTCCATCCAGTCAAGGTCGGGGTCTGCAAGCGTCGCGTGCAGATTATCGATTTCGATCAGGGTGCCGGGAGAAAAACGTGCAAATTTCTCATCGAACGCGATCTTGTAGCTGAAGGCGCCGCGGCCCATGTGCAAATTGACGAGCATGGCGATAGGCGCATCATTCAGCTTGATGCGCAGCATGTCGAGCATGCCGACATCATGGGCATTGGCCAGTGACTGGGTGAAGAAAGCCCTGCTGTGTTCATGACTGTTGAGCGCAGTACCTTCCGCGCCTTTCCAGCCCGAGCATTCCAGCGCCAGAAACTCTTGCGTCCATTGCGCAACATCGCCGCCATCGCGCAGGCGGCTGTGGCTGACGGTGCCATTTTCTTCCAGCCTCTTGGTGAGACGGCGGATTTCCTTGCGCTTTTTGGAGCGGACATTGGCTTGCCAATAGGATTCCGCATCCAGATCTGATTGAAGCAAGGCACGTGCATGTGTTGCAATAGGCGTGATGGCGCGTTTTTGCTCGATGCAACAGGCGCGCAGAGCCATTGCAGCCGGGCCATCATGGTCCAGTCCTTTTAAATGCAAAAAATGCGCAGCCCCGGGCAGGCTATCGAGCTGTTCCAATATCAGGGCCCATGCAGCATGTTCCTGCCCCTTGCGTAATAGCGGTGCACCGAAGAAACATTGATCATGGACCCAGTTACCAATATTGTTCACCGGATAGCGGACATGATGCGTGTTTTGCGCAATCGGCATCAGTCCGATGAGCTGGCCATCACATGTCGCCTGAAGGACTTGCACCGTCTTTGCAGGGGCGAGATGGTCGAGCGCGGGGATCAATAATGCAGGATGGAAAAAAGGATTGGGCTCGCTTGCATGCTGTGCCAGATCTACCCAGCCGTGATGAAGCGTCTGCAGCATCTGTGCAGCCGCACTGTGGGTGCGTTCTTCTTCGGCGGCGGATGTCATCATATCCATAATGCGCTTTTATAGCGCAAATATTATGAAATGATTTGTCTGAAATCAGTTTTGATCAATTATGCCTGCCGTGCGTGGCTATTCCTTGTATGCAGCGCTGACCATGTCGCTGATCTGCGTGAATTTTTCGCGTGGGTTGCCCGGCAGGGCACGGGCCGTTTCCGCCTCATCAATATTTTGCCAGTCACGGAAGGTGATGACATCGACGCCGCGCTCAGCAAGCAGCATGTCCAGACCAGCGCGCCCCTGTTTGTTTGTGCCGTCTCCAATATCTTCAGCAATCTTGCCGGCGATCATCAGCCCATCGGGCTTGTTGGTGCCGATTGTGCCTGTTGGGCCACGCCGCGCCCAGCCGACACAATAGAGGCCAGGGAGGATGCGGCCTTCATCATTGGCAAAGCGTCCGCGACCATGTTCATAAGGCACGCCTTCGATCATAGGAGTCTGATAGCCGATGCAGCTGATGACGAGTGAGGCTTCGATCGTGTAGCGTTCGCCGGTGCCATGGCTGCGGCCCATATCGTCCAGCTCGGTATGTTCGACAATGACGCGCTGGACTTGCCCATCGCCTTCAATCGCGACTGGTATGGCATAGAAATCAAAATCTACCATCAGCTGTTTGGCTACAGGGTTGGCGGCATATTGACGCAACAGCGTTACGGATTTGCGGATACCGGGCTCCAGCATGGCATCTGCTCCTTCCTCTGGCAGGTCTACCGGATCGACACGCGGGGCGGCGCGCTCCAGCTTGCCCAGTTCGCTGAGCTCTTTGGGAGTCATGGCGATTTGATGCGGTCCGCGCCGGCCCATAAGCGTGATGTGGCGAATGTGAGATTCTGCCAGCGCAGCGCGCGCATGGGCAACAATATCGCTGCCAGAAAATTCTTCCGAGGTTTTGGAAAGGATACGCGCGACATCGAGCGCGACATTGCCATTGCCGATAATGACAGCGTGAGTGCCATGCAATGAGGGGTTGAGCTGCGCATATTCAGGATGACCATTATACCAGCCGACAAAGGCTGCGCTGCCTACGACGCCTGACAAGTCGGCGCCGGGGATATCGAGTGGACGGTCATGGGGGGCGCCGGTCGCCAGAACGACCGCATCATAGAGGGATTGCAGTTCCTCAATATTAATGTCTTTGCCAATAGCGACATTGCCGACAAAGCGCACCGTGTCTGTGAGTGCCACGGCTTCATATCGTCTCGATACGGCCTTGATGGACTGGTGGTCGGGCGCGACGCCTGTGCGAATCAGGCCGAAAGGGACGGGGAGCTTGTCGATAATGTCGATATGTGCATCATCGCCAAAAATATTCCGGCAGGCTTCAGCCGTATAATATCCTGCCGGACCTGATCCGATGATCGCAATATGCCTCATGCGTCTCCCACCTAATTGTTTTTATTGCGCTATCTTGTTGATACAGAACTGCAAGCAATAAAGCTCCTGAGTGTATAGCGCTGACGGAGGCTATATTTTTACTGTGGTAAGTAAACCCTATGGTAAAAACTTTCTGCCATGGCGGTTTTCATGTCGCTGACTCGTATAAAAATTGACAAAGATACACATCATGGCACCCCGTCCTTGTTAGACGCCATGGGTTTGTCCGCATCCAATCAGGACGCATCGCCAATGTGGGCAGCATTGTCGGTACGGACGGCTTCAACATTATGGCCGCTTTTCATACTGGCAAAGCTCTGCATACTGATCTCGGTTGTCGACATGCATGCGTTGATTGCCGAAGACGGGGGGCATGCGCACCATCATTGGCTGGTGGCTGCAATGGGCGCTGACCTGCTTGTCTGGTTCATGCCGCGCAAGAAGGTGATGAGGCGGATATTGCCACATCTTCAGATGTGGACGATGGTTGTTCTTGTGTTGTTGTCAGCGCTTTTCACGAATTTGTGGATTCATGACCTGCATGCACCGTTGCTGAGCCAATACCCTTCCCCTGCCATAGCGCAAGGTGCCCTGATCATTATGGCGGTCTGTATTTTCGGCAACCAGCGTGTTCTTGGTCTTGCCTATTGTGTTGGCATGAGCGCCTATAGTTTTCTGGTGCCCGGTGGCGGCAATGAGCTTGTTCTGGCTACGATAGCATTGACAGTCATGATAGCGATGCTGACCCAGGCCCGTTTCGATCTGAAACGCTTGCAGGATAATCATGACGAAGACATGAGGAGCCGTCGGGCCAGTCGTTTGCTGACTGAATATGAGGAGTCGGGCAGGGGTTGGTTTTGGGAAACGGACCGGCGCGGCGCAATCACCTATATTTCTGCTTCGCTTGCGCGGTCCCTTAGTCTGGATCCGGATGAACTGCTGGGTCTTCAGCTTACTGCGCTTGTGGTGGCTGGTAATACGGGCAATAATGAGGGTGACCGCACATTAGGCTTTCATTTGTCTTCGCGCAGTCCATTTGCCGATATTGCCGTTCGTGTTGCTATTTTATCGGACGAGCGCTGGTGGGCTATTTCAGGCCGTCCGATCATTAATGATTATGGACAGTTTCAAGGCTATCGGGGCAGCGGTTCCGACCTGACCGAGATGAAGCGCAGCCAGGCCGAAGTGGCACGGCTGGCACAATATGACTCGCTTACCGGGCTTGCGAACCGTGTTCAGATGCAGCGCGCGCTGGAGCAGAGCATTATGGATGCGCGCGGCAAAATCAATGAATGCGCCCTGTTCCTGCTCGATCTTGACCGTTTCAAGAGCGTCAACGATACGATGGGGCACCCGGCAGGTGACGCCTTGCTCCGTGAAGTTGGCCAGCGCCTGGAGCGGGTTGTCTGCGAACGCGGCATGGTAGGGCGTCTGGGCGGCGATGAATTCAAGGTGGTATTGCCCGGCACGGTAGAACGTGCGAAGCTGACCGTTCTGGCCGAAGCGATTATTGCGTCCTTGTCCCAGCCCTATGTCATTGATGGCACACAGGTTATCATTGGCGCATCCGTTGGTATTTCAACCTGTCCTCAGGATGGAGTAACGGCGGATGCATTGGTGCGTAACGCAGACCTTGCGCTTTATGCTGCCAAGGGTGATGGACGCGGCGTGCATCGCTTCTATTCCTCCAAAATGCTTGCTGATGCGGAAGACCGCCGTCAGCTGGAAGACGACTTGCGGCAGGCGCTGAATGATGGCGGTCTCCATCTGGTTTATCAGCCGATCATCAACGCCAAGACTGAAAAACTTACGGGCTTTGAGACCTTGTTGCGCTGGAACCATCCGGTTCGCGGACCAATTTCGCCCGCCCTGTTTATCCCTATTGCCGAAGATTCCGGGTTGATCGGCCCGTTGGGAGAATGGGTGTTGCGCACAGCATGTGATGCCGCCGCCAAATGGCCAGCGGGCCTGCGTGTTGCCGTCAATGTTTCACCGATCCAGTTCGCTAACCCGACGCTCCCCAGTCTTGTCATGAATGCACTGGCCGCTTCCGGGTTGGAGCCGGAGCAGCTCGAGCTGGAAATCACCGAAAGCGCTTTTCTCAATGAGGGTGAGGCGACAGATCAGATGTTCGCCCAGCTCAAGGGACTTGGTATTCGGCTTGCGCTGGATGATTTCGGTACGGGTTATTCTTCGCTCGGCTATTTGAAGAAAGCACCTTTTGACAAGATTAAAATTGATCAGAGCTTTGTGCGCGGCGCGTCCATTCCGGGCAGTCGTAACGCCGCGATCATCACCTCTATCGTCAGCCTTGCCGAAGCTCTTGGTATGGATACAACAGCCGAAGGTGTGGAGACGCATGATGAGCTGGCTTTGGTGCGCCAGCTTGGCTGTTCGCAGATCCAGGGCTTTATCTATGGCAAGGGCAGTAGCGCCGAAGAAGTGGAGCAGCGCTTTGCGGAGCATGGTATGGAAGCGGAGGCTTCAGGTTTCAAGTCCAGCCGGCCACCGCGTATATCGATGTTGCGATCAGTGACGATTTTCAATCAGGGGCAGCGCTATATTGGCCGCATCCGTAATATTTCAGCCAGTGGTGCGATGGTTGAAGGCTTGTGGAATGTGCCTCAGGGCACAGAGTTTGAGATTGAGCTTTCCGAAGGGAATAGTGTTTCTGCGGTAACGCGCTGGTCAGTAGATGATCGTATGGGTGTGCAGTTTGCGCAGGCAATTGATGTGCGCATAGTACAATCTGCAGCGCCAGTGCGCATGGCGGGATAGGCCGGATCGACATTCAGTCCCGCCGGTCTGCAAACGCCGCTTTTCCGTGCTTCCGGTGCTCACATATCTTTTAGTACGCTGCGCTCCGGATCACAGAAAATCAGCATTTTCGTCTCGGCATCTTCTGAATGTCCACAGACCTTAGGGGCCATTATGGTGAAACGGGTTGGCGCAGTCTCCTGATATATGAAACAAAATGAGCTGTCTGACGCAGTAGCATTGCATCGAATCCCCTTGCCTTTCCAGCGCTATCTGATAAAGCGCCCGCCTTCCGCTATGGTCATCCCTGGAGGCGTGGCGGATAAATGGTTTAACTTGATACTTGGAGACTGCAATGAGCGATCAGCTTATACTGTCGGCCGAGGCACGCGATCGGGCAGGCAAGGGAGCCTCCCGCGCTCTTCGTCGTGAAGGCCGCGTACCCGCCGTTATATACGGGAATAATGAAGAACCCACGATGGTTCATGTTGAAGAGAAAATCCTCAACAAAATGCTTGCCACTGGCCATTTTTTCAACTCGGTTGTGATGGTTGAAGCTGGCGGCAAGAAGGTGCGCACCCTGCCCAAGGATGTTGCGTTCCACCCGGTCACCGATCGTCCGTTGCATGTCGATTTTCTGCGCGTGTCTGAACATGCAAAGGTCAATGTGAACGTGCCTGTTCACTTCATCAACGAAGAGCTGTCGCCTGGCCTCAAGCGTGGCGGTGTTCTGAACATTGTACGTCATGAGCTGGAGCTGGTGTGTGATGCGGCAAGCATCCCTGACCAGATCAATGTTGACATGACCGGCTATGATGTCGGTGAGGCAGTGCATATCAGCTCTGTTACTCTTCCAGAAGGCTCAGAAAGCGCTATCACAGATCGCGACTTCACCATTGCTACGCTGGTGGCTCCGTCTTCGCTCAAGTCGAGTGATGGCGATACCGGCAAGGATGAAGGCGAAGCGGAAGCCGGCGAAGAAGCAGCTGAGGGCGGCGAGGAATAATCCTCCGCTGATGTAGGAGGAGCGCGCATGCAGCTTTGGGTTGGCCTCGGCAATCCCGGCCCGCAATATGCGCTCCACCGGCATAATGTTGGCTTCATGGCGCTTGACGTCATCGCAGAATTGCATGGCTTTTCACCATGGGCAAAGAAATTTCAGGGCTGGAGCGCCGAAGGGCGTTTTGGCCCTGAGAAGATTCTGCTGCTCAAGCCCGCGACTTTCATGAATGAGAGCGGGCGTGCCATTCGCGCCGCGATGGATTTCTATAAGCTGGCGCCAGAAGATGTGACCGTGTTTCACGATGAGCTGGACCTCGCGCCAATGAAGGTGAAGGTGAAGCAAGGTGGCGGAACGGCAGGGCATAATGGCTTGCGTTCGACCGACAAGCATATCGGCCCGGATTTTCGCCGGATACGTATGGGTATTGGCCATCCGGGGCATAAGGACCGGGTGCATGGCTATGTGCTGGGCAATTATCACAAGAGCGAAACTGATGCGCTGGCCGATATGCTGGGCGCTATTGGCGCGGAAGCGCATTGGCTGGCAGAAGGCGACGATGTGCGGTTTATGAATGACCTTGCGCAGCGGTTGCAGTGTAATTAAGAATTTGATGGTACTGAAGTCTATCATTTCACATGAAATTGCATGTCGACAGGCGCGATTATGGGAGCCGTTGAAGGCAGGGAATTGGGTGCTCGGTTGAAAAATATAGTATTGATCATTGGTGCAATGAAGTCTGGCACAACAACCCTGTATGCGGACCTTGCCCATCATCCGGAGATTGCATCATCACCACAAAAAGAATTGCTTTTCTTTTCGTCAGACGAGCGATTTGCGCGGGGTGCGGATTGGTATAACAGCTCCTATCATATCGAGGCACAGCATAAATGGTTGATAGATGGCACCACTGATTGTGCTAAATACCCTTATTGCGGTGATGTACCAGCTCGGCTCCATGCATATGGCGCCAACGCAAAAATTATCTATATGATGCGACATCCTGTCCGGCGGATGGAAAGCCATGCCCGGCATGTAGCGCGCGCCAGAGCGGAAGTGAACGAAGTGCGTTCAGACCGCCATGAAGGGCATAGTCTCGAGTTTGGTCCTTCAGACGTTTCTCGTGCCGTTTCCAACTATGCGATGCAGATTGACCAGTTTAGGCCATGGTTTGATCGTGGCGACATGTTGTTGGTCAATACAGAGGAATATGACCAACAGCGTGAAGAGGTTATAAAGCGTATTATTGAATTTCTGGGGCTGGAACCTATGGTCGGCCTACCTCCGTCACAACGGTTCAATCGTGGCGATGCCTTCATCAGAAGAACGAAGCTAGGATATATTCGTAATATTCCTGTGCTGGGGCCCTTTCTAAAAGCTGTTTTGCCAGAATCAATGCGCAAGAAGGCATGGGAGAAAGATGTTTTACCCGGCCGTTTCCATTTTACACAGGAAGAAGAAACAAAACTGGTGCAAGAGATGCGCGGTTCCCTTGACCGCCTGCGGGATGAATATGGTGTGGATATTGCACGATGGTGGAATCTTTAGAGCGCAGCTTACCATGAGCCACCCGGTGGCAAGCCTAAACATTATGAATGCACCCATTTCCAGAGAAGTATGTTTGACGATATGGATAACAGCTTCCAGAGCGTCATAGGGTTTCAAAATACTGTCTTTAGAAAGCAAGAATGGTAGCCTTCTTCATGGGAAGTGGGTATTGGCCGCGATATCTTCTGGATGGATAACGTAATTATGGGTTTCAAATGTGGTATCGTCGGGCTGCCTAATGTGGGCAAGTCTACCCTGTTCAATGCTTTGACAGAGACGCAGGCGGCGCAGGCGGCGAACTATCCTTTCTGCACGATCGAACCGAATGTCGGCAATGTTGCCGTGCCTGACCCGCGGCTGGACGCGCTGGCGGAGATTGCGGGCAGCGCGAAGATCATCCCGACCCAGCTTGCTTTTGTCGACATAGCGGGTCTGGTGCGTGGTGCATCCAAGGGCGAAGGACTGGGCAATCAGTTCCTCGGCAATATCCGCGAGGTGGATGCCATTGTCCATGTGCTGCGCTGCTTCGAGAATGACGATATCCAGCATGTCGATAACAAGATTGATCCGATTGCCGATGCGGAGACGGTTGAGACGGAGTTGATGCTCTCCGATCTGGAATCGCTCGAAAAACGAGTTCCCGCTGCGCAGAAGAAAGCGGCGCAGGGTGACAAGGAGGCCAAGCTCGCTGCATCTGTCTTAGGGCAGGCGCTCGATTTGCTGCGTGAGGGCAAGCCTGCGCGGTTAACCGAGCCGAGAGATGAGGAAGAAGCGCGTGTGTTCAAGCAGGCACAGCTCATCACGTCCAAGCCGGTGCTCTATGTCTGTAATGTCGAGGAAGACAGCGCCTCGAGCGGTAATGCATTCTCGGCCCGTGTGTTTGAAAAAGCGGAGGCAGAAGGTGCGCAGGCTGTTGTCGTTTCCGCTGCGATCGAGGCCGATCTTGTCGGCATGGACATGGCCGAGCGTATCGAGTTTCTCGAAGAAATGGGCCTGCATGAAACCGGCCTCGCCCGCGTTATTCGCGCAGGCTATGAGCTGCTGCACCTGCTGACCTTCTTCACCGTTGGGCCAAAGGAAGCGCGGGCATGGACGGTGCACCAGGGCGCGAGCGCGCCCAATGCTGCCGGAGAAATTCACAGCGATTTCGAGAAAGGCTTCATCCGCGCCGAAACAATCGCTTATGATGATTTCGTGTTGCTGGGCGGCGAAACCAAAGCGCGCGAAGCAGGCAAGCTGCGTGCAGAAGGCAAGGGCTATATTGTGCAGGACGGCGACGTGATGCACTTCCTGCATAGCTAGCTAGGCAGGAGCATAAACCTGTGACATAAGCCACCCATGCTGCGCCGGACATTCTTCATGATATTGTTGCTGGGCTTTGCTTTGCCACTATTGTTGACGTGTATTGGCGGTACACAGGTGATGGCGCAGGAACATGTTGCCGCGATGGCGAGTTGCCATGAGAGGGCTGAACGCCTGGGGCCTGCGCATGATCGGGAACCATATCAGCCACGCCATGAAGATTGCATCGGTTGCATAGCGCCATTGGCGATTGCGATGTTCCGCCCGGTTTCCGAACCGGACTTCTATATGGCTAACATCGACCCTCTGTTGATCGGGCCAGAGCTTATAGCGCGGCCCAGTGCGCCCGAACCGCCGCCGCCGAAGGATTTTGTCTGAACCTTTTTGTTTTTGGTTTCAGAACAGGATTTAACATATGAAGATGATTTCGATTTCGCTCGCGGCGATGGCCGTGGCGCTGCTTGCCGTTCCCTCCGTTGCGCAAGAGCATGGCGGACATGATCATGGGCAGATGGGTGATGGAACAACACAGTCAAAGGAGTTTGACCCTAATTGGGGTGGTGGGTGCTGCCAACCAGCTGCAAAACTGAAATTTCCTCCCGTTTCTGGTTCCGGCACATCCCGCCTGCCCGGACGTGAAGGCGAGATGCATGGCCTGCATATCATGCCGGGCGATGACTGGATGCTGATGCTCCATGGTGATGTCACGACCAAATATACGCGCCACAGTGGCCCGCGTGGAGACGACAAGCTCTATGTCACCAGCATGGCTATGCTGACTGCGCAAAAGGATTTTGAGGGTGCACGGCTGCAATTGCGCTCGATGATGAGCCTCGAACCGGCGATGAAGGCCCGCGGTTACCCCAATCTCTTCGCCACCGGAGAAACGGCGGGCGGCGAGCCGCTGGTTGACCGGCAGCACCCGCACGACCTGTTCATGGAGTTGGCTGCGCGGCTCGATATTGATGTCGCGCCCGGTGCATCGCTTTTCCTGTATGGTGGCCCGGTCGGTGAACCCGCACTTGGCCCGAGTGCCTTCATGCACCGGGGCAGCGCGGCGTATAACCCTGAACCGCCGATCACCCACCACTGGTTCGACAGCACGCACATCACTTATGGTGTGGTCACGGCAGGTGTATCAGCGCGCCGATGGCAGGTTGAGGGATCGGTTTTTCGGGGCGCTGAACCCGATGAACGCCGCTGGAACATCGAAACGCCCAAACTCGACAGCTGGTCGGTGCGCGCGACATGGAGCCCGACGGCGAATTGGTCGGCGCAGCTCAGCCACGGCTTCATTAAGGAACCGGAGGCCACGCACCCCGGCGAAAATGAGCATCGCACCACTGCCAGCGCCCATTATGCGAACCGCCGCCTCAAGGCGATGGTCGCCTTTTCCGCCAAGAATCGCGACCCGGGTGATACGTTCACAGCATGGCTCGCCGAAGCGAATTATGATCTTAGTGAGCATCACAAGCTGTTCGCACGAGTTGAGAATGTGAAGAATGATGAGTTGTTTCACGATCATGATGACCCACTGCATGACCACGCATTTCGTGTGACTAAGCTGCAGGGCGGATATGCATGGACAACAGCGCTGGGGGAAGGGCCGTTTAACCTTTCGCTGGGCGGTAGCCTCTCAACCTATCTCAAGTCTGGTGCGCTAGATGCTGCTTATGGAAAACATCCATGGGGTTATACGCTTTTCACGCGCCTGTCTTTAGGGCATTAAGGCATTATGACACTGTATCTGGATGATCTCAAAGTTGGTGATATTGCGCGTTTCGGGCGTTATGAAGTCACGCGTGAGGAAGTGATCGAGTTTGCTTCCAAATATGATCCGCAGCCTTTTCATCTTGATGATGAGGCTGCGGCGCAGGGATTGTTTGGGAAGATTGCGGCGAGCGGCTGGCATACTGCCGGCATGACCATGCGGATGCAGGTGGAGCACTGGCGGGAAATCGGTCTGGATAAAGCCAGTCTGGGTGGTGCGGGCATGGATGATATACGCTGGACGCATCCGGTTTACCCGGGTGATGTGCTGAGCTGCGAGACGGAAGTTCTCGAGGTCATACCTTCACGCAGCAAACCGGACCGAGGCATGGTCAAAACCCGATGGACGACGTTCAATCAGAGGAATGAACCGGTCATGATTTTGACGACTATTGGCATCATGCGCCGCCGTTCTGCCGCAGGTTGAGACAAATGAAAAGCGCCCGGTCATATGACCGGGCGCTTATTACCATATGAGGCTGAGGCTTATTGTGCTTCTGGTGCTGCGGCTGCTGCATCATCAGGCAGGCCGCCCATTTGGTCTACCATCTTGGTATAGGCGTCGAGATAAGCCAGCACGATTACCTGACCAATTGCTGTGTTCTGATAGCCGCCACCGCCAACAGCAGCGAGACCACCCCACCAGCCCGCGCCGCCACCAGCGCCGAAGCTCAGGTCAGACTTGCGGGCATAGCCCTCGGTCATCACTTCTTCCACCGTCGTGCGCGCGTTCACGATGGAAAGCATCACATTGGCTTCTTTTTTCTTGATGGAAATACCGCCAGCCAGCGCGCCAAAGGTACGCCCGCCGAGGAAGCCACCGAGCATGCCGCCAATCTTGTTGCCGCCGCTATTGGCGTTCGCCGTAACGATGTCGGGCTGGAGGAAATAATCTGCGGCCTTTACCTGGCCTCTGCCAAGGTTAGAGCCAGCTTGCAGTTCGCCCTGATCTGCCATTGCGCGCTCCATGGCGCGGCTGCGCATCGAGCGGCCACGGTTGACAATGCTGAAGCAGCCGGAGCGCTGCACAAACAGCTTGATGATCGCTTCCGGGCTGCCCAGGCTAAGCTCGCGCCACCATTTGGTGTCCGGCTCGACAATGGCCACAGTGCCAAGATTTTTGTAGCAGCGTGGAATTTCCGACATGCCGCGTGACTGGTCTTTGCGGCCAGAGGACTCGCTTTTTGCCATGGCGGGTGTAGCCGCCAGCGCCAATATTGAAAGAGCGCCCGCCAGCGCTTTTGCCTTATTCATTACACATCCCTTCGTAGAACCGATACAATAAGATTGAGCTATATTTACCCTTGCGAACCCTTTGCGGCTATGACCTGTATCACACCGACTCTCGATCTCAAGTCGCTTGCGCACGTTTCGCCTCATTTTGAGGCAATATTTGCCCACGTGACAGTCGCCCTAACCCCTGCTATCGGCGCGCCATGACAGAGCTATCGAACATTCGTAACTTTTCGATTATCGCCCATATCGATCATGGCAAATCAACACTGGCTGACCGCCTTATTCAGCGCTGTGGTGGCCTGACTGACCGTGAGATGTCAGCGCAGGTGCTCGATAATATGGATATTGAGAAAGAGCGCGGCATCACGATCAAGGCGCAGACCGTACGGCTCGATTATGTTGCGCAGGACGGCCAGACCTATGAGCTGAACCTGATGGACACACCGGGCCATGTCGACTTCGCGTATGAGGTGAGCCGCTCGCTCGCTGCATGCGAGGGCGCATTGCTGGTGGTGGATGCGGCGCAGGGCGTTGAGGCGCAGACGCTCGCCAATGTGTACCAGTCGATTGAGCATGATCATGAGATTGTGCCGGTTATCAACAAGATCGATCTACCTGCCGCCGAGCCGGAAAAGGTGCGGGCGGAGATTGAGGAAGTCATCGGTCTCGATGCGTCAGAGGCTGTGTTGTCCTCCGCCAAATCCGGCATTGGCATTGATGATATACTCGAAGCCATCGTCAAGAAAATACCGCCGCCCAAGGGCGACCGTGATGCGCCATTGGAAGCAATGCTGGTTGACAGCTGGTATGACCCCTATCTTGGCGTTGTGATCCTCGTGCGCGTGATGAATGGTGTGCTCAAGAAGGGCCAGCAGATCAAGTTCATGATCGGTGGCACCGAGCATCTGGTGGATCGGGTGGGCTGCATGCGGCCCAAGATCGATACATTGCCGGAAATCGCGGCGGGCGAGATCGGGTTTATCACTGCGCAGATTAAGGACATCAGCCAGACCCGTGTGGGCGACACGATCACAACCGTCAAAGGTGGCGCGGCCAAGCCGCTGCCGGGCTTTAAGGAAGTGCAGTCCGTGGTGTTCTGCGGCCTTTTCCCGGTCGATGCCAATGATTTCGAGAAATTGCGCGACAGCATCAGCAAGCTACGTCTCAATGATGCGAGCTTCAGCTTCGAGATGGAAACCTCCGCCGCTCTGGGCTTCGGCTTTCGCTGTGGTTTCCTCGGGCTGCTCCATCTGGAGATTATTCAGGAGCGCCTCACGCGCGAATATGACCTGGACCTGATCACCACCGCGCCATCGGTGGTCTATGAGCTGCATATGAATGATGGCTCGACCCAGCAGCTTCATAACCCGGCGGATATGCCCGAAGCCAATTATATCGATTTTATCGAAGAACCATGGATCGAGGCGGTTATCTATGTGCCCGATGAGCATCTCGGGTCGATCCTGAAACTCTGTCAGGACCGGCGCGGCATCCAGAAAAATCTCACCTATGTCGGTGGACGCGCGCAGATCACCTATGAGCTGCCGCTCAATGAGGTGGTGTTCGATTTTTATGATCGGCTCAAGAGCATCTCGCGCGGCTATGCCAGCTTCGATTATCATCAGATCGGCACACGAGAGGGTGATCTGGTGAAGATGGGCATTCTCGTCAATGCCGAGCCGGTTGATGCGCTCTCCATGATAGTGCATCGCGGCGCGGCCGAAGCGCGCGGGCGCCATATGTGCGAGCGTCTGAAAGATCTCATTCCGCGCCATTTGTTCAAAATCCCGGTTCAGGCAGCGATTGGCGGCAAGGTGATCGCGCGCGAGACCATCGCGGCGATGCGCAAGGATGTGACTGCGAAATGCTATGGCGGCGACATCAGCCGCAAGAAGAAGCTGCTCGACAAGCAGAAAGAAGGCAAGAAGCGGATGCGCGAATATGGCTCGGTGCAGATCCCGCAAGAGGCGTTTATCGCCGCGCTGCGCATGGGCGACGACAATTGAGCGACGACGACTATGTCTATGACGAGGCGAGCGGCGAGTGGATGCCCGCCTCTGAACTGGCCGCGAAACAGGCGGCTGGCGGCGCTGGCGATGCTGGCGATCAGACCGAGGTGCGCGATGCGGTGGGCAATGTGCTGTCCGATGGCGATCAGGTGACGCTGATCAAGGATTTGACGGTGAAAGGCGCAGGCCAGACGCTGAAACGCGGCACGCTCATCAAGTCGATCCGCCTGACTGGCGACGCGCAGGAAATCGATTGCCGATATGAAGGCATCAAAGGCCTCGTGCTGCGCGCCGAGTTTGTGAAAAAGCGCTAGGCGCTTGCGCTATGGGCTAGCCTAGCCCGTTTGCGATAGTGTTGAACACATTCGCCAGATTGAGCCCCAGCGCGTTAAACGCGATGATGCAGGCCATCGCAATAAGCGCAACGATCAGGCCATATTCAATCGCGGTAGCCCCGCTCTCGTCCCGGATAGTCCGCTGCATCATGCCATGTGCTCCATATGGTTGGGCGCAGGCTAGGTCTGGCATGTTGCCGGATGATGAAGCAATATGGTTTCCGGCCCGGAAGGAGCCTTCATCATAAGCTATATGAATCTAGCTGGTCGATATAGGGTTATGGACTCTGAGCCAAATATCAGGAACAAGCTGAGCTGGGGTAAATTTACAGCGGTGTTCTTGGTACAATGTCTGGAAGCAATAGGAGCGCAGGAACTACGGCTTTAACTGCCGATCAGCCCATATGAAGCCGTAAAAGGTCAACCAAAGGCCCAAGCCGAGCAGCCAAGCACATATAATGCGCGGGATATTGTCGCCCAAGAGTCGATGGCGGATGCTTCCGTATTGATGGCGTGGGCCGCTATAGGAACTTTGGCTATCACGGCTATCGGCACTTTCTTTTTGGCTTGGCAGGTCAAACTGACCCGCGAAGCGGTCCAAGACACCAGCGAAGCTACCGAGGCGATGCGGAAGGCTAATAACATCATGCGCGCTGCTGAAGATGCGCGGTTGATTTTCAATTTCCCGGAAGGCGCGAAAGACCCTGTTGGAGGCTTCTTGCTGGATATGGTTATTACAAACATAGGGAGATCGGCTTGTACAATCCATACTCTGACCATTTGTGGGGAACACATCCTGATGGAAAGCGTGTTTTTGGCCGGGGAGCAAAAAAAGCTTCCTCAGTTTGCAATAGTTCCGGCTGATCGAGCAGGGAATTTGTTGCTGGAGGTTGATCAAACATTCCCCTTGAAAGGACGCTTCTCCAGTAAATTGAATTACCGAGTGCTCCATCCCACCGGAAATCGCAAGACATGGTGGGCTTTGCAAATCGACAACCTGAAAGACGATGTAGGCCAGCAAAGCTAGCATAGCTCATCGCCTCCTGAGAGGCTTGGTGCGCTTGCTATATAATACCGTGGTGTTGGATGCCCCGTGAGGATTCGAACCTCAATTGACGGAGTCAGAGTCCGTAGTCTTACCATTAGACGACGGGGCAATGGAGGTGGCGCTGTAGCTCTTGGGATATTATGGGTCAAGGGCGTTGTGGCTGCTTTTAGGCTGGCTTTGGTTAATATTATGTCAGCCTGCGCGCCTGCATCTTTCCGGCCTGTATTAATGTGGTGATGCGGCTTCAATGCGCTGCCGCTTGCGCATTTGTGAAACAATGCCTAGTCTCGTCTTCAAGTACCGGCCAATTGGGCTGGAGAATATAAAAGTGAGCATCAAGGCTATGGCGCAGCACAGTCGCCCGTCGCCGCGCAGCGTCTCAGGCCCTTCGGTTCATAAGGGCGCGCCTGTTGCGATGGCTAAAAGCACCGCAATGCGGGGTGGAGTTTCCCGCTGGTCTGCGCGCAGCAGCTATGCGGCTATTGATCTGGGTACCAATAATTGCCGCCTTCTCATCGCCAAACCTTCTGCTGATGGTTTCGTCGTCATTGACGCTTTCTCGCGCATTGTGCGGCTGGGCGAGGGGCTGGCCGCGACGGGTGCACTGAGCGAGGCGGCGATTGGGCGTACCATATCGGCGCTGTCTGTATGTGCGGATAAATTGCGCAAGCGGAAAGTTACTCTGGCGCGGTCTGTGGCAACAGAAGCATGCCGCCGTGCCTCAAATGGCGATGCGTTTATTGCTCGTGTGAAACAGGAGACGGGTATCGCGCTGGATATCATCTCTGCGCAGGAAGAAGCGCGTCTGGCGGTGCTGGGCTGTCATGCGCTGCTGGAACCGGGTGATGGCCCTGCGTTAATCTTCGACATTGGCGGTGGGTCGACGGAGTTGGTACTGGTTGACAGTCGCGGGCCCAGCCCCAAGATTGATGACTGGCTGAGCGCGCCATGGGGCGTGGTATCGCTGAGCGAACATGTGCCCGGTGCGCATCAGGGCACGCCGGAGGAACGCGCGGCGGCCTATGCGGCCATGCGCGCATGTGTGGCAGATGCATTCGCCCCGCTGGCTGCACGCTTGCCGGCTATTGTGGGCAATGAACGGCTGCTGGGTACATCGGGCACGGTAACGACGCTGGCCAGCGTGCATCTTGATCTACCCAAATATGACCGGCAATTGATCGACGGGCTGATCGTACCGACCGACTCCATGCGCGCTATTTCACAGCGTTTGTCTGTGATGACACTGGATGAACGCCGGGCTTTGCCAAGCGTCGGACCAGAACGCGCTGATCTGGTCGTTGCCGGCTGTGCGATATTGGAAGGCATACTCGATATATGGCCTGCTGCGCGGCTTGGCATTGCGGATCGCGGCATCAGAGAAGGCATATTGCGCTGCCTGATGGAGCAACGAGTATGACGTGGAGCCAGCTATGAGGGGAACAGGCGGCGGCAAGGTTCGCGTCAAGACAGCGAAGAAGCGCAGCGAGCAGTCAACGCGCTGGCTCCAGCGCCAGCTGAACGACCCTTATGTACAACAGGCACGTGCCCAAGGGCTGCGTAGCCGCGCGGCATTTAAAATCATGGGGTTGGACGACAAATTTGGGCTGCTCAAGGGGGTGCGTCATGTCGTGGATCTTGGGGTAGCGCCCGGTGGCTGGGCGCAAGTGGTGCGCAAGCGCGCGCCCAAGGCGAAGGTTGTCGGCATTGATCTGTTGCCTGTTGACCCGATTGAGGGCGTGACATTGTTCGAGATGGATTTCATGGACGATGCCGCCGAGGGCAAGCTGCGCGATGCGCTGGGCGATGCGCCCGATCTTGTGCTCTCGGACATGGCGGCCAATACGGTCGGCCATGCGCAGACCGATCATCTGCGCACCATGGGGCTGGTGGAAGC
>Ga0070727_10002301_pt1 | contig 18645 bp, 15 predicted proteins | sample tdAd472_FD_66722 | JGI IMG/M metagenome (GOLD analysis project Ga0070727, IMG submission 66722) | Marine sediment microbial communities from the Atlantic coast under amendment with organic carbon and nitrate - tdAd47.2 | ecosystem: Environmental > Aquatic > Marine > Coastal > Sediment | place...
GCTCATGGGCGGGGAAATCGGCGTCGACAGTTCCCTCGGAGAAGGCAGCACGTTCTGGGTCGAACTTCCCCTGGTCGCCCTGAAAGGCCCGAAATACGGCGAAAACGATGCGATTCCGTCGCTCAACATTCTTGTCCATGCCGGCGATGTGCGGACCGACGCGGTCCTGGAACGGCAAATCAAGGCCTGGGGCGCGAAGGCGGAAGTCTTGGGCGGGGAGCACAGGCAAGGCCACGGCCTGCCGCGGGACTTCGATGCGGCGATCGTCGACGCGGCCTTCCTGGCGGATTTCAAGACCGCCAGGGAATTCGCCCTTGTCCAGGCCCATGGTACGGCGATCATCGCCCTGTCCCCGGGCGACTTCTCATCCGCCGACATTCGGCCGGACAGGGTGGTCTTGAAACCCGCACGGCAATCCGACCTTTTCGATGCGATCATGCAGGTACACCGGGCGAATTCCGGAAAGCGGCCGCTTCCAAGCACGGAACACCGGCGCATGGAGGACAGGTCGATCCGCGAGAAATCGCAGGGCGTTCCGGCATCCCGCATTCTCGTCGCCGAGGACAATCCGGTGAACCAGCAGGTTATCCGGATGATGCTGAGCAAGATGGGGCATACGATCGACGTCGCCGGCAATGGCGCGGAAGCCGTCGCGCTGGCGCGCCAGGCGCCCTATGACCTTATCCTGATGGATGTTCATATGCCCGAACAGGACGGGTTCTCGGCGACGCAGGAAATCAGGGCACTGGGCGGCAGGCTGGAAACGGTCCCCATCGTCGCCTTGACGGCGAATGTCGAAGCCGGCGTGGAGCAGCAATGCTTCGCATCGGGCATGACCGGCTACATCACCAAACCGGTCCGCGTTCAATCGCTTGCCGATATCCTGCGGGAACAATTGCCGCGGAATGGACCGGAAAACCACCGGGAACGGATCGTCACCTGAACCGGCGGGAGGCCGGACCTATTTCCGGAGAAGGAATTCGCGCCCGACCTTGACGCGCGCCTCGCCGTTGTAATCGACGATATCCGCGGTGGCGTAGGTCTCCCGCCATATATCGGGCAGATAGCTTCCGCTGCCGACGATATCTATCGGCGAGTCGGCCAAGGCCATGACCTTGCATTTTTCCGGCCCGAAACCGCTCGACCCCACGATCTTCACGTTCCGGAACCCTCTTTGGTTCAAGGATTCGCGCATGTGCCAGATTGAGGCCGCGGAAACGCCCGGGCCGATGAGGTGCCGCAGTTCGACCTCCGTCCGGTATCCGCGGATCGCACGCGGCGCGTTCCGGTCCAGGACGGCGTAGCTCGCCGCCGGGTCCAGCCCCTCGCAAAACCGCCCGCCCGGCGTATCCAGCCGAACGGCCAGCCGGCCGCTTTCCGCCAAATCGGGAAACCGTTCGCAGACCGCCAGGGAGTCGCTGATCTCCTGGCCGAAATAATCGACCAGCACGGTCAAGTTCTGGTCCGGGAAGGTCTCGTGATACATTTCCGCCGCGCGGACCGTCGATCCGGCATAGCCGATCAGGGCATGCGGCATCGTTCCCAAGCCCTTGTCCTGCCCGAAGAAATGGGCCGTGGCGTCGGTCGCGTTTCCGATGAATCCAATGGCGCTGCCCTTGCGCTTGGCCCGGGCCGACCCGACGGACGCGGCATAGGCCATCAGTTCCGCCATTTCCGTTCCGGCGCAATGCCGCGCGTCCATGGCCAGGAAGGATACGTTCGGCAATTCCATGCACATGGAAAAGGCGTTGTAGGCCGCCACGCAGGCCGGGCCGATCTTTTGCAGAAGCAGGGTTTCCAGATCCACCAGATTGTAGAACGAGCCGGAAATGTACAGCAGCGGTTCACCCGCGCCGACCCACCGGCTTTCTTCGTACATCAGGTCGATCTTGACGTCGAAACCACGTTCTTCGGCGACCCTGTTGAGCCATTGAATCGCCAACCGCGGCGCGGAGACGACGGGCCGGCGCATGAAGACCGCATAGGTTACCTGCGCGTCCCCGAACTTGCCGATCGTCTGTTTCGTTCGGTTGAAATAGGTATCGGTCCAGCGGCGGATGTCGTCATCGACCACTGCGGACGTCTGCCCACCGTCCATCGGAACACGCTTTTGAGCGTCGGACATGCCCCTCTCCCGGGAAAAGTCTCGGCTTCTTTGATGCGAAAGCCTTCGCGGACTATCCCGCTTTTACGACGCCTTGGCCAGCGCGCCGGCGGAACCGGCACGTTCGAGCTTCAACCCCTCGGCCAACAAGAATGCCAATTCCAGGGCCTGCGACGCGTTCAAGCGCGGATCGCAATGCGTATGGTAGCGATGCGACAGGTCTTCATCCGAGATCGCCTGCGCGCCGCCGAGGCATTCCGTGACGTCTTTCCCGGTCATCTCGAAATGGACGCCGCCCGCATGGGTTCCCTCGGCCGCATGCACTTCGAAGAAGGCTTTCACCTCGGCCAGGATCCGGTCGAAGGGGCGGGTCTTGAAGCCGCTTGGCGACTTGATCGTGTTGCCGTGCATCGGGTCGCAGGACCAGACGACCTTCCGCCCTTCCTTTTCCACGGCGCGGATGAGCGCGGGCAGGTGCTGGTGCACCTTGTCGTGGCCCATCCGGGTGATCAGGGTCAGGCGCCCGGCTTCGTTCGCCGGGTTGAGCGCGTCGATCAGGCGCAGCAGATCGTCCGGCGCAAGGGACGGCCCGCATTTCATGCCGACCGGATTCTTGACGCCGCGCAGAAATTCCACATGCGCGCCGTCCAACTGGCGCGTCCGGTCGCCGATCCACAGCATATGGGCGGAACAGTCGTACCAATCGCCGCTCAAGCTGTCCTGGCGGGTAAGCGCCTGCTCGTACCACAGAAGCAGGGCCTCGTGGCTCGTGTAGAAATCCGTTTCCGCGATTTGCGGCACCAATTCCGCGGTCAGACCGCAGGCCGCCATGAAGTCGAGCGTTTCCGAGAGCCGGCCGGCCATTTCCTGATACCGGTCGCCCTGCTTGCTGCCTTTCACGAAGTCCAGGTTCCAGCGCTGTACCTGGTGCAGGTCCGCGAAACCGCCCTGCGCGAAGGCCCGCAACAGGTTGAGCGTGGCCGAGGCCTGGTTATAGGCGCTCAACATCCGGTTGGGATCGGGCACGCGCGACGTTTCGGTGAAATCGATGCCGTTGATGATATCGCCGCGGTAGCTGGGCAGTTCCACGCCGTCGATCTTCTCGGTCGGCGCCGAGCGCGGCTTGGCGAACTGCCCGGCCATGCGGCCGACCTTAACGACCGGCAGCGACGCGCCGAAAGTCAGCACCACCGCCATTTGCAGCATGACCTTGAACGTGTCGCGGATGTTGTTCGCGTGGAATTCGGCGAAACTTTCGGCACAGTCCCCGCCCTGGAGCAGAAAAGCACCGCCATTGGCGACCTTCGCGAGATCATCCTTCAAACGGCGCGCTTCGCCGGCAAACACCAAGGGAGGATAGTTGGCCAGCGTGGCCTCGACATTTTCGAGCACGGCCGGGTCCGGATATTCCGGAACCTGCTGGATAGTCTTGTCGCGCCAAGTCTTCGGGCTCCATGCGGCAACCATAGCCCTGTCCTCCAAATAACGGTTGTTCCTGCCCACCGTGGGCCGGGACCGGTTTCTATACGCGGATCAAAGAGGGTTTTCCACAGGAAAGCTTGCCTTTTTCGCCCATTCCGATGGGTTTTCGACATTTACGCTTCCCTATTTTGGCCGTTATCCCGCGCCTGCAATGGCGACACCACGCCAGGCGGGGACACCGGGGAGGAAAGAGCCGGGAAGGCAAGCAGGGCTAACGGACTGGTCAAATCCGCTCGCCGGGGCCGTATTTCCATTGGATTTCGTATCCTGGTCCGCCTAGTGTTTCCCGCTGGGGAGACCGCAATTCCGAACGGGGCAAACCCGCGGGCCTTTTGTTTTCACGAACTGGGAGCGTAATCATGGACAAAATGAAACTGAATGAATTGAACAGGCTTGAAAGGCGGCTGAAATCGCATCAGATCGACCGCCGGTCCTTCATGATGGGGGCTTTGGCGCTGGGCCTGACCGTCCCCGCCGCCAGCGCGCTGGTATCGAAAGCCGAAGCCGCGACGCCCAAGAAGGGCGGCGTTTGGCGCCAGGGCCTGACCGGCGCCGGCACCGGCGACTCGCTCGATCCGGCGCAGATCCTCGATTCCTACATGATCAATGTCAGCTTCGGTCAGTTGCGCAACTGTCTGACCGAAATCGATTCCAACAACAATCTCGTTCCCGAGTTGGCGGAAAGCTGGGAAGCCTCCGACGACGCGTCGCAGTGGTTCTTCAAGATCCGCAAGGGCGTCGAGTTCCACAATGGCAAGACGCTGGACGCGATGGACGTGGTTGAATCCTTCCGTCACCACTTGGGCGAAGACAGCAAGTCCGCCGCCAAGGGCATCATCACCGCTATCCAGGACGTAAAGGCCGACGGCAAGGATACGGTCGTCTTCACCCTATCGGGCGGCAGTGCCGATTTCCCCTATCTGGTGAGCGACTATCACCTCGGCATCTGCCCGGCGAAGCCCGAAGGCGGCATCGATTGGCAGTCCGGCGTCGGCACCGGCAGCTATGCCCTGAAGTCCTTCGACCCGGGCGTCCGCACGGTCACGACGCGGAACCCGAACTACTGGAAGGAAGGCTACGGCCATTTCGACGAGATCGTGACGCTCTTCATCGCCGATGTCGGCGCGCGCACCAGCGCCCTGCTGACCGGCGAAATCGACGGCATGCAGAACGTCGACCTGAAGACGATGAACCGCATGAAGAAGATGCCGAATGTCGTCGCCTTCCCGACAACCGGCAATCAACACGTCACCTTGCCGATGCTGTCCAAGTCGGCGCCGTTCGACAATGTCGATCTGCAACTGGCGCTGAAATACGCCATCGACCGCGAGGAATGGCTGAAGAAGATCCTGCAGGGCTACGGCGAGGTCGGGAACGACTATCCGATCGGTCCCGTCAACCAGTACCGGGCGACGGAAGACGAAATTCCTCAACGCAAATACGATGCCGACAAGGCGAAGTTCCACCTGAAAAAGGCCGGCTACGACAGTATCGACCTGAAATTGTCCATGGCCGCTTCAGCCTTCGAAGGCGCGGTCGATGCCGGGCAGCTCTATTCCGAAACCGCCAAGAAGGCCGGGATCAATATCGAAATCGTCCGCGAGGCCGATGACGGTTATTGGTCCAACGTCTGGCTGAAGAAGCCCTGGTGCGCCAGCTATTGGGGCGGCCGTCCGACGGAAGACTGGATGTTCAGCCAGGTCTATGCATCCGGCGCGGATTGGAACGAAAGCCAGTTCGACAACGAGCGTTTCATGAAATTGATGGTCGAAGGCCGGGCGACGCTGGACCCGGCGAAGCGGCGCGAGATCTATGTCGACATGCAGCGCATCGTCCACAACGAATGCGGCTGCGTCATTCCGATGTTCTCCGCCTATACCCAGGCGGTTTCCGCCAAGGTCGGCCTGCCGGAGAACATCGCCAGCAACTGGGGCTTCGACGGCGAAAAATGCGGCGAGCGCTGGTGGTTCGAGGCATAGACGTCGACCGCATAAGGCGAATGTCTATTGGGAGAGGCCCGGCGATTTTCGCCGGGCTTTCTCTTTGCGCACCGAGCGCCGGCGCATTCAATCGGCCATCACGGCCAGGACCGAATTCCCGTTGCGTTCCGGCGGTGTATGAAAGGCCCCGTCCCGCTTGAAGCTGAGGAATGCCGGGCCGTCCATCGCCTCGGCGGTGGCGCGGCCGTAATAGACGGCATGTGCGATGGCCCCCGGCGACAAGGCGTCGCCGGTTCGCTCGACCGTGCGGATGCCGGCGTCCGCCCAATCGGCCTCGCGGTCCATCAGCGCGTCGTACAATCCGCTGTTCGGCCGGCGCAATCCGACGATCACCAGCGACTTGCACGGGAGTTGGCTTTCCCGGTCGGTGAGGATGTCGGCCAATGTCACCACGCCGCCGTCGAACCGGGAAACATGCTCGAGGGTTCTGATCGGAACGCCCAGTTCGTTCAAGCGCCGGTGCACGAAAATCTGCTCGTTGGCGTTGATGGTCCAGGCCGAGGCACCCCCGGCCGGCGTAACATAGGTCACCGCCTGCCCGCCTGCCGCGATCCGTTCGGCCACCGCGCCGCCCATGACATGGAAGTCGTAGTCGAGCACCACGACCGGACCTTCCGGTTTAGCGCCTGCGGCAATATCGCTGGGCGTATAGACATCGGGGCCGGTCAGTTCCCGCCCCGCGATCTCCATCGGCGTAAAAAGCGCCGGCACCCAACGCGCACCGGTAGCGATGACGACGCGTTCGAAACCGAACTCCAGGATCTGGTCGGCGTCGAGCGTGCTTTGCGGATAGAGTTCCACATTCGGCATCACCTTCAATCGGCCCAACCGGTAGTCCGCGACGCGCCGCCAGGCCGACAGACCGGGCAGCGCGGATTCGAACAGCACCCTTCCCCCCATCTCCGCGCGGGAATCCGCCACGGCCACGTCGTAGCCGCGCCGCCCCAGCGTCAGCGCGCATTCCAGTCCCGCCGGACCGCCGCCGACGATCAGGACACGGTCCTGCGACCCGGCCGGTTTCACCTTTTCCGGATGCCAGCCGCGGCGCCATTCCTCCCCGAAGCTGGGATTCTGCGTGCAGCGGACAAGGACGCCTTCATGCCAGCTGGCGATGCACATATTGCAGCCGATACATTCCCGGATCTCGTCCTCCCGCCCCTCACGGATCTTGTTGGGAAGGAACGGGTCCGCGATCGAGGGCCGCGCCGCGCCGATCAGGTCCAGCACCCCCCGGCGCAACTGGGACACCATCGCATCGGGCGACGTGAACCGCCCGACGCCGACGACAGGCTTGTCCGTGCAGCTTTTCACGAATCCGGCCATGCGCTCATGCGACCCTTCCGGCACGAATCGCGACGGGCCGCAATCGGTCGGACTGGAATCCATTTTTACGTCGAACAGGTCCGTATAGGGGCTCAACATGGTGACGGCTTCATGCGCCTCGGTCTCCATGGTGGCGCCGGGGCGGGTCAGCAGTTCCTCGAGGCTGATGCGCAATGCGACGGCGACGGTGCCCCCCACCGCTTCCCGCGTCGCCTCCAGCATTTCGCGGATGATCCGGACACGGTTCTCCATCGATCCCCCATAGGCGTCGGCTCGCTCGTTATATTCCGGCAAAAGGAATTCATGCGGCAGATAGCCCATGCCGGCATAGACATAGATGATGTCGAACCCGGCCTGCTTGGCGCGTTTCGCCGCTTCCGCCTGCCACCGGACCAGGTCCTTCAGGTCGGCTGCATCCATCGCGCGGGGCCGGCCGGGCGACATGAAGACCGAATGGTTTGACGACCACCCCTTGCCCGATGGCGTCAGGGCCGGAAGGCGCGTATTGCGGTTCAGCACGCCGCCGCCGCCGTGGAACAGTTCAACACCTGCCAGCGCGCCGTGTTCATGCACCGCGTCCGTCATCAGGGCATGGGCGCGAATGTCGTCGTCGTCCCACATCGTCGCGAAAGGCAAGGGCGCGTCGTCGCAGGATGGATGTATGGAACAGGCCCCGGTGCAGATCACCCCCCAGCCTCCCTCCGCCTTGACGGCCCGCAGACCCGCACGCACCCTGGGATTGGCATTGGTCGCACCGCTTGCATGCGGAACCTGATAGAACCTGTTGGGCGCCGTGACGGGGCCGATCGCGACCGGGTCGAAAAGGGTCCGGAACCGGGCATCGCAATGGTCGATCGTCATGGTGATCAAAACTCCAGATCTGGGATGGGAATTCCTGCTGGAACACAGCTATTGAACATATGTACAATAACATGAGCGGATTTCGCTCGCCAACCGAAAACAGGCAGGGACCATGACGCAACAGCACGCGACCGCGGCGCAACCGGGACGGCGGCTTGCACCGGCGCAACGCCGGCGCGAAATCATCGCGGGCACGGTCGCCGCGCTGGCCGCGCACGGCCCGCAGAAATGCAGCCTGCGCCAAGTTGCCCGCGACATGGGGATAGCGCCCAGCCTGCTCACCTATTTCTTCAACAGCTGGGCGGAACTGCTGCAGGAGACCTACCGCTGGTTGGCCGAGATGACGGAAAAGGATTTCGCCGACTTGGCCGCCCAGCGCGGACAGGACCCGAAGAAGGATCTGCAGGATTATCTGGATCTGTATTTTTCCGAGAAATGGACCCGCGACGAGGTCGCCGGAGCCTATATTTCCCTATGGGCGCTGGCCCGGGGTGAAGTGGACCTGAAAACGGAGATGCTCGCCTTTTCGGAAAAGGACCGCGCCCGGGCGCGCCCCTATCTGGAGGCCTATCTGAAATCCCGTGGCGTCGACGTTAATGTCGAAGCCCTGAACGAAGCCTTCTGCGTGATGCTGTCGGGCATTTGGTACGAGACCGCCGTCAATCCGATCGCCATGCCCCGCGAAAAAGGCATGAAAAGCGCCTGGACCTTTCTGGACGCAATCGCACCCGCCAACGCCGGTTAGGTCGTGGACTCATAAACCCCGCCGGAGCGACGCCCCGCGGGGCCGGCGGACAACCGATTGCCGCGGCCAATATCTTATTGTACAATTGTACAGTAACGATTCACAGCGAGGGCGATGCGGTGCGAAAAAGGCAGACAAACAGGCGTAATCGCGCGGACCGCCCGGTCCGGATCGCGGGGTCGATCACGCAAAGCGCCTGGTCGCCGGTCACCTATGCCACCAAACCGACGGAGTTCCTGAGCGCGGACGCCGTCGAAGCCATCCACGACACGGCGCTGACCATCCTTGAGGAAATCGGCATGAAAGTGCTGAGCGGCACAGCCCGGGAGCGCTTCAAATCCGCCGGTTTCACGGTCGACGAGTCGACCGAGATGGTCCGCTTCGACAAGCAGGGGGTCGAGCAGGCGATCGCTTCCGCGCCGCCGTCATTCCCGCTCCATGCCCGCAACCCGGAACGGAACCTGATCGTCGGCGGAAACCACGCCGTCTTCTCCGTCACCGGCGGGCCGGTCTATTGCATGGATCTGGAAAAGGGACGCCGCCGCGGCACCTATGACGAGATGTGCGACTTCATCCGTCTGGTGCAGAGCCTGAACATCCTGCACCAGGAAGGCGGCGGCGGGTTCGAGGCCCTGGACCTGCCGGCGGAAACCCGCCACCTGGACCTGCTCTATGCCCAGGCCACCTTGCTGGACAAGAACTGGATGCCCTGGAACATCGGCGCGCGGCAGACCATGGACTGCCTGGAAATGGCCGCCATCATGCTGGAAACCGACCTGGAGGGGTTGAAGGAAAAGCCGATCTTCACAGGCGTGATCAACACCAACTCCCCTTTGCAGCTCGACATCCCGATGGCGGAAGGATTGATCGCCATGGCGGAATACGGCCAGGCCGCCGTCGTGACGCCCTTCACGCTGTCGGGGGCGATGGCGCCGGTGACCTTGGCGGGCGCACTCGCCCAACAGCATGCCGAAGCCATGGCGGGCATCGCGCTGACCCAGATCGTTCGGCCCGGCGCGCCCGTCGTCTATGGCGGGTTCACGTCGAATGTGGACATGAAGACAGGCTCGCCCGCCTTCGGAACGCCGGAATACGTGCAGGCCGCCCAGGCATCGGGCCAGTTGGCGCGCCGCCTGGACGTGCCCTTCCGGTCCAGCAACGTGACCACCGCGAACACGACCGACGCGCAGGCGGCCTATGAAAGCATGATGTCGCTTTGGGGCGCGATGAGCGGCGGGGCGAACATCATCATGCATGCCGCCGGGTGGCTCGGCGGCGGCCTGACCGCTTCCTTCGAAAAGCTGATCCTGGATGCGGAAATGCTGCAGATGATGGCCGCCTATAACCGCCCGATGGAAGTCGACCGGGAAACCTTGGCCCTGGAAGCGGTCCGCGATGTCGGCCCGGCCGGCCACTATTTCGGAACGGCGCATACGCTGGCCCGTTACGAGACCGCCTTCTATGCGCCGCTGGTTTCCAACTGGGACAATTTCGATACCTGGCAGCAGGGCGGCTCCATCACGGCGGAGCAGCGGGCGAACACGATCTGGAAGCAGTTGCTTGCCGAATACGAACAACCGCCGATCGACGCCGGCATCGACGAAGCCCTGCGGGACTACCGCGACCGCCGGAAGTTCGAGGTGCACGGCCGCACCGGCTAGACCGGCGCGCCCGTCGCGGCACCCTATCCCACCGGGAATTCAGGCGATACGGCTGGAAACCGGCTTGAACATTCGACGGTACGCGCCCGGCGTCAGCCCCGTGCCGCGTTTGAAAATCCGCCTGAAGAATGCCGGATTCTCGTACCCGACCATCGCCGCAATCTCGTCCGTCGGCGTATCCCCGTTTTCGAGAAGACGTTTGGCTTCCTCGATTCTAAGGTTTTGAACGTATTCGATCAGCGATTGCCCGGTCGCCGATTTGAAGCGCCGCTTCAAGCTCCGTTCCGGGATCAAGCAGGTCTCGACCACGCCGGAAACCGCATTGTCCCGCACATAATTTTCCGCAAGCCACTGTTCCGCCCGGCGGACCACCGCGTCCGCATGCGGTTGCCGCCGGACGAGGCTCTGGAACGGCAACTGCCCTTCCCCATGCCATTTCAGCAGGTAGACTTTGGCGATGCGCAGCGCCTCACCCGGACTGCAGTGCCGTGCGATGATGTGCAGGGCAAGGTCGTGCCAGGATGTGGTGCCGCCCGCGGTCACGAGTCGGCCTGACAGGTCGCTAATGACGAGATTCGGCGCCGGATTGAAGCGCACCTTGGGGAAGCTGCACCGGAACAGATCCTGGTAACCCCAATGGGACGTCGCCTCGCGACCGTCCAACAGTCCGGTCGAGGCCAATAGAATGGAGCCGGAACAGGCAGTGTAAACCGTGCTGCCCTGGTCATAACACCGCACAATCCAGTCCTTCAGATCGCCATACCGGTCCTTCACGTCATCGGTCGGGGCCAGCCACATTTCCGGAAGAATCAGTATGTCCGGCGCTGACACCTCGTCGATGGCGAGGTCCGGACTGACCGGAATGCCGTTTCCGCATCGGAAGGGCGTGCGAGAGGGCGAGACGATCTTTGGGACGATCAGTTGCCTGCCGTCGCTTTCGCCGACCAGTTCGCGCCACAAAGTCCCCGCTGCGGCGAGCACATCGACCATTCCATACAGGGCCGACCCCGCCGTTTCCGGAATGGCCAGGACCAGCGCGGTGATCGGTCGATCGGTATTTTCCATCGTTACGCCTCCTCTTTCTGGCACGAATGGAACGTTTTCGAGAAAAATCGAACTAACCCCAAAAGATGTCCAGACATAGTTTCCCCCTGCCGGCCGGTAGAGACGGAAAGCCGACGGTGAATTTTATCAATCTCAAACAAATGGAGTTAAAAAATGTCTGCACACATGGCCGCGGCCGAAGCACCCACATTTATGAACGGCTTGAACGTGAAAGCGGCCGGCGACACCATCGCCGCCCTCAAGAACGATCCGACCCTCGCCAAGTTCCAGTTCCGCGCCCGGAACAAATGGATCAACGGCGGGGAAAACCGCTCGACCATCCGCGACTTCTTCGGCGCGGGCGCCGAGGACACGTCGCGCAGCGAGGATTTCGTCTTCACAAACGGCGAGCCGCCGGTCCTGCTGGGAAACAACGAAGGCGCCAACCCGGTCGAATTCCTGCTGCATGCCCTTGCCGGCTGCGTTACGACCACGACCGTCCTGCATGCGATGGCCCGCGGGATCGAAATCCGCGAACTCTCGACGGAATTGGAAGGGGATCTCGACCTCCAGGGGCTGCTCGGTCTCGATGACGGCGTCCCCGCCGGCTACGAGAAGATCGTCATCCGCATGTCCATCAAGGCCGACTGCACGGATGAGGAACTGGACGACCTGCTGGGTTTTGCCCAGGCGCATTCGCCCGTCTGCAACACGGTTTGCCGGCCGGTTCCGGTCGTCATCGAACGCATGGCGGCCTGATCCGCGCGGCAACGAGGGCGGGCCGCACCGACCCGACGGTGCGGCCGCCCCGCCCTCTCCCCACAGAGAAATTGGAAAGCACGAAAAATGTTGATCGACCCCATGACCGAATTCACCCAAGTCGACACGCCCAATCCTGCCGTCTCCATCAACGGCGACGGCGAGGAGCGGCCCGTGGCGGTTACGCCGGCACCGCCGGCCAATTCCAACTTAGAGCCGACCAAACCCGGCGCAGTGAAAAGGCCGTCGGCGTCCGCCGCGGCGGGATCCACCGCGGTCATGCTTTGCGAAGAGGACGAGATCCGCGCATGGTGCCGACGAGTCACCGCATCGAACGGGTTCGCCGATTTCCCGTAACCCCGGAAGGACCAAAGCCGCGCGGCGACCGTTACCGGTTCGCGCGGCGCTGCGGCATGTTCTCCGCCTCCGCGCATTTGACTTGCTCTAACCGGCCGAAGACACCACGTTTGGGCAAGGCAAACCGGCGGAGGACGGGTCCATGCAGACCACCGGCAGACTTTTCGACGATATAGCCCGCGTCGCAAGCGGGGCGGCGGGCGCACTTTCCGGCGTGCGGGAAGAGGTGGAAGCCCTGGTCAAACACCGGCTGGAACGCATGATGGCCGATATGGACCTCGTCCCGCGCGACGAGTTCGAGGCGGTGAAGGAAGTCGCCGCGACCGCCCGGGCCGAGCAGGAGAAGCTGGAAGCCCGTGTCGCCGCGCTGGAAGCGGCCCTTTCGGGCAAGACCGCCGCCAAGAAAACCACCCGCGGCAAAGCCGCAGGCAAGACCGCGGCCGCCAAATCGGCGCCCCCGAAACCCGGCGCCGATTGATCCCTGGAACGTAGCAAGCGGACACGCACCGGACCGGGTCCGGGCCGGCTAAGCCGGTTGGAACCCTCTGACTCAACAGCGTTTTTCAGGCCCCGTTCCGGGGGCCGCAAATCACTTTGTTAAAACAGCGGCAAACCCGATTCCCAGCTTTGAGTCTCTAGGAATCGAAAAGGCTTTTATTACACAGGCTTAGCCAAGGCGTTTTTGACGCCCTTGCGGCGCTGGAATCACGCATGGCACTCTAACCGTGGTGTCGGGGCCGGCAGGAGATCACAAGATCTGGCGCTCTCACCAAGATGTTGAGCAGCGGTGCTGCGGCTTATTTTCGCGTCGAGGGGGACGTCCGAGTATGAATACAGCGCTTGCTTTTGGCGAAATCGGTTTCCCCAATCCCTTGGACGTCCTGGAAGCGATGTTCACGGAAAACGAATGGCCGTTCGAGCGGCCCGGCGAGGATGAAATCCTTGTCGAGACGACGGGCGGTTGGTGCGATTACCGGCTGTTTTTCGTCTGGCGCGAAGACATGCACGCGCTTTATTTCACCTGCTCCTTCGACATGAAGATCCCGCAGGAAAACCGGGGCCGCATCAACGATCTGCTGGCCATGATCAATCAGCGCATGTGGATGGGTCACTTCGACCTGTGCAGCGAAGACGGCTCGCCCACCTATCGCCACACGATCCCGACGCGGGGATTGAGCCATGTGTCGGTGGAAACGCTGGAAGACATGATGGATATCGCGCTCGCCGAATGCGAGCGGTTCTTCCCCGCCTTTCAGTTCCTGATCTGGGGCGGCCATTCCCCGGAAGAGGCCGTCAGCGCCGCCTTGCTGGATTGCCAGGGCGAGGCGTAAACTTTCATTCCTAAGTGTTTATATGCTTGCGCGTCTTCGGGTTGGACCTAGAGTTCGCCCGGTGATGGCGTTTTTTGGGTAGGGAGGGGCAAATGGCTGAGAAACTCGAGCGGCCGCTGCTGCTTGTCGGCTGCGGGAAAATGGGTGGCGCGATGCTGGAGGGCTGGCTTGCCAGCCGGATCGCCGCGGCGGGCGTCTTCGTCGTCGAACCCTTCGGCGCCGGCGCCTTCGCCAACCGCCCGGGCGTGACGGTGGTCTCCTCCGCCGACGAGCTGCCCGGCGATCTCTCGCCGCAGGTCGTTGTTCTGGCGGTAAAGCCGCAGGCCATGTCGGCCGTGGTCGGCGCCTATAGGAAATATGCCGGGCCGGGCTGCCTTTTCGTATCGATCGCCGCCGGAACGACCATCGGCTTTTTCGAAGCCGAACTGGGCGCCGATGCGGCGATCGTCCGCGCCATGCCGAACACGCCCGCGGCGGTCGGCCAGGGAATTACGGTCATCTGCCCGAACGCGAAGGCGACCGCGCAGCAGGTGGCCGAGGCCGACGCGCTTCTGAAGGCGGTGGGCGAAACGGCCTCGATCGCCGACGAATCCCTGATGGACGCCGTGACCGGGGTATCGGGCAGCGGCCCCGCCTATGTCTTCCTGATGATCGAATGCCTGGCGAAGGCGGGCGTCGATGCCGGCCTGCCCGAGGACCTTGCCGGGCGGCTCGCCTTGCAGACCGTCGCAGGAGCCGGGCACCTCGCCCGGCGGAGCGATGAGCCGCCGGACCAGTTGCGCCGCAACGTCACCAGCCCGAACGGCACCACTCAGGCGGCCCTCGACGTTCTGATGGCCGAGGACGGCCTGCAGCCCTTGATGACCAGGGCGGTGGCGGCGGCGGCGAACCGCGGGCGGGAACTGGCCGGCTGACAAAGCGGCCGCTGCGGCCTAGTGTCCCCTGTCGACCGATCAGGACAGATACCATGACGTGGCTGTTGACCTGCGACGCCCATCGAAAGGCGATTGCGGAAATCGAGCAAACGAAGTCGGACCGCGCCACCGTCATCGTGGCGACCTCCGTCGTCGAGAAGGACCTCGTGAAGGCGATCGAGATCCGGATGGTGCCGGACGCGCGCGAGACCAGCATGCTGTTCAAGCATTCCGGACCGCTGGGGCCTTTCGAGGCCAAGGTTCATCTTGCCTACCTGATGGGAATGATCGACGGACCGCTTCGGGACGACCTGACGCGGATCGGCGATATCCGCAACCGCTTCGCCCATCAGGTCGAGCCGCTGCGTTTCAACTCGCACGCCATCCATGCCCTGTGCGACGCGCTCATGATCGTCGATGCGCCCGCCTATCCGGAAATCCCCGACGCCGCTCTGCCGGCGGAACGGCGCCGCCCCGCCCGGCTTCCGGCGGATGCGACGCCGCGGGCCCGATTCATTCAGGCGACAAAGCTATTCCTGATCGCGCTGTGGCGGATCGATCACGCGTCCAGCAGCGGAACCTGGCAGGACGGCGCCTGGATGCCGGATGCCGAAGGCAATCGATAACCGTCAGGCCGTGGCGGCCGATCATCCTTGCGACGACCGCACCTCGCCCAGGAACGTGTTGACCGCATTGCGCAGCGCATCCGCCTGATCCGCCAATTGGTTCGCGGCATCGCTGACGCTGCCCGAGGCCGACGCCGTTCGCCCGGCCGCATCCTTCACCGTACCGAGACTTTCGGAGACCGAGTTCGTCCCGTTGGCTGCCTCCTGGGCGCTTCTGCTGATTTCGACCGTGCTGGAGGTTTGCTCTTCTATCGCGCCGGCAATCGCGGTCGTCGTGCCGCTGATTTCGTTGACATTGGCGACGATACCGCGGGTCGCTTCCACCGCTTTCCCGGACGCCTGCTTCACCGCGGCCAATTGCGAGACGATATTGTCGGTCATCGTCCGCGTCGCCGTGGCGAGCGATTTAACCTCGTTCGCGACAACGGCGAAGCCTTTCCCCGCCTCCCCCGCCCGCGCGGATTCGATCGTCGCGTTCAGGGCAAGCAGGTTGGTTTGTTCCGCCACATCGCTGATCTGGGTGACCACCTCGTCGATTTGGGCGACCGCCTTGGCGAGGTCTTCCATCTGCACTTCCGCGCCCTTGGCGCTGTCCACCGCGGATTGAAGCCGTCCCGCGCAGGCGTTGATCTGGCTATTCACCTCTTGTACCGCCGCGGACAATTCCTCCGCCGCCGAAGCAACCGTCTGGACGCTCTGCGATGCCTGATCGGCCCCACCGGCGGCGATTTCCGTCTGGGATTCCGACTGCTCAACAGCCGCGTTCAACTGACCCGACGTGTTCAACAATTCCGCCGCCGCCGACTGGACCGTATTCACAATCGATCCGACCTCCTGGTCGAACCGATCCGCCAAATCGCGCATGGCGCGCTTCTTTTCTTCCTCGGCGCGCCGCTCACTTTCCTTCTGCTCCGCTTCCAAGCGGATTTTTTCGATCGCGCTGTCCTTGAAGACCTGGACGGCCTCGGCCATCTCGCCCAATTCGTCGACCCTGTCTCGTCCCGGTATGTCGACTCCGGTATCGCCGGAAGCCAATCGCCGCATGACACCGGTAAGGCTGGCAACGGGTCTCGCAATCGACCGGTTCAGGATCGCCGCGACCACCAGGGCCAGGACCAGAACCGCGATCCCGATGGCGAGCGAAATCAGATTGCCCTTCATCACCGCCTCGTCGAGTGCACTGCGGTCGAAACCGATCGCCGCGACGCCGATGACGGCGCCGCTGAAATCCGCGATCGGCGTCAACATCACCGCATGGGCAATGCCGGCCACGGTTATCTCCGGCAGAATGGTCGGCGCGGTCCGGCCGGCAGCATCGCGCAAACTGCCTTCGTCGAACACCTGGTCTTCGGGGAAGGTGGTCGAGAACGTCTCGACCTTGTCGTCGCGCAGGACAAAAAGGGCCGCCTTCGCCTTGGCATTTTCGGTGAACCTGTCGAAGAAGGGCTGACCGAAGGAAAGCCCGAATTCCACTGAACCAACATGTTTGCCCGCATTGAAGACAGGCACTACGCCGCGCATGCCGAGACCGGCGACACCGCGTTCCAGCCCCGAAATGGCCTTTTGCGTTTCGTTCACCTTCACCACCGTGTGGCGGAAGGAAGACAGATCATCGCCAAACTTTTCCGCTTTATGGACACGCAGGAAGGATGTGGCCGGCGGTAAATGGAATTGGAACTGGCGGGCGTCCTGCCCCGTCTTCAGCTTTTCGAATTCCGGCACGAAGTAGCCGGCGAGCTTCTCGCGATCCTGCGCCGCGAATGCCTCCTGAACCGGCGTCGTGGAGGCGACCGTCGTCGCCATGGACAAAGCCCGCTTCGCCTCTGCGTCGATCGCATCGACAAGCTGCGCCCTCAGGCTCGACAGTTTCTGATCGAACGCACGCTCCGTCATGTCCCTGGCGACCATCAGATTGGCCGCGGTGGTTATCGCGACCGCGAGTATCGCGAGCATCGCAAGCGCCGTGGCGAGTCTGCCGCCGATATTCCGAATAGAACGATTTGCCATCATGATTTGGGCCCCAACATTAGAAAACTATGTTTCTGAATGCCCCCAAATACCGCGCGAAGCCTAACGTCCGGTTAACGCCGGCATTGATTTCGACCTTTGGCCGGAAATCGTTTGGCCCTAAATTTCCGGGTTTTCGGGCGCGCGCCCCTTCGGTTCGTCTTGCGCAAGAAGCGGCTCGCCGTCATCGGGGTCGGTCGGCGCGCCACTCAAGCGATTGAAATAATCGCGCCCGCGAGCCATCAAGATCAACAGATCCTCGAACCCTACCTTGCCGGTCGGGCTTCTCTGCTCCGCCAGTTTGGTTATTTCGGTTTGCGACGTGCTTGCGGCGGAAGCTGCCGCGCTGAACTGGGGCGATGTCCCTGACTTCGGTCCGGCCTGGGCCGCATGGGCGGTTTGAGCGGCGGCGGCGCCTTGGGTATCCGCGCTGCCGGTGGAGGCCGCCTTCTTCTCAATCTTTTCGCGGATCTCTTCCTTTATCTCGGCGATGATCTTTTCCCGTTCCTCCGGCGGCAGGGCGTCCAGCTCTTCCTGGGTCAATCCGCGTTTTTTCAGCAGCAGTTCAAACAGGCGCTCTTCCGGTGTCATGCTCATGATTTTGCGGAACGCGTCGACCGCCGCTTGGCCGGGATCCGTTTCGGCCGATGCCGTTGCGGTTTCCGGAACACCGGCATCCTCTTGCGCGATTTGCTGGGCAAGGAATGCAGTGCGCGCCTGCTTCAAGGCGTAAAGGCGGTCGAACTCGGCCCGGGCCTGCCCGGTCTGCTCGGCGGAAAGTTTTTCCCCCTTGCCGAAGCGTGCCTGAAGATCCCGTTCCTGCGCCCGCACGATCCGGCGGTACTGATTTTCGGGCAGTTCGGCCACCGCGGAACCGGACCGGCGCCCCCCTGACAGGCGCGGATTGGCCAAGCCATTGGTTCCGAATACGCCATCGACTAACGACATGGATGCCCCCCGCATCGCAAAACGTCCTTGTTCCGTGCAAAAAGCAAAAACCGTGCCTGCCATGCCGAACCGGCCGTCACGACAAGCGGGCCGGTGCGCAACAACCACCGGCAGCCCTATCCCTTGCCAGATCGACAATCCGCGCCACATTAGGGATATGGTCAAAGCATCGAAAAAATCGTCCCGTGCGAAGAAGGCCAAAGCCGATCCGGTTGCGGCATTCATGGCCCTGGTCGCCGAGCGCGGTTGGCGCGGCGTGAGTCTGCCGGATGTGGCCGAGGCCGCCGGCATGCCGCTCGACGCGTTCAACCGGACCTATTGGACCAAGACCGATCTGCTGACCGCGTTCCAAAAGCGTATCGATGAGCAGGTTCTTTCCGAAACCGGCCCGCCGGATGAGGAGGAAAGCCCCCGCGACCGCCTGTTCGACATTCTGATGCGGCGCTTCGACGCCTTGCAGCCTTACAAGGACGCCTTGCGCCG
>Ga0070727_10002302_pt1 | contig 18637 bp, 12 predicted proteins | sample tdAd472_FD_66722 | JGI IMG/M metagenome (GOLD analysis project Ga0070727, IMG submission 66722) | Marine sediment microbial communities from the Atlantic coast under amendment with organic carbon and nitrate - tdAd47.2 | ecosystem: Environmental > Aquatic > Marine > Coastal > Sediment | place...
AGCTCCTCCAGCTCGAGGTCCAGGTCGACGTTTCCAGCACGGAAGCGATCGATCAAGTCCTGGGTGCGGGTGAACTCGAAGCCCTCGATTTGATCGCGGAGGGTCAGCGGCGCGTCCGTGATGATCGACTCGCAGCCGAGGAGGAACAGGCGCTGCATGTCGCGCACACGGTTGACCGTCCAGGGGGTAATGAACGCCCGGGCCTCGCGCATGCTCTCGACGAGGCTCAGGGAGAGGCTCTTCCAGTAGCAGTCGATCCCGACCACGCCCTCGAGCTTCACCGCGCCGCGAGCCTGACGCTTGGTGATCGTGAGGTAGGAGAGGGGCGTCTGGGGGGAGGCGGCGTGGACCTCCTCGACCCGGCTCGGCTCGCGACAGATCACGACCGCGGTCTCCTGCATGCCATGTCGGGCGAGGGCCTCGGCCACCCGCTCCCCGGCGACGGCAGAGCGCTTGCGCTTGACCTTGATCTCGATCATGGGCACCGCGCGCCCCTTGCAGAGGTCGAGCACGTCGTCGAGCAAGGGGACCCGCTCGCCGGCGTAGCGCGGGTCGAACCACGCGCCCGCCGAGTAGTCGGCGAGGGCCGCGGTGGGGGTCCGGTGCACGTCTCCGCTCCCGTCGGTGGTGCGGTCGAGCTTGTCGTCGTGGATCACGACCACGTCGCCGTCCTGGGTCAGGTGCACGTCGAACTCGACCATGTCGGCCCCGCTGCGCAGGGCGAGCTCGAACGCGGCGAGGGTGTTCTCGGGCGCGTTCTGCGAGTCACCGCGGTGGCCGACCACCAGCACCGGGAGCCGGGGCGGACGGACCCGCGCCACGACGTCCATCAGCGGACTCTGCGGCCAGTAGTCGGCGGAGTGGGGCACGGGCTCAGTGTGTCAACGGCGCGCGAGGGAGGCCACGATCAAGGATCGCCCCTCTCCCCTACTGCGGGTCGTCCAGGTGACTGGCCGAGCTGTGGGGGGGGGGAGGCCGGCGGTCTTCCGGAGCCGCGCGACGGCGCGAGGGTTGACGCCGGGTGCGACCTTTCGGCGCGGACGAGGCGCCCCCGTCGTCGTCGCCGTCGTCGTCGTCGTCACCGTCGTCGGTCTTCTTCGGTCGCTTGAGCCGCACCCGCCGCGACTTCTCGAACTCGATGTAGTCCGCGACCACCTGCGCCAGGTGCGCGTTCGTCCGCTGGCTGCCTTGCACGCTCTGGCTCGAAGCGCGAATCAGGGGTTCGACCGCGGCGCGCAGCGCCTGCACCTGCTCGCCCACCGCCCGAGCCAGCCCCAGCTGGCTCAGGTCCACCGGCTCGACGGTCACCTGAGTCGGCTCGACGGTCACCTGGGGCGGGCGCTCGACGAGGGCCTGCAGCCGCGCGGACAGCTCGCGCAGCGGGTCGCCCTCGTCGTCTCCGCCGCGTTGCAGGGCGTCGCGCACGCCCTCGACCTGGAGCCCCAGCGCGCTGAGCTGGCTGGTGACCCGGGTCACGGGGTCGTCTTCGCGTCCGCCGAGCAGGTGCTGGCGCTGGAACTCCTTCTTGATCGCGGCCCAGCGCGCCGCCTGCTCGGGGGTGTGCCGGTCGCGGAGTTCGCCGAGCTTGAGCAGGTTGGCCTCGGCGCCGGTGGTCAAGGTCTGCGCCTCGCCGCGGTAGTGGTCGTCGATCAGCGACTCCAGCTCGTCGACGTTGAGGGCCGAGGCGACCTTCTCCGCGAGCTTGTTCATGTTGCGGTAGCTGCCCTGGAGCTTGAACGCTGGCTCCTCGCGGTAGTCGTCGTCCATGCTCGCCGAGCTCACGTAGAGCCCATTCACCTTGAGCAACACGTCCCGCACGCGGAACAGGTGCTGGAGCACCGTGGTGATCTCGTTCAGCTCGACCCCGGAGTAGTTGTGGCTGAACTCGGTGGTCGGCACCGTCTCACCCTGCGCCAGCCGCAGCAGGCGGTGAATGTCCTCGGGGTCGCGCCCGGCGAGCGGGGCGAGGGCGGGGCTGCTGGTGACCGCGTTCTCGATGTAGCTGAGCGCGAACACGTCTTCCTTGCCGCTGAGCACGTCGCCCAGGTTGTAGGTGTCGGCGCGGTTGGCCAGCATGTCCGGGATCTGGAAGGTCTCGCCGCTCTCGGTGTAGGGGTTGCCGGCCATGACCACGCAGAACTTCTTGCCGCGCAGGTCGTAGGTCCGCGTGCGCCCCTTCCACACTCCCTCGATCCGCCGCTGGCCGTCGCAGAGCGAAATGAACTTCTGCAGGAACTCGGGGTGGGTGTGCTGAATGTCGTCGAGGTAGAGCATCACGTTGTTGCCCATCTCGAAGGCGAGGTTGACCTTCTCCACCTCCTGGCGCGCCGTGGCGCTGGGGGACTCGGCCGGGTCGAGGCTGGTCACGCTGTGACCCAGCGAAGGGCCATTGACCTTGACGAACACCAGCCCCAGGCGATTGGCCACGTACTCCATCAGCGTCGTCTTGCCGTAGCCCGGGGGAGAGACGAGCAGCAGCAGCCCCATCAGGTCGGTGCGCTTGCTGTCGCCCGCGGCGCCGATCTGCTTGGCCAGGTTCTCGCCGACCAGGGGCAGGTAGACCTCGTTCACCAGCCGGTTACGAACGAAGGAGCTCAGGACCCGCGGCTCGAACTCGTCCAGCCGCAGGCGCAGCTTCTCGCGCTCGAGCAGCTCACGCACGAGCTGACGGTAGGCGCGGTAGGCGGGGACCCGCCCTCGGCGGAAGGCGCCCAGGCGCCCGAGGAACTCGTCCAGCCGCACGGTCAAGGCGCGATCGCGAACCCGCGGATGTTGGCCCAGCAGCCCCTGGACATCCTGCTCCAGCCGCGCCGCGCTCGGCTCCCGAGGCAAGACCTCCTCGGTGAGCAAGAGCACGCTGGCTTCGTCGAACACCCGCCCGCGAGGGTCACTCTCGCGGTCGCCGCCGAGGAACGCCTCGAGCCAGGCACGGGCCAACCCCACCTGCGCGCCGAGGTCCTCCCCGAGGGCTTCGAGGTCCTCTTCGAAGGAGCGCCGCTCGGCGTCGATCCCCTCACGGAAGGCAGCCACCAGCTCGGCGGCCTCCTGGCTGGTGGCGAAGGCCAGGCGTTCCTGGGCAAGCTCCTCGACCAGGTAACGCGACGCGAGGCCCACCTCCTCGGGCTCGACCTCGAAGGACTCGCCCAGCTCGGCGCCGATCTCCTCGGCGAGGGCCGCGAAGGCCGACGAGTGCCCCATCCGCGCGCGGAGGCGCCCCAGGCTGCGGGCCCGCAGGAGCCAGCCCTCCTGCTGGTCCGGGTCACCCCAGGCCCAGAACAGGCAGGCGTAGGCTCGAGGCCGAGGGGGGAAGCGCAGCAGCCCCGCGGTGGTGTAGAGCGAGAGCAGGGAGGAGAGGATCAACGTCGCGTCGTGGTCGTGGATCCCGCGCTCGTAGCCCTCGTCGTAGCGGTCCTGGGCGTAGGCACGCACGACCTTCAGCAGCCCCCCTTCTTCGCGCTCGACGTCGTGCAACCCCTGGAGGCTCATCCCGTTCTCGCCGCGCTCGGCGTCGTCGAGGATCGTGTAGGCGAGGTATTCGGCGCGGTAGACCTCGGGGGTCTCGCTGACGAGCTGCTGTTGCCAGAAGGGGCGAGTCTGCTGGAAGGCCTCGTCTTCGACGGGCTCGTGAAAGTCCGTGCCCGTGAGGTGCAGCGACATGCCCTCGCCACGGGGCACGAGGGTCAGCTCGAGGGGTCGGGCGTTCACGTTGAACAGGTGGCGCCCAAGCTTGATCGTGTTCTCGCCCTCGCTGAACAGATCCAGGCGATCGCGCAACCCACGCTGGGCGTCCTGGCGCGCGGTCTTCAGCGCCGAGAGCACCTCGTCGGACTTGACGCTGTCACCGAGCTCGGCCAGTTGCCTCGCGAGCTGTTGCAGCTTGAGGACCATCGGGTCGGCGGCGAAGTAGGCGTTGAGCTCGTCCACCGAGGGGAAGCTCTTGGCGCGTCGACCGACGCCGGTCAGGATCCGCTCGGCAGCAGAGAACAGGTTCTGCGCCCGCCGCTGGCGGGCGTCGGTCAACGTCTGGCGCTTGGCGTCGAAGGCCTCGTAGACCTCCTCACGCTTGGCGGCCAGGTCGCCGAGGAACTCGTCGAACTCGCTGAAGCGGCTCTCGAGCTCCTCGAGCTGGAGCAAGAGCCGGCTGAGCTGCTCGTCGCAGGCTTCGGGAGTGTCCGCCAGCGCGATCGCGCTCTGCACGTTCTGGGCGAAGAGGCGGAACTGGGCGGCGAACTCGGCCTGACCCTCGGCGGAGAGCAGCTGCTTGCGCCGCCCGTCGAGGGTCGCGCGCACGCGGTTCTGTTGGGCGAAGGCCTCGGAGATCCGCTCGAGGACCTCCGTGCGCTGGGTCGGGTCCTCGACCTCCAACCCGCTCACGACCTCGGTCAAGACCGTCAGGCCCTCGGCCTTGGCCTCCAGCTCCTCGCCCAGCGGTGCGAGGTCCCTGGTCTTTGTCGTGCTCTCGATCTGCTCGAGCAGCGCGTCGAAGGCCTGCTGGATCGGCTCCAGCGCCGCCGGGCGGAGGAGGAACTCGATGGCCGCGCGGCTGATGCGGTCGAACTGGTCGACGATCTCCTGCTCGAGGGCGTCGACCCGGGCCACGTCCATGTAGCGCAGGTCCTTGAGCGTGATCGCGTGCCCGCGCTGGGTCCGCAACCCGCGCAGAGCCTCCATGAAGGGCTCGACGGTGTTCCAGTCTTCGACCCGCAGCTCACGCTCGATCTCGGTCTTGCGCTCCAGCGCCTGGGCCAGCGCGCTCTCGGCCTGCTGCCGCAGCAGCTGGACCTTCTCGAACTCCTCGAGGATCAGCTCGGCGTTGTGGCGCACCGCCTCGACCGGGGTCTTGAGGTCGCCCACGTCAGCGTGGTCGAGCCAGTAGTAGGCGTCGAGCGCGCGCTGCGCCGAGCGAATCAGGTCGTCGTAAACCTGACGGTTGGGCTCCTGCTCCTCGACGGCGCGGGCCAGGCTCAGACAGTCGGAGATCCCCCGCACCAGGTCGGCGTTGCCGACCTTCGAGAGGAACGAGCCGTCGGTCGGAGCCTGAGCCGCGTGCTCCGGCGTCATGAACGGCGTCTGCCAGATCTGCATCGGGTGCATCCGGGTCGGCTCGTCCGAGAGCACGCGGAACACGATCATCGAGCCGTCGTCGAAGAGCGTCGAGCCGTGGCAGTGGATCGGGGTCTGGACCTCCTTCCGAATCAGGTTGTAGGGCAAGAGCACGTAGCTGCCCTCGTCCCTGTGGTGAAAGACGTAGAGCACGTCCTCCCCGTTCGGGGACTTCACCGCGCGGAGGAACTCGAGGTCGGAGTGGTCCCCCCCCTCGAACAGCTTGTAGTCCCCCGACTGCAGGTAGTAGCCGCCGGGGAAGATCACCCCGTGGTCCTCGGGGAGCTGGATGCAGCACTCGCCGATGGCGTCGATCCGCGCCACCCGCTGGGTGCGAGTGGAGAACACCAGGTAGCGCCAGTCGACCTCGCCAAAGGGCAGGACCTTGATCAGGATCAACGTCCCGACCTTGGCGTAGTGGATCTGCCCGTCGTCCAGGCCCTGGTTCACGTCGTCGACCGGCTCGCCGTAGATCCCCTTGCCGTCCTCGGTGTTGTCCTCGACCTTGATGGTCAGGTCCCCGCCCACGGTCTCGACGAAGACCTCGTCCAGGATCGAGACGTGGGGGTGCAAGCCCTGAACGTGATCGTCGCGGGTGGTCGCGATCCACTCGAAGTCGTGGCTCGGGGGCCGGACATGGTCGCGCTCCCCGCGGTTGTCGAGGTAGCTCGGGCGTCCGTCGGAGTCGAGCGCCCAGCGGAAGACCTTGAGCGCGTTGGGCCCCTTGCCAGTGCGGAACACCGCCAGCAGCTTGCCGTTGACGATCCGCAGCTGATCGAGGCTCGACTCCTTGTAGTACTCGTAGAGCTCGTGGAACTCCCGGCGGAAGGTCTCGCTGTCGAACAGCCCCGGGAGCGTCTCGAAGGAGACGACCTCCAGGCTGTGGCTGCCCTCCTCGTCGAGGGTCACCCGCTGCAAGCTGAACACGTCCTCGACCCGGGTCTCGCGCTTGAGCCCGATGAACACGTTGTAGCCGAACAGCAGGTAGCCCCCGACGGTCACGATGTCGCGGGGGACGCAGTTGTTCTCGGTGCGCACCCGCTCGTTGCCGGTCACCGTGAGCTCGGTGCCGCCGAAGGTCTCCGTCCGCCGCGCGTTGAGCGCGTTGGCCTTGTCACGGACCGTCCGCGCCAGCGCGCCCAGGCGTTCGCGGATGACCTCGTAGTTCCCCGTGTCGAGGCTCGGAGAGGCGTCTTGCTGTTCGGCGGCTTCGCTCACGCCGGCAGTCCCCTAACCGCCTAGGCGCCCGGGGAGAGGCTGTCGATCCCGAGCTCCTTGGCGTACTTCAGCAGCGCGTCGACCTTGTCTTGCGACTCTCCCGCGGCGAGCTTGCCGAGGAACGCCGCCACGCTCAGGCGCTGCAAGGCGCTGGCGTCGAGCCGCGGGTTGGAGAGCACGTCCTTGATGTCGGTGGGCAGGCTCTTGCCGCCCTCGAGGTAGTCGCGCAGCGCGGTGCGCAGCGTCTCGCTCTCGTTGACGGCGCCGTCGATGGACTTGCCCAGCGAGACCGCGTTGACGAACTTGTCGAAGAACTGGCCGTCCCCGCCCACGATCTGAATGTTGGCCTTGCTGAAGGCCTCCCGCATGATCTGCGCCTGAGCGAAGGCGATGTCCTTGCGCACGGTGATCCCGGCGAGCTCGACCTCCTTGTCCTTCTCCAGCTGCAGGCGGTATTCCTCGTGCTCGCGGCCCACGCCGTCGAGCTCGCGCATGGCCGCGGCCTTCTCCCCGAGGCCGGTGGCCTCGGCGGTGAGCTTCTCCTTGATCGCCGCCGCTTCGGCGAAGCCGGTGCGCTCGATCACCTGGGCCCGCGCGTCGTCGACCTTGACCCCGGCCAGCCCCTTTTGCTCGGCGCCGGCGGCCTCGGCCAGCAGCTTCTCGCGAGTCACGGTCGCCTCGGCGGTGCCCTTCTTCTCGATGGCCATCGCCTCGGCTTCCTGGACGCGCACCAGCGAGAGGCCCTTTTGCTCGGACCCCTCGGCCTCGGCGATCAGCTTCTCCTTGACCACCCGCGCCTCGGCCATGCCCAGCTTCTCGGTGGCCACGGCGTCGGCCTCCTTGACCGTGATCTTGGCCAGGCCCTCGGCGGCCGACTCGGCGCGCACACCGTCGGCGAGGCGGATCTTGGCCTGGGCTTGCTTGTCGGCGACCTCGAGCTTGGCCTCGGCGATGGTCAGCTCTTCCCTGGCGCGGAACTTGGCCGCTTGCTCGCGGGCCTCCGCGGCCTTGATGTCCTTGACCAGCGCCTCCTGGGCCTCGGCCTCGGCCGTGATCACGACGACGTCCTTGTGGCGGGTCGCCTCGGCGGTGGCGCGCAGGTCCTTGATCGCCTCTTCCTCGTGGGCCACGGTCTTGTCGACCGCGATCCGGGCGCGGATCACGTCGGCGATCTCCTTCTTCTGGACCTCGATCTCCTTCTCCTTGGCGATCCGCTCGAGCTCGACGGCGCGCTCGCGGCCGATCTCCTCCAGGGCCCGGTCGCGCTCGACCTTTTCGGTCTCCACGGCGACGACCCGCTCGCGGTTCTTCTCGGCGACCTGCACCTGGCGCTCCTTGTTCTCGGAGCTGATCGCGATCTCCTCCTCGGCCTTGATCCTCGCCAACTCGGCGCGGCTGCGCTCCTCGGCCTGGACGCGTTGAGTCTCCGCTTCCTCGCGCGCGATCATGGTCGCGATCTCACGCTGCTGCTTGGCCTCGGCGTCTGCCTGCTGGCGCTGCAGCTCGAGGATCGTCTCCTCGGCCTCGACGTCCTGCTTCTTGATCGCCTTGCGCTCTTGCTGCTTGAAGTCGTTGGTGAGGATGTTCTGGCGCGAGGTCAACTCGGTGATCTTCTTGATGCCCTGGGCGTCGAGGATGTTCTCCTTGTCGAGGTGGTTCAGCGGGGTCTGCTCGAGGTAGTCAATGGCCGCGTCCTCGAGCACGTAGCCGTTGAGGTCCTGTCCGATGACCTTGATGATCTCGTCCTTGAACTCGTCCCGCTTCTCGTAGAGCGACACGAAGTCGAGGCGCTTGCCCACCGTCTTCAGCGCCTCGGAGAACTTGGCCATGAACAGCTCTTCGAGGGTCCCCTGCTTGGAGGCGCGCTCACAGCCGATGGCCTGCGCCACCTTCAGCACGTCCTCGGTGGTCTTGTTGACCCGCACGAAGAACGAGACGCGGATGTCGGCGCGGATGTTGTCCATGCAGATCAAGCCCTCCTTACCGCGCCGCTCGAGCTCGATGGTCTTGAGCGAGATCTCCATGATCTCGGCCCGGTGAATGATCGGCAGCACCGTCGCCCCGGTGAAGGTCACGATCGGCTCGTTGCGCATCTTGTTCACGATCAGCGCCTGCCCTTGATTGACCTTGCGGTAGAAGCGAGCGATCAAGACCGCCACACCGCCGAGGATCATGGCGATGAGCAGGATCGCTGCGGCCGCGTAGATCGCGAACGGGGGGATGGCGAATTCGGCAAGCAGCAGCGCGTTCATGGGGCACTCCTCACGGTCAGGTCGTGGGTATCCGCGGGACCGGCGGCGCCGAGGTGGCGCTGCCCAGTCCGTCGTCGGTGTCGATTGGTTCGATGACGTAGACGTCTCGGGCGTGATCGTAGTCGACCAGCACGGCCTGCTGGCCCTTGCTGGGCCCCTCGCTGCCGCCGTAGCGCACCTGAAGGATCAGCCCTGCGCCGCCGTCCTTGCACTCCGCCTGCCCGAAGCGCTCGTCGACCGAGTTGGTGGTGATCGTGCAGAGCTTGCCGACGAGGGTCAGCTTGCTCACCGCCTCCTCGGTCTCGAACAGCTTGGCGAAGGGCTTGACCAGCTGCTTGGTGATCAGGAGCGAGATGATCAGCGCCACGAAGAACACGATCACGGCGAACACGATCGTGTTCACGAAGCGACCGACCAGCGGAGCGAGGTATTGGGAGGCCAGGGCCGAGAGCAGCCAGCTCCAGAGCGAGAGCATGCTCAGGCTGAAGGTCAACGGCACCTGCTGCACGCCGAGGGCGTTGAACAGGAAGCGCGTCAGCCCTCCCCCACCCTCGGCCGCGTCGAGGGCGTCGGCGGCACCGTCGGCCGCCCCGTCGGCGACCCCGTCGGCCGCTCCCTCCAACGCGCCGTCGATCGCGCCGTCGATCGCGCCGTCGATCGCGCCGTCGATCGCGCCGTCGATCGCGCCGTCGATCGCGCCGTCCATGACGTCGAACTCGCCGACGTCGATCAGGTCGATGTCCAGCAGACCCATGAACACGGTCAGCCAGTAGAGGGACGAGACCCCGAGCATCACGGTGAAGATCACCGTGGGGAAGTCGAAAATGACCCGCAAGAACTCTTCCATCGCCCGTCCCGAGGGCCCGAGCCTAGCCGCGCCGCAGGTGGATGGCAACGCCCCTGCGCCCCCGCAACCTCTTGCCTGGCACCTTGTTCAGCGCGGGCGCAAGGGGTATCCCGGGGAAGTGAAGGTGCGTCGAAGCAGGTGAGCTGGTCGGGGTCCATCGTCCCGGACTCGAGGTCCGAGGGAGGCGGCTCGCGGCCTGCCGATGGCCCATTCCCTAGCACGCGCCGCGTCGACCCCCAGCTGCCGCACGGGCAGTTCGAGGTCCTCGGCGAGCTCGGCCGCGGCGGCATGGGCGCCGTCTACCGAGCCAAGGAGCGCCACACAGGGCGCGAGGTCGCCCTGAAGGTGATCCTCTCCCCCAGGAGCAACCCCCGCAGGCTGGCCCGTTTCCGCCGTGAGGCCGAGTGGGCCGCTTCGCTCAAACACCCGGGGTTGGTGGCCGTTCACTCCGCCGACCTCGACGCGGACCCCCCTTGGATCGCCTACGAGCTGATCCCCGAGGCGCGGACCCTCGCCGACGGCCTGCGCGCGGCTCCGCTGCGGGTGCGCGTGGGCTGGATCCTCGAGGTCGCCCGGGCGGTGGGCGCAGCTCACAGCGAGGGGATCATTCACCGGGACCTCAAGCCCCAGAACGTGCTGCTCGACGGCATGGGCTGCGCTCGGGTCACCGACTTCGGGCTCGCTGCCCACGAGGACGCCGAGCGGCTGACCCGCAGCGGCGCCCTGGTCGGCACGCCGCACTACATGGCGCCCGAGCAGATCGGCAGCGACCGCGAGAACCATGGCCCGCACACGGACGTGTGGGCGCTGGGGGTCATGCTCTACGAGGCGATCGTCGGCGAGCGGCCGTTCCCGGGTCCGACGGTGCTGGCCCTCGGCGCGCAGATCACGAGCGAACGCGTGCCCCGCCCCTCGGAGCGGGCGGACGGGGTCCCGCTCTCCTGGGACCACGTGGTGCTCAAGGCGCTCAGCCGCCCGATCCCCCAGCGCTACCCCGACGCCAACGCCTTCGCCGCAGACCTCGAGCGCGCGCTGCAAGGGGTCCGCCTGGGACGCGCCCAGCGCCTGCTGCGCCGAGTGGCCGTGGCCAGCGCCGTGCTCGCCGTGGTCGCGCTCCTGGGCGCGGCGGTGAGCCTCGTGGGGCGCAGCGGAGGAGACGCCGACGAGGGCGCGCTGTCCCTCGAGCTGGCGAGCCTGCCCGATCAGACGGCCCGCGACTCCCTCCTCGTGCGCGGGACGGCGCCTGCAGAGGTGAGCGAAGTCCAGCTCGAGCTCAACGGCCAGGTCGAGCGGGTTCCCCTGGTCGGCGGCCGGCTGCAGCGCGAGGTGCCCTTGAAGCTAGGGACCAACACGATCCGACTCGTGGTCCCGGGGGGCGACGCCCACACCGCCCTCGTCGTCCGAGTGCCCTTTTGGTGGTCTCGCCTCAGCGAGCGTGAGTGCCCCCCGCTTCCCTTGCCCGAGGGCCTCGAGTTCGGCGACGAGACCGGGGAATACGTGAACACCCCCGACGGCTCGCGCCTGGTGTGGATCCCGCCCGCCCGCGAGGCGCTGTTCGGGGGGCGAGGCGGCGACGACGGCGCGACGAACTTCTACCGCGACGAGTTCCGTCGCTCGCTCCCCGGCTTCTTCCTCGGCAAGTACGAGGTCACCTGGAGGCAAATGGACGCCTACTTCAAGGCGACCGGGCAGCAAGTCGACCTCGTCAGGCGACGGACCTTCGTCAAGGTCGGCACGAGCATCGACGACTCCTCGCGCAAGCTCGACCGCCCCATCCTCGGCGGCGACGACGAGCCAGCCTTGCGCCTGCGCCTCTCGGAGATCCTGGGTTACCTCGAGTGGGCGCGGCTCCGCCTGCCCGACGAGGACGAGTGGGAGTTCGCCGCCCGGGGGGACGAAGGCCAGCCCTTCCCCTACGGCGACCGTGTCGATCCAAAGCGCATCAACAGCCAAAACGTAGCGGACCTCGCCCCCGGCGAGCCCGGCGACCGCTACCTGACCACGGCCCCCGTTCACTCCATGGAGGAGGGGCGCGGCCCCTTCGGCTGCTTCCACCAGGCCGGGAACGTGATGGAGCTGACGGTCAGCCGCTCGGCTACCGCGAGCTCGAACCACGTGCAGACGATCCTCGAAGGCTACGTGGGCCGTGGCGGGAGCTGGGTCGCTCAGCCCGCCTACTGCAACACCTACATTCGCTGGCCCATCGAGGATCAGGGCCCCGAGAAGGACCTGCGCCAGGAGCTGGGCTTCCGCGTCGCCCGCGACGCGGACTAGGCGGCGGCCGCGCCGTCCACCTCTCCGAAGTGCGCCGCCAGCTGCTCGGCGCGGTAGGCGAAGATGCGCTCCAGGTCGGGGCGCACGAAGAAGCGCTCGACGAGGGGTCCCCCCCAGTGGGCGTAGTCCACACGGTCCAGGACCCGCGTGGTGTGCGCGTCGATCGCCTCGAAGCGGTGCTCGTGGTGCCAGAGCGTGTAGGGCCCACGCAGCTGCTGATCGACGAAGCGGTGCGGGGGCTCCCAGGCGGCGATCTCGGTCCGCCAGCGGATCGGGATCCCGTGCAAGCGGATCCGGTAGTCGATCAGCGCCCCCTCGCGCATCTCGAGGTCGCCCTCGCTGAGGATCCTGAAGCGCAGCCAGGGAGGGGTCAGCGCTTCGAGGTTGCGCGCGTCGGCGAAGAACCCGAACACCTCGTCCAGCGGCCGGCGAAGGACCTGCTCCTGATCAAGTCGATACGTGCGACCCACGCGAACCTCTCTCGCTGCGCGTGCCTACGAGGTCCGCCAGGGCGTCCTCGAGGCGGGGGAAATCGAAGCTGAACCCAGCCGCCCGGGCTCGGGTGGGCACCGCCCGCCGACTGGCGAGGAGCTCGGTGGCCATGCCCCCCAAGCCCGCGCGGACCAGCGCCCCCGGTAGCGGCAGCCACGCGGGGCGGTGCAGCGCCCGCCCCAAGGCCCGGGCGAACGTGGATTGAGTGACCGGTTCAGGGGCGCACGCGTTCAGGGGTCCGCTGAGCTCGGGCTCCGCGAGGGCCCAGAGGATCAGGCGCACGAGGTCGTCGGCGTGGACCCAGGGCCACCACTGGTCCCCCGCCGCGACGCGCCCGCCCAGGCCGAGCCGGAACGGCAGGAGCATGTTCCCCAACGCCCCCCCGGCGGGGTCGAGCACGAGCCCGATTCGTAGCGCGACGACGCGCGACGCCGTGGCGGCACGAAGGGCCTCACGCTCCCAGGCCACACACACCTCCGAGAGGAACCCCTCACCCGGCCCGGCCTCCTCGTCGAGGACGGCCTCACCGCGGTCGCCGTAGTAGCCGACGGCGCTGGCGCTGAGCAGCACGTCGGGGGGTCGCTTCGCGGCGAGCAGTCCGTCGACCAGGGCCCGGGTGCCGACGACCCGCGAGTCGCGGATCGCCGCCCGCTTGGCGGCGGTCCAGCGCCCGACGACCGGTTCGCCGGCGAGGTGCACCACCGCGTCCGCAGCCTCCAGCGACGCCGCCGGGGGCGGTGTGCGGCCGTCCCACGCCGTGACGTCGACCCCGCCGGGCAGGGAAGAGCGCGCCCGCGCCGGGTCCCGCGTGAGGATCTCTACCGCGTGGCCGGCCTCGTTCAGCGCTGGCACCAGCCGCTTCCCGACCAACCCGGTCCCGCCGCTGACCAGGATCCTCACGGCGACTCCGTGGGCTTCAGCGCGCTCAACGCTCCCAGCAGAGCCTCGACGCTGGGGTGATCACCCGAGCGCTGGCTGATGTGAGCGAACACGACGTCCCCGTCTGGCGCGACGACGAAGGTGCCCCCGTTCTGCCAAGGGTCACCCTGGACCTTGCCCTGGCGATAGCCGGCCCGCCAAGCACGCGCGGCGCCCGCCACCGAGCGGGCCGAGAGCGCTCGAAACACGCCCCGCTTGAGCCCCAGGGCGTCGTAGACCTTGCGCTCCGGGTCGACCGCGAGGGTGACCTCGGGAGGAATGTCTGCTTCCGTGCGAAAGGCCTGGGCCATGCCCGGGGTGCCCGAACCGACGAGCACGAGCCCGGCGCCTGCCTGACGAAGGCTGGGGAGGTGGTCGCAGACCTGCGCCACCTGCTGACGGCAGAACAGTCAGCCGAAGTGGCGCAGGAACACCAGCACCACCGGACCGGCCGCCCACAGGTCTCCCACCCGCATCTTCGACCCGTCGTCGCGGAGCAGGGTCAGGTCTCGTGCTGAGTCGATCGGGGTCATCATCGGTCCTCGTCTCACAAACAGATCTTGTCTAGGTTTTCCGAAGGCGCAAGCCCTAGCGGCCGGGCGAGCGTACAGGATTCGCAGGATTTAATCCGCAAATGTCTGCAAGGGTGACTAGGCTTTAGGGAACGAGGCGGCCAAGTGCCTGAGCGCGGAATCTACAAAATGCGGACAATCTCGGAGCGCACCGGGCTCTCCCCCTCGCTGCTGAGGGCTTGGGAACGCCGCCACGGCCTGCTCAAGCCCGAGCGGACCGAGGGAGGGCACAGGCTCTACACCGAGTCCGACCTGCGAGTGCTCGAGCGGGTCCGACGTCTGCTCGAGTCAGGCCGCTCCATCGGGGAGCTCGCCAGCCTCGGCCGCCAGGCGCTGTTGGAGTCCTCCCCGACCCGAGCGGCGCAACCGCCTGCGGCTGCGCCCGCCACCAGCCCCGACATGGGCCGAACCCTCGAGCAGCACCGCGAGGCGATCGTGCAGGCCGCGGTCGAACTCGACGAGCACGCGCTGCAGCGCGCGCTCGACTCGAGCTTCGCGCTGGTCACCCCCTCGGTCGCCCTCTCGCGGGTGGTCTTCCCGGCCTTGCACGAAGTCGGCGAGCTGTGGGCCAAGGGGACCTGCAGCGTCGCGGGTGAGCACCTGGTCAGCGCGAAGGTGGTGGGTCGCCTGATCAAGCTCGTCGAGGTCGCCAACCCCGAGCCCACGCCGACCACCCCGCGTGCGATCTGCGCCTGCCTCCCCGACGAGCAGCACGTGATTGGCGCCCTGGTCACCGCCTACCAGACCGCGCGCCACGGCTATCACGTGCACTACCTGGGCGCATGCATGCCCCTGCAAGACCTCGAGCGCAGCTGCCAGATCCTCAAGCCCCGGGTGGTGGCGCTCTCCGTCGTGCGCAGCGCGCTGCTCGAAACCCATCAGCCCGAGCTGATCGCCTTCGCCAAGCGCGTCCAACGCACCGGCGTCCATGTCCTCCTCGGAGGCACCGGCGTGCGCGGGGCCAACCCAGAGTTGGCCGAGGCAGGGATCCGGGTCTTGGATCCCGAGCAGAGCTCCGACATCGGGGCCCTGATCCGATCGCTCTAGCGCACCAACTAAGCACCTTTACCACAGGGCCTTAGCGGAGCTCCCGGGCTTCGTTCCAGAAAACCCATACAAAACCAAATCATCCGTTGCCAGGAGTCGAGGTTTGAGATAGATTCTGTACAGACAAGGGAGGTCCCAATGTTGAACCAGCGATTCCAAGACGTCCGCATTCCCCACGTGTCGGACCGTCGCCCCGCCCCCAAGTGCGAGGCCGACGGCTGCCACGAGACGACCCGTAACGGCAAGCCGTTCTGCACCGAGCACGTCGAGCTCCTGCCCTACGTCAACCGCCTGATGGAGCAGCTCGATCAGCGCGACGACGAGCTCGACCGCGTCTCGAAGCGCGGCCCGCGAATGGTCGATCCGCAGGGGATCACCGCCCAGGAGATCCTGCTTCAGCTCAAGCTCTACGGAGGCCGGACCATCGCCCGCCTCTCGCGAGACCTGATGCTCGAAGAGAACGTCGTCGAGTCCTACGGTCGCGCCCTCGCCAAGCTGGGCTGCGTGTCGATCGGCCGCCACCGACGCGGACTCCTGCTGCACCCCGAAGACCTCGACTGCGTCTCGAACGCGGAAGAGCACGAGTCGGCGGCCTAATGCCCGACGGGCACGTCCTGGTGACCGGAGCCACGGGCTTCGTGGGCCAGCGCCTCGTCCCAGCGCTGGCGAGCGCGGGCTACACCCCGGTGTGCGCGAGCCGCGACCCCGGCTCAGCGCGAGAGCGCTGGCCCGACCGGCGCTGGGTCGAGCTCGACGTTCACGACCCCAGCACCCTCGGCGTCCTGGCCGGCTGTCGGGTCGCCTTCTACCTGGTGCACTCGATAGGCGAGGGCGGCGACTACGCGCGACGAGAGCGCCTCGCCGCCGAGGCCTTCGGCCACGCGGCCCGCGAGGCCGGAGTCGAGCGGATCGTGTATCTGGGGGGCGTGCGGCCCCCGAGCGGGACCTCGCCTCACCTGCGGGCCCGCCTCGAGGTCGGCCAGGCCCTGCGCGCCGGCGGGGTGAGCGTGGTCGAGCTGCGCGCGGGCATGCTGATCGGTGAGGGGAGCGCGAGCTGGACCATCGTCAGCGAGCTCGCCGCCAAGCTGCCTGCGATGTTGCTCCCCTCCTGGTTGGACAGGCACTCCTGGCCGGTGGGCATCGACGACGCGATCACGGCCCTGGTCGCTGCCGCCGAGCTCCCCGAGCGACGAGACGGGTGCTACGCCTTGACCGGGCCCGAGCGGGTCTCGCACCGTGAGCTGCTCGCGCGGACCGCCGCGGCGAGCGGAAAGCACCCGCTGATGCTCCGCGTGCCCTTCGTGACGCCCAGGCTCTCCAGCTACTGGATCACCGCCGTGACCGGCGTCCGCTTCGCGTTGGTGCGGGAGCTCGTGGCTGGAATCCAGTTCGAGCTCGACCCGTCGACGCCGCCCTTCTGGCCCCTGATCGGCCACCACCCCACGCCGCTCGACGCGACGATCCGAGCGGCGCTGGACGCGGCTCACCAACGCCCCGCTGCCTGAACGCCGCCTCGACTCCAACCAAAGGCAAACGCCCGTCGGCTTCCACCGACGGGCGTCTCTCATGCCTGAGCAGCGCGGCTTAGCGGCTGAGGAACTCGACCACCTGGTTGATATCCACCGGGAGGCTGATCTCGTCGGGGACGGGGAGCCGAGTGATCTTGATCTTGAACTCGGACTTCTCGACGCCGAGGAACTCGGCCACGTCGCGATCGACCTCCTCGATCAGCTTGGTGTACTGCGTCTTGAGGTTCTCGCGGTCGCGGACCGCGATCTCGTCGCCCGCGCTGATGATCCGGCTCGGGACCTTGCAGCGCACGCCGTTGACGAGGAAGTGGCCGTGGGCCACCGCCTGCCGCGCCTGGGCGCGGGTCTTGGCGAAGCCGGCGCGCCAGATCACGTTGTCCATCCGACGCTCGCACATGAGCAGCAAGTTCTCACCCTTGTTGCCCTTCTTGCGGCTCGACTTGGCGAAGAAGCGGCGCAGCTGCTTCTCGCTGAGGCCGTAGTAGTGGCGGACCGTCTGCTTCTCCATCAGCGCCAGGCCATAGGGGGTCAGCTTGCGGCGGCGCCAGGGGTGCATGCCCGGCTTGAAGGGGCGGCGACGAGAGGCGCGGACGGCGCCGCTCGAGTCGTAGACGTCGATCCCCAGGCGGCGGTTGATGCGGGCCTTGGGTCCGGTGTAGTGAGCCATGAGTGGTCCTCTGCGAGCTGTCTCAGGCGCAGCCCGCTCCGTGTTCTTCACGCGGATGAAATGCTGAGTTGTCGTCCACGAGGGCCGCGGACGAAGGCGCGTAGTTTAGCGCGGGCCTCAAACCGGGTCCAGAGACCGTCCAAAAAACCATAACGAGCTGCGATCAAAGGACCTGCGGAGCCCGACCCGTCTCTCCATCCCTCGCGAGCCTTCAGCCCGTTGGGGGTGAGCCCGAGCAATTCACTTGCGCGCGCCTGCGGCCCCTTGGGGTGAGGGCGAGCAGCTCGGCTGCGAGCCCGAGGGGCCTCGGAGAGGCCCCTAGGAGCCGGGCGAGGGGGCCTCGGAGAGGCCCCCTGAAACCTAACGCAGCCGCTGCTTGAGGTGCAAGTCGCCCAGGGTGCGCACCCGGTCGATCTCGCTCAAGTCCTTCTCTCCCGTGCGGATCTTCACGATCTTGGGGTCGCGCAGCGAGAGCACGCCGCTCTCGTCACGCACGATCCCCTCGAAGCGCACCGTGGCCACGATCCCCGGGCGCAGCTCCACGCCAGCCTTCAGCCCACTGGATGTCTGGCGCTCGAGGGTCCGCCCCGTGAGCAAGCCCTCGTCGAGGATCGCCTGGATGAGCTGCGCCGAGTCGCGCGCGCCGAGGCCTTGCACCCGCCCGACCTCGACCAGACCGGGGCCCTCGCCGAGGGCGGCGATGAGGTAGGTGCCGAAGCTGGCCCCCGGCCCGTCGGCGCTGGTCGTGTAGAGCGCGCCGGTCACCGCGAGGTCGAGGGTCAGCGCGGGCTTGAGCTTGGTCCAGCGATCCGAGCGCCGCCCGAGCTCGTAGAGCGACTGCGGATCCTTGGCGATCCCGCCCTCGTGCCCCTGGCTGCGGAACAGCTCGTAGAGCCGGCGCATGCTCGCGCGATCCTTGACCAGCTCGCCGTCGGAGAGCGCGACGGGCAACGGCAGCGGCATGGCCGTGAGCGGCGCGATCAGCGCGGTCAGCGCGGCCCGGCGCTGGAGCAGGGGCTCCCCGGTCAAGTCCGTGCCGTCGAGGTAGAGCAGGTCGAACGCGGTGAAGCGGTAGCGCAGCGGCTGCCCCTCGCCCCGCAACGACTTCAGCAGGTCGTAGACCGTCGCGGGCCGCGGGCCAACCTCGGTGAACACCGAGGCGTGCAGCTCGCCGTCGAGGATCACCTCGCGGCAGGGCAGGGCCCAAGCGAGGCCCTCGATCCCTGGGATCTGTTGGGTCCAGTCCAGGCGCCGGCGGGTGAAGGCCGCGCAGCGGATCCTCCCCTGCTCGTTGGTCGCCTTGTGGATCATCAGCCGGATCCCGTCGTACTTGGTCTCGAACAGCACCGGGAACGCGACGTCCGCGGGGACCTCGGGCCCGGCGAGCATGGGACCCACGGGCGCCAGGGGCCGCAGCGCGAGGGCAGCCAGCCCCGCGTGGCCCTCCTCCTCGAGCAGCCGGGTGAGCTCGAACATGTCGACCAGCGAGCGGGCCACGTCGAGGCGCGCGCGCTCGGCGCCGCTGACCTCAGCCAGCGCGTCGATCAGGGCGTCGTCGCCGAGGGTCTGGCCGACCCGGCTCCCCTGCCGGAGGAAGCCCACGAGGAAGAACCGCTCCAGCCGGCCGGCCCGGGTCAGCAGCGAGGCCAGGGCGTCGCGCTTGAGCCGGGTCGGCAGCCCCTTGAGTCCCCGCAGCGAGACCAGGACCTCGCGGGTGG
>Ga0070727_10002305_pt1 | contig 18624 bp, 17 predicted proteins | sample tdAd472_FD_66722 | JGI IMG/M metagenome (GOLD analysis project Ga0070727, IMG submission 66722) | Marine sediment microbial communities from the Atlantic coast under amendment with organic carbon and nitrate - tdAd47.2 | ecosystem: Environmental > Aquatic > Marine > Coastal > Sediment | place...
TGCTTCCAGGAGGGCGGCTACAGCGACCTCCTGCACGCGATCCCGATCGCCAACGACATCAACGGGGTCCGGGTCACGGCCCTGGGAGAGCTCGGCCGCCGCGACGAGGCCCGCGAGGTCTTCCATGTCCTGATCCTGCGGGCCACGACCGGGAGGGCCGACCACCTGCGCAGGCGCTTTCCCTGGTTGGACGGCGAGGAGGACGAATGAGGTGGGCGGTAGCGATCTGTGGGGTGCTGGTCTTCGCCGCGACCCTCGCCCTCGGCGCCTGGATCGGGCGCGACCGCGGGGAGGACGAGGCCGCTCGGGAGCGGGGCAAGCGAGCCACCACCGTCGCGATCGCGCTCTGCTTGCTGGTGATCCTGTTTCGCGTGGCGCTGCCGGTCTCCGCCGAGTGGGCCGTGATCGGTGGCTGGGACGGCTACGCCCTGATCCGACCCTGGTGGCCGCTGCCCTTCGCCATGCTGCTCCTGGGCGCCGGCGCGCCCCACATGAGCACCCCCGCCGCGCGCAAGCTGGTGTTCGCCTTCGCCGTGATCGTGGCCCTCGTCTCCAGCCAGAAAATGATCGCCACGGCGTTGTTCGATCCGGAGGACGTGAGCGGCAGCGTGGGGCCCGACGGTGTCTGCGGGCAGAGCACCGGCTACACCTGCGGCGCGGCGGCCGCGGCCATGCTCCTCTGGCACCACGGGATCGAGGTCGACGAGCGCGAAATGGCCGTCCGCTGCTGGACCAACGCCATGACCGGGACCGACGAGTTCTGCGTCGTGCGCGGGCTGCGGCAGAAGCTCGAGGGCACGGGCCGCGTGGTCCGGCTCGAGACCCCCAGCTGGGAGCAGCTGCAGGCGCGGACGACGCCAGGCATGGCAACGATCAAGTGGTCGTTCTTCGTCGACCACTGGGTCCTCGTGCGCGAGGTCACCCCTCAGGGAGTCGTGGTGCTCGACCCGGTGCGAGGCCAGGTGCTCCTCCCCGAGGCCGAGTTCCGCGAGGTGTGGCGCGGGGGGTTGGTGACCGCCGACGTGCCCCAATGAGCGAGCCCCGCGAGCTGCACCTGCCCCTCAGCGGCGGCGAGGATCCGCTGGCGCTGCTCGCCGAGGCCAGCGGGCTCTCCAAGCGGCGGGTCAAGCAGGCCATGCAGCGCGGCGCGGTGTGGCTGACCCGCGGCGCGTCGACGAAGCGGATCCGCCGCGGGCGCCCTGGGCGCGCGGGGGAGGAGCTGCACCTCTACTACGACCCGCGGGTGCTCGACGCCGAGCCGCCGGCCGCCGAGCTGCTCGCCGACGAGGGCGACTACTCGGTGTGGTTCAAGCCCTACGGCCTCCGCTCCCAGGGCTCGCGCTGGGGCGACCACTGCACCGTCGAGCGTTGGGTCGCCAGGCAGCTCGAGCGCGAGGCGTTCACCGTGCACCGCCTCGACCGCGCCGCCAGCGGCGTGATCCTGATCGCTCACGGCAAGCGCGCGGCGGCCGCGCTGGGCGGGTTGTTCCGCGAGCGCACGATCGAGAAGCGCTACCGGATCGCGGTCCACGGGCGTTGGCCTCACCCCGAGCCCGTCCTCCTCGACGCCGCCCTCGACGAGCGCGAGGCCCGCAGCTGGGTCGAGCCCCTCGAGGTCGGCGACGGGCGGAGTCTGCTGGAGGTCCGCCTCGAGAGCGGGCGCAAGCACCAGATCCGCCGCCACCTGGCCGGCGTCGGCTTCCCGGTCGTCGGCGACCGGCTCTACGGGCGGTCGGGCGACGCCGAAGACCTCCAGCTCTGCGCGCAGGAGCTCGCCTTCCGCTGCCCCCTGGCGGGCGTCGACCGCCGCTACCGGACCCCGGACGAGTATCTGCCCGTGCTTTCTGGGGGCCTCTCCAAGGCCCCCTCGCCCTCGCCGCAAAGCCGCTCGGGCTCACCCCCAACGGGCTGAAGGCTAGCTTCCCCCCCAGCTTCGAACGCGTACGGATTCATGGGTAGGGGCGAGGCTGGAGGCTAGCTTCCCCCCGCTTCGAACGCGTGCGGATTCACGGGTAGGGGCGAGGCTGGAGGCTAGCTTCCCCCCGCTTCGAACGCGTGCGGATTCACGGGTGGGGGCGGAGCTACCTCCGCCCTCGATCACGCAGGCGAGACGGTTCCTCAGGGGAGCGCGTGGACTTCGCGTGCCAACCCGCCGACTCCCCTGGTAGGTTCGGTTGCAGGACGCGTCACCCCCGCGGCGCCCCCAAGAGCTCAGGTGCTCGGAGAAGCGTGTGCCCTCGCGGCGGCCATGACCTGGGCGGTGAGCTTGATCCTGTTCAAGCAATCCGAGGCGGTCTCGCCGCTGGCCATGAACCTGTTCAAGAACTCGGTGGCCGGGAGCCTGCTGTTCGTGACCTTGCTCGTCGGAGGGGGCTCGTGGTTCGCCGCGCACTCCGCCGAGGACTGGGTGCGGATCGCGATCAGCGGCGTGTTCGGGATCGCGATCTGCGACGTGCTGATCTTCATGGCGCTGCGCCGGCTGGGGGCGGGGCTGCTCGCGGTGGTCGACTGCTGCTACGCCCCGGTGATCGTGCTGTTCTCGCTGCTCGTGCTCGGCGAGCAGCCCGGGGGTTGGTCCTTCGCCCTCGGCGCGGTGCTGGTGGTCGGCGGCGTGTTGCTCGCGACCACCGAGCGCCTGCCCAAGCTCGAGGGCGACCCGCCCCCGCGCGGCCACGGGCGCCTGGCCGGGGTGCTGATGGGCGTGGTCGGGATCGTGTTCATGGCCCTGGGGGTCGTGATCGTGAAGCCGGTGCTCGAGGGGTCGGGGTTGGTCGAGATCACCTTCCTGCGCTTGCTCGCCGGCCTGGTGGTGCAGTTCCTCTGGGCGACCCTCGTCCCCTCCCAGCGGGAGGCGTTGGCGGTGTTCCGCACGCGCTCGGTGTGGAACACCTTGCTCCCCGCCTCGGTGCTCGGCTCCTACGTGGCCATGCTGTTCTGGCTGGGCGGCTTCAAGTGGGCCGACGCCAGCGTGGCCTCGGTGCTGAATCAGCTGTCGGCGGTGTTCACGATGGTCCTGGCCTGGGTGTTCCTCGGCGAGCGGCTCAGCGGACGACGGACGCTGGGCGCCCTGGCCGCGGTGGTCGGAGCCGCCCTGATCCTCGGCGGCGGCGAGGCCGAACCGGCCCCGCCCCCGCCGTCCGTCCCCGCCGCCGTCGTCAGCGCGACCCCGGTCGCGCGTTGATAAGCTGAGCGCCCGAGGAGCCTTCCGCCCGAGCCGCGTGCCGCGTGGGGGAGGGGCCCCGGACTAGCTCTCTGGACGAGGTGTTCCCATGACCCGACGCGCGCTCCTGCTCTCCTCCCTGGCCCTGCTGCTCGCGGGCTGCCCCAGCCCCAACGGCAGCGCCGCCGACGGCGACGCCGCCGCGAGCGGCGACGGCGCCGGTGACGCGAAGGAGGCCTCCGCCGGCCTGCTCGACCCCGAGGCCGCCGCGCAGACCGCCCCGGACACCTTCGTGGTCCGCTTCGAGACCACCAAGGGCACGGTGCGCGCCGAGTTCCAGCGCGCCTGGGCGCCCAAGGGGGCCGACCGGATCTACAGCCTGGTCAAGGCTGGCTACTACGACGGCTGCCGCTTCTTCCGCGTGCTCAACTCGCCCCGCCCGTTCATGGCCCAGTTCGGGATCAACGGCGACCCCGCGGTGAACGCCGTGTGGTCCGGGGCCATGATCTCCGACGACGAGGTCAAGCAGTCCAACACCCGCGGCATGGTCACGTTTGCCATGGGTGGCCCCGACACCCGCACGACCCAGCTGTTCATCAACTACGCCGACAACCGCAACCTCGACGGCATGGGCTTCTCCCCGGTGGGCAAGGTGATCGAGGGCATGGAGGTCGTCGACGCCTTCTACGGCGGCTACGGCGAGGGCGCCCCCCGCGGCCCCGGCCCCGACCAGGGGCGGATCCAGGGCGAGGGCAACGCCTACCTCGACCAGGCCTTCCCCAAGCTCGACGCGATCAAGACCGCGACCGTCGAGTAGCACCGCCCGCGGGCGAACCGTACGGTTGGGAATCAGCAGGGCAGGGTTGGGAACGGGTTGGGAATCAGGGCAGGGTTGGGAATCAGGGCAGCGAGGGGAAGTCATTCTGATTCTCTCGCTCACAGTTTTCCCGATTTCCAGCCTTTCCTTAGTGAGCCCGGAGCACACGTGCGAGGGGTCGACGAGCGAGGGAGGCGCGAGGTGCGTGCGCTGGGCGGCCTTCCCAGAAGCTGAGGTTTCGTCTCAGCCGAGGTCCGAGGGGAACGAACCTGGGCAGCTTTCCCGCATGGAGACCGCCCGAGTGACCTCCCCAGGTCGCCAAGCCCCCGGCACGGTGCTTGCTCTCGCAGCGAGGCGAGAGAACACCCCGCCCCCTGAGGCGAGCGGGAGAGAGAGACAACCCAAATGCACCGTTCCCTGACCTCCGTCGCCCTCGTGGCGGCGCTAGCGAGCTTCTGTCAAGCCCAGGACGCGCTCGATGCGCGCGAGACCGCCTTCGTCGAGGCCGTCTCCAAGGTCGCGGGCAAGTCCCCGCTCGAGCTCGAGAAGCAGAGCGACTCCGAGGGCACGATCCTCGAAATGGAGTTCAGCGACGAGTTCGAGCTGCGGCTCGTGCGCTACGACGACCCCGACATGGCCCGCGAGGCCGCCGGCATGGCGGCCATGTACTCCAGCATGGGCGACGCCCCGAGCCTGATCGAGCTCCGCGGCGGCGACGTGCTGATCGTCGAAGGGCCCCTCGCCGAAGGCGACCTCGCCCAGCGCATGCGCGCCGCCGCGTGGACCGCGTTTCCCTGGGACGACGGGAGCAAGTCGGTCTCGTTGCTGATGCTCAACCTGCTCGAGGGCGGCATGGCCCTGCGCACGAGCAGCAAGAGCGCCGAGCTCTACCGCCACCTGCAAGGGCTGGTGAACCAGGCGATCGACGAGTCACAAGACCCGGACGCCGACTCCAGCTTCGAGGTGATCTCGCCCCGCGAGGTGATCATGACCCAGGGCGAGCGCCGCGGTCACGTGAAGCTCACCGACGCCGCCGGGATCCAGGTCGTGAGCAACGGCGAGCCCAAGCCGGCCCTCGCCGCCTTCGCCAAGCTGGTCGAGCTCCCGCTGCCCGCAGCCAAGCAGCAAGCCGGCGCAGCGCAGGCCCTCGGCGCGATCGGCGAGTAACGTCGTCGGCCCTCGGGCGAAGGCAAGCTTCGCCCCTACCCTGCACAGCGAGAAGCGAGAAGCGAGAGCCCTCAGGCCCGTTGGGGGTGAGCCCGAGCGGCTTTGCCGCGCGAGCCCTCAGGCCCGTTGGGGGTGAGCCCGAGCGGCTTTGCCGCGCGAGCCCTCAAGCCCGTTGGGGGTGAGCCCGAGCGGCTTTGCCGCGCGAGCCCTCAAGCCCGTTGGGGGTGAGCCCGAGCGGCTTTGCCGCGAGGGCGAGGGGGCCTCGGAGAGGCCCCCTAAAGACCAGGCGAGGGGGCCTCGGAGAGGCCCCCTAAAGACCAGGCGAGGGCGTCTCGGAGAGGCCCCCTGAGATCACGAAATCGCGGCGCAGGTCCGGACGCCGCGTGCGCCACCAGTAGCGCGTCGTCGTCCCCGGCCAGAGGGCGAAGATCCCGTCCTCGTTGCGGTACCAACTCTGGCAGGTGCTCCACACCGAGCGCCCGAGCTGCTCGTTGATCTCGGCGTAATAGCCCTCGAGGGCCTCCTCTCGCACCTCGAGCTCGCTGCCCGAGCTGCGTCGCAGCGCCTGCAGGCACTGCACGACGTAGTTCACCTGGCACTCGACCATCCACATCACCGAGTTGTGCCCCAGCCCTGTGTTGGGCCCGAGGAGCAGGAAGTAGTTGGGGTAGCCGGGCACGGTCATCCCCAAGTGCGCCCGCGGCGACTGGCCCCACTCGGAGCCCAGGTGCCGTCCGCCACGGCCGTAGACCTCGAGCTGCCCCCAGGCCAGGGGGTCGAAGCCGGTGGCGTAGATCAACACGTCGACGGGGTAGTCGCGGGCCTCGCCCACCGGACCCGCGGGATCGATCCGCCGCAGCGGATCGGTGACCAGCTCCACGTTCTCGCGGGCCAACGCCGGGTAGTAGTCGTTGGTGAGCAGGATCCGCTTGCAGCCGGGCTGGTAGCGCGGGGTCAACGTCTCGCGCAGCTGGGGGTCGGCGATCGCGGCGTGCAGGTGCTTGCGGGTCAAGCGCCGCAGGTAGCGCGACCCGCGGCTGCCCTTGGTGAAGGTCAACAGGTAGAGCACCTCGAGCCGGGCCCAAATCAACCAGCGGTAGAGCAGGAGCAGCAGCGGCAACGCGCGGAACATGCGCCGCAGCCACGCCGGGTAGGGGGCGTCGGCCTTGGGCAGGACCCAGTGCGCCGTGCGCTGGAACACGTAGAGTCGCTCGGCCTGCTCGGCGACGTGGGGCACGAGCTGCACCGCGCTCCCCGCGTTGCCGATCACTCCGACCCGCTTGCCGCGGAGGTCGACGGACGCGTCCCAGCGCGCGGTGTGGAACGCCTCCCCGGCGAAGTCCTCGCGGCCGGGGAGCTCGGGATACTTCGGCTCGTGCAGCGCGCCCACCGCCGAAACGTAGACCTCGGCCTCGTGGACCTCGCCGCCGGTGGTCGTCAGCCGCCACACCCGCCGCGCCTCGTCGTAGCGCGCCTCGCGCACGACCGTCCCGAAGCGGATCGCCTCGACCAGCCCGTGCTTCTCGGCGAACGCGAGCACGTAGGCCTGGATCTCGGGCTGAGGGGGGAAGACGCGGCTCCAGTCGGGGTTCGGCGCGAAGCTGTAGCCGTAGAGGTGGCTGGGAATGTCGCAGGCGCAGCCGGGGTAGGTGTTCTCCCACCAGGTGCCGCCGAGCTGGGGAGACTTCTCCAGGATCCGAAACGGGATCCCGGCGCGCTTCAGTTTGAGCCCCATGCAGAGGCCGGACATGCCGGCGCCGACGATCACGACCCGCATGGGGCTAGCCGCTGATCGACTCGACGGCGGCGAGGTGGGCCTCGCTCAGCGGCGGCGCGTCGAGGGCCGCCAGGTCCTGGCGCATGTGCTCGGCGCTGGTGGTCCCGGTCAGCGGGAGCATGCCCAGCTGCCGCGCGAAGCGAAACACGAGCTGCTGCGGGGTCAACGCCATGCCCTCGGCGATCGCGATCAGCCGCGGGTCGGCGAGCTCGGCGCGGTTGGCGGTCAAGAGCGAGAAGCCCTGGTAGACGATCCCCCGCTCGCGGCAGAACGCGCGCACCTCGCGGTCCCAGCCCTTGCGCGCGTAGCAGCGGTTCTGCACGAAGGCGGGCTGGGTGCCGCCCAGCCCGCAGATCGCCTGCAGCTGCTCGAGGCTCACGTTGCTGACCCCCAGCAAGCGGGTCTTGCCCTCGGCGTGGAGCGCTTGCATGGCCTCCCACACCTCGCGGTCCGAGGGTCCCACGCCGCTGCGGGTGCTCGGCCCGTGGAGCACGTAGGAGTCGAGCCGCTCCACCCCGAGGTTCTCCAACGAACGCTGGAACGACTGCGCGACCTGAGTCGCGAAGGGCGCCTCCGGATCGTAGGGCAGGCGGTGGTCTTGCCCCGCCTCGTGGGTGAACTTGGTCTGGAGGAACACGTCCTCGCGAGACAGCCCACCCGCGAAGGCCTGGCGCAGGGCCTCGCCCACGCCGGCCTCGTGATAGTGCTTGCGCTGACAGGCGGTGTCGATCGCGCGGAAGCCCTGCTCGAGGGCGAGGCTCGTCAGCCGCGCGGTGTCGTCTTCCTTCCAGGCGGTGCCGTAGACGAAGGCGGGGACCGTGACCCCGGCGACCTGCAGCGTGTGCATGGGACCCTCCAGCCCGGATTAGCTCACACGGGCACGCGGCGCACAAATCCAGCGCCGCGCCACCTCCTCGCCGCGGAACGGAGCGCCCGCCGGCGTTACGATATCGTCGTGAACGAGGCGCGCAGACAGCAGTTGGAGATCCTGCGGCGTTGGACGCCACAGCAGCGTCTGCGCCGAGGCATGGAGTTGACCGCCCTGTGCCGCACGGCGCGCGACACCCGGCTCCGTCGCCAACACCCCAACGCGTCCGCTGACGAATTGCGCGCGATCCTGCTCGCAGAGGTCCTGCGGCGCTCGCCTCCAACTCCGTGAGCGTCCTCGACCAGGGGCTCCGCAGGCTCTACGAGGGCGTCGTCGGGACAGGGCTCCCGGTGTTCGTCGGCGGCTCCGTGGCGGCCATGTGGTATGGAGAGCCGCGCAGCACGCTGGATATCGACCTGATCGTCGACGCCGGTCCCGCCGACGCAGAGCGGTTCGTGTCGGCGTTTCCAGCGACCTCGTTCTACGTGCCGCCCGTGGAAGAGATCCGCAAGGAGCTGGCTCGCCCCCGCGGGGGGTTGTTCAACGTCGTCGACTTCGAGAGCGGGCTCAAGGCCGACGTCTACGTCGCCGGCGACGATCCTCTGATCGCCTATGGATTCGAAGGAGCCACCCCTCAGGACGCCGACGGCCTCAGCCTGAACGTCGCGCCAGCGACCTACGTCGTCGCCATGAAGCTGCGCTTCTACTCCATGAGCAAACAGGAGAAGCACCTGCGGGACATCCGTAGCCTGCTCGCGGTGTCTCCCGATTCCGTCGACATGCAGCGCGCAGCACAGTGGGCGCGCGGGCTCGGCCTCGAGGAGGTGTGGCAGGCCTGCCAGGAGCGAAGAGGAGAGGAGTAGCCCGGGCCTCAGCGGGCCGCCGCGCCCTCGCTGCGGGCGACGAGGCGCTCGACCTCGTCGGCGATCGCGTCCCAGGTCTCCTGGTGCAGCATGTGGCCCATGTCGGGGATCACCCGCAGGCTGGCGCCCTCGATCGCGGCGGCGGTCTCCTCGCCGACGTGACCGGGGAACAGCGGGTCGCTGCCGCCCTGGATCACGGTGGTCGGGATCCGCAGCTCACCCAGCCGGGGGAGCACCGCGGGGCTGCCGAGGATCGCGGCCATTTGCCGGGCGTAGCCGGCGAGGCTCCGCCCGCGGTCGTAGGCCAGGCCCAGGCGCTTGCGCAGCTCGTCCTCGTCGAGGGGCAGCGGTCCGCCGATCTCGCGGAAGATCTGCACCTGGTGCTCGAGGATCGCGTCCTTGGAGTGGGTCGGCGGCTTGCGCACCAGCGGCCAGAAGTCGCGGCGCCGACCACGTAGCTTGCGCGGATCCGGGCTCGTGATCAGCGGGGTCAGGCTCTGCACGCGCTCGGGAAAGCTCAGCGCCTGCCAGAACGCGATCATGCCGCCCATGGAGGCGCCGACCACGTGGGCGCGCTCGATCTCCAGCGCGTCGAGCAGCGCGATCCCGTCGCTGGCCATGTCCTCGAGGGTGTAGGCCGGCTTGATCCTGGCGCCCAGCGCGCCCTTGAGCGCGGTCAAGGGAATGCTCGGCGCGCCGAGGTCGTCGAGCTTGGTGCTCTTCCCACAATCCCGATTGTCGTAGCTGATCACCCGCAGCCCGCGCGCGACCAGGTCGTCGATCAACCCCGGGGGCCAGTGCACGCGCTGGGCGCCGATCCCCATCACCATCAGCAGCGGCGGACCCTCGCCCTGATCGGCGTAGTCGACGGTGACCCCGTTGGGGAGCGTAGCCTGCGGCATGCCTAGTCCTCGAGCATGGGGATCTGGATCCCCTCGCGGCGGGCGGTCTGCTTGGCGAGCTCGTAGCCCGCGTCGGCGTGGCGCATGACCCCGGACGCCGGGTCGTTGGTCAAGACACGCTCCAGTCGCTTGGCGGCGGCCGGGGTCCCGTCGGCCACCGTCACCTGCCCGGCGTGGATCGAGTAGCCCATGCCCACGCCGCCGCCGTGGTGCAGCGAGACCCAGCTCGCCCCCGAGGCGGTGTTGAGCAGGGCGTTGAGCAGTGGCCAGTCGGCGATCGCGTCGCTGCCGTCCTTCATCGCTTCCGTCTCGCGGTTGGGCGAGGCCACCGAGCCGGTGTCGAGGTGGTCGCGCCCGATCGCCAGCGGCCCGACCTCGCCCTTGGCGACCAGCTCGTTGAAGGCCAGCCCGAGCTTGGCGCGTTCGCCGGCGCCCAGCCAACAGATCCGCGAGGGCAAGCCCTGGAAGGCGACCTTCTCCCCGGCGAGCTCGATCCAGCGGCAGAGCGCCTTGTCCTCGGGGAAGGTCTCGAGCACCAGCCGATCGGTGCGCTTGATGTCCTCGGGGTTGCCCGAGAGCGCCACCCAGCGGAAGGGTCCCTTCCCTTGGCAGAACAGCGGACGGATGTAAGCCGGGACGAAGCCGGGGAAGCCGAAGGCGTTCTCGAGCCCGTATTCCTTGGCGTGCCCGCGAATGTTGTTGCCGTAGTCGAAGGTGATCGCGCCCTTGTCCTGCAGCGCGAGCATGGCCTTGACGTGGGCGACCATCGTCTCGGCGCTCTTCGCCAGGTAGGCGTCGGGGTCGGCGTCCCGCAACGCGTTCGCCTCCTCGAGGGTCATGCCGCTGGGCACGTAGCCGTTGAGCGGGTCGTGGGCGCTGGTCTGGTCGGTGAGCAGGTCCGGGGTGATCCCGCGCTCGAGCAGCGCCTCGAGCAGGTCGCGGGCGTTGCCGACCCAGGCGATGGAGCGCGGGGTCTTGGACGCCTTGGCCGAGAGCGCGAGGCGGATCGCCTCGTCGAGGTCCTCGGTCATCACGTCCAGGTAGCGGGTCTCGACCCGACGCACACAGCGCTCGCGGTCGACCTCGGCCGCGAGGCACACCGCCTCGTTGAGGGTCGCGGCCAGCGGCTGGGCGCCGCCCATGCCGCCGAGCCCGCCGGTGACCACCAGCCGCCCGCGGAGGTCGCCGTCGAAGTGCTGGGTGCCCGCGGCTGCGAAGGTCTCGTAGGTCCCCTGGAGAATGCCCTGGGTCCCAATGTAGATCCACGAGCCGGCGGTCATTTGCCCGAACATGATCAGGCCCTTGGCCTCGAGCTTGCGGAACTCCTCCCAGGTCGCCCAGCGGGGGACGAGGTTCGAGTTGGCGATGATCACCCGCGGCGCGTCCTCGTGGGTGCGGAAGATCCCCACCGGCTTCCCGCTCTGCACGAGCAAGGTCTCGTCGGCGGCGAGGCCCTTGAGGCTGGTGACGATCGCGTCGAAGGCCTCCCACGAGCGCGCGGCCTTGCCCGAGCCGCCGTAGACGATCAGCTTGCTCGGCTCCTCGGCCACGTCGGGGTCGAGGTTGTTCATCAGGCAGCGCAGCGCGCCTTCGGCCTGCCAGGTCTTGCAGTTGAGATCCAACCCGTGGGGGGCGCGGATCTCGCGGGTCTCGGTCGTCATGGGGCCTCCTGCAGGTCTTACACCTAGTTTGCCCTGCGCTGAAAAGACAATCCAGAAGGGAGTGCGCCCGTTCACCGAGTCAAGTGCAACAGGTTCCAGAGGACCACACCGATCCCAGCGACGAACAGCAGCACGCTGCGCACGCTCGCGCGAGAGACCAGAGCGAGAGTCACCGCAGGGAAACCGAGCAGCCCGGCGAATGCGAGGAACCTGCCACTGCCCGGTCCGCCAAGGACCCTGAGAAACCCCATGTAGAAGCCCAGGAGCAGGCAGAGCACTACGAAGAGTAGCGTGGACCAGTGAGCCTCCGGCTGCGGACTGGGCTGGCCTGGGTCGGGCTCTGCCTGAGGTGGCGAGTAGGGATCCGTCACCCTGGAACCCTAACAGAGCCAGGGCCCGGGCCCTACCCTCCAGCAGGGGGGCCGGCCCCGAAGCCGAGCGCGACCGCGAGCCAGAGCACCACGGTCCCCAACCCGGTGAACAGCGCGGCCCAGGTCAGCTGCTGCGGGAGCCAGAGCACGAGCACCCAGGCGCTGAGCAGTACGCCGAGGAAGAACGTCCCCGGGATCCCCCAGTGATCGGCGATCAAGCCGCTGAAGAAGTAGCCCGGCGACTTGCCGAAGACCTCGATGCTCGCGAGCAGGGTGTAGTGGGTGGCGCCGATCCGCCGGTCGACCGAGGCCATCATGAACGCGAACAGGATCGTGGTCAGCGCCGCCCCCACCGCGTTCTCGAGGCAGGTGATCCAGATCACGAGCTCCGCGCTGGGGGGGCCTCCGGCGAGGGCGACCGGCGTCGTGATCCACCAGCTGGCGACCAACGGCGCCAGCCGGAGGAGCAGGATCGCGCTCAGCGCGCGCTGCACGCTGACGCGGCTGGCGAGGATCCCCCCCGCGAGGGAGCCGACCACCGCGGCGAGGGCGCCGTAGGTCCCAACCCACACCCCGATCTGCTCGCGGCTGAAGCCCTGATCGACGAGCCAGGGCTTGAACATGCCGTCGATCAGGGTCTCCCCGGCGCGGTAGCAGGCGAGGAACACCAACACCCAGGCGCCCTGGCGAGTGGCCATCGTCTTCCACAGCGCGCCGAGGAGCGCGCGGAAGCTCTCCCGCGCCTCGAGCTGCTTGGCCTCGGCGGGCGGCTCGACGGGGAGCAGGAGCATGAACAGCATCAGGACCAGCGCGGTCAGGGTCGCGAGGACCTTGAAGTAGTTCGACCAGCCGAGGACCTCGCTGAAGGCGAGCAGCAGGCCGCCGGAGGCGAGCATCCCGATCCGGTAGCCGCAGTATTGCGCCACGTTGCCGAGCCCCAGCTCGTGGGGTTCGAGCAGCTCGACCGCCAATCCGTCGACGGCGATGTCCAGGGTCGCGGTGAGCAGGTTGCACACGAACACCACGAGCATCAGGCTCCCGACGGTCACCTCGCCGAAGCTGTAGGCCGCCGCGGTCAAGCCCAGCACGCAGGCGAGCAGAGCCAACAAGGGCACGATCCAGGTCCGCCGCCGCCCGAAGCTGTCCGAGGCGTAGCGGTCGACCAGCGGCGCCCACAGCGCCTTGAGCATCCAGGGCAGGGCCAGGGCGCTGGCGAAGCCGATCGCCGAGAGCGAGACCCCGCGCTCGCGGAGGATCACCGGGAGCGCCATCACCTGAAAGCCATAGGGCATGCCCTGGGCGAAGTAGAGCCCGCCCAGGGTGGACAGCTTCCGCCAGCGGGGGATCCCCGCGCTCGGCCGCGGCTCGCCTGCGGCCGGCGGGTCGTGCGGCGGGTCTGGGCCCGGATCGGCGCCCTCCATGGTCACGTGCTGGGGGTGCCGACGCTCAGTCGGCCTGGCGGCCCCACACGGCGACGGTCGCCTTGCCGCGCTTGGCCTTGGCGACGGTGCGGTAGGTGATCGTCACCTTGCGAATCACCCGCGCGCCCCCCGGGAGGTCGATGATCCGGGTGTTGGATCCCGGGCCCATGAGCTTGCGCACCTGCACGTCGTGGGTCTGCCCGTTGGCGAAGTGGACCTTGAGGTCCATCAGGTGCACGGCGCCGTCGCGCACGTGGATCCGGATCCGCTTGAAGGTCCCCTCCTTCGCCGTGACCGGGATCACGTCGCGGTCGACCTTCCAGTCGACCTTGCGCACCCCGAGCCGCTCCCAGCCCTGGTCGTCGTCGACCTTCCCCGCAGCGGGCTTGGGCGGAGGCGGCGCGGGCTTGCGCCGACGCCGACCGCCGCAGGCGACGGTGGTCAAGAGGAGCAGGGTCACGACGGCGAGGTAGAACCGGTTCACGGGGCGCTCCTTGGATCGGGCGGGCGTGGAGCCTAGAGGAAGACCCGCCTCCCCTCAACCAAGCGCGGAGGCCGTGGGGGCCATTGCATCCCAACGCCTCCCAACGCCAGGCATAAACCCCCACGGCAATTAAGCTTGCGACAAGACTGGATCAAACGGAGGATGTTGCCGATAGATGGGTCTGGGCAACGTAGCTCTGGAGCCTTCAGCCCGTTGGGGGTGAGTGCTCGCAGCTTGCTGCGAGCACGAGGGGGCCTCGGAGAGGCCCCATGAATACAAGGAGGGCGTGTGATCGTGCTCGGGATCGAGACGGCGGGACCGGTGGCCGGGGTGGCTCTGCTCCAGGCGGGCCAGGCGCCCCGGGTCCGGACCTTCGAGGCCCGCCGCACCCTGGGCGCGGAGCTCGCGCCCGCGATCCAGGCGCTGCTCGAGGAGGCCGGCGCGGTCGAGCAAGGCCCCGACCTGATCGCCGTCGACGTCGGCCCCGGGAGCTACACCGGGCTGCGGATCGGGATCGCCGCGGCCAAGGGGCTGGCCTTCGCCTGGCGGCGCCCGGTGGTCGGGATCAGCGCCACCGTCGCCCTCCGCACCTGGGCCCCCAAGGACGTCCCGGTGGTGTGCGCCCTCGACGCCTCGCGGGGCGAGGTCTACGCCCAGCTGTTCCCCACCCAGGGGAACGCCCCCGACCCCGAGGTCGGCGCCCCCGACGAACTCAGCGAGGCCTACGCCAACGCCTGGGTCGTGGGCGACGCCGCGGAGCTGCTGGTGGGGCACGTCCCCGGCGCCCGCCTGCTCGAGCCGGCGATCGAGTGGCCGACCCCGCTGCGGATCGCCGAGCTGGGCGCCGAGCGCTACGCCCAGGGCGGCCGCGACGACTCGCTGGCGCTGATCCCTACCTACTTCCGCTCGACCACGGCCAAGGCCCACGGGCGCCAACGCAGCATGCGGAGCCCCAAGTCGTGACCCTCCGCGGCGCGCAGCGCGCCTGGCTCGAGCTCGACCCGACGGCGATCGCCGCCAACGTGGCGGAGATCCAGCGCACCGCGGGCCCGAACCTGACCGCGGTGGTCAAGGCCGACGGCTACGGCCACGGCGCGGCGACGGTCGCCCGCGCCGCGCTCGACGCGGGCGCGCGCGCCGTCGCGGTCGCCACGCCTCAGGCGGCGAGCACCCTGCGGGCCGCCGGGATCGAGGCCCCGATCCAGATCCTCGGCTCCGTGCTCGACGAGGAGCTCGAGCTGGCCCTCGAGGCCGGCGCCCAGCTGACCCTGCACCAGCCGCGGGACGTGGCGCGCTACGCCGCCGCGGCCCGCCGCAGCGCGGCGCCCCTCGAGGTGCACGTGATGGTCGACGTGGGCATGCACCGCCACGGGGTCGCGCCGAGCCAGGCCGTGACCGCGCTGCGCGCCTGCCAAGGCAGCCTGCGCGCGGTGGGGCTGATGACCCACCTCCCCTGCGCCGCCGACGCCGACCTGACCTCGACCCGGGCGCAGCTCGCGACCTTTCGCGGCGTCGTCGCCGCGGCCGCGCGCGCGGCCGCGCTGCCGACGCAGGTCCACGCCGCGGCCAGCTGCGCGCTGTTCCGCCTGCCGTCGGCGCGCTTCAACCACGTGCGCTCGGGGATCGCGCTGGTCGGGCTCGACCCCGGCGGCCGGATCGCCGCCAGCGGCGGGCGCCTGACCCCCGCGCTGAGCCTCAAGGCCAAGGTCCTGGGGCTGAAGCGGATCGCCCAGGGGGCGCGCGCGGGCTACAGCGGGCGCTGGACGGCCCCCCGCGACAGCGTGCTCGCGATCGTGGGGATCGGCTACGGCGACGGGCTGCCCTACACCCTCACTGGCAGCGGCGCCGAGGCCCTCGTGGGCGGGCGACGCTGCCCGCTGGTGGGCTCGGTGATGATGGACTACGTGCTGGTCGACGTGACCGACGCCGAGGTGCGCCCCGGCGACGTGGCGACCCTCGTCGGCCGCGCGGGCGAGCTGGCGATCCCCCTCGAGGAGCAGTCGAGCCGCGCGGGCATGATCCCCTACGCGCTGGTGTGCAGCCTCGGCGCGCACCTCCGGCGCGAGGTCCGCGCCCCCGCGGCGCTGCGCCTGGTTGCGTAAACCCTGCAACCACCTTATTCGCCAGGTGAAACGCAGTGGGTCGCCGAGGCGTTCGGATCTGACCCTCCTGCAACCGGAGCCCGCTCTGGACTGGGATTCCGCCGCGCGGGGGTTGGCGCGCCGCTTGCAAGGCTTGGGTCGAGGCCCCATGACGATTCGACTCACGGCGCTGGCGCTGCTGCTGGCTGCCACCGCCCAGGCTCAGACCGACTGGGTCGCCTACTACCAGCGCCGCGTCGCCGAGTTCGAGCGCGAAAACCAACAGCTCGCCCCCGACGCCGAGCACGTGGTCCTGGTCGGCGACTCGATCACCGAGGGCTGGAAGCAGGGCGGGCGCACCGCGCGCTACCTCCCGCGCCTCGCCGGGCGCGTGCTCAACCGGGGGATCGGCTCCGACCGCGTCGGCCCTCCGCGCGGCGTGCTGAGCCGAATGGACGCCTCGATCTTCGACGCCCAGCCCAGCCACGTGGTGCTCTTGACCGGGATCAACCAGATCGGCTCGTCGGGGAGCGGAATCCCCCGAGCCGTACGCCACTACGGCCAGATCCTGGCTCAGGTCCGCAGCCGCCTGCCCGACGTCCCCGTGATCGTCGTCAGCGCGACCCCCGTGCGCTGGCCCCACGCCGACTTCAAGCAGCCGGTGCTGACCTACAACGCCGAGCTCGAGCGCCTCGCAGCCCAGCACGGCGCGCGCTACCTCGACCTGCACCGGCTGCTGGTCGACGACCACGGCTGGCTGCGCTGGGACGCGAGCGCCGACGGCCTGCACCTCAAGGACCTCGGCTACCGGATCTGGGGCGAGGCCCTCGAGGCCGCGATCCTCGGGAGCAACGCCCCCGGACCCAGCACCGACACCTGGCTCGCCCGCGACAGCCGCGGCCCCGCGGTGGAGGCGCTGCAGCGCCGGCTGAACGTGCTCGGCGCGACGCCCCCCCTGGCGGTCGACGGCCGCTTCGGCGCCAACACCGAGCGCGCGCTGCAAGCCTTCCAGCGCCGCCGTGGCCTCGCCCCCACCGGGCGCGAGGACCCCGCGACCCGCGCCGCCCTCGCCGCCCCCGCGCCCCTGGGCCGCGGCCAGCGAGGCACGGCGGTCGAGCGCCTCCAGCAGCGGCTCAACGCCCACGGCGCCTCCCTCGAGGTCGACGGCCGCTTCGGCCCCGACACCGAGACCGCCCTGCAGGCGTTCCAGCGCGCCAACGCCCTCGACCCCACCGGGCGCGTGGACCCGCCGACCCGCGCGGCCCTGGCCCGTGAGCCGGCCCTCGCCCGCGGCAGCCGCGGCCCCGAGGTCGAGACCCTCCAGCGTCGGCTGAACGCCCGCGGGGCGAGCCTCGAGGTCGACGGGCGCTTCGGCCCGTTGACCGAGGAAGCGCTGCGCGCGTTCCAGGTCTCGGTCAGCTTGCCCGAGACCGGGCGTGCCGACGCGGCGACCCTCGCCGCCCTCGAGCCGCCCGGGGGGCTCTCGGGTTCGCTGGGGCAGTAGCTCGGTCTCGCGCTCTCTGCCTCTGCCTCTTTTTCGCTGGGGGGCTCGTCCCGAGCCCCCTCGCCCTCGCAGCCAAGCTGCTCGGGCTCACCCCAAGGGGCCGCGGCGCTCTCTGCCTCTGCCTCTTTATCTCTGGGGGCTCGTCCCGAGCCCCCTCGCCCTCGCAGCTAAGCTGCTCGGGCTCACCCCATGGGGCCGCGGCGCTCTCTGCCTCTGCCTCTGCACGCTCCGCCATGAGACTCGTGCTGGCGTGGCGACGGCGGAGGGGGGCGGGGTGTCCCTTCGCTCCAGCGCTGCGCGCACCCTTCGACTGCAAGCTGGGGTGGGTGCACGCAGACGGGCTTGGCATGGCTCCCCGTCGCGTCGGGCCGAACACGCCGGGCTAGCAGCGTGGTCGATGGTGGCGAAATACATACACCCGTGCGGCGGTGTGGCAGGTCGCTCGGCTCCGCCTGCGGCCGATCGGAGCGCTGCGCCTTGGCCGATCGGAGCGCTCCGCCATGGCAACTCGGGCGGCTCCGCCATGACAGCTCGGGCGGCTCCGCCGTGACAGCTCGGGCGGCTCCGCCAGGGCAAGTCGCTCAGCTCCGCGCGGGCGGTGCTACTCGGACTCGAGCCCTTCGAGGGCCTTGGCCACTGCGGGGTCTGCGGTCAACGCCTCGCGTTCGGCGGCGGCCGCCTCGGCGTCGAGGTCGTGCAGCGCGAGGAAGGCGTGGGCCCGCACGAGGGGGTCGTCCTCCGCCGCCTGCACGAGCTTCAGCAGCCGCGCCTTGGCGTCGGGGCCGGCGACGACGCTCAGCGCGAACGCGCGCAGCTCGTTGTCGTCCTCGCGGTTCTCGGCCAACGCCCAGAGGGCGCCGCGCGTGGCGTCGTCCTCGCGGCCGTCCAGGGCGTAGACCAGGAGCAGCCGCGCCTGGGCGGCGAGCTTGGGGTCGGCCACGGCGCGAGCCTGCTCGAAGGCAGCCTGCTCGCCTTCGAGCTCGGCGAGCAGGCGCACGCCGACCTCCTGCACCCGGGCAGGCTGCTCGGGGTCGAGCAGCGCGCGGGCGTTGGCCAGGCCGTCGCTCGCGGCCAGCTCGTCGAGGGCGAGGTCGAGCTCGGCGTTGGCCGCGGCCTCGTCCTCGCTGGCCGCCGCGCGCTCGAGGAGCGTCGCGATCCGCGCGGCTGGGCCGTCGGCGTCCTCGACGACCTCGGGGGGGGTGTCGCGCTCGAGGGGCGGAGGGGGCGGCGAGGGCGGGGGCACCGACTCCTTGGGCGCGAGGAGGAACACCGCCGCGCCGGCGATCATTAGCGCGCCCACACCTGCGCCGACCATGTACTCCGGCTTCACCGCCGCACCTCCTCTATCCACAGGTTACCGTGTCTGCCAAGCCCTCAGCCCGTTGGGGGTGAGGGCGAGCAGCTTCGCTGCGAGCACGAGGGGGCCTCGGAGAGGCCCCCCCCCATGAGAACAAGAGCCCTCAGCCCGTTGGGGGTGAGGGCGAGCAGCTTCGCTGCGAGCACGAGGGGGCCTCGGAGAGGCCCCCCATGAGAACAAGAGCCCTCAGC
>Ga0070727_10002307_pt1 | contig 18611 bp, 15 predicted proteins | sample tdAd472_FD_66722 | JGI IMG/M metagenome (GOLD analysis project Ga0070727, IMG submission 66722) | Marine sediment microbial communities from the Atlantic coast under amendment with organic carbon and nitrate - tdAd47.2 | ecosystem: Environmental > Aquatic > Marine > Coastal > Sediment | place...
GACGCTTAATGTAGTGAGAAACGACAAACTTTTAGCCGGACAAATGGGTCTCTCCAAAATTGCGCAGCAACGGCTAAGTATCAGCGACGGTGAGCCGGTGAGTGTCAGCCATGCGCCGGTGATCGCGTCGTTGGGTGCGGTACGTAAAAAAATTTACGGTCATACCCTGAATGTGACAGAGATTCAATCTATTATTTCCGATATCAGCGCGCACCGCTACAGCGATATCGAAATTGCCAGTTTTATCAGCGTTTGCGCCGGTGAGCGCCTTAATCCCGATGAGATCATCGCGCTTACCCAGGCCATGGTGGCTTGCGGCAGGCGTCTGCGCTGGCCGGGCCACGCTCAGGTGTATGACAAACACTGTATCGGCGGCCTGCCGGGGAATCGCACCACGCCATTGGTGGTTGCTATCGTGAGTGCGGCGGGGTTAACCATTCCCAAAACCTCTTCGCGCGCCATCACCTCGCCTGCCGGCACCGCCGATACTATGGAGGCCCTTACCAATGTCAACCTGGAGTTAGCCGATATTCAACGGGTGGTGAAGGAAACCGGCGCCTGCCTGGCCTGGGGCGGCGCCGTGAATTTAAGTCCGGCCGATGATCTGTTGATTCGTATCGAGCGGGCACTGGAGCTGGATGGTGAAGGGCAATTGATCGCGTCGGTATTGTCCAAAAAGATCGCGGCGGGCTCCACCCATACGATCATTGACATTCCCGTCGGCGCGACGGCAAAAGTACGCAGGCACGGCGATGCCGATCGTTTGATGGCATTATTTAATCAAGTCGGCAAAGCTTGTGGCATACAGGTGCGTTGTATTATCACCGATGGCAGTCGTCCGGTGGGCGCCGGAATCGGGCCGGTGGAAGAGGCACGGGATCTGTTGGCGGTTTTACAATGCCATCCACAGGCACCCCTGGATCTGCGCGAACGAGCCCTAATGTTGGCGGCGCAATTATTGGATCTGGCTAGGCGTTGTGGTCTGCAGACTGCCTTGCGACAAGCCTCTGATCTGCTCGACAGCGGCAAAGCCTGGCGACAATTCCAACGAATCGTGGAGGCGCAAGGTGGGCTGAAATCATTACCTGATGCCGATTACTCGGTTATAGAGAAAGCTAATCATTCCGGTGTTATACGCGCCATCGACAACCGCAAACTGGCGCGTCTGGCGAAATTGGCCGGAGCGCCTGTCGATGCCGCCGCAGGTTTAAGGTTACATGTGAATGTCGGCACGCGCATAGACATCGGTGATCCGTTATTCACCCTGTTTAGCAATAGTGCCGGTGAGAGTGATTACGCCCTGACCTATTACCGGGATAATCCGGATATCTTCAATATGGAAGGACGGGTATGACCCCTAACAGCGATGTTCGACCGATTATCTTTGCGCTTAAACCCCACCCCTTGCTCGCTGGTTTATGCGACAAGCTACCCGCCGTAGAGGGTCGCACTCTTACCCGTCAATTTCCAGATGGAGAATCCTATCTGCGCATAGAGACGCCGGTAGCAAAACGCCACTGTATTATTCTGGCAAATCTATCTCATCCGAATAGCAAGTTTTTACCGCTTGTCTTTCTTGCCGCTACTTTGCGTGAACTCGGCGCGTCAAGCGTGGGGCTGTTGGCGCCCTATTTAAGTTATATGCGTCAGGATCGGCGCTTTGTCGAGGGTGAAGCGATCACCTCAAGGATATTTGCCAGGCAGCTATCCCGGCAAGTCGATTGGCTGGTAACGGTCGATCCCCACCTGCATCGTTATCGCTCGCTGGATGAAATTTACGATATTCCCAGTCAGTTGGTGCAAGGGGCGCCGGTATTGGCTGAGTGGTTGAAGGGCCAGGAAAGGGTATTTCTGGTGGGGCCGGATGCGGAAAGCGAGCAGTGGGTTTCTCAGATTGCGTCCTATAGCGGACACCCCTTCATTGTGGGTAAAAAAATACGCTATGGCGACCGGGAAGTAGTGGTGACCCTGCCTGATCTGGCGCGCTTTCAAGGAGCGACCGCGATGATTATCGACGACGTGATATCCAGTGGGCAGACCATCATCAAATGTGTTGAAGCATTAAAGCAACAGGGCATTACCAGCATCAAATGTGCGGCTGTACATGGCATTTTTGCGGACGGTGTTGATCAGGTTTTGCTACAGAGGGGGTTAACACAATTAATTACCACCAACAGCATTCCGCACAGTTCCAATCGGGTGGATATTGCCGATCTTTTGGTATCACCCGTGCAGGAGTGTTTAGAAATAGCCCGGGAGAATAAATCATGAAGATCACCTTTTTAGGCGGTACCGAAACAGTCACCGGATCCAAATACCTGGTAGAAACTCAAGGCGCGCGAATCCTGGTGGATTGCGGTCTTTACCAGGGCTACAAGTGGTTACGCCGACGCAATTGGGAGCCATTGCCACTGGATATCAACACCCTGGATGCCGTGTTGTTGACGCATGCGCATCTGGATCATTCCGGTTTCATCCCCGTTCTGTATCAACAGGGCTTTCGCGGGCCTGTAATCACCCATCATGCGACCAAGGATCTGTGCGCGATTCTGTTAGCCGACAGCGGCCACATTCAGGAGGAGGATGCGAAATTTTATGCCAAGCATAAGCTCAGCAAGCATGAAAAACCGCTGCCACTCTATGACCGTGCCACAGCGCAACAAAGCATGGAATTATTTCAATCGGTGGAATTTGGTGAGTCAATTGCTATCGGCGATATAAAAGCGCATCTGCAAAGTGCTGGGCATATTTTGGGTGCAGCCAGCATCATCTTGGAAGCGGAAGGCAAAAGGGTTGGATTTTCAGGTGACGTGGGGCGGCCCGATGATGTCTTTATGCGCCCACCGCAACCCCTTCCGGAACTGGATTTATTACTGCTCGAATCCACCTATGGTAATCGCCGTCACGATGATGAGGATCCATTTCAACAGCTGTCCGACCTGGTGAATACAACGGCGAAAAAAGGCGGCACCTTGCTGATCCCGAGCTTTGCCGTGGGTCGCGCGCAAACCCTTCAGCATATGCTGGCGACCTTAATGGAAGCAGACCGTATACCCAGAATGCCGATTTATCTGGACAGTCCGATGGCGATTGACGTATCCGATATTTATTGCCGCTATACGGATGAGCATCGATTAACACAAGCGCAATGTCATGCCATGTGTAAGGCCGTCACCTACACCCGCAGCACCGATGATTCTAAAGCGCTGTCCGACCAGCAATTCCCTCACATCATTATCGCCGGTAGCGGTATGGCGACGGGGGGCAGGATTCTGCACCACCTGAAACGCCTGTTGAGTGAGCGCCGGACCACAGTGTTGTTCACCGGATATCAGGCGGGCGGTACGAGGGGCGCCAAAATGCTGGAGGGTGTCGAGAGCGTCAAAATCCACGGTGAGTGGATTTCGAATAATGCGCAGGTAGCGGTTTTGCACGGTTTGTCGGGGCATGGTGATTATGTGGATATCGAGCAATGGCTCAAGCAATCTGCATTACAAAAAAATATGTCGATTCAACTGGTTCATGGCGACCCCGATGCTCTGGAAGGCATGCGTGATCATTTGCGGCGCACGACAGCCTTCGAGGTGGAGGTCGCCGGCTATCATACGATACTCAAACTCTAGAAGGTGGTTTTATGCAAATCGAAACCTTAAAGGATGTACTGAACTGGACGCGTGACTTTCATCAGCATTTGGCAAGCTGTTTACACCACTGCACCAATCAGCATCAAACTGAACGCGCACAACTTTTGCTGGAGTATCTTGCCGAGCATGAGCAAAAACTGGTTGCGGTGCTTGACGGCTTTACTCAAAGCGCGAGCGTTAATGCATTGAATACCTGGTGTTACGAATACCTCGATAAGCACCCGATTGTTCGTCATGCCCAATGCGATCAGCCCTTTGCGCAAATGAACACCGAGGAAATTATTTCTGAAATAGCAGGGCAGCATGGCCAGGTGATAGACCTTTACCGCTATTTGCAAAGCCGGGCGGAAACAGCTTCGGCACAAGACTTACTGGCTCAGCTCTTGGCGCTGGAAGAGCACGAGGTGATGCGCATGGCGCAAAGTACTAACCGCTTGGAAGACCTATAAAGCGCAAGGCTTGTTTTTACTGTTTTAAAACAGACGGAATCTAGCGGTGCAATTGTTCATTACCCAGTAAAGGAGATATTTAATGATGCTTAATACCTACAAATTTTGTTTGGCTTCCGCCATCAGCTTTTCAGTCATTTGGATTGTTTGCAGTCTGCTGGTCTGGCTTTTTCCGGGAATGATGATGAGCATGGCGGGCGATATGCTGCACGCTGATCTGACCTCTATTTGCTGGCAGCTTTCTGTTAAGGGTGTTTTGGCCGGCTTGGCGGCATGGGCCGTAACCGCAGGCGTTATCGGATGGCTGTTGGCATTTTTTTATAACAGGCTCCTATAAGGAAAACTGGACATAAATTTCAGGTATCGGTGGAACAACTGTTCAAACGCTTGGGCACTGCCGGAGTATCTAGAAGCCCTGTACGAGCATAACCACAGATCAATAATGAGAGAAGCGCAGTCATGACAGAGCATTCACATCATGAAAGGTCGGCACAATATCGAGAAAATAGCCTGACACTGGTGGGTGCCGTGTCGATGGGGACAGGTGTCATGATCGGCGCCGGCATATTGGCATTGACGGGGCAAATAGCGGAACTGGCTGGTGCGCTATTCCCCCTGGCCTTTCTCGCCGCTGCCATAGTGACGGCTTTGAGTGCGTATTCCTACGTTAAAATGTCAAATGCCTTTCCCTCCGCAGGGGGCATTGCCATGTTTCTGGAGAAAGCCTACGGTCGAGGAGTAATAACGGCTGCCGGTGCATTGTTCATGTATTTTTCGATGGTCATCAATGAAAGTCTCGTCGCTCGTACATTTGGCGCTTACAGTATTCAGTTGTTCGACATTGAACCGGGCAGCTGGATTGTGCCGGCTCTCGGCGTGGGGTTGCTGTTGTTTGCTTTTCTGATCAATATCTCCGGCAATCGCCTGATCGGACTGTTTTCTCTGTTGATGGCTTTTATCAAGGTTGGCGGTATTGCAATTTTTGCCATTGCCGGATTGTCGCTGACTGGGTTTACACTAACAATTAACGCTACCGAAATCAGCGGAACCTCTGCTGAAGGGTTTCTGGCGGCAATGGCGCTGGCGATCCTGGCCTATAAGGGGTTTACCACCATCACCAATAGCGGTTCGGAGATTATTGAACCACACCGTAATGTCGGACGGTCGATCATTATTTCGATAGTTATCTGCGTACTTGTTTATTTTTTGGTGGCCCTGGCGGTAGCAGGCAATCTCAGCTTAAACGAAATTATCGCCGCAAAGGATTTTGCCCTGGCGCAGGCCGCGCGTCCCGCCTTCGGTGATTATGGTTTATGGTTCACTGTGGCGCTGGCCATTATTGCCACGGTATCCGGCGTCATTGCCAGCGTGTTTGCGGTATCGCGCATGCTGGCCATGCTGACCGATATGAAGCTGGTTCCGCACAGCCATTTCGGGATGCCCGGGGATATCCAGAAACACACATTGGTCTACACCATCGTATTGGCGATGGGCCTGACCGTATTTTTCGATTTGAGCCGCATTGCCTCGCTGGGAGCGATTTTCTATCTGACGATGGATATCGCTGTGCACTGGGGTGTATTGCGCTACTTGCGTAAGGAGGTCAATGCCAACGCCTTTATCCTGGTCGCTGCGATCGTTTGCGATCTGGCGGTGCTGGTCGCATTCCTGATGGTCAAGGCTAAAACCGATATGCTGGTTATCTATGCCGCCCTGATCGGTATGTTATTTATCTTCATTGGCGAGCGATTTTTCTTACGTGCACGGGAAGAAGACTGAGGATATTGATGATGCGCTTCCAACAGCGCATACCCATCCATACGCACAGCGGCTGCGGGTATGCGGAACCGGAATCTGACATTTTTTGCAGTAACTAAAGGTAGACTTTTATGAAAGAGAAACGAAAGGAAAAGGAGAAAAAAGACAAAGCGCACAGCAAAAACACTGAAATATGTGTCTTTTGCGGTCAGCGTAAGCATTTGCCGGCGTTCGAACATGATACGCAAAAGATACCTGCATTCGACCGCTTTCTGCACGCTTCCATGTCGAAAATATTTGGGCTGTCTCCGGCCTCGCTTGCGGTGGCTTATTTTGACTGGCTTGCGCATCTGGCCATCGCCCCGGGTAAGCAGGCAGAGTTGGCGCAAAGTGCCGGGGAAAAAGCCGTGCTGTTCGCTAATTATCTTACGCAGCAGATGCAGCATGGTGATGAGGAACCTGAATGTTGCGTGCATCCGCTGCCGCATGATAGCCGCTTTAAGGACGAAGGCTGGCAGGGCTGGCCCTACAATATGTATCAGCAGGCATTTTTGCTGACGGAACAATGGTGGCAGGAAGCGACCGGGAGCGTGCGTGGCGTCACGCGGCATCATTCGGATGTCATTCCATTCCTCACACGCCAGCTGCTGGATATGTTTTCACCGCTGAATTTTCCCATGACCAACCCACGCGTGGTAAAAGCAACCCGGGAAGAGGGGGGTATGAATTTCGTCAAGGGCGCGCAGAATTTTTTTGAGGAGGTGTCACGGCAAATCACCCAGGCGCCGCCAGCCGGTACGGAACGTTATAAGGTAGGTGAAAATATTGCCGTCACCAAGGGCAAGGTCGTTTACCGGAACCGGCTGATCGAGCTGATCCAGTACGCACCTGCTACCAAGGAAGTATACGCCGAACCGGTGCTGATCGTGCCTGCCTGGATTATGAAATATTATATCCTCGATTTATCGCCGGAAAATTCGTTGGTGAAATATCTGGTCGACCGGGGCCATACGGTGTTTATGATCTCGTGGAAAAATCCCGATGCGGATGACCGCGAGCTGGGCTTTGAGGATTATCTCAACCTGGGCGTGATGGAGGCATTAAACGCCATAACCGCTATCGTGCCGGACCGGAAGGTGCACACGGCAGGCTACTGCCTCGGCGGCACGCTGCTTTCGGTGGCTGCAGCGGCAATGGCGCGTGATACGGATGAACGCTTAAAAAGCATGACGCTATTTGCCGCACAGGTGGATTTTGAAGAGGCCGGGGAATTACTGCTGTTTATCGACGAGAGCCAGTTAGCCTTTCTGGAGGATACCATGTGGGAGCAGGGCTATCTCGATGCCACCCGGATGGCCGGCACTTTTTATATGTTACGCTCGCATGACCTGATCTGGTCACGCATAGTCGAGGAGTACCTGCTGGGGAATCAGAATAATCTGAACGATCTGATGGCATGGAACGCCGATGCGACCCGCATGCCTTACCGTATGCATTCGGAATACCTACGCAGCCTGTTTTTGAATAACGACCTGTCCGAGGGACGATTTACTGTTAGCGGTAAGCCGATTGCCCTGACGGATATCCGGGTGCCTATCTTTGCCGTCAGCACCCAGCGCGATCACGTAGCGCCCTGGCAGTCCGTCTATAAGATTCGCCATTATACCGATACCGATGTCACCTTCCTGCTGGCCAGCGGCGGGCATAATGCGGGGATTGTCAGCGAACCGGGGCATCCGCACCGTAGTTATCAGCTGGCCAAGTCCAACAGCACTGACAAATATATCGGACCAGAAGCATGGCGTGAGCATACACCGCTACAGGAAGGCTCATGGTGGCCAGCCTGGTGTCAATGGCTGGCAGAACAGTCCGGGGATAAAACCAAACCGCCAAAAACTGGTGCGTCTCAGCGGGGCTACAAAGTCCTGGGGGATGCGCCAGGTGAATATGTCATGATGAAGTAGGAGAAGATGTTTGAATGATACATTGAAAGGAAAGAAAGGATTGGTGGTTGGTATTGCCAACGAGCATTCGATCGCCTGGGGCTGTGCCAAGGCGTTTCATGCCGCCGGGGCGGAACTGGCCATTACTTATATGAACGCAAAGGCCGAGCCCTATGTACGTCCGCTGGCGGAGCAGGTGAACGCGCCAGTGATTGCGGCGCTGGACGTGACGGACGACGCGCAGATGGAGGCGTTGTTTAAGGTCATCGAGAGCACCTGGGGCAAACTGGACTTTCTGTTGCATGCCATCGCCTTCGCGCCGCAACAGGATTTACATGGGCGGGTTGTGGATTGCTCCCGTCAGGGCTTTTTGCAGGCAATGGATATCTCCTGCCACTCTTTTGTTCGCCTCGCACATCTGGCTGAACCGCTGATGCAGGATGGCGGCTGTATGTTGACCACGACCTATTATGGTGGTGAAAAGGTGGTTGAACATTACGGTGTGATGGGGCCGGTCAAAGCCGCATTGGAAGGCACGGTTAAATATTTGGCGGCGGAGTTGGGTGCGAACAAAATCCGCGTCAATGCGCTTTCACCCGGGCCTATAGCTACCCGCGCCGCCGGTGGCATTGCCCATTTCGACCAACTGCTGGCAATCGCCCGCGAAAAATCACCGAATCATGAATTGATCTGTATCGACTGTGTCGGCGCTTATGCCCGGTTCTTGGTTAGCGACGAGGCGCGGCTAGTCACCGGCAGTACGGCCTACATCGATGCCGGATTTAACATTATGGCCACCTAAGGAGATGCCGCATGAACCGAATAAGTAAAGGGATCAGTGCGAAATGCACGGGGATAACCAATGGGAGCAACCAAGTATGGATGGACTAATTGAAAACAAGGTGTTCGATGAGATTGAGGTCGGTGATTCCGCTTGCGTCGAGCATACCCTGACGCAAAAGGATATCCAGCTATTTGCCCTGATGTCGGGTGACGTGAACCCGGCCCATCTGGATGAGGAGTACGCTAAAAGCGATATGTTCCACAAGATTATCGCACACGGCATGTGGGGCGGATCATTGATTTCGACTGTGCTTGGCACGCAGTTGCCGGGACCGGGCACCATCTATCTGGGCCAGACGTTCCGGTTTTTAAAGCCTGTCGGTATCGGTGACACAATCACTGCAAGGGTCACCGTCCTCAAGAAAGATGAGAGTAACCAGCGGCTAATTCTCACCTGCGTCTGTCTCAATCAGGACGGCAAGGAAGTGATTACCGGTGAGGCTGAGGTGATTGCCCCCACCGAGAAGGTCAAACGCAAGCGGGTCAGGCTGCCGGAGCTTGAATTCAAGGAAGAGGAATGTCCCAACCACCACCGTGTGATCTGTATGGCCGAAGGGTTGCCACCGGTCAAGACTGCGATTGTGCATCCGGTTGACCATTACTCCTTGGGCGGTGCGATCGCCGCCGCGGAGGCTGGCATCATTGAAGCTATACTGGTGGGCCCGGAAGATAAAATTCGCGCCACGGCACTGGCAGCAGATATTGATTTGTCGCCCTATCAGATTGTCGCCACGCCGCACAGTCATGCGGCGGCGGAAACCGCCGTACAGCTGGTGCATGAAGGCAAAGTTGAAGCACTGATGAAAGGTAATCTGCACACCGATGAGTTGATGTCCGCCGTGGTCGATAAGGCCAAGGGTTTGCGCACGGGGCGGCGCATGAGCCACGTTTTTATGGCCGATATACCGGCCTACCCGCGGCCGCTTTTTGTGACCGATGCCGCCATCAATATTAACCCAAGATTGGCGCAGAAGAAGGATATCGTACAAAACGCGATCGACCTGTTCCTATGTGTCGAAGAGCGCGCCCCTCGGGTAGCCCTGCTTTCGGCGGTGGAGACGGTCAACGAGGAAATACCATCCACTTTGGATGCCACGGCGCTGTGCAAAATGGCGGAGCGCGGTCAAATTACCGGCGCATTACTCGATGGCCCGCTAGCGTTTGACAATGCAATTTCCGAGGAAGCGGCCGCGATCAAGGGTATTCAATCGCAGGTGGCCGGTAAAGCAGACATTCTGATGGTGCCCGACCTGGTATCAGGCAATATCCTGCTCAAGCAGCTGACGCTGTTTTCCGGCGCCTATACGGCGGGCATTGTGATGGGTGCACAGGTGCCCATCATTCTGACCAGTCGCGCCAGCACGGAACTAGCGCGCAAAGCGTCCTGCGCCTTGGCGCTGCTTATGGTGCGTGGCGGCAAAGGGGGCTGTCAGCACAGCAAGGAGAGCACATGAGTGACAGCATTATCGTCTTCAATGCCGGATCGTCTAGCCTGAAATTTTCATTATTCGATGCGACCAGCGGCGGCCTCCAGTTTCATGGTGAAGTCGAGGATATACCGGGCAATCCCGGTTTGACCGTCTATGACGCAACTAAAGCGCCGGTTTATGAAAAAGCCGGACTTTCCTGCGGCCACGAAGCGGCATTGTCCGTGGTGTTGAAATGGCATGCGGAGCATGAGGACACCGGCGATATTGTCGCCGCTGGTCATCGTGTTGTGCATGGAGGCAAGGACTTTGCCGAATCAGTCCTCGTCACCGAAGCGATCATCGAAAAGTTGGAAAAACTTATCCCGCTTGCGCCTTTGCATCATCCGCACAACCTGAAAATTATTAACGTGTTTGCGGCGCTGCATCCCGCCGTTCCGCAAATCGCCTGTTTCGATACCGCCTTTCACCGCACCCAGCCTCGTACAGCGGAGCTGTTTGCGCTGCCGCGGCGCTACGCCGATGAGGGCGTACTTCGCTATGGCTTTCACGGACTATCCTATGACTACATCGCTTCCGTGCTGCCCGATTACGCCGATGATAAGGCGCAAGGCCGGGTGGTCGTTGCGCATCTGGGTAACGGCGCCAGCATGTGTGCAATGACACAGCGCAAGAGTGTGGCCACCACGATGGGCTTTACCGCGCTTGACGGCCTGATGATGGGAACACGCTGCGGTGCCCTAGACCCCGGGGTGGTGCTGTATTTGATGCAGACACAAGGCTTGACGGCAGAAGAGGTTACTCGGTTGCTCTACAAAGATTCGGGATTAAAGGGCGTATCGGGTGTGAGTCACGATATGCGCGACCTGTTGGCAAGCGGTGCACCTGCAGCGAAGGAGGCGATTGATTTGTTCTGTTATCAGGCAGCCCGGCAGTTGGCTGGGCTGATCCCCGCACTGGGTGGGCTGGACGTGCTGGTCTTTACCGCCGGAATCGGCGCGGGTTCGTCCGAAATTCGCAAAAATATCTGTAAACGTTTGTCTTGGCTGGGGCTGGTGTTGGATGACGAGGCTAACGTAGCACAGGAACACACCATCCATTCACCGCAAAGTGCCGTGGATCTGTATGTTATTGCAACCAATGAAGAACGTACGATAGCTGACATGACAATGACAATGGTCGCCGCCGTAGGAGGCCAAAATAAAAATGCTGAAGATCAAAGATCGGCGGCGAGTTAAGTGGCGACTGGCTGGTAACGGGAGGTAAAGATGTTTCCGATAAATGAAGAAGATTTACACCGCATCCGGCAACGAGCGAGTCTGTACCGGGAGCACTATCCGGTTTTTGCCCGTTGGGCAGAGGGTTATGGCGTTATTAAACATACTGACGAAACGCAGGTTCGCGTGTTTGATTTGTGCCAGCAATTGCTGTGCCAGGGCCGCTATGAGCGACTTGATGATGCGTTGACTATTTTTAGCGCGGCCGACCGTCTGACCAGCGCCGCCATGTGGCTGGTGGCGCATATGACATACGCTTCGCGGATCTATCTTGATGGTCGGGTGTTAACCGCTGAGGACTTCAAGACCAATCTACAGGGGCATACCGGCGGTTCGCTGAATATGGTTCACGCCTATGTCGGTTACATGGCTGCCAATACACTGGCCGGTAAAACCCGTAGTTGGTTGATGGGGCAGGGGCATTGTGTTTCAGCAATCGACGCAGTTAATGTGTTGCTGGGCAATTTATTGCCTGAACAGGCCAGTCGATATGGTTTGACGAATAAGGGTTTATCGCATCTGGTTGAGGATTTTTACAGTTACGCCATTAACGATGAAGGGCGACCGGGCGTGCCCTTGGGTAGCCACGTCAACTCCCACACGGCGGGTGGGCTAATTGAAGGAGGTTATCTGGGGTTTGCTGAATTACAGTATGTGCATATGCCTCTGCCAGGGGAGCATTTGGTGGCGTTTCTTAGTGATGGTGCTTTCGAAGAGCAGCGCGGGAGTGACTGGGCCAGTCGCTGGTGGCGAGCGGAAGACTGTGGTTTGGTCACCCCGGTCATGATTGCCAACGGTCGGCGTATCGATCAACGCTCCACTATGTATCAGCAAGGGGGGCTGGCGTGGTTTTATCAGCATTTGCAGCTTAACGGATTTTACCCGATTGCTATCGACGGTCGTGATCCGGCGGCTTTTATCTGGGGGATTTTCGAGTCCGAAGCCCGTCTACAGGCCTGTAGCGCGCAAGTTCAGGCTGGCCATATGCGCTATCCCGTTAAATTACCTTACCTGATTGCGGAAACGGTCAAAGGCTATGGGTTTTATGGTGCCGGGACTAATGCGGCGCATGGTGCGCCGCTGCCGGACAATCCCAAATATGATATTTTTTCACGCGGCTGTTTCAATGAGTCTGCGGCGCGTTTATTTGTATCTGAAGAAACGCTCAAGCAGGCCACATCACAATTAAACACCCATGATAGAGATACCCGACCGGCAGAGAAGGATCATCCGCTTTGTCGCAGGAATATTTCTCTTGGCTCAATCCCGGCACCCCAACGGTTAACCGTTGGCGCCGAATATTCCCCCATGGATGCGATTGACCGGCAGTTTATCGCTCTGGTGGATGCCAATCCGCAACTGAGGGTAAGGGTTGGTAATCCCGATGAATTGCGTAGTAACCGTATGGGACATACGCTGGACAAGTTAAAACATCGAGTGCTTCAACAGGAAGACGGAGTTGCCGAGTCTGTTCAAGGCGCTGTCATCACCGCACTGAATGAAGAAGCGGTGGTGAGTGCGGCGCTGGGCAATAAAGGTGGCATTAACCTGGTGGTTTCCTATGAAGCCTTTGCCGTGAAAATGCTGGGAGCGATCCGCCAGGAGATTATTTTTGCGCGTCACCAGAAACAGCTAGGCCGCGCTCCACAGTGGTTATCGGTTCCGGTAATTGCCACATCGCATCTCTGGGAGAATGGTAAGAACGAGCAGTCGCATCAGGACTCCTTATTTGGCGAGGCCTTATTGGGTGAAATGAGCGACGTGTCGCGCGTGGTTTATCCCGCCGATGCGAATAGTGCTATCGCCTGTTTAACTGCCTGTTATCAAACACAGGGGCAGCTCTGGGCAATGACAGCGCCTAAACAACCAGTAAACACCCTCTTCAGCGAACAACAGGCGCAGCTCCTGGTGCGTCAGGGTGCTTTAACCCTGTTTGAGTGCAGAGATGCTAAAGTGCAGCTGATTGCCGTCGGGGCTTATCAGCTCGACCTGTGTCTACAGGTGCAACAAGCGCTAGTCGAAAAGGGAGTTGCAAGCATTGTGACCTATTTGATGGAACCCGGTCGTTTTCGCCAACCCAGAGATCAGTTGGAACAGGCTTTTGTTGCCAGTGCTTCAGTTAAAGAAGCGCTGTTTCCTTCGAGCCTAACGCTACGAGTATTTGTCGCGCATTTGCGGCCGGAAACCCTGTTAGGGGTTTGTCGACCTTTGGATCTGGGGCCGGAGCGCTGTATTGCCTTCGGCTACACCAATCAAGGTGGCACTTTGGACACCAACGGTCTGTTAAAAGCCAATGGCAGTGATGTCGAAACGATTGTGCATACCGTAAAGCAGAAGCTCATTCATCTTAAGGCGGACAGCCATGAAAAATATTAACGACAATCGTCGCAGGATCTTGACCGTCGCCACCTCCTTCGTTGCCGGAGCAGGAGTAGCGGGACTGGCGGTACCCTTTGTGCAATCCTGGAATCCCAGTGCAAAAGTCAGGTCTTCGGGAGCGCCAGTCAAGGTGAATGTCTCGAAAATAGACCCCGGGGCCATAATAACCGTGGAATGGCAGCGCAAGCCGGTCTGGGTGTTACGGCGCAATAATGAAAATATTGAAGAGCTCGAAAAACCTGCTCACAAAAGCCTGCTCAGGGATGCGGATTCCGAAATAAATCAACAGCCAGATTACGCAAAAAACGATTTTCGCAGTATACGACCGGAAATATTCATAGCTGTTGGCATTTGTACGCACCTTGGTTGCATCCCACTGTATAAACCCGAGGGTCTCTCGAATGATACGCAAGGGCTTTATTTCTGTCCCTGTCACGGCTCCAAATTTGATCTGGCCGGACGGGTTTTCAAAGGTGTCCCGGCGCCGACGAATTTAATTATTCCCCCGCACCGTTATATTACCGATGATATGGTTGAAATTGGCGTGGACGAAAATATAGCAGACGTTTTTGAGTAGGCTTAAACAGGGTTATAGATTATTAATGAAAGGAAAAGGAATATGACAATGGACAAACGCGAGTTAGACCTACCTGTTACTGAGATATCTCCCAGACTCATCGGTGTTGCCATCGTTGTAGTGGTGCTTATGTATGGTGCATTCAGTAGTTTTTACACAGTTTCCGCCGAATCTGTCGGTATCGTGCAGCGCTTCGGCCACTATCACTATGTGGTAGATCCGGGTTTGCATTTCAAAATTCCTTTTGGTGTCGATAGCGTTGTTGAGGTGCCAATCAAAAGACAGTTGAAAGAAGAGTTTGGGTTTGGTACGCCTGGCGCAACGTTCGCAGGACAAATAGCGAGTCCGAGGGAATGGAAGTTGGAAACGACGATAGTCACTGGAGATTTAAACACAGCCTTAGTGGAGTGGGTGATCCAATTCCGGATCGAAAGCGCCTTTGATTTCCTGTTTAAAGTTCGCGACCCAGGCGCAGCTCTTCGTGACATATCTGAATCAGTAATGCGAGAGGTGGTTGGAGACAGAACCGTCGATGAGGTATTGACCATCGGTCGTCAAGACATTGAAACCAGTGCTCAGGTAAAAATGCAAGAAGTCACTAATCTTTATGAAATGGGCTTGCGCATAGATCAGGTTCAGCTGAAAAATGTAAATCCACCCAATCCAGTACAAGCGTCATTTGATGAGGTGAATGAAGCGCAGCAGGAGCGAGAGCGGATGATTAACGTTGCTCGTGGTGAATATAATAAAGCGGTTCCCAGGGCAAAAGGGACTGCAAGCCAGAAAATTCAGTCATCAGAAGGCTACGCCATACAACGCGTTAACGAAGCAGAAGGGGATTTGAGTAAATTTAACGCGTTACTAGAAGAGTATATAAAAGCCCCGGCGGTCACCAAGCGCCGATTGTATCTAGAAACTATGGCCGAAGTTCTACCCAAAGTAACCAACAAAGTGGTACTCGACGACAAAGCAGCGTCGATATTGCCACTGCTACAGCTGAATAAAATTAAAGGAGATTTAAAATGAACAAATATAGCTACTTGGTAATTGCCTTGTTTTTTCCTTTGATTATTGTCGGGTATGAGTCATTGTATCGTGTCGATGAAACGGAACAGGTCATCATCACCCAATTCGGGAAACCGGTTGGCGGCATTGTCAGTGACGCTGGTCTAAAGATGAAAGTGCCTTTTATTCAAAAAGTTAACCGGATTGAAAAACGAATTTTGTTATGGGATGGGGCCGCTAATGACATGCCAACAAAGGATAAGCTCTATATCACTGTCGATACTTTTGGCAGGTGGCGCATTAAAGATCCTCTTCAGTATTTTTTAAGATTAAGAGATGAACGAAGCGCCCAGTCAAGGCTAGAGGATATTCTTGGGAGTGAGACGCGCAATGCTGTTGCCAAGCATGAGCTGATAGAAATTATTCGTACAACTAAGGGGAGAGAGCCTGAGGTTGATCCGCTTTTAGTAAATGCTGATATTGGTAGACTTTTACCGATAAAAAGGGGACGTCGTCAAGTAGAAGAAGATATTTATTCCGCGGCATCAGGAAAGCTATCAGAATTTGGAATCGAACTATTAGATATTCGATTTAAACGTATTAATTATAATGAAAGTGTCAGGCAAAAAATATACGCGCGAATGATTAGCGAACGGCAGCAAATTGCTGAACGATTTCGCTCCGAAGGGGCCGGCGAGGCGGCAAAAATTATTGGCAGCAAGGAAAAAGAACTTCAGCGCATTGAGTCTGAGGCCTATCAAAAAATTCAAACCATCCAGGGTGTCGCTGATGCAAAAGCGACAGAAATATATACATCAGCTTATAACCAATCTAAGGATGCACAAGAACTTTATACCTTTGTTAAGACGTTAGAAACCTACAAGAGCGTGATCGACGCCAGTACCACGTTGGTGCTAACGACTGAGAGTGAAATTTATGGCTTGCTGAACGGGATAGGGGATGACACAGATGGATAACCCCCGTCATCATTAATGATGACGGGGGAGTAAGAGGCAGTAATCGCATTATGCAGACTCTTGTGTCAATTAATCGGTATTCGTGGTCGCAGCCCAGAGGTAACCTGAGCCGATTAAATATTGGTTATATGATTCAAACCTGCCGGACAACGCACACTGATTTATCAAGATAAAGCCCCGTACAAAGCGGCAGTTATTCATAACAAAAAGGTTTTCAAATATATGTTTATATTATTTTTTATTTTTGGAACAAACTGTGATGACAGTCTTGTATAAAAAGAGTCAATCCTATGTGCTACTGCCGGTTATAGGCGTTACGGCATACCTGTTTCATTTTGTCTGGGAAATGTGGTAAGTGCCATTCTATCAGGGTATGCCTGAGTCTTCACATTGGAGTTCCGTGATTTTATGCAGCAGAGCTTCTTTGGGTGATGCGGTTATCGCGATGTTCGCCTATCTGGTGGTGGCTTGGGTTTCCGGAAACTTTGCCTGGATTTATAAGGTAAAAATGGGTTGGTGGTGGATTTACATCGCTACAGGATTAGTCATTACTCTTATTCTTGAATATTTGGCCACAGTTGTTTTTGATCGATGGCAGTACAGCGAAATTATGCCTCGGCTCTGGGGGTTAGGGACGGGGATTATTCCGCTTATTCAGTGGTCGCTTGTGCCACTGATCAGCTTGTGGGCGGCCAGGGTGTTTTGTCTTGGTCTTAATAGGGCTAAATGAGTTAGGGAGGAGTTATGAGCTTAGTGCATCCAGTCAAAAAATGCCCTGTCTGTGATATGGACGTTACGGAGAACGAAATCGCTCTTTACTATCGGGGGATAGAATTCCGGTTTTGCTCAGAGCAATGCCGAAAACGATTTGACCGGCGCCCGCATCTGTTTGTGGGGGACCCTCGATTGGGGAAATCGGAGAAACAAAAAGGTACGGTGGTTAAAAAGGCCCACAAGATAAAACTGAAGGTGTTACTGGATTTGGCTACCCAGAAATTGCTGGCGGCTGAAATCGGAGCACTGATGGGCATTGAAAGCGTCGAGGTGAACCAGGATGAAATCACCCTGGTTTATGACCTGTTACAGGTGTCAATGGAGGATATAGAAAATGTAATTATTCAGGCACAGGGTCACTTGAAACAAACAATGACTGATAAATTGCGCAAAGGTCTTATTCAATATTCTGAGGAATGTGAACTGGATAATCTGGCACACCTAAGTAAAGACAGCGGTTGCCACTAATGGCAGCCTCAATAGAGGGAAGAATTTGTGATGAAACAACTCGCCAGCTTATCTGCTAACGCAGTATTTTGTCGGTGGATCTATCAAATCGTTGTTGCCTGCAATAAATACTTTGTTGGCATGGCTATTTTCTGTCTTGTTATAGTCCCTGACACGTTACACGCAGGTGAGCAGGCACAAGGCGAGGTGCTGAGCGCGCAGGCAGCGGTTGAAATTGCCGTTCGTGATAATCCGAATCTTGCCCAAATGCAGGCGCGTTATGAAGCGTTGGCGGAAATTCCCTCTCAAGTCGGCACCTTGCCCGATCCAATGATTAATCTGAATGGTATGAATCTGCCCACAGATAGCTTCGATCGTGATCAAGAGCCAATGACGCAGCTACAGTTTGGCTTTAGCCAAGTCTTTCCTTTTCCGGGGAAATTGGGCTTGCGCCAACAGGCCGCTGAATTGGATGCGAAAGCCGCCGCTCACTCCGTCGATGAGGTGCGCCTGCAACTCATTAACAATGTGAGCAACAGTTGGTGGCAAATCTATTATCTGGATCATGCCTTGGAGACGGTTGACAGCAATCAGGCGCTATTGCGTCAGTTTATCACGGTGGCTAAAACCAAATACGAAACGGGAAAGGGTTTGCAGCAAGATGTGCTGCTGGCGCAATTGGAACTGTCCAAATTAATCGATCAGAAGATCCAGTTGCAGGCAATACGGCGCAACCAGGAGATACAGCTCAATATCCTGATGGACCGACCGGCAAACGATCGTCTGTTGCTACCCAATACCGTATCCAGAATGATGCCAAATCTGGCTGACGAGGAGGTGCTGTACCGTAAAGCCGAATCCGTTCGGCCGCTGTTACGGCAGGCCGAGAAGCAGATTGCTGCCGCCCAGTCACGCCTGGATTTGGCTCGGCGTGACTATTATCCGGATTTTACCGTAGGCATGACCTATGGCGATCGCGTCGGCGATAACCCGCTGCCTGCCGGCGGCTCACGTTCCGATTTTGTTTCCCTCATGGTCGGCGTAAAAATACCACTCTACGCGGGCCGTAAACAGTCAAAAGCGGTGGCCCAAAAAAGCCTGGAACTGAAAA
>Ga0070727_10002310_pt1 | contig 18585 bp, 14 predicted proteins | sample tdAd472_FD_66722 | JGI IMG/M metagenome (GOLD analysis project Ga0070727, IMG submission 66722) | Marine sediment microbial communities from the Atlantic coast under amendment with organic carbon and nitrate - tdAd47.2 | ecosystem: Environmental > Aquatic > Marine > Coastal > Sediment | place...
TTGGGCAAAGTACTTTAAAATATCCCGTTAAAAGAAATATTGGCAGTCTTATAGGGAAATGCTTTTTCATATGATGGGTCTGAGAAACAAAATCAAAACCAATAGGGTTATGGAGCATTTTATATCTATCCTTTAATGAAAGTTTCATAAATCTCAAATACGGATCTCTATGATCATTTACACACTCGCCTACCTTACCCGGCATTATAAGAACAGGTAGATTATTTTTGGAAGCCCTAAGGGTATAATCATAATCTGCCATGCCATGGACATAGCCATCTGCTAGCATTCCGATTTCATCGACCACATTTTTACTTACCCAAAGGATATTGGCATTACCCAATTCGCATGGCACCGGAATGTTCTGTGGTGCCAATCTCTTCATCTTGGCCAAAAAACGGTTTTTAAAAATGCTTCCTCCATAACTTATCTTTTTGGTATCCGCATCAACAGTTGTTCCAACATAAACCCCGCCCATACCATAATTGGAAACACTGAACTCATGCGTTTTTATTACGGCATCAAAAAGATGGGGATAGACATAGGTATCATCATTCAGCAAAAGAAAAGCATCGTATTTCCCTTTCAGGGCTTCGCTCCAAGAATTCCGCATGCCCCCTGCCCAATATAGCTCTCCGGTGCCTTTTAAAATGTTTACCTCGGGAAAATTGTGGGATACGGCTTCCGATGTCCCATCAGTTGAGCCATCGTCTGTAAGATAAATGGACATTTCCCATACATTGGACGATTCCTTATACGCTTTATATAATGCTGTTAAGGAAGCTACAGTTTTTTCTTTTCTATTAAAACAAGTGAGAAGAACAGCAAGTTTGTTCATTTTTTGGGGTAATGGTCAGGTTGCTAAATTCAGGTTAAATACGCTATAAAAGTACGCTAAAGTATCACGGGGAATATATTTATTGGATGACCTCACGCAATTACTGGATTATCGGCACTGTATTTTTTAACTACTCCAATAAAAAAACAGAAAAAGGCAAAGAAATCAAACATTCCTTCAAGTATGGGCTCTACCATGAAAACCAATGAAAATGCAAGGGTATATATCATAATTTGGTTATTGAAGGTGTAAGCTTCTTTTTTCTTTTTTATAGCCTTAAAAACAGCTAGATAAGCGTGTGTAGTAAAAAATATAAGACAAAAAAAAGATAAAAATCCTCCTATACGAAGTACATCGAACCAGAGATTATGAGCATGTCCAAATTCATGTTCACTCCATCCTAAAGGTTTCGTAAACAAATATTCCATGGATTTTATCCATCTGTCGGTACGCCCGCCGCCCGATGTAAAATCTTGACTGTCCTCCATTCTATTGGCAAAAGCCGAAAGCCAATCTTGGTCTAAATCAAAACTAACCGTATTGATCATGTAGAAGGTGCCCAAGAAAAATAACAAAAACATGAACAGATTTCTTCTAAATGATTGTCTGGGCATTACATAGAAGAGGGAAACCAATAACGTAATAAGACTGATACTTATCTGTGTTCGGCTTCCAATCCTAAGGATGCAGGCCATGGCAATCACATAGTACACCAACAAGAATATTCTGCCTATTATTGGAAGTTTTTTAATTTTGGGCACCAATAGTGCTGGTACAGTCATAATCAAAGTAAAATAAGAACCCATAATAGTAGCAGGAACAATATTTCCCGTCCAATAATTCGGTAGGTTTCTTTCCACTATATTATACCCGTTCTGTAAAATATCGGTAAAGACGGAAAGGACCGCCGAAATGGAAAATATTACTGCAGAAATCAGCAAAAGTATTACCAAATTAACCGGGTTGGACTTTAACTTTCCCGTGAAAAACTTCCCTAACAAATAAAATGCACCTGGTACAACAGCATAAATTACTATGTATTGATTTCCCGCCTTTGGGTCAAAAGAGAAAAAGGCGGCATAGATTACCGAAAACATAAACAATAGCCAAAAGCCAACATCCACATTTTTGACAAGAAAGTCTCTTTGCAGCAAAATCAGTGCAGCAATAAGATATCCTACATAGATATTCAACCCATAAGGATTTAAAAGGTAGATAAAGAACAATGCCACAAAAGGCACTCCTATTTTTCGTATCGCTTTGAGCACGCTATCGCTTTTTAATTATTCGATTTATCAGATTATTAAATTTTTGAAGGGATTGCACCAAAAACAACTTTCTGGTCCATCTGTACGGAATTTGCTTAAAGTTATAAGCTATCTTTCTTTCAAAATCGGACACATTCGGATTCCGTTCTTCTATCGACGTATCATATAAAAAAAGCTCCTTCCCAGCTATGGACTGAAAAATATTGTCTTCGTGTGGCTTCAAAGATTTACCAAAAGACTGTATCATCTTATAATTTAACACTTTGGATGATAGTAAGTACTTTTCTTCAGGTGAAGGTTTGTAACCATATAAATCAACACACAAATTATCGTTTTCCAATCCTAGTATTTGATGCAAATTTTTATTCTCATAAAAGGCATCGTAAACAGCATTTGAGTCTTCCACCATGGAAAAGTAATACTCCCTTTCTTTCCCAAAATCCAATGGAACTTGATAAATGGTGCTATCGTTGCCCACATGGGTACCGGCATCGCTAAAATTTGTGGTCAAGGATATCTTAGGGTACAGGAAGTACTTATCTTTTTCCACCAAATAAGCAATATTATATTTTAACCATGATTTTGGGGACCAACTTCGCACATAGGGAGGAACCTTTTGATTATTGTCTATATCAGGTTCTCTTTCATACCAGTCCATGAACCCCGTCCACTGCTCTTTGGTCCATGCCTGACCCCAGGAAGAAGCAAATTGAAAATACCAATTATCATAACCATCATGACGGGGTGAAAAATTTTCTCGAGTGTGCACATTGAGTTGGTGATTATATAGGGAGACCCCCCCAATTGCCGATTCCTTGGATGAGAAACGAAGTGCTTGTTCCGCAAATAGGTAAAAATTGGGGGACACGTAGAGGTCATCCTCCAAAACAATGACTGCTCCGTAATCCAAACTATAACTCCCACATTTTAAAATGTGCTTTCTTAGTCCTAGATTTATTTCTTGATAAACCACCTTTTTTGTTCCGTGATCCCATTGGAAGGCATGCGCAAGATCCAAAACACCCCGATTATCATCAGCTTTGTCAATACTGATAATCAAATCAATATCTGGATAAGGATACGTAGCCCTTTGCAAGGAATTCAACAACCTGGTCAATGATCTTGGTCTGTTGTATGCAACCACTACTATGGGAATTCTCATCTCACGTATTTTTTAGATGTTCCACAAAACCTTCTATATTCCTAAAAAGTGGAGCATTGTTCGCTATCCATTCCTTACTTTTTTCCCACCACTTAAATTGCAACAAAAATGTTATTTCATCATCGGTGAAACGTTTCTTTATCACTTTGGCCGGAACACCTCCCACAATAGTATAGGGCGCTACATCTTTGGTGACCAAGGCATTGGCCGCAATAATGGCACCATCCCCAATTTTCACGCCATCCATTAAGGATACATTTGCCCCGATCCACACATCATTTCCAATGGTGATACTATAATGGTCTTTATGCGGTTCGGCAAATTCAGCAAAATATTGTTTGTCCGCATACGTGAACCCTACAGGGGTCTTAAGTGCAAAAAAAGAAGGGTGGGTGGATACAAAGATGGTTGATGGATGTTTTCCAAAAATGCAATTTACATTGGGGCCTATGGAACAATACTTACCTATGATGGTTTTGGAGATTCTGGCTCCTTCGGCAATGTAAGAACCAAAACCGATTCGTGAAGCAACTATGGAACTGTTTCTTCCAAAACCGTTGCTTCCCCCGCATTCCACAGAAAACCCAATAAAAGCCCCTTTTTGAAAGGTAATTTTCCTTGTTCTTTTCAGATAAATACGTCTAAAAAAAATGGCCGTTCTTGTCAGAAAAGCATTTGAAAGCACCCACTTTTTTAAATTATTGACCATAGCACTTTTGCTTGATAAGTAAGGAACAATGCCCAAAACTTATTTATACATTCACTGTACTCCTTTTAAGTATGGCATTGCCCCAAATGTAAGGAGATAAATCTGTCCAACACTTTTGCGCTTCTGTAAAATTATGGTTTTCCTTCTTTACAATAGACGTTATCCTTTCTCTAAGTTGGTTAGGATTTGAGACCAAGTCTGATTGCAAAAATGAGCTCGAACCGGTCGTATCCATAAACCATTCGGACAGTTCATTTTGCATCCAATCCACTATGGGTGAACTGAACCCAACTTTGGTTTTCCTCCAGGTAACTTCCTGTGGTAAATATGGGTCCAAAGCATCCCTTACTATTCTTTTGGTATATCCATTTCCAATTTTGCTGGAATAGGGCAACGAATTAACGAAACTTACAATTCGATGATCCATAAAAGGCATTCGTATCTCTACACTGTTGATCATGGCATATCTATCATAATTTCGTAACAGTGTGGGCAAAATATTCTCGTGGAACATCGCATAGAGATATTGGGAATGGTTGTCCAATTTTTTAAAATTGGGGTGATCATTATCCATTGATGGCATTTTTTTGCCCAAAACTTTCTTGCCCGTTTTCCGGATCATATAATTCCGATACAATTTCCAGTTGCTTACCCTGTCATACTGCACCTTATCCTCATTTATGGAACCTTGATAAATATCCAGGATATCTTTGGTGTTCTTTACATTGAACCTTGCATCCCAAAGACTCTCCAATGTCCCTTGTTGATAGCCACTTAACAACTCGTCCGCTCCATGCCCGTCCAGAGTCACCGTTGTTCCATTTTCCTTAACGGCCCCATAGAGCATAATCATGGGCAATGGAGATGTAATGTACAGGTCTTCGAACAAATAAAAATAATCTTCGAGTTTGTCCCAATGCTTCAATGGATCGATATCCACAAAGGTAGCGCCAATGCCCAAATGATCCGTAACCATTTTTGCATAATGAGACTCGTCCAAGGGAGTTCCCGGGAATGATGCCACAAAAGCATGTTGCCAATCGTCCGAGTAACTATTGTTGTTTTTTGCCAAGTTTGCCATGGCCGCAATGGTCGCACTACTATCCAGGCCTCCGCTCAATGCGGTTCCAATCGTAACATCCGAACGCATACGAAGTTTACAGGAATCCATAAAAAGTTCTCTAAAACGTTCGACCTGCTCTTCGTAGGTTTTGGGAACCTCGACCAAATGATCTAGGGTATTCCAATAGCGATATATTTTCAGCTCGCCCTCTTCCAAGTGGCCGCTATGCCCTGCCGGAAATCGTTTGATTCCCTTAACAAGACATTTTTCTGTAGCCTCATAAAAAAATACGTTCTTCTTCATCCAGTGGAAGTCCTCCGAAACCTCTACGCGATCCATAAATGGGAAGATGGCCTTCATTTCCGAAGCAAAAACAAACTTGCCGTTTATGTTGGCATAAAACAAAGGTTTTTTACCATATCTATCTCTAGAAAGGAAGAGTTTTTTTTCTTGTACATCCCAAATCCCAAAGGCCCACATACCATTGAATTTCAACACACAGTCCTCTCCCCACTGGATATAGGATTTTAATAAAACCTCGGTATCTGACGAAGACTTAAATGTATGCCCCAACTGTTTCAGCTCCTTTTGTATTTCCAAAAAGTTATAGATTTCACCATTAAAAATTATAGCGTATCTCTTACTTTCATGAAACATTGGCTGGCTACCATTTTCCGATATATCCAAAATAGAAAGTCTTCGATGTCCCAATGAAACCTCATCGGAAATATGTTCTGTACCATAACTATCCGGACCACGGTGGCTTAGGGTATCCAAGGCTTGTTTAAACAAACTATGATCAGATGAGGGTACAGTTCCTAATATTCCGCACATTATATTCTAGTTTTGTTGAATTGGTTATTTACTTTAATTCGTAGCCTCAAAATTTTTTAAAAAGGTGGCGACAATAAAAAAACTGTTTTTATATATAAAAATTGTCCTTCGTGTTTTCTACATCCATTTGTTGTCAAACAATTTTTCCATCCTTGAACACCTGAACGAAAAATAGTGCCCTCAGCATCATATAAAAGGAATTCCTTGTTTTTTTGAAAAAAGCAGGCGCCAATACCGAAGCTACAAATTGAGATATTAGCGTGGCATAGGCCGCTCCCATTATTCCCATTTTGGGTATCATTATCACATTCAAAACGATATTAACCAACATACCAGCCCCTAGACATATGATATTGTAGGCTTGATAGTTTTCGCTTATAAACCATTTTTGATTGGCAACCCCTAGAAATACAAAGACGCTTCCCAAAATATGAATGTCCAATACTCCGGCCGAGCGTTGAAAAGCTTCTCCATACAATAATTGAATCATCCAATCACTCAGCGTAAGGACCGGTAAAATAATGACCGCACCAAGTACCACCATTAAATTATACAATCTTTGCAATCTATCCATGTACAAGGTATCATCTTTTAGTTTTGCATTGATAATGGCCGGGAATAACGAACTGCAAATTATGGTAGGGATAAAATACCATGCCTCGCTTAGCCTTACGGCAGCCGAATATTGACCCACTTCACCATTTCCCAAAAATTCCTTGATCATCACCTGATCAATCTTCATATAAATGGAAATAATGATACCACTTAAAATCAATGGCCAAGCGTCTTTAAGCAAGTCTTTGGCAATACTCCACGAGAACTTCCACCTCAACAAGGATTCACCTGATTTTGAATAGAACCAGATAAGTCCAGAAACCAGAAAAATTACATCAAAAGCTAAAACGTAGACAAAATAGATCAATGAATAGTTGCCCAAAATCAGATATACTTTCAACAATGCAGAAATTATTACCCCGACCAAACCGGCCATGGCATAGAATTTACTCTTCACCTGACTGTGAAAATAGGATGCAATTACGTTGAAGCTATTGATGAAGGTAAGCAACCCTAGGATTATAATTATCCTATTGGTCAAGGGCTCATTATCATTGTAATATATGCTTATGGTCAATAGGAGCATTATAATTGTTGAGCCAAGCGTTTGTAGACCAAAAGAAGAACCCAATATCAGATTCCTTTTATCTTGGTTTTTGACCAATTCCCGGATTATAATATCATTGAGCCCCAAGGATGATAATGCAGCAAAAATTCCTACAAAACTTTGAGCGTAACTAAGTATTCCAAATTGTTCCGGTCCCAAATAACGCGTTACCCATACCCCAACGCTAAGTGCGATCAAAAGGCGCAAAACCTTTTCGCCCATCAACCAAGAAGTATTTTTCAGGTATTTGGTAAATCCTGAATTTTTGTTTAAAAACGCTGTGAGCTTGCCTATCAAGTGAATACGAATGAGGTTGTTAAAAATAGATTACCTTAAATCCGTTAGTTTAAATAATAATCGTACATAAGGGATAGTCCTTCAGCAATATCAACCCTATGCTTCCAGCCCAATTGATTGAGCTTGGTGACATCGGTTCGTTTTTCCATAGTACCATCCGGTTTATCCGTGTTAAAAACAAAGTCCCCCTTAAACCCTATCAACTCCTGAATCAAACGTGCCAGTTCGGCAATGGAAATGTCCGATCCGGTACCTATATTGATATGGGTATTTCTTATTTCCCCCACCCCTTTATCATAGGTATCGGAAAAATCCCTGTTCTCAATCAAGAATACACAGGCGTCGGCCATGTCCTCCGACCAAAGAAATTCTCTTCGCGGTCTGCCACTTCCCCAGATCTCCACGGATACCTTGCCCTCCCCTATTAGGTCAATACCATATTTTTTGAGTATGGCTTGCTTGGTTTCCTTCGAAGCTGTACCTGAAATTTTTTCAATGGGCAATCGATTCAAATCTTCGTTTATTACCTTCCAATTGTTTTCTTCCAAAGCTTTGCCCAAATGTATTTTACGGATCAATGCCGGTAATACATGGGATTTTTCGAGGTCAAAATTATCATTGGGACCATATAAATTGGTTGGCATTACGGATATGAAATTTGTTCCATACTGCAAATTATAGCTTTCGCAAAGTTTTATCCCTGCAATTTTGGCTATGGCGTAGGGTTCATTGGTGTACTCCAAAACATCGGTCAGCAAGTAGTCTTCCTTCATGGGTTGCGGACATGCCTTTGGATAGATACATGTACTGCCCAAAAACATCAATTTTTTTACGCCATTCAGGTAACTTTGATGAACCACATTGTTCTGGATCATTAGGTTATCGTAAATAAATTCCGCCCGATAGGTGTTGTTCGCTACAATGCCACCAACCTTGGCAGCCGCCAAAAACACATAGTCTGGTTTTTGTTCTTCAAAAAAAGTTGCGACAGCCCGGGAATCTATTAAATCGAGCTCTGTATGTGTTCTAACGATTATGTTGTTGTACCCTTTTGATTGTAAGGTCTTCACAAGGGCACTGCCCACCAACCCCCTATGTCCAGCCACATAAATCTTAGCATCCAATTTCATACTATTCAAAATAGTTTAGAATACGATAGCCACCATCCTTAAGGTACTGTTCCTTTTGCATCAACTTAAGATCGCTCTGCATCATATCCTTTACCAGGGCTTCCAGATCATATTCGGGTTTCCATCCCAGTTTGGTATTGGCCTTGGTAGGGTCGCCGATCAATAGTTCCACCTCGGTAGGCCTGAAATATTTAGGGTCGACCGCTAGAATCTCTTTACCGATCTCCAATTGATAATCTGGGTTATGGCAAGCTTTTACATAAGCTTTTTCATTTACGCCTTCTCCCTTGAACTCCAATTCGATACCAACCTCACTAAAACTCATTCGTACAAAATCCCGAACCGTTGTGGTTTTCCCTGTTGCAATTACCCAATCCTCGGGTTCATCGGCCTGCAAAATCATCCACATCATTCGTATATAGTCCTTGGCGTGCCCCCAGTCTCTTTGTGCATCCAAATTCCCGAGATAAAATTTATCCTGTAAACCAAGTGCTATACGGGCGGTGGCCCGGGTAATCTTACGGGTTACAAAAGTCTCGCCACGTATAGGCGATTCGTGATTAAACAGGATACCATTACAGGCATACATATTATAGGCTTCTCGATAATTTACCGTAATCCAATACGCATACATTTTTGCTACTGCATAGGGACTACGAGGATAAAAGGGTGTTGTTTCACTTTGGGGCACTTCTTGAACTTTTCCATAAAGTTCGGAAGTAGATGCTTGGTAGATCCTTGTTTTATCCCCAAGGCCCAACATACGCACTGCATCCAATACCCTTAGAGTTCCCAATCCATCGGCATTCCCCGTATATTCTGGAGTTTCAAAGCTAACATGAACGTGGCTCATGGCAGCGAGGTTGTAAATTTCGTCGGGTTGTATTTCCTGTATTAAGCGGATGAGGTTCGTACTATCAGTCATATCCCCATAATGGAGAATAAAATTTCTGTTCTCTACATGTGGATCTTGATATAGGTGATCAATACGATCAGTGTTGAAAAGGGAAGAACGTCTTTTTAATCCATGTACTTCGTATCCTTTTTTTAAAAGAAATTCACTAAGATAGGCGCCATCCTGTCCGGTCACCCCAGTAATCAATGCTTTTTTTGCCACGGTTTTTATATTTATTACAAAGATGTGTATTAAACCAGATATTGCAAGTAATATTATATGAAATGCGCTTTTTTATGGATAGGGGGTGTATTGCCCATATTTTTAAGCAAATTTAATAGCTAACAAAAAAAAACCGAGACTCCTAGGAGTCTCGGTTTTATTAAAAGGTATGTATTAAAAAATCTATTCTACCGTTATTGGATTACCACTAGCGTCGGTACTATTTATAACTTGCACAGATTGAGACCCTCCCATTACTGTTAGTGCATTGGTACCACTGGCTCCAACCAAACTGCTGTTTTTTATGGTGTTTGAACTGTCAAAATTTCCTCTTAAATACCCGAACGGTCTGGCAGAAGTACCATTGGAATAAGCAACATCTACATTATCTATTGTAACTCCTACTACGCTAACACCATTACTTGCAATTACTCCATTGATGCCGTTAGGAGAGTTCATATCCACATTGATAGCGTTGTTGGTGAAGTTAACATACCCCTGTGTTCCACTATTTTGTGAAAACCTCAAGGCACCCACGTCAATACCTTGCGATGATGTAAAATTAAATAAATTTCCATCAACATCTATTGGTTGGTTGTTTACAGGACTATATTGATACATAGCATTCACATAACAGTTGTTGAATGTGTTATTGGTAACCTTAATGTTTTGCAATGCACCATTATAAGAGCTAGTATTAGATCCTAATCTAACGCCTCCGTAGTTACCAGTAGTCTCCATAGTGAATGTGTTATTGGTAACTATGGCATCATTGACCTCGGTCAAAGAAAGTAGATAATAATGTGCATCATTTCCAGGAACGGTTCGGATTACATTGTCGTGTACTCTAATATTCTGAATCAAATTGCTACTCTGTGTACTAAAGAAGTCAATCATTGTACCCATCTGTTGCGCAGAGTTGAACATTGATTCAGGAATCTCTTCAAAATAACTGTTCTTGATTTCCACATTGGAAACACAAGCCTTAATAGCCCTTCTAGTGCAGTATCTATAATCTTCATTATCAAAAGTAAACGAGCTATTGTGATCTAAAGACCCTCCTCCTTGTATTGCGTAGAAAGCTTCCGCATCATCACCAATAATATTGGTGACCACATTGTTCTTGTGAACCACTTGGAACGGATCTCCATAATTAATTCCAGAAATAGAATACCACCAAGCTTTAGATATACCGGCCGGTGCATTGTTGTAGTTACCATCTCCTTGGGCTACAATTCTATCAATCACACAATTTGAGAACTCTCCATACTTGAAATCAGAAGAGGATGCATTGATTGAAAACCTAAATGCAACCGCCCTATATGTTGAAGATGCATAAAAATTATGAACATAAAGATTGTGGAAAACAAAATGATTTTGCCCATGAAGATAAAAAAGTCTTCCATACGTATCGGTCCCATCAAATTCTCCATTATATATAGTTGGAGAAAGGTTTGTAATATCGAAAACTGCATCGACCGAAACCTGTCCAGTATTAAAATTGGCAGCACTGGTTACCTTGACCACGGAGCCAAACATGTTCCAATCTAAGGTGCCTGACCTTCTGTAATTTGTTGGTCTGTTTTTAATATAAGAACCATTCTCTACTCCTACAGCTAATGAACAGTTGTTTATCATTGCATCAATTGCAACGGTATCATCTTGACCATCACCTGAAATTGCACCAAAGGTTTCTGGACTTACTCTTGAAGCGGAATATATCTGGCTAAATGTTACTGAGGGTGCAAAGGCCTGTTTGTATGTGTTTTCTATATAAGCCCCGTTTAAATCTATATTCGATCCTGATATTATTCCACCTGCCGGCTCAATGGTTTGTTCAGCAGCAAATGTACATCCGTTACACTCAAAGGATTCGGATATAATAGCTTTTAGATTTGCATTAGCAGGGTTGGTAATGTCAGCCATTGATGTTGGCGTGTAAGTACCCTCTATCTTATTGGTATTCTCTGGATTATCCGGTGTACTAAAGTCTATGCCATCAAAGGGATTGTCTTGGTCAGGATTAGTTCCTTCATCAGGATTATCGCCATCATTAGTGGGCTCGTCAACTTCACCGTCCGTTCCATCTATGGTCTCATCAGGTTCAACAACTTCTTCCGGCTCTAATACATATTGGTCAAATAGGTCGTTATCTTTGGCACAGGAATTAAGAATCAACATAAAAATTGCCAAAAATGTCATTGTGCGTGGGGTTCTAAAAAATAGCTTCATTTGTTCACTGTGGGATTATGGGGTTTAAAAATAGCACTTCAATAAATTTAAATCGTCAAAAAACCTATTTATTCGACGAAATACACGCTTTGTACGTAATTTTAGATTCTCTTGGATTTCGTCGAAGGCTATTTATCGATGAACTACGTCTTTTTTTAACATCTTTTAAGATAAAGACCCTAAAAACCAAGCGCTTAAACCCAGATTTCAATACTTTAGCAAATTGTTATGTTGCCTGTTTATATTTTGATTATTGAAATGTGAACAACACAATGCGGAAGGAAAGCCTGCGTTTATTAAAAAACCTCTAGCACTTATGTATACGTTATTTTTTAAAAGAGTTTTGGACTTTGTTTTGGCGGTCTTTGGTTTTATCCTACTTTTTCCAATCTTTTTGGTAATATGGTTTATCCTCTTGTTTGTTAACAATGGTAAACCTTTCTTTTTGCAACCAAGGCCCGGTAAAGACGAAAAGATCTTTTCGATAATTAAGTTTAAGTCCATGACGGACAAGACCGATGAAAACGGGAAGCTTCTTCCCGATGAACTACGCGTGACCAAATTTGGTACCTTTTTAAGAAAATCTTCCTTGGATGAAATCCCTCAACTATTAAGCATCATCAAAGGAGATATGAGTTTGATCGGGCCTCGTCCACTTCGGGTAAGGTATCTGCCCTATTATACCAAGGAAGAAAAACTAAGACATTCGGTAAGACCAGGGGTGACCGGATTGGCACAGATTTCCGGTAGAAATCTTTTGGATTGGGATACCAGACTGCAAAAAGATATTGAGTATGTAAAAAACCTTTCTTTTGGGCTGGATATAAAAATTTTGTTCAAGACTGCATTAAAAGTAATCTTGAGAAAAGATGTCGCTCTTGATGCAGAATCGGGTATTCCGGATTTTGATGAGGAAAGAAAAAAGGCACTGGGTCAAATTTAAATTAATCCCACATGAGTTTACTTCCTAAATCTTTTCTTTAGGTTAAGAAAATAGGATTCAAAGTATCTATACGAAATATGGGACATAAAAATGGTCAGTGATATACTGATTGCATTGATTATCAGCACGGTCATCCAAGTATTCAACACCATTCGCTTTTGTAATTCCAAAAAAACAAACAGTACAAAATTGATTACGATCATATGATACATATATATCCCGTAGGATACTTTCCCAACGTAATTCGCAAATTTAGATCTGATCGTAATTCTTTCATCATTGCCCAAATTGACAATAAGTAGGTTAAACAATATAAGTTCAAACCCATTTTTTACCATAACATTTTCAAATTGAAATAAATCGGAAGTAATATGCAATGCAAACATCAAATAAACCACTAATCGTAAAATAAATGGCCTAAACGCAACAGAATACCCTTTCCGTTGCCATACTGCCAGTAGTCCTCCCATGGACATAAAAAAATAGAAAAAGCCAAAACCCATCAAGAAAGAAAGTACCTCGGTATGAAATGCGATAAAATATAGGATGGTGAAGATCAACAGGTATTTTGCAAATCTATGCAATGGCAAAATGAACAATACCGGGGCTATGATCAGATAGAATTGCTCTTCAATACCAATTGACCACAAAATGGATAGTATGGAACCCGGATCATAAAGCTTTGTAAAAACATTGGGCAAGAAACCAATACAAAGCAACAATCCTTTGTACAGGTCATAATCTACCTGATATGGGACATGAAATAAAGGCAGTAAAAAATGGTAAAAGAAAAAACCAAAAAACATTACCACATAATAGACCGGATAAAGCCTTAATATTCTTCTGAGGTAAAAATTCTTGATATCAATAGCCCCTTCTTTCTTCTTTTCATCGTAAAGAAGACCAATTATCAAATAACCACTTAGGCAGAAAAATACCGCTACTGCTTCGTAGCCACGATGGAAGATGGGCAAATCGTTAAAATAAGGCAACCCTACCGCCCGTGAGACAAGAGGTAAATGGTACACCAATACCAATATCGCCAGAAGCCCCCGCAATGGGTCCAGATTTTTAATTCTCTTCTTCATAAGCTGGTATAGGTTATAAATTACAACAGCCCATGAGCAAGTCCTAAAATCTAATGTAAAATGTTTTAAACAGGCATCCTATTAAACATCCACTCGTTGCTTTATAAGCTGATCCGAGGTGACATTTGTTTTTATTTTTGGTTTTCCCCTTTTTAAAACAGCTTTGTTCACCACGAGTTTTCGCTTTCCTGATGGTAAAAGAGGAATATCTGCTACATAATCTATATGTATAATGGAATCCTCCCCAAAATACTCCTTGTATTGATTACGAATTGTTCCCTCGTCATTTCGATCGTATTTGGAAGATACTTTCAATTTTATGGTGTACTCTCCGTTTTCTTCTTCAACAAATTGGAATTGTTCAATACCATTGAATTGCAATATATGGTGTATGATATGAGAAGAAATAGGTTCCCCACTGGTATTGGTGAACATATCCATTTTTCTTCCCTCTATTTTGCTAAAAACCATGGCCTGGCTTTTCGTATCAAACTCCATAACCCCTACATCCCCGGTATCGTATCTTATCATTGGCATGGAACAATTAAAAAAGTCGGTAATCACAATTCTTCCCAATTCTCCTGGTTTTACCGGCTTATCCTCATTTAAATTCAATAGTTCAATATGGTAGCTCGCCCAGTTGATTTCAAAATTACCAGACACATCGTTAACGCGCTGTTGCGCCAATATACCGTTCTCACTATTCGAATAACGGGATACCACATCGGAGCCCAAATATGTTTGGACCCTTTTCTTTACGTCCGGGCTTAAGGCTTCAGCTATGGAAATAACAGAGTTAAACTTACAATCCAAAGGTGTCCCCAACTGTTCCTCCACATATTTTGACAGGGTATCAAGTGCGGATGCATACGCCAAAATACTTTTGTTTGATTTATCACTTTCCATGTCATCAATCAACTTGGCAAGATTGGCCTCGGTAAAATCATCTACCGAATAAGCTGCTATATTTTGAATCCGCGTGAGCCATTTGTTCTTTTTGTATTGTTTGTCCCATAACCTGAAATAATACAATCTAGACCCTAATCTAAAACCTGCCCTATTTGCAAAAAAACAGGTGTCTGCAGTGTTCCTGTTCCTTTTGTTCTTATTGTGCAAAATTTTAAAGGGTTTGCCCGTGGAACCACTGGTTGTTACCTGATGATTATATCCATTGAGGTATGCGTTGCTCCTAAAATTCGTAAAATTCTCCCTTACTATTTGTTTGTCGATTATTGGGAAATCTTCAAGGACACAATTCTTTTCGGAGATATCTTTATAAAAAGGAACCGTTCTTATCGCATGCTTCAACAGTTCTTGAAGGTTACGCTTCTTTATTTCTTTGGCCTTTTCCGATTGTGGATTGTCCAAAACCCATTGTAATTCCTTGTAATGGCTTCTTATATGTCCACCTTTTAAGGCATCCAAAAACCAAAAGGCAGTATTCCTTAACTCTTCTAAAATTTTAGTCATTTAAATACCCTTTTTAATTGTACGGGGGTCATTTTTATTCCGGTCAAATATCATTTTTCAACAAATGAACTAACATATAATATTCCGTTCCCAACACTGTCCAAACGATATGCAAAATATTTTGCGGTGCTGTCCGGCGGCATTACATATCTTCCAAGTTTTTCCCCATCCTGCTCACAATAAACCATATCGTCATCCTCTAGAGGATTAAAATTTAAAGCCCTGTATTCGGACGTGTCATTTGGATACAAATCCCTAAATTTCATCGAAAACAGGGACACAGATGTAAGTTTGTGCCCTGTACTGTTTATGATTCGGATTTGAGTCGATCCCTGAGCAGCATTACTACGTTTATCGCACATCTTGACCTCACTTAAAAGAATCAATAAAAAGCATGCCCAAGTCATTTTGAAAATACCCATAATGGAAAAATGTACCTAACCAATTCCAAATCTAAAGTTAGTGCTTGGCAATTCAACCCATTGCTAAACTCTGTTAACTCCCAAAATAATCTATGAACTACAATCCATAGTTAAAATAGTCCGTGAAATGTCTTAAAGAGATTCGAAAGATGTAGCTTTGATTTAAAGAAAGCTTTTACCAGGAATGAGGTTTGTATTTTTTCTTCTCGCTATAATAACCGTAGAGTGTTGTTATTCCCAATTCCAGGTCAATGGTAGGGTTCTAGAATATAACGACAAAGAAAAAACTATACCGGTACCCAATGCAAATGTGTATTGGTTATCCAGCGATATCGGTACAACAACAGATATTGATGGCTATTTTGAAACACCATATCAAAAAGATATAAAACAACTGGTAATAAGTTCGGTGGGATACCGCTCGGATACCATTCCGGTAAATCGCCCCAATCTTGGAAACATTGTGCTATATCCCAATGTCGTATTGGACGAAGTTGTGGTGGAAAAGGAGGTCGCACCAATTCAGAAATCACTTTTTAAAGTACAAAACGTGGTTTCTGTGGACAGTCGTGAGATGTTGAAGGCTGCTTGTTGCAACCTTTCAGAAAGTTTTGAGACCAATCCTGCTGTGGATGTAAATGTTTCGGATGCCGTACTTGGGGCCAAACAAATTCAAATGTTAGGGCTAAACAGTCCCTATTTAATGTTTACCCAAGAAAATATGCCTTCCATCAGAGGTGCTTCACAGGTTTTTGGACTATCCTTTATACCGGGTTCATGGATAGAGAGCATACAAATCACCAAAGGTGCAGGAAGCGTTTTGAACGGTTTTGAAAGTATTTCCGGACACATCAACAGTGAACTAGTGAAACCACTGACGGACCAACGGTTTTTCCTTAATTTTTACGCCAACAATTTTGAACGGTACGAGTTCAACACCCGGCTAAATCACAATCTAACCGACGAACTTGGCGTCGGGCTTTACGTGCATGCAAATCTTAGAAATGGGTATATAGATGATAATGGTGATTCTTTTTACGATACCCCTTTGGCCCGACAAATAAATTTTATGAACCGATGGCAATTTATGGATCCCGAGAGTGGATGGGTCAGTTATGCCAACCTACAGTATCTTTCTGATACGAAGGAATTGGGGCAGACCGATTTTGATATTGACGAAGATAAATTGACCACTAATGCTTGGGGAAGCGAGATCGGCACATCACGTTTGGATATTTCGGCCAAAGCTGGCTATGTGTTTCCAGACTTGCCCTACCAAAGTTTTGGTTTCCAGACAGCATATAGTGCTCATGATCAAAACTCTTTTTATGGTTTAAATCAATACAATATAAATCATAAATCCTTTTATTCCAACTTTATTTTCAACAGCATTATTGGAAGTACCCAGCACAAATTTAAAAGCGGTTTAAGTTTCACCTATGACGGGTACAATGAAATGGTCAACGAAACCCCTTACACACGTTACGACAATTCCATAGGAGCGTTTTTTGAATATACTTACGATAGCCTGGAGGGACTTAGTTTTGTTGCGGGCATTAGAGCCGACAGACATAACAACTTAGGGAGTTTTTTAACACCACGATTCCATTTAAGATACTCGCTGTGGGACAAGGCCAGTTTTAGGGCCTCGTTTGGTAGAGGTAAACGAGGTGCCAACATCTTTGCCGAAAACCAACAAATGTTCGCTTCATCAAGGCAAATAAACATTAATGGAAACAATGGAAATTATTACGGGCTACAACCGGAAAAAGCTTGGAACTATGGGGTTAGCTTCATTCAGAAGCTCTACCTATGGAACCGTGTAATGGATTTTTCAATTGACTTTTACCGCACTCAATTTGAAAATCAAGTGGTGGTTGATTGGGAGAACCCTAGGGAAATAGCATTTTATAACCTCGAAGGGGAAAGTTATTCGAACAGTGTTCAAATAGATTTTAATTATGAAATATTGCAGGATTTCCATTTGAGAACCACCTACAAGTATTTTGATGTGGTCACCGATTACAACACGGGTAGACTGGAAAAACCGCTACAACCTTCATACAGGTTTTTTATAAATCTGAACTATGAGACCCAAAAAAGAGGTGAAAAACAATGGCGGTTCGATTTTACTTCCAATTGGCTGGGCAGGCAACGATTACCCGACACCTCGGCAAACCCTATGGAATTTCGTTTACCGGAATGGTCCGATTCCTATATGCTATTGAATGCGCAAGTTACCCGTGTTTTGTCCAACAAATTTGAAATATATTTGGGCGGTGAAAACATTGGTAATTTCACCCAACCCAATCCCATTTTATCGAGCAACGATCCCTTTGGCACTTATTTTGACAGCACCATATTATATGCACCGGTTTTACAAAGTTTGTACTATGTGGGATTCCGATATAAAATCTAAAAACACCATGTTATGAAAACTACATTAATTACAGCAATTACATTATTAATAATGGCCATGGGCCAAGCTCAGGACAAAAATAAGTCCATCAGTTTTGAAGTAAAGGGCAACTGTGGTATGTGTCAAAACAGGATAGAAAAGGCCGCAATCAAATTAAAAGGCGTAAAGTTCGCTTCGTGGAGTTCAGAAACCAAAAAATTTGAGGCCATTATCGATGAACGTAAGGTTACCATAACCGATATACAAAAAAGAATTGCGGAGGTCGGCCATGACTCCAAAGGGCATATCGCTCTGGACTCTGTTTATAACAATTTGCCCGAGTGCTGCAAATATCGAGACCCTGCTACGGCACATATGGATCATGGAAATAAAAATTAATTGTTATTTAGAAAACAGAAAAGAGGTCTAAAAAGACATTTTCGTCAACCTGA
>Ga0070727_10002313_pt1 | contig 18560 bp, 11 predicted proteins | sample tdAd472_FD_66722 | JGI IMG/M metagenome (GOLD analysis project Ga0070727, IMG submission 66722) | Marine sediment microbial communities from the Atlantic coast under amendment with organic carbon and nitrate - tdAd47.2 | ecosystem: Environmental > Aquatic > Marine > Coastal > Sediment | place...
GCTTCGCCACGGAGGTCGCCCAGCTCGAGGACGAGGTCGCCGCCTCCCCCGAGCTCCAGGCGCAGGCCAAGGCCGACGCCGCCAAGATCCTCGCCGCGATCGACGACTACGAGCGCGAGCGAGAGCGAGAGCGCGGCGCGACCGCGACGCGTAGGCGTTCCACCCCTTGGGGCGGGCTGCTGGCCGCCGTGGCCGCCGTGTCCATGGCGGTCGGCCTGGGGATTGGCCGCGAGACGGCTCCCATGCCCGACCCCCTGCCCGACCCCGGGATCGTCACCCTGGGCTTCGAGCTGCAGCTGAAGGAGATCCGGGAAGAGCGCGACCAGGCGTTGGAAGAGCGCGACGAGGCGCGGCGCGAACGCGACGAGGCGCTGGCGCGGATCAAGGAGCTCGAGAAGGACAAGGACGAATAGGAGGCCACCATGACCCACTCACTGACCTGCGACGAAGCCCAAGACGTGCTCGTGTACCACTCCAGCGGCGTCGAGTGCGCCGCTGGGGCGGTCCAATCCCTCGAGCAGCACCTCGAGGGCTGCCCCGACTGCCGCGACTTCGTCGCGGTGCTCGAAGAGGTGGAGCGGTGGACCGCGACAGCCGCGGCTGAGGAGCTCGAGGCCGTCGACCCGGTCGCCTACGCCGCGCTCATGGACAAGATCCGCGCCGCGGTCGACGCCCGGGACGCGGAAATGCGCGCGAAGGAGGCGCGTCGGCTGGCCCGCAGCCAAGGAAGGACCGACATAGCCCGAGAACTGACCTGCACCGAGGCCGAGTCCCTGGGGATCGACCGCTTGTGGATCGAGCTCGAGCCCGACGAACTACAGGCCCTCGACCAGCACCTAGAGACCTGCGCGGCTTGCCGGAGGTTCCAGCAGCAGGTCCGCGAGTTGGACGAACAACTCGCCGCCTACTTTCGCTCGGAGCGTGGGATCGCCCGAACGATCGCCGCGGTCGAGGCGTTTGCGCGGGGGGAGCGCAAGCTGGGCGGTAGCGCACGAGCGGGTCGCTCGTTGTCCGACCTCCGGAGATTGGCATGACGCGCAAGCTGACCTGCGACGAAGCCCAAGGCCTCTACTTCGACCGCACCTCGGAGGTCGAGCTCGACGCGGCCACGAACCAGGCCCTCGACCAGCACCTGGCGAGCTGCCCGGACTGCCAGCAGTTCGTCGAGGAGGTCGCGGACATGGACGCGGGGCTCGCCGGCGTCCTCGACGCTCCCGACCTCAACGACCCCGAGGAGACCGCGGCGGACGTCGCCCGCGTCATGGCCGCGATCAGGGAATACGAAGCCGGGCGCGGTGGCGCGGGGCGGGGCGCCACCGCGACCTAACCCACCGAGGAACGCGCCCTGCCCCAAGAAGGCGCCGCGCGGATCAAGGAGCTCGAGCGCCCGCTCGAGGAGGCAAAGGACGACTAGTAGCCTGCAGCCTCCGGGAATCCCCCCGAGGCGAGGGCCTGTTCGATCTCCCACCGGTCTCGCGGATCGCAAGCGGCCCAGCGCTGCTCGTGTTCGTCCAGCTCGCCGAGGAAGCCGAAGCGGGCGCGCACGCGCCGCTCCCAGTCGGCTATGTCCACCGGCTGCGTGAGCTTCCCCACGGACTCGGGCACGAAGTCTTCGGCCTTGCGTGGGGCCAGCAGGTCCTCTGGGTGCAGCGGCTTCGAGCCGCGGTTGTCGTCGACGACGTCGCCCCAGGTCTTGAGCACCCACAACCGGCGCACCACGCGCTCGTCGATTTGGCGCTCGGCGAACCTCGCCAGGTCGTAGACGTCGCGCCCCAGCGCGACGCGTCGATAGCGCGCGAGCTTCTCGGCGCAGGCCTCGGCCTCCGAGATCACCGGCAAGGCAGGGAGCTCGACGTCGTAGTGGCGGTGGATCTTGAGCGGGACGAAGTCCAGGCGCTCCGGCGGCAACACGAGCGCGCGACGCGCGAACTCGACGGAGGAGGGAATGTCCGGCTGGCCGAGCTCGGCGTGGACCACCCGCAGGTTCCAGTGCCGGCCGTCTCCCCGGGTCATTGCGAGCGAGAACTCGAAACCGCCGATCCTGGCTCCGTTGATCGCGTCGCAAACCTCGAGCACGGTGTCGTCGCTGGGGGCCACGAAGTCCAGGTCCGTCGAGAACCGGCCTGCCCCTCCCAGCCGACACTTCCTCAGCGAGGTGCCGCCCTTGAAGGTCAACTCGCCGCCGTCGAACAGCTCCAGCTGATCGAGCAGCGCCAAGAGGTGGTCCTGGGCGACGTCCAGCAGCGCGGCGCCGAAGGTGTCCGCGTGCCCGCCGCCGTGCAGCCCGACCAGTCCCTTGGTGATCGGCATTAGGCCTTACCCAGTCGGTCCTGGAGGGGAGCCACCAGGCTGTCGTTGACGCGGAACTCGCGGGACCACGTGGCCTCCGGCCCGCTGCCGAGCGCCACCTTGGGCATGGGCTTTGCACCGGGCTTTTGCCCCAACAGCTCGAGGCCGTCGTCGCGGCGCCCCCCGCGAGCGAGGAGGTAGGCCGCGCGCTGCCAGCCCGAGGCCGATTGCCCCCGCAGCAGCCGCTCCACGCGCGCCAGGTCGCAGTCGGTGGCCAGTACCTCCAGGTTTGGAACCAGGTCTGCCCAGGTGCGGAACGAGCTGGGCCGAAGCGAGAGTTCGACGAGCAGGGCCTCTGGCCCCAAGGCGGGGAGGCCGCTGGCCCACAGGGTGAGGTCCAGGCGCTTCTTGTGGAGCAGCTTCGCCGAGGGGCGGACGTCCTCGTGGACCTTCGCCGGCCAGGCGATCCGCACCGTGGATACGTGAGCGCGGAGCCCATGGGGCAGCTTCGTCTCGCGCGGCAGCCACACCGCGGGCGGCCCGTCGAACCTGCGCGCGACGTAGCCCAGGTGCCAAGCCGCAGCCTCACCCGCGAGGGCGAACACGGCCGACGGGTCACGGGCTCGCCAGCCCTTGAGGTCGAGGTAGGCGTCGACCGTGACCGTCTCGCCCGGGGGGACGAAGGCCCACACGCCGTGGAGGTGCAGGGTCTCCAGCCAGCCCAGCTTCTGGAGGTCGTTGATCGTACGGTCGAGGTCGCGGTCCGCCCCCTGCTCTTCCAGGTACTCGGCCAACCCGCCCCGGGTCACGACGGCCGGGCGGTCCTGGGCCAGCCTGGAGACCAGACCCGCCGCCCAGCGAGGCACCGGACGCGCAACCTCTTCTGTTTCAGTCATTCTGACGGTCCCATGGCTAGAAACAGGTCCGATATTAGTCCGCTAGGGACTAATATCGGAGGCGAAGCTAACCAACCGAGAGTGGGTGGCGGTTAGCTACATAACCGATATTAGTCTACCAGGGCCTAATATCGGAAGCGAATCTAACCGCATATAGCCACGTCCCCACCTCGGTGGGGCGCGCTACGCTCAGGGTCGCCAGAGGCGCCGCAACGCGGTTTACCCTGAGCGTAGCGCGCCCCACCGACGAGGTGCAGCGTCCACGTGGCAACCTGGCTCTACCTGTTCACCGAGAACGCCGACTATCCCGACCCGGTAGCCGAGATCTCGTTCCTCGCCGCACTCGAAGAGGACGGCGAGACGCCGTACCTCATGCTCGCGGCGAGACGCGACGCGCCCATGAAGTCCGCTGCCCAAGGGGAGACCGTCCACCTCGCCACGCGGGTGGGCGGGGAGCTGCGTCTGCACGGTACTGCCTGCCTGGGTGACGAGACGCCGCCCCGCACGACGCCGACCTCGGTGCTCGCGCTCTACGGGGCTCAACCGGAGCGCTACTGGAAGCCGCTCGAGGCGATCGACCTCCACGACGCGCCGCGCACCGTCCGAGACCTGGGCCTGGAGATCGACGAAGAGCGCTTCGCCCGGGGCCAGGCCTACGTCAAGCGCCTAGGCCCCAAGGCTGCGACCCGGCGGCGGGCCACGCCGGCAGCGGACGAGGACGGCGGGCTATTCCAAATCGAGACTCCCCGCGTCCGGCTCTCGGGCCTCACGGGCCGCACGGTGGTCGGCGTCGACTTGACGGCGGGCACCTGGGAGAGCGGCATGCTGGACGGCCCGAAGGCCTATCCGCTGGTCCAGCTGGTCGGCGACGGCGAGTCCCTCGATCTCGGCGCCGTCTATACCCACCGTAATCTCTCGGCGACCCTCGCCGACCCGGTCGTGCGGGCGGCGGACTGCCTGATGATCGACGGCCCCTGCGGCACGGTCGGGGCCGAGCTGGCCAGCGACAACGGGTTCTGGGTCTTCCCCGGAAGCGTCGGCACCCGCGCCTGCGAGCGCGAGCTGGCGCGCATGGGCGTCAAGTTGTTCTGGACGACCCGCAAGACCCTCGTTGGCTTCGACGGGGCCTCGCGCTGGATCGCGCGCTCGATCCGCCTGTTCCGGCTGCTCGGGGCCGACCCCGGCCGGCGCGAGCACGCGTTCGAGACCCACCCCCACGCGGTGTTCACGCTCCTCGCCCGCAAGCACGGCCTCCCGCGGCTACACGCCAAGGGAGAGACCCGCGGGCGCAGCGAACGGCTCACGCTGCTCGCCCACTACATTGACGGTCTCGACCCCGCGCGACTCCCTGATCACGACCACGTCGACGCGGCTGGGGCCGCGCTGATGGCCGCGCTGAAGCTGGCGGGGCAAGGGCGCGCCGTCGGCTCGGCGGCGGAGGGTGGCGTGATCTGGGTGCCGAGCAGCGATTAGCACGGGGGCAAGGAGTCTTCGCTGATGGATCAAGCCCCGAGGCGCCAGCCGCCCTCGCCCTGCCGCGCCAGGCCCAGGTAGCGCAGCCGCTCGCCGTCAGCCTCCTGCAGCACGAACGCCGTCTCGGCCGGCTGCGCGTCGACGACAGCGTCGAGCTCGGCCTCTACGCCAGCGCCGGCTCGAACCACCAGGAACAGGTGCCCGTCCACTCGCGACATGCCAAGCCCAGGCGGCTGTGAGATCCCGAACGCCTCCGCGACGTCGTCCACGAGCGCGCCCGGCTGCGGCGCCAGCCGCTCCGGCGGGATCGCCTCGACCAGGAGCGCGATCACCTGGTCACCCTCCTCGACCGGGACCGGCGGGAACGCTGGGTTGTCGGAGCAGAGCAGGAGCCCGTCGTCAGACCGCTCGACCCGCTTGAGGTGGAACGTCTGCCCGGCGTCGGGGTCCCCGCGCGCGATCAGGGCCACCCGACCCAACACCTCACCCAGGGTCGCGCTCCGCGCCCAGCGCAGGACCAGCCAGTCGCCGTCGCGGATCCCGGCGCGGACGCTGGTCATGGAGTCCCCTGACGCCCGCACCGCGAAGGTTTGGTAGCGGTCGAAGTCACCGGGGAGCGCCACGTCCACGGGCTCCAGGCTCTCGGCGACGACAGCGCCGGTCGGCGACCAGCCCGCCGCCGCGCGCAGGGAGGGGAAGCCGATCAGGCGACCCTCCCGCGGGGTGACCTCTCCGCCCTCGGCCAGCAGCGGCTCGATCGTGTAACCCTCGGCGCTCTTGCCGAAGCGCACGCGGTGATCGGTGCCGGGCTGGCCGGCCGCGAGCCCGAACCACCAGCGGAGCAGGTCGGGGAGCTGGTTGCGCGACTCGCCGACGGGGCGCGCGACATTGCAGAACTCCTTCTTGAAGCGGAACGACCACTGCGAGCCGTCCGGCAGCGTCACCGGGGTCTCCTCCTCAGGCAGCCGGGCGTGCTTCTTGCGCGAGGGCAGCTTGAGGATCGGGTCGCGCTTGTTGGTGATCAGCTTGCACGTGAAGCTCGCGCTGTCGCTGCGCGCGGCGCGCTCGCGCCGGTAGCGGGCCAGCCGGTAGTCGACGACCTCGCGGATCATGGCCTCGGCGGTGTCACGCAGCTCAGCGGGCACGCCGAAGCGGGGCACGAACCGCTCGCCCTCCAGGCGGAACCAGGCCCGCTTGGCCTTGTCTCGCGAGTCGCCGATCCAAGCGCGGACCGGGTTCTCGCGCCAGTAGGCCTGCCACGCGTCCACAGGCGCGTCCCGCGGAGCTCCGAGCTTCGCGGGGAAGTCCTCGACCAACTCCGGCGAGCGGCGCAGGATCGCGAGCGAGCGCTGCGCGAGGTCTGCCAGCTCCATGCCCTCCCACAGCTTGCCCGTCTCCAGCAGCGCCTCGAGGAGCACCATTTTGAAGCACTTGGTCATGCGCTCCTCGCGCTCGAGGGCGGCCAGGAACGGCCTGAGCTCTGCCAGCACGGTCCGTTCGGCCTCGCTGAGCGCGCCCTCGTCCTCGACGAACGCGAACCAGCTCTCGTACGCCTTGCGGAACGCCTGGGCGTTAGGGTTACACCCCATTCGGTGCAGCTCCGTGAGCGTCGGGCGCCGGTCCCGCTCGCTGCGCAGCTCGCGGAAGGCGGCGATCAGCACGTGCTTCGACCCGGCGGGCAACAACTGCTGCATGAGCTCCTTGGCCTCGAGCTCGACGTCGACCTTGCAGCCGTCGGGAAGCACGACGGGCCCCGGGTCCTTCACGAACTCACGCAGCGAAGGCGCGTCCTTGCCCGCCAGCTCGAGCAGGGTCCGCACCCGCTCGAGGAACACGCGGTGGTTGCCGACGAAGTCGATCACCGTCAGCGCGTCCTTGCCCTCGGACGTGCGCAGCCCGCGGCCGAGCTGTTGGAGGAAGATCACCGGGGACTCGGTGGGGCGGAGCATGACCACCCGGTCGATCGCGGGGAGGTCGATCCCCTCGTTGAACAGGTCCACGGTGCACACCGCCTGGACCTCGCCGGAGGCCAGGGCCTCCAGCGCCTCGGCGCGGTCGTCGGCCTGGGGCCCGGTGTGGGCCGCACGGACGCTCAGCCCCCGTCCGCCAAGCCAGCGCTTGACGAAGTCGGCGTGGGCGATCGAGCAGCAGAACACGAGCGTGCGCGTGCCCGGGCGCTCCTCCCAGGCCTCCCACAGCCGCGCCATGCGGGCCTCGGTCTGCACCTCCTTGGCAAGCTTAGCGGGGTCGAAGCGCCGGTTGCGCCAGGGGATCGGCGCGTAGTCGACGACGTCCTTGATCCCGAAGTAGTGGAAGGGCACGAGGTGCTTGCCCGCGATCCCCTCGCCGATCCCGGCCTCGTAGGCGACGAAGTCGTCGAACAGCCCCAGCACGTCGCCGGCGTCGGCGCGCTCGGGGGTCGCCGTCAGCCCCAAGCGAAACGCGGGCTCCAGCCGGCCGAGCACCCGGCGGTAGGTGTCGGCGTCCGCGTGGTGGACCTCGTCCACGACCACGTAGTCGAAGTCCTGGGCCCCGATCTTGTCCAGGTGCGGGGTCACCCGCTCCTCGTCCTGCTGAGCCTGCCGGCCGAGCTTCATGACCGAGGCGAAGACAACGTCGCCCTGGAGATCGTCGCTCTGCCCCACGAACCAGCCGAAGCGCTGGTCGGGGAACAGCCGGCGGAAGGTCTGCGCCGCCTGACGCAGCAGCTCCTTGCGGTGGGCCAGGAACAGCACCCGCGGCGTGCGCCCCAGCTCTTCGGCCAGCTGCTGCACGTCGAAGGCCGCGAGCCAGGTCTTGCCCAGCCCGGTGGCCAGCACCACCAGCGCCCGGTCGCGGTCTTGCTCGGTCCGCGCCCGACGCAGCTCGGCCAGGGCCTCACGCTGGACGTCCCGCGGCTCGGGGGCCTCGAACGCGCCCTCCTCCACGTCCCAGGCAGGGAGCTCGCGCTGGACCATGGCCGCGCGCTCGGCGTAGCCCTCGAGCCACTCGGCGCTGAGCGCCGTGCCCCAGCCCCAGGTCTGCTCGAAGGCTTCGACCACCCGGTCGAAGGCTTCTGCGTCGCGCGAGCGCTCGACGCGCAGGTTCCACTCGACCCCGTCGGTCAGCGCCGCGTGGGAGAGGTTGGAGCTGCCGACGAAGGCCGCCGCGAACCCGGCGCCCTCGAAGATCCAGGACTTGGGGTGGAACGTGCTGCCCCGGCCGCGCAGCCGGGACGCCTCGACGACCCGCACCTCGAGGGTGCCCGACGTTTCCGGGTCTTCGTCCGGCTCGTCGCCCTCGTCGTCGCGGAGTTGCTCGCCCTCCTGGAGGTCGAGTAGGCTGCGCAGCGCCCGCGCCTGGGTCAGGTGCAGGTAGTCGCCGGTCAAGAGCTGCACCCGCGCCCCGCGGGCGAGCGCCGCGGTCAGGATCGCGCGCAGCTGCTCCACCCCGCTGCTCTGCACGAAGGCCGCGAGCACGCGGACCTTTTGCGCGCGGGCGAAGAGCGGGCGCAGCTGGGCGAGGAAGGGGTCAGCGCGGCCCCCGACCGAGAGGGGCGCGGCTCGCGAACCGCTGGGCTTGCGGGGAATGAACCCCGGGCGCTTGTAGTTGCCCTCCTCGGGGATCACGAAGCGCACCCCGCCCCGCGGGTCGTCGACGTCGCCGGTGCGCCGCGGGATCAGGTGCAGGTGCAGGTGGGGGACGGTCTGGCCCGCGGCCTCGCCGACGTTGATCCCGAGGTTGTAGCCGTCGGGGTGGTGTTCGGCGTCGAGGAGGGCCTTCGCCTGGTCGACGAGGTCGAGCAGGGCGTGCTGCTCCTCGCGAGTGGCCTCGAACCAGGTGGCGACGTGGCGCTTGGGGACGATCAGGACGTGGCCCTCGGTGACCGGGAACGCGTCGAAGAACGCGAACGCGTGCTCGTGCTCGAGCAGAAGCTCGATCCCGGAGAGTTTGCAGAAGGGGCAGTCGCTCACGACGGGATTGTTGCAGGGAAGGCGTCCCCGTGCACAGTTCGCACACGACCGCTGTCCGCCTCCCGTCTGACAGAGGGCGATCGACTCCGTGCGTGCTTCCAACTCTGCTGCCACATTGGTCTCGCGGGGGACGCCTATGGATTCGGAGAATCGCGAGTGCCCTCTGTGTGCAGAGCTGATCAAGGTGCGCGCGAAGGTCTGCCGCTTCTGTGGGAAGGACTTTGGGGGAGGGTCATCGGACTCAGGGACCGACCGCACGGCGGCCTTCACAAGCACCCAGCTATTGCCTGACGAGCGCGAGTGCCCCCTCTGCGCTGAGGTGATCAAGGCGAAGGCGAAAATCTGCCGCTTTTGCAGGCACGACCTTCGGGCGGAAGAGCAGGGCAGCCACGCCTCGACGAACAACCTTGAGACCGGTTCGGACCAATCGGAGGGTGTCATTCTGCGACCTCCTCCAAAGCGCAACCCTGCGATACCGGAGCCACAGGCAAGAGACTCGGGAAGGGGGACGAGCGCGCCGCCCCCCTCGAAGGTCGCGAATCGCGAGTCTGCTACGAACACGTTCCTGAGCGCGTGCCCACACTGTGGGCGATCCGATCAGGTTCTTGCTGATCTCGCAGGTCAACGGGCTCGCTGCAAGACCTGCTCAGGTGTCTTTACGATCTGGCCGTGGGGCCAGGACCCACCTGCGACGGAGTCTGACGATCCTCCGGAAGTCGAGAGCCCTCCAGATTCGCGGAAGGCCCGCAGTGAACGGTTGAGGGCCGACGTGGAGGCCCGGGCCGACTTCGAGAGGAAGCTACTCCAGGGCTTCAAGATCGGCGGCGCAGCCCTCGCCTTTCTCCTCCTCCTGTTCTTCGTCACGAGGAAACTCACGGACCTCACCTCCCCAGCAGCCGCCGGGCCGTCGACGTCCTCAACTTCCGCCTCACCTGGGTCGCCGACCGCGCTCGCATACACGATCCATGAGGACGAGGAGACCAGCACTCCTCTCAAGTCCCAGGTCGTCCTGCATATCTCTGTCTCCAGCGACGTGAACGAGTCCAACCTGCGGCAGCTCTTGGACCGTCTCTACATTCGCGCGATGGCTCGGACTGGATTCCAGTACCACGAGCACCCCACGAACGTCTTCATTTACGTCTACGCGACTGAAGCGCATTACCGGGGGCGCAGTCCCAACTTCGCAACTCTGGCAAAGGGGAAGTGGGACGCGGGTCCGTCGGTGACGGTCTGGTGGGATCGGTATCCCAAGCCGGACGCGCGCGCCGAACGGCACGGACTTACGCTTCGCCAGCGGAAGGCCCTATGGAGCGACTACATCGACTGCGAGGATCGGGCGAGATCGGAGGCCGAAGCACTCTACCCGCCCAGCCTGAGCGAGAGTGCCCAAAGTCAATCGTATGTACAGCGCGAGGCTCTGCGAGAACGGCTGCTGGACAAGTACCGCGGCGCACTAGCTGCACGCCACGGCCTGAGCGCCGCCGAGTTGGAGGAGATCGGAGACGAGGGAATGGCCCAGCACTGGCCATTCCCGGAGAGCAAGTGGAAGTCGTCCTTCGATCGGTAACACCGGAGTAGAGCGACGTCCAGCAGCGTCGCACCGATCGTATCCGCCTGGACTCCACCGGCAGTCCTACCAGCCCTCAGAGATCGGCATTGGGGCGTTCCCCGGTCGGTCCTGGGCGAGGGCTACCAGGCTGTCGTTCACGCGGAACTGAGGCGAACTCCGCGCGCCCCCATATACCCAGTCCGTGGATTTGCAGTGCGCACGACGTGATTCGTTACGATTGCGCCGTGTCCAACCCTGCCCAAGGTCTCTACGAAGCGCTCGTGACCCGTGCCCTGCACGAGTCGCTGGCGACCCCCGACCTCGCCGCAGGCCTGCGCGACCTCGACCCTGGCGCCGCCCCGCTCTACCTGGCGCGCTACGTCCATGACCGGGTGCTACAGGCGCTCAAGGGCGTGCCCAAGAAGGACGGTCTCGGTCGGCAGATCACCCTCGTCAACCAGCTCCTCGGGCTCCTCGGGGCTGAGGACGAGCCCGTCGTGGACGAGGGGGACCACGTGCTGGTCCCGGGTCGCCTGCTCGAGTGGTTGGTCAGCACCGCGCCGGCGGGGCTGGTCGAGCCGGCTCCGCCGGTGCGGCCCAAGATCCCGCTCTCGTCCAGCGAGCTGCTCGTCAACGGGCGCCACGACCTCAGCGTCGCCTCCGAGGTCCGCCGCGAGCTGCAGTCCGCGGACCGGGTCGACCTCCTGATCTCGTTCCTCAAGTTCAGCGGGGTGCGGATTCTCCAGGACGAGCTGGGCGACTTCCTCGCGCGGCGCCCGGGTGGGCTGCGGGTGCTGACCACGGTCTACACCGGCGCCACCGAACCCAGGGCGCTCGAGACCCTGCGCGAGCTGGGGGCGACGATCCGGGTCAGCTACGACACCCAGCGCACGCGGCTGCACGCCAAGGCCTGGCTGTTCAAGCGCGACTCGGGCTACTCCACCGCCGTGGTCGGCTCGTCCAACCTCTCCGGGGCGGCGATCCTCGACGGGCTGGAGTGGAACGTGCGCCTCTCGCGGGTCGACAACCCCGGGATCCTGGGCAAGTTCCAGACGACCTTCGCCCAGTACTGGGACGACCCCGAGTTCCGCGACTACGTCCCCGACGAGTTCGAGGAGGTCCGCCGCGAGCTCCGCCGACGGCGGGTCGCGCCGCTGCTGACCAAGATCGAGGTCCGGCCGCGCCCGCACCAGGTCGAGATTCTCGAGGCCCTGGCCAGCGAGCGCGAGCGCGGCCACTGGAAGAACCTGGTCGTGGCCGCCACCGGCACCGGCAAGACGATCGTCGCCGCCCTCGACTACAAGCGCCTGCGCCAGGAGCACGGGCTCGACAGCCTCCTGTTCGTCGCCCACCGCGACCGGATCCTCGACCAGTCGCTGAGCACGTTCCAGGTCGTGCTCCAAGACGGGGGCTTCGGCGAGCGGCTGGGCGCCGGGGAGGCGCCGCGAGCTGGCCAGCACGTGTTCGCCAGCGTGCAGTCGCTGCACGAGAAGCGGCTCGAGGCCCTCGACCCCCACGCCTACGACGTGGTGATCGTGGACGAGTTCCACCACGCCGCGGCCAACACCTACCGCCGGCTGCTCGAGCACCTGCAGCCCAAGGTGCTCTTGGGGCTGACCGCGACCCCCGAGCGCGCCGACGGCAAGAGCGTGCTGGGCTGGTTCGACGACCGGATCGCCAGCGAGCTGCGCCTGTGGACGGCGATCGACCAGGGCCTGCTCTGCCCGTTCCAGTACTTCGGGATCAACGATCAGACCGACCTCTCCGGCGTCAACTGGCGCAACGGGCGCTACGACCGTCGCCAGCTGGAGAACGTCTACACCGCCGAGCGGTTCTGGGTGCAGCGCGTGCTCCAGGAGGTGCAGGCCAAGGTCACCGACCCGCTGAGCATGAAGGCCCTCGGCTTCTGCGTGGGGATCCGCCACGCCGAGTACATGGCCGAGCAGTTCAACGCGGCCGGGATCCCGTCTCGTGCGGTCAGCTCGAACACCGCCCGCGACGACCGCAGGACCGCCGTCAGCGAGCTCGAGGCCGGCCGGCTGAACGTGCTGTTCACGGTGGACCTGTTCAACGAGGGCGTGGACATTCCCGCCGCCGACACGGTGCTGTTCTTGCGCCCGTCGGACAGCGCCACGATCTTCCTCCAGCAGCTCGGGCGCGGGTTGCGGCTGCACGAGCACAAGGCCTGCCTGACGGTGCTCGACTTCGTCGGCGGGGCGCACAGAAAGTTCCGCTTCGACCGCCAGTTTCGCGCGATCCTCGGCGGCACCCGTCGCGGCGTGCTGCGTGCGGTGGAGGAGGACTTCCCCCACCTGCCCGCCGGCTGCGCGCTCAAGCTCGACCGCCACGCCAAGGACGCCGTGCTCAGCAACCTGCGCCAGGCGCTGCAACTGGGCTATCGCGCGCTGGTCGAGGACCTGCAGGGCCTGGGCCGTGAGGTGTCGCTGGCCGAGTTCCTCCACGAGGCGGGGCTGGAGCTGGAGGACGTCTACGCCCGCCGCGGTCACTGCTGGACGCGGCTAAGGCGTGAGGCCGGGCTGAAGACACCGGCGGCCGGCCCGGCCGAGGACGCGTTCGCCCGGGGGCTTGCGCGCCTGCTCCACGTCGACGACCCCCTGCGGCTGGCGACCTGGCGCGGGTGGCTGGCCCAGCCAGAGCCTCCCGCCGTGGGCGAGCCCGGCAGCCAGGCCTACCGCCTGCTGCTCATGCTCTTCGTGGCCCTCGGGTGGCAGAAGCGGCCGGCCACCGAGCTCGGCGACTGGCTGGCCGAGCTCTGGCAACACCCGGCCGTCCGCGAAGAGCTCGTCGAGCTCTTGGACCTGCTCGAGGACCGCCTCCGCCGCCAGAGCTTTGCCCTGGAGGAGGACGGCCTGCCCCTGCGCGTGCACGCTACCTACCAGCGCGACGAGATCATGGCCGGCCTCGAGGTGATCACGGACAAGGGCAAGGTCTTGGGCCTGCAGCAGGGCGTCTACTACCACCGCCCGAGCAACTCCGACGTGTTCCTGATCACGCTGGAGAAGTCCGAGAAGGAGTACACGCCGACGACGCTCTACAACGACTACCCGATCTCGCCCGAGCTCTTCCACTGGGAGAGCCAGGGCTCGACGCGGGCGGCCTCCAAGAAGGGCAAGCGCTACATAGAGGGCCGGAGCCGGGTGCTGCTGTTCGTGCGCCAGACCAAGCGCGACGAGCGCCGGGAGTCGAACCCCTACGTGTTCCTGGGGCGCGCGGACTACGTCAGCCACGAGGGCGAGCGCCCGATCGGGTTCGTGTGGCGGCTCCGGCGCCCCATGCCGGCGCGGCTGTTCGAGGAGACCAAGGTCGCGGCGGGGTAGGGAGGTTGCGCGGCGAGTCGGTCATGCGGCACCCTCAGGCAAGGTGGGCCTGATCTTGGCGTGAGCTGCGCCAGAGGGTGAGCGGTAGACGGGGGTCACACGTAGAGCTGCGCGGGCCCTCCGAGGTCGACGCTCAGGGGCCCGCTCTGGTTGAATGCGATCGCTGCCACCGGAGCCGTGGCGGCGAGCTTCCGTGGAGACGCGGTGGCATTCGCCCACCCGTTCGCGTTAGCGCGGGTGCCCGCTCCTCCCGCGTCCGCCGCGGTGAGCAAGAGCGCGGCAGCGCGCGCACGCAGATCCTGAAGCACGGTGTCCGTAGGGAGGTGGGAGTTCGAATAGGGTGCGATCGCCGCGATCGGCACCTTGCCTGAGGCCGTGTGCTGCTTCCAGGCGTCGCTCGATTGGGCCTCGGTCGACCCGTGGTGCGCGACCTTGACCAGCGCAGCGCCCTCGAGCAGATAGGTCCGGTCGGGTTCGCCGCCGCAACCCTGCAGCGCGCGCAGCACGCCCTTCCAGCCGGCCTTGCGGTGTTTGGCTTCGTCCTCGATATCCCCGGAGAGCACCAGCCTTACGTCGCCCCAGGCAATGGACACGCCCAGCGACACCGTGTTGGGGTGGTCCGACCACGGCCGCTCGCCGGCCAACGCTCTCACGAAGCGCTCGGACGCCTCCCAGCCCGCGTTCGGATCGTCGAGGTTCACGAGTGTCTCGTATTGGCGCTCCATACGGAACGCGTCGTAGCTGGTGGGGGCCAGGGCGACGACCTCGTAGTCACGGTCTCCCACGTCCCACCTCGCGCGCGTGCGAACCTCGTCGACGTCGAAGTCCTCGCCGGCAGACCGAACGACGTCGTCGATCCGCTTCAGCGCGTTGCCGAGCGGCTCGAGGCTCGGTGCCTGCGTCTTGTTCGTGACTTTAGCCACCAGGTCCCGCACCATGCCCGGATAGCGCCAGAGCCGGCGAACCGGACGTTCGGGATCCCCGATCAGGTCTGCCATGCCCAGCACGTGATCGGCGTCCGGGTGCGAGAGGACGAGCAGGTCCAGGCGGGGGACCTCCAAGTGATCGAGGAGGGCCTTGGTCAAGTTGGCCTGGCCGTACCCCGTGGTACACGCGTCCATGACGAGCCACAGGCCGTCGGGCAACGCCACGACGACGCTCTCGCCGTAGCCCGAGCCCAGGAGGTAGACCCAGAGCTGGCCTGGCTTCGGCTTCAGAACGCCCGTGAACCGCGCGTCAGTCAGCCTTGCCGTCCCCCGACTGGCTGCCTGCGCCTTCCCAACGCTTGACCCGTTCGGCTCCAAACTGACCCACGACGCGGTCGTAGAGCGTTTCGCGGTGCTGCCGGCTAGGGGATCGTCTGATTCCCTGGATTACCGGCTTAGCAAACCACGCCATAGCCTCCTCGGAGACTGATCGATAGTTGTTGAGGCTCGCGACGAACTCACCAAACACGTCTTCCTCGCACTCCCCACCACGAAAGCCGAGCCAGCGACCGTGATACAGCGGGTTCGCGAGCTCGTTGCCGGCCCGACTGACTTCCAACCTCCACGCGGTCTCGTAGGCCTCGCGGATCTTGCTTCGTAACGGCGGCATTGCGACCACAAACGGATTGGCCGACGAGCGTGAAGTGTTGTAGGCCCAGTATTCCCATGCATAAGCGTCACTGGGATCGAGCTTCCACAGTCGCCCGAAGATCTCGGCTGCCTTAGCGTAGAAGTTCTCGTTGATCGAACCCTTGCGACTCAGCCACACCGCGAGCGCGCGAATGTCTGCAACGTAGTAGGTAGCGGTCTCGAATGCCTCCTCGACACTATGGGCGCACACGCTGTGGTAGTGCTGCTCGATCCGATCCTCGACCGCGGTAGACTTGCCCAACTGCTTGGCAAACCACCAGTGTTCGTTTCGCGCGTCAATGTCTCCGGTGCCCTCCGCCAGGCCCCGGTAGAACCGGCGCACGGCGCGCGGCATTTGAACAGTCGTATCTGCCTGATCGACCAGCCCCGCGGCGAGCAGCTCGTCCAGCGAGGATCTGTCAATCCGGTGGCTGTTCTCCCCGTCGATCGGCACGATCCCTATCGAACCGTTTAGGGCCTGGGCGGGACGCAGCAAAGAGAGTCGCAGCGCAGCGTCTCTGGCCTCGGGGCTGAGCCTCTGGTCAGTCCGCCTGACAACGTGCGTATCGATCAAGTCTTGGCGATTCCCCGCCTCTTCAGCGAACTCCACGAGGTCGCCTTCACGGACTCTCTCCTGTTCGAGAAGGCGCCTCACCAGCCTGCGCAACTCGGGGGACTCTCCGGTGGGCGAGCGTCCCCCATGATCCACGGCGACGCCCGCGCCGCTCAGGTCCAGGGTGACAGAGTGCTGAGGTGCAGGCCGAATGAAGGTCCAGCCTCGACGCGATCCACTCTCGACCAGCAAGTTCCTTAGCTCACGGCGTTCCTGGACGAAGCGGCGGTTGTCCCAGAGTTCGTACATCTTGAAGCGGGGTGCGAGCGCGTCAACGTCGACGAGTACCTGGCCTTCGGCTTGCTCGCTCTCCAACAAGTCTCGCAGCGCCGACAGGCGGTCGGACCATGAGCTTTGCGGGCCCATGCATACTTCCGCCAGGGCCGCGCAGGCGCCCCGGTTTCTGAGCGTAGAGGCGATCAACACAGTCAGCCGCAGGTGGTCGTCCTCTGCGCCGAATGCTTGCCAGCCCTTGCCCGCTGCTCTGGCTACGGACGTCTCTTCGACCGTTCTTGCCGTCATTCGAGCCTCGCCGGAGAATACCACCGCACGCTCGCCGTCGCCTGCGGGAGACCGGTCTCGCAACGAGCAGGTTCGGACAATGTTAGCAACGCCACCGGGGTTCGACAAGCGCTGGGCGGCCCCCCCGCGACACCCACTGCGTGCGTCGGCTGCCGGCGACGCGCCCGGCTCTCCGCCCCCGTGCGCCGAGCCCCGGAGGCCCCGGTGGCTTGGGGCCTGCAGCCGCCCGGCTGTCGGACCCCGGGGGCACAATCGAACCATCCCCGAGGAGGTTCCATGAGCCAGCGAACTGGTACGTCGAGGCGGCCCCGGTGCACGGCGGCGATCCGTGAGCTGCGCGAGGCCTTGCGCGCCCTGCCCCACGAGGCACGGCCGCGGCCCGCCGTCGTGATCCTGCAGAGCCTGTCGGCGCGGTTCCGCACCCTGGGGCGCTCGCTGGCCTGGATCGCGGCCTACGACGAGGAAGGCCAGCTCCGCGACGTCGCGCTGCTGCTGCTCATGAGCGCGGCGGACGCGCCGGTGACGCTCCCGCGCAGGCTCTTCGCCCAGGCGGCGGAGCTCACCGAGCGCGCGCTGTTCGACGCGCGGCTCTCCGACGAGCGCAAGATCGTGCTGCTGCCGATCCTGACCCACGGCGGGCGCGAGGTCGACCCCCAGGCGCTGGCGAGCTGCTTCGACGACCTCCAGGGGGCGCTGGCGCGGGCGACGGCGCACGCCACCGCCGACCTGGCCGACACGGCGGAGCACGTGGAGGCCGGGCTGCAGGTCATGGGCCTCGTCGACGAGCGAGGCCAGAGCGCGCGCGGCCTCGAGCGCGTGCGCGACGCGCTGGGCATGGCAGCCGCCACCGCCGAGGGCAACCCCCGCCTCGGCTGCACGACGCTGGCCACGATCGCCGCGGTCGGCCTCGAGCTGGGCGCAGAGCCCACCGGCGAGCTCTGCGCCGCGCTCGAGCTGGCGGCCCAGTTCGACCCGCCCCGCGCCCTCGCGCTGCTGACCGAGCTCGGCACCTGGCCCGGGACGGGCGAGGTCGGCGCTCGGGCGCGCGCGTTGAGCATGCGCCTGCGCGCCGGCGGGGTCGAGCCCCAGCCCCTGGCGACCCCCGCCTTCTCCCACGGCCTGGTCAGCGCGGTGGACGGCTCGGGGGCCCAGGCGCTCCTGCTGCTCTATCGCCACGACGGCGACCTCGACGCCCTGGCGTTCGTGCTCAAGGACGGCGTGGGCCTGAAGGACGTGTGGTGCGCCGCGGGCCAGGGCGACGAGATCGAGCGGCAATACCGGGAGACCGGCCTGTCGCTGGCCCCCTGCGACGAGGCCTGCGCGCGCGAGCTGATCGCCGACGCGCTGGCCACCAACGAGGCGGCGGGCCACCCCGTCCCCGGGCGCTGGTTGCTGTATCGCGCCCACTTGGGGCCCGCCCCGCTCGCTCCCGCCCGCCGCGCCCCCAGCCTCGAGGCCTACCGGCTGGCGACGATCCCCCGCGGGCCACGGCTGGCCGAGGGCTCGGACGCGCTGCTCGACTCGCTGGCCTTCGACGGGCTCGGCTTCGACTCCCCCGCGGCCTACGCCTTCGTCCGCGAGCGCGGGGGGCGCCCGGACGAGGCCCTCGTCGGCGAGTTCCTCCAGGCCGTCGAGCCCCACGAACGCGCGCGGGTGACCCGGCGCCTGGCGATCAACCTCGAGCTCGAGGCCCGCGCAGGCCGCGGCGAGCAGCCGCTGAACCGCCTGGCCGCGCGGACCTGGGTCGCCCTCAGCGAGGGCCTCGTCCCCTGGCACGAGGTGCCCTACGCCCGCGCCCTCGCCGAGCACGCCCTGCCGGCGATCGCCGAGAACCTCTCCCTCGGCTTCAGGACCCAGGACGAGGTGAACCAGGCCGCTTTGAACATGGACTTCGAGGGCGCCCTCGACGAGCTCGCCGGGCTGATCGAGCTGGTCTGAGCATGGGACGCAACGCCAAGCTGAAGGCCAGCCGCCGGCGAGCGCGCAGGGCAGCGCGAGCCAGGGTCGTCGCCGTGCACGAGGACCTGCAGCAGATCGACGCCCTGGTCGTCGAGCTGCTCTCCACGATCCGGAGCAACCCGGAGCTTCGCGGCCGGACCGTGCTCCCGGTCATTGGCGCCGTCCTCTGCGCCCGGGCCGAGGGCGTCCCCCCGCAGGAGGTCGTCGCCCGGGCTGGCGCGGACCCCGAGTTGGACCAGCAACTGCGCGAGTGGGCCAAGGTCGGCCTGGCCTCCCTCGTGGCCCTCACCGAACACGACCGGGCCCGCGTGCGCGCGGACGCCACCTGGGCCCTGGGCCAGGTCGGGGAGAG
>Ga0070727_10002314_pt1 | contig 18560 bp, 15 predicted proteins | sample tdAd472_FD_66722 | JGI IMG/M metagenome (GOLD analysis project Ga0070727, IMG submission 66722) | Marine sediment microbial communities from the Atlantic coast under amendment with organic carbon and nitrate - tdAd47.2 | ecosystem: Environmental > Aquatic > Marine > Coastal > Sediment | place...
CGACTCGCGCAGGAACCAGGCCGGCCTGCCGGCCTGCCCCGCCTCCGGGCCTGAGCTACGGTGGCGACTCACGTGACGCACTCTGCTCGTTTGACCAATACTCCGACAGGCTCCTAGGCCCGCTCGGCTACCTCAAGCCGGCGATCACCGCGTCCAGCTGGGCGATCACCTCGGGCATGGTCTGCACGCGCAGGCTGGGCTCGCGCTCGAGGCAACGCCCCACGAGGTCGCTCAGCGGCGGGGGGCAAGTCGGCTCGCGCTGAATCAGCGGCACCGGGGTGTCGTTGAACACGCGCCGGATCAGGTCGGCGTAGCTCTTGGCGTCGACCGGGGGCACCCCGGCGATGCAGTGGTAGAGGGTCGCTGCCCAGCCGTAGACGTCGGCGCGCACGGTGACGTTCTTGGCGTTCTGCACCTGCTCAGGAGCGACGTAGAGCATGTTGCCCAGCCCCTGGCCCTTGTTGGTGAGCACACTCTCGCTGGCGAGGTCCTTCACCAGGCGAAAGCCCTGGAGCTTGGCGACCCCGTCGCGCTTGCGCACGATCACGTTGCACGGCGAGACGTCGCGGTGGATCACGCCCTGGTCGTGAGCGTAGGCGAGCGCGAGCGCGATCTGGCGCATGACCTCCAGCACCCGCGGCCCCGGGAGCCCGGTCTGGCGCTCGGCGAGCACGTCGGCCAGGGTCCACCCCTCGACGTGCTCGCTGACCAGGTAGAGCACGTCGTCGACGTCGTGGACGTCGTAGACCTCGGTCACGTTGGGGTGGGTGAGCTTGCCGCCGGTGCGCACCTCACGCATGAAGCGCTTCATGGCGGACTGGCTCTCCTCGTCGTCGGCGAGCTGCTTCTTGGAGAGCGTCTTGACCAGGACCTTGCGCCCGGTGACCTCCTGCACGGCGAGGAACAGCTCCCCGGAGAAGGAGGTCTCGAGGCGGTTGTGGAAGATGTAGCCAGGCAGGGGCTGGGGCAGGCTGCCCTGGGTCTTGGGCACCTGGCCCGGGTCCGGCGGGGCGCCCAGCGAGACCTCGAGCTTGACCTTACCCAGCTGCAGCTCGTCGCCGGTCTTGAGCAGCGACGCACCGACCCGGCGCCCGTTGACAAAGGTCCCGTTCTTGCTGTCGAGGTCGACGACGCGGGCCTTGCCCTCGCTCGCCTGCACCGCGCAGTGTTGGCGGCTGAGCAGGGGGTCCTCGAAGGCGTAGTCCGAGCTGCGCTTGCTGCGCCCCAGGGTCACGCGCTGCCCGTCACCCACCGGCAGCAACTGGCCAGGGATCGCTCCCTCGATCACGCTCAAGTAGGCGGGCATTCGCTCTCCTCGTCGACCCAGGTCACCACCACCAGCTTACAGCGCCCGATCTCGAGCCGGTCGCCGCTGCGCAGCGGGCACTGTTCGATCCGTTCGCCGTTGACGAAGGTCCCGTTGGTGCTGCCGTGGTCCTCGACGAACCACTGCCCCTTATGGGGGGAGATCGTCGCGTGCAGCGCGCTGACCTTGCTGTCGTCGCGCAGGGTCAGGTCGACGTGCCGAGAGCGACCGACGGTGATCGCCGAGCGCTTCTCGATCGCGACCCCGGCGCAGGGGCCGTCGGTGACCTCCAGCCGCAGCGTGCTCACGCGACCCCTCCCAGCAGCCTGCGGTGCACGCGGAGCAGGCAGTCGTCCATGACCACCTCGACCCCTGCCGCGCGGGCGCGAGCCGCGGCGGCCTCGTCCACGACCCCGTCCTGCAACCACAGCGCCGGCAGCCCCAGCTCGAGCACCTCGTCCACGATCCCGGCGACGTGCTCCGGACGGCGAAACACGTCGACCAGGTCGACGGGACCCGCGTCGGCCAGCGAGGCCGCCGCCGGGACGCCGTGCACGGCGGCGCCGTCGGGGCGCACCGGGATCACGTCGTAGCCGGCGTCGAGCAGGTAGCGCATGACGCCGTGCGAGGGTCGGCCGGGGTTGGGCGACGCGCCGATCATGGCGATACGGCGGGTGCGCTCGAGGAGCGCGCGCAGGGTCGCGTCGTCGGGGTTGCTCACGCCCCGACCATACCGCGGCCGAGGAACACTACAATCCGCCTATGGCCCTGCTCCTCTCCGACGACGAACTGACCGACCTCGTGAGCCTCGGCACGGCGATCCGCGCCGTGCGCGAGGTGTTCCGCGAGCGCGCGGGCGAGCTCGTGCACAGCGGGGCTCGCACACACGTCCCCCTCGGCGACGGGAACCTGGTGCTCACCCCCGGCAGCGTGGGCAAGGCCGCGCACGCGGGGCTGCGGCTCTACGCCGCCGGCTGCGCCGAGGACGAGCAGCTGACCGCGGTGTGGAACCGGGAAGGCCGCCTCGAGGGGATCGTGCTCGGCTCGGCCCTCGGGCTGCTGCGCACCGGCGCGATCGGCGGCGTCGCGATGCAGCTCCTGGCCCCCGAGACCGTGGACAAGGTCGCCGTGATCGGGCCGGGCAGGCAGGCGCGGCAGCAGGTGCGGGCGCTGCTCGCGGTTCGCAAGCCCGAGTGGATCGAGCTCCACCGCCGCGACCAGGCCGAGCTGCCGGCGCAAGCCGAGGCCTGGCGGCGCGAGTTCGGCGTGCGGGTGACCCCCGCGGTCAGCGCCGAGACCGCCGTGCGCGGCGCCGACGTGGTGATCGTGGCCACGACCTCGACCACCCCCGTGCTCAAGGCCGAGTGGCTGGGCCCGTCGACCCACGTCAGCACCTTCGGCCCCAAGCGCCGGGGCGCCCACGAGCTGGCCCTGGGGGTCACCGAGTGGGCCAACCTCCTCGTCAGCGACTTCCCCGAGCAGTGCCAGTGCGATCCGGAGTTCTTCCTCCACGGCACCCCCCAGGCCGCGCGCCTGCTCGACCTCTCGGCCTTCGTCTCCGGGCGCATGCGCCGCGACCCCAGCGACCGCTCGCTGTTCATGAACCAGGGGCTCAACGGCACCGAGGTCGCGATCGCCGCCCTCGCGTTGCAGTTGGCGCGCGAGCAAGAGCGGGGCGTCCCCCTCCCCGGCTTCCCCGAGGTCTGAACCAACGGCGAAGCGGACGAGGGTCCCCCCGCCCGCCTCGTCGAATCGCGCTCGCTCTACTTGCTGATCGAGCGGAACTCGCCGCCGCCGAGCTCGGCCAGCGACTGCAGCAGCCGGGGGTCGGCCTCGCCGATTCCAATGCAGTGGATCTGCGCCTTGCGGAACAGGTTCATTCGCTCCACGTCGCGCACGAGGTGCTCGTACTGGGCATAGGGGCCGTAATAGTTGAGCACGTCCTGGTCGGGGTGCTTCTCGCCGGTCTCGGGGTCGCCGGTCTGCACGTCCTTCTCGCGCTTGTCCTGGGCGGGGAAGTTGTCCCAGCTCGGCGCGCCGTCGGAGAGGAGGAAGATCGTGTCGCTGCCGTCGAGGAACCCGCCGGGGGCCACGTGCTCGTGGGCGCCGATCTTGGCGCGCGAGGTCGCGCGGAACGCCTCGAGCAGCCCGCCGTGGACGTTGGTGTTGCCCCGGAGGGTGCCGAAGGGCCGGGCGCCGGTCTTGGCGCCGCCGGTGATCTTGTCGAGCTCCATGATCACGCGACCAATGTTGCCCCTGCTCGCGGGGAGGAAGCCCTTGCCGTTGATCAGGGGCGCCGCGTCGGTGCCGAAGAAGATCACGCAGAACTGGGTCTTGGGGTTCAGCCCGCGCAGCGCGAGCTTGAGGCACTCGCGGGCGGCCTCGAAGCGGCTGTCGATCTTGTCCCAGGGCAGGTTCGAGGGGTCGAGGGGGTCGACCTTCTTCGGCTTCTCGTCCTCCTCGGGGTCCTTCCGCGACTCGCCGGTCACGGGGCCCTTGCGCTTGGAGCCGGTCTGGGGGCGCTTGAGCTGCTCCTTCTCGGCCTCGGTCAGGGGGGCGAGCATGGAGTCGGACATGTCGATCACGAACGCGATCCGGGTCCCGGTGCCCGCGATCCCCATGAAGCGCGACTCGCTGACGCCGCCCTTGGCCGCGTCACGGGTGCGGGTCCCGCCCTCGCCCTCGGCCGACGCGCGCGCCTGGCTGGTCTTGCCGTTGAGCACGTTGATCCAGGGGCCGGACGCGAGGTAGAGGTCGTCGACGTCGAAGGTCCGGGCGAGGGCGCGGGCGATCACGAGCTTGGTGCGGTAAGGCAGCTTCTTCTCGTCGAGCTGGGTGATCACGGCCATGGCGGCGTTGGTGAAGCTCTGCTCGCCGAGGCTGCCCTTGCAGGGCTCGAGCCCAGCGGCGCAGCTCTCGGCGATCACCATCTTCGCCAGGCCCTTCTCGGGCTTGAACTTGTTCTTCTTGCCCCGCTCGCGCGAGCCCTCACCGGGGACGCCCGGGATCACCGGGGTGTAGCCGAGGAGCTTGGGGATCAGGTCCATCAGGGCTGCGCCGTCCTTGCGAGCGCGGAGGGACTCGATCGCGGCGCCACGAATGAACACGTCCAGCTTGCGGTTCTCCGCGATCTCGGCGACCTCCGCCGAGCCCTTGGCGTCTCCACGGACCCGCAGGCCCCAGTACCACAGCCAGCTGTGCGGCGCCTTGGGGTAGCGCCCGTACCACTCCTGCCACTGGTCGGCGAGGGCCTCCTGGTCGAGCTCCTCGCCGCAGATCCCGGCGACCAGGTACTGCACGTGGTCCTCGGGGTCCTCGGGCTTCTGGTAGCGCTTCATGAAGACCTCGAGCGCCTTGGCGTCGTGGGTCTTGGCGAAGCGCACCATGCCTCGGGTGCGAATGAACAGCGCCGGGCGCATCATGAACTCTTCGTAGAGCTTGAGCTCTTCCTCGAAGGTCCCGGTCGGCGTCTGCTGCGCAGGGGTCGGAGCAGCGATCAGCAAGCTGCAGGCGGCCGTCAGGGCGCATAGGCGAAGCAGTCTCATGGAGTCCTCCCGCGGTTACCCGCACTCTAGCCGCGATCGGGCCCCGTCGCGAACCGATGCAGACACCACCCCCGGACGGGGCCTCGGGTTCCGTTCTTCAGGGCCCCGCAGAGGCCCACACCGGGGAAAGGCCCCAATTCAGGGCCCACGGACATATGGCTCCAGAACGGAGCGATATCGCTTGCGGAAGCGACCTTGCGTGCTATCTTTCTGCCCGACAGGAGGTTGTATGGCCAACGTGACTCTGACTGCCATCGCCAAAGAGAAGCTCGACGAGTACCTCAAGGAAGAGCCGGACGAGACCGTGGTCCGGCTGCTGGTCGAGGACGACGGCAAGTTCGGGCTCTCCCTCGACAGCGCCACCAGCGGCGACTCCTCCTTCGAGGTCGACGGGATCGCGTTGGTCGTCGAGAGCGCCTTCGCCGAGGTGATCGAAGGCCTGAAGATCGACTACCTCGTGCAAGGCGCCAGCAGCGGGTTCTCGCTCACCGGCGGCAAGCGGCCGAAGAAGAACCGGGTCCTGCTGCGCACCGAGCCGACCCCCAACCCCGACGCGATGAAGTTCGTGCTCGCGTTCCAGCGCATGGACGAGTCCAAGACCTGGACCGCTGAGAGCGAGGACCAGCCCCAGCACGTGACCGATCTGCTCGCGATCGCCGGCGTGGTCCAGGTCTTCGAGCTCGCCGACTTCGTGACCGTGACCCGCGAGGCGCAGACCCCGTGGGACACGATCTTGCCTCCGGCCAAGGAGATCGTGGAGGGGATCGAGCGACCCACCAACACCGCCGGCACCGGCGGCGGCTTCGCCGAGGGCAGCTTCGAGCAGCGCCTCTACGGCTTCATTCGCAGCGACGTGGCCCCGTTCCTCCAGGCCGACGGCGGCGACATCGAGCTCGTGGGTTACACCGAGGGCACCGTGCAGGTCCGACTGCAGGGTGCCTGCGGCACCTGCCCCAGCTCGATCGCGACCCTCCGCGGCGGCGTCGAGCGCCGGCTGAAGGAGGAGTTCCCCGAGGAGGTCCAGCAGCTCGAGCTCGTGCCGGCCTAGTCGCCGAGCCGACCACGGTGCGGCAGAGGGCGGGGCTCGAACCCCGCCCTCGTTTCGTGTGGGGGTTTACGTTGCGCCAGGCACTCCGGGTAGCCAGACTCCATCGGGCGAGAGGTGCATGGAGCAGGACGCGGCGTTGGAGCACGCGCGACAGGTGTCGCGGGAAATGGTGTGGCTGGGCGCCAGCGACCGAGAGACCATGACCCAGTATCTCTCGGCCTACCGCAGCTACCTGCAGCAGGGGGTCGAGGGCACCTTCACCCAGCTCCTGCTCTCGCGGAAGGTGATCGGACTCGCGCTCCGGGCGCAGCTCGACGAGGAGCTCCCGCCGCCGCCCCGCGGCGACGTGGCGGCCATGCCCACCGAGCGCTTCAAGCGCGGGAGCACGACCTCGATCCTGCGCAGCGTCGTCGACCTGGAGAACGCCGAGAACCCCAGCGTCTCCACCCCCAGCCAGAGCGCCATCGACCTCGCGGTGGGTTGGCTCGAGTGCGACCCGTTGCCGCCGGTCCCGATCGTACCCGGGCGTGTGCTCTCGCTGGGGCGCGGCGAGGAGTGCGACGTGAAGCTCCCCCACCAGGGCGTCTCGCGAATCCACGCCGAGCTACGCTGCGACGCGGGGACGATCTACATCGAGGACGGCTCGACCTTCGGCACCTTCGTCAACGGCGAGAAGATCCACCGCGAGACCAAGCTGATCGAGCCCGGCGACGTGATCGCGATCGGCCCCTACATGCTGATCGTGCGCGACGAGGACCCCAGCCACGAGCACGCGGACACGCTCCCGTTTCGGATCCCGGGGTTCGCGGTCGAGGCCATGCACGGGACCCTGGGCGACGTGGGCTTGAGCGAGGTCCTGCAGCAGATCGAGTTCAACGAGAAGACCGGGACCCTGCGGATCCTCTCCTCCCGCGGCCGAGGCACGGTGGTCTTCCGCCAGGGGCGACCCCACTGGGCGGCCTTCGGGCAGCTGCAGGACGCCGAGGCGATCTTCTCGCTCCTCCGCCTGAAGGAGGGCGAGTTCTCCTTCGTGGGCGAGGTCGAGCAGGGCCTGCGCACGATGCAGATCACCGTCACCGGGCTGCTGATGGAGTTCAGCCGCCAGGTCGACGAAGCGTGAGCTGAAGGCCCTCCAGGGTCCTACCAGTCGTACTGCTGGCCGAGGGAGCGGTCCTCCCACCCCACGGGCTCGGTCAGCGCGCGCTCGAGCAGCGCGCGAAACCCGGGGTCGGCGAGCACGTTCGCGTAGTCGTGTCCGGGGCCAGGGAAGGTGTTCGGCGGGAAGAACTCGCCGTGGCTCGAGCGGTCGCTCTGGCGCACGAACACGACCAGCTTGCCGCGGTAGTCGCGCGCGCCCAGGGCGCCCAGCCGCCACATGCCCCCGCGCCGCGTCGCGCCCTGAGCGCCGGGGAGCGCCGGGCACCAGAAGGGAATCCCAAACGCGAAGGCGCCGCTGAGCCGGGGTTCACCCCGCCGCAGGTGGGCCACCTCCTGGACCACGTCGCCGCCCTTGGAGTGGCCGATCAGGCGCACGTCCTGCGACCCCGCGGCGATCGCCTTCGAGAGCAGCGCCTCGGTGCGCAGCACGCCTTCGACGTGGGAGCTGTTGTAGGTCGCGAGGTCGACCGCCCCGCCGAGGGGCCCCGAGACCGCCCCGCCGGCGGCCCAGTTCTCGTAGTCCACCTGCAGCGCCACGTAGCCGAGCTCGTAGAGCTGGGAGGCGTAGGCCACCAGCCAGCCGCTGGTCCGCGTGGGCGGGTCGTCGCGCTCGTGGTTGTTGCCGCTGACGAAGATCGCCAGCCCGCCGCCCTGGGTCAGGTGCTCGTAGACGAAGCCCTCGTCGAGCCCGTTGCCCCCCGCGGCCACCGCGCGCGCGATCTCCCGGGCCGCTTCGTTCTCGGCGGTGCCCGGGTCGTCGCGCTCGAAGTACCACTCGCGCCCCGCGGGCGCCGAGGGGACGAAGGACGCGTCGCGCACCCGCTGGGCGATCGGCGTCGGCGGCGGCGTCGCGCTCGCTGGCGGGGCGGCGTTGCCGCTCGTCGTCGCGCCGCTCGCGCTCGACGTGCTCGCCGCCACCGTGCTGGCGCTCGCCCCTCGGCTCGAGCTTCCACCGCAGCCGAGGGAGAGGCCGACCCCGAGACTCAGGCACACCCAAATCACCCGCGTCATGCGACACCTCCAGACCGACGAGGCTAATCCGCCTGCGCGCGCGTGCCGGAGGTTTTCCCCGAGCGTGCGCGAGACGCACGCCTGCCTCAGCCGAGGTCGGCGACCGTGACCCGCGAGTCGACGGGCTCGATCCGCAGGATTCCCTTGCGGTTGAGCACCACCCGCGTGCGGCCCAGGATCTGCTCGCCGCCGTCGTGGTCGGTGATCGCGTGCACCAGGTTCAGGTGGTAGACCTTCGGCAGCTTGCGGGTCACGAAGCGTCCGCGGAGCCTGTCGAAGAACGGCGTCGGGTCCTTGGGGTCGTCGAGGCGGCGCAGCACGTCGGCCAGCGAGATCCGCACGATCTCCAGCAGGCCGTAGCTCGTGGGCATTCCCGTGGTCCCGCCCTCGAAGCTCAGCTGGCGCTCGTAGTGCAGGGTGCGCTCGAGGGCGACGCTGGCGCCGCGCACCGTGCGTCGCGCGAAGCGCAGGTCGCGCACTTCCGGCGGAGCCTGCTCCGGAGAGATCCAGCGCACCCGCTCGCAGGAGGTCCCCGAGAACGCGCCGAGGCCCACCGAGGCCAGCCCCTCACCGGCGAGGTCCCGGCTGTGGTCCCAGGGCAGCCAGCGCCGGGCGAGGGTCGTCTTGACCCAGTCCTTGATCCGGTCCTTGAGCACGTAGGCCAACACGAAGCCGCCGATCACGAGCAACCCGTCGAGGCTCGCCCAGCGCGCGTTGATCATGGGCACCTGGGCCACGGCGGCCCAGGTCGCGGCCAGGCCCGCGGCGACCATGGCCGCCGAGTTCTTCACGAACGGGTCGCGCCCGAGCTTGTGGGTGTCGACGTAGAGCGAGCGCTGGAGCTCCTTCTTCAGCAGCCCCACCCGGTAGGCGTAGTTCTCCGGATCGTCGTTGGGGGAGCGCAGCCCGAAGGCCTTCCCCAGGTGGCTCAGCGCCTCGAGGGTCCCCGCGATCGTCTGCCGCATGCGCACCGCGTTCCCCGAGCCGTCGCGGAGGCGTCCCTCGTCGTCGAGCACCAGGCCCAGGCCGGCCAGGCACTCCATGAACACCGTGATCGCGTATTCGCCGGCGAAGTCGAGGGACGCGCCCAGGTCGGGGTGCGCCACGCCGCGGTAGGCGATCGCGCGCTTGCGGACCTTGTTCAGCGCGGCCAGCGCGGCCAGCCCTTGGCTGCACGCCAGCTCCAGGCGCGTGGCCAGCTCGCCGCTGGGCACGTCGCCCTGGCGCATGGGCTCGCGCAGCTGGGCGACCTCACGGTGCAGGGCGTCGGTGAGCTCGGTGCCGAACATGCGCGCCAACACGACCATGCTCGCCCCGTCGGGCGACTCGCTCTCGAGCAGCGTGGGCAGCCGTTGCCAGAGCTGGGCCAGGGGATTGGCCTCGACGCTCAGCTCGCGCAGCTGCGCGAGGTCGAGGTCGGGGGCGTGCAGGCGCATGAACGACTGCGCGTTGCGGTAGAAGACGCTGCGGTTCCAGTTCTCGGGGCCGATCCCGAAGCTGGGGTTGAAGAACAGGTAGACGTCGAGGGTGTACTGCGAGCTCGCCTCCTGGTCGCCCTCGGGCAGCGGGTAGACCTGCCGCACCTCGAGGGTCCGGCGGTCGCGCGAGCTGATCACGGGCGCCGTCGGCTGCGGGTGGACGTGGCGAGTCAGCTGCAGCACGTCAGGCCCTCGCCAGCCAGAGGGTCGTCGTCTTGCCGTTGGCCTCGATCCGCCCGCCCGCCGGGCGCAGCAGGCGCCCGATCGTGGCCCGGGTCTCGCCGTCGACCTTGCGCTCGACCTCGAGCCCGACCTGGGTCGGCTGCTCCTTGACCTGCAGCTCGAGCTTGCGCTTGGCGTGGATCACCGCGCGCAAGAACAGCCGCGTGGCCACGGCCTCGTTGTCGTCGACGGTCGCCACTCGCTCCGTGGTGAGCTCTGGCAGCGGCTCGTGCTCGAGCTCGTGGAGGGCCTGACTCACCAGATCGTTGAGCCCGACCGCGTGCACCTGCGCGGGGCGACGGAGCAGCGGCTGGCAAGGGCGCGCCCCCCAGAGCACGCCGTAGCCGTCTTGCCCCGGGCGCTCGAGGGCCGAGACCCAGCACTCCAGAGACTTCCCCGAGGGCAGCGAGAGCGTGGCGGCGGTGACCTCGCAGCGCTCGCGCGCCTGGTCCCAAGCCTCGCGCAGGGCGGGGAGGGAGGCCAGCGAAGCCACCGTGTCCTCCAGCGCGTCGCCGTGGTGGGCGTGGTGCCGCACGAGGTCGCGACCGCCAGCGTTGACCGCCACCAGCGCGCCGTCGCCCTGGAACACGATCGCCGGGGTGTCGAGCTCTTCGAGGAGCTGCGCCAGGATCGCGCTGCCCGCCTCCGCCGCCGCCAACCGCCGGCGGAGCTCGAAGGCCAGCTCCTGCAGCGCAGCGCCCACGTCGCCGATCTCGTCGTTGCCGGGTGCCTTGCCGCGCGCGGTGTAGTCGCCGCCGGCGAGGGCGCGCGCCTGTTTGCGCAGCCGGCGCAGGGGCAGCACGAACACCACCGCGGAGATCAGGGACAGCAGCAGCGCGACCGAGATCGCGCCCGCCTGGCTGTTGCGAAAGAAGGACAAGAGCGAGGCCGAGACCTCGTCGAGGCGCGCGGTGGGCATGGCGAGGCGCAGCACGTGGCTGCCCTTTCCGCTGGGGGCCTCCAGGCGGACCGCGACGTAGAGGCTCGGCGCGCGCGTGGTGGCCGAGGTGCGGGAGTCGACCCCATAGCCGAGGTCGCTCAGCGGGCCGGCCGCGCCGCCCAGGGCCTGCTGGATCTCGGGGCGAGAGAGGTGGTTCTCGAGCTCCGCGAGCTGGGTCACCTCCGAGTCGTAGAGCACGGAGCCGCTGCCGTCGACGTAGGTCAAGCGGTCGGGGAGCAGGGGCGCGAGGGAGCGCAGCTTGGCTTCGCGCTGCGCGCGGTCGAGGGGTGCGAGGGCGTTGGCGAGGGGTCGCAGCCGCTCGGCGAGCTGCCGGGCCGCGTCTTCACGCAGGCGCCTTTCGAGGTGGGCTTGGAGGTAGATCCAGGTCGGAACGGCCCCACAGGCCAACACGAGCAAATACGACAGGAACACCTTGAACGGGAACGGAACCCTCAATCGACGACCTCGAAACCTTCGATACGTAAGTCCTTACGTGGCCTTGGACCGTAAAGATCCCTTAAAGGGACTAGCTCCAAAGGTACTTAGGTCCACCAAAGCGCACAAGTTCTTTCTTCGTGGTCGTTGGAGATTCGGTTGAGGGCGCCGAGTGGCGCGGGCGTCACCGCCCCTCTAGAGTCGTGGAGGTCATGCTGCGCCGCGCCCTCCTGCTCCTCGTCCTCCCCTGCGCTAGCGCCTGCGCGCACTACCCCGAGAACCAGCCCCTCGACGCCGACCTCCCGCGCACCAGCGGGTATCGCTTCGAGAGCCTGGCGCACAGCGCGCCCAACACCGACGCGACGCTGGTGTGCCTCAGCTTCGGGGGCGGCGGGGCGCGCGCGGGGGCCATGGCCTACGGGGTCGTGCGGACCCTGCACGAGACGAAGATCGCCGGCGGGAGGCGGCTCGTGGACGAGGTCGACGTGATCTCCGCTGCCTCCGGGGGTGCGTTCCCCGCGGCGTTCCTCGGCGCCTTCGGTCCGCGCAAGTTCCTCGCCGAGTTCCGCGAGACGGTGCTCCAGCGCGACCTGGGCATGGGGACGTTCTGGCGCGCGGCGCTCTGCCCCTACAACCTCGTGCGGATCTGTTCGCCCTGGTTCAACCGCAGCGACCTCGCGAGCGAGCTCTACGAGGACACGATCTACGGCGACCTGACCTACGCCGCCCTCCAACGGCAGGGCCGGCCGTTCGTGGTCCTCAACGCCACCGACATGCTGGACGGATCGCGCTTCGAATTCACCCAGGACCGGTTCGACGCCCTCGGGTCCTCGCTGTCGCCGGTCAAGCTCGCGCGCGCGGTGGCGTCCTCGGCGGCGTTCCCGGTGCTCCTGACCCCGGTCGCCTTCCGCGACTACAACTACCCCCAGGCCCGCTGGGTGCACCTGATCGACGGCGGGCTGGTCGACAACCTCGGACTGGGCTACGTGCTCGAGTCGTATCAGCGCGGGTCGCTCCGCGACCTGATCGCGACGGGCAAGGTCGAGCGCGTGGTGTTCGTGGTGGTCAACGCGCGCAACCGCGTCCCCGAAGAGCTCAGCGCCTCGCCCCAGGCGCCCGGAGCGGGGACCGCCCTCGTCTACGGGCTCGACGCCGCGATCGATCGCCGCTCCGACGACCAGAGCCGGCTGCTGGCCGAGCTCAGCCAGCGCGGCGTGATCCCGGCCGACGAGGCCGGGCCCGAGGTCCACTACATCGAGATCGACCTCGACGACCTGCCCAACCGCGAGCAGCGCGAGCGCCTGCTGGGGGTCGAGACGACCTTCGGGCTCCCCGAGGAGACCATCGACGAGCTCGTCGAGGCGGCCGCGCAGCTGCTCGCGGAGAACCCGGTGTTCCAGCACGTCCAGGCCGAGCTGCGCGACGTCGAGTAGCCGCTGGGCCTACTCCTTCCGCAAGCTCCGCCGATTGGAGCCTGGCTCCGTGCTCGGCCCCGAGGCGCGTTCCGCGGACACCGGACCCGTCGAGAGGCGCTGCACACGCTATGCTTCCGCCCTGGAGGCACAGCATGATCGACAAGGCAATGGAGGAGGCCCTCAACGGCCACCTCAATCACGAGTTCTTCTCCTCCTACCTCTACCTCTCGATGTCGGCCTGGTTCCAGCGCACCGGCCTCCGCGGCCACGCGCACTGGATGCGCCTCCAGTCGCGCGAGGAGCAGGGCCACGTGACGCGGATGTACAACTACCTCCTCGACCGCGACGGCACCGTGACCCTCGGCTCGATCGAGGCCCCTCCGATCGAGTGGGAGAGCCCCCAGGCGGCCTTCAACGCGGCCTACCTCCACGAGCAGGGTGTGACCCAGCGAATCAACGACCTCGTCGACCTCTCGCTCAAGGTCCGCGACCACGCCACCCACAACTTCCTCCAATGGTTCGTGCGCGAGCAGGTCGAGGAGGAGGCGGTGGTCAGCGATATCGTCGGCCGCTCGAAGCTGGTCGAGGGCGACGGCCGCGGGCTGATCCTGATCGACCAGGAGCTTGCCGCTCGCAAGGCCTCCCCCAACGTCGAGCCCCCCCCGCCGGTCCTCGGCGAGGCGTAGGGGCAGGGCACTCCCTGCAGCAGTATCCGGACGCGCTGGGGGGCTCGGCCCGGAGGAGGCGGCCCACGCCCGCGCGCTCTGGGCCCCTCGCTACTCCTGCTTGGGCTCGGGCTCGCCGTCGCCGATCAAGCGCAGCTGCCCCTGGCCCCCCGCTGTGATTCGCTGGAGCCACGCCTTGGAGTATTCCCCGACGCCGATCGCGTTGACCTCGACCTTGCGCAGCAGGTTCAGCCGGCGGAGGTCCATGCTGAACACGGTCGGGTCGGAGAACGGACCGGCCATGCTCTGCTTCGCCGTCCGCGCCGGGACGTGGCGCGCCTCCTGGTGGACCTGGCGCACCTTCCCCGTCTCGGGGTCCTTGACCTCGTAGTCGCGCTCGGGAATGTCGTAGGCCGGGTACTCCTTCTCGGGGCCGCTGCCTTGGTAGTCCCAGCGGGTCGGGGTCCCGTCGGAGAGGAGGAAGATCGCGTCGCAGCCGCTGTTCAGCGCCTCGGGGTGCTGGTGCTCCACGCCGCTGGGGACCGGCCCCCGCGCGGTCAACTGGAACGCGAGGCGGACCCCCGCGTGCACGTTGGTCCGCCCGTAGAGCCTGGGTGAGGTCGCGCTGGAGTCGGCGGTCAGCAGGTCCAGCTCGTGGCACACCAGGGCCACGTTGCGCTTGCTGGCCGGGATCAGCCGCGGGGTCGCGTCGAGGGCCTTGGCGTCGTTGCCGAAGCGCACCACCGCGAACTGGGTGCGCTTGTCGAGGCTGCGCAGGGAGAGTTTCAGGCACTCGCGGACCGCGTCGAAGCGGGTGCGCTGGTGATCCCAGTCCACGGCGTTCTTCTTGCGCGCGGTCGAGGTCAGCGGGCGCAGCACGTCGCGCTCCTCCTCGCTGAGCGGGAGGAGCATGGAGTCGGAGAGGTCGATCACGTAGACCACCCGCTCGCCGGTGGTCGAGAGCCCCATGAACTGCGTCCGGGTGCGGGTCCCGGCCTCACCCTCCGCCAGAGCCTCCGCGCGGATCAGCGCCTCCCACGGCCCCGGCTCCAGGTAGCGCTCCTTGACCTCGAGCAAGGTCCCCAGGAAGCGCGCGATCGTCCCCGCCTCGGGCTTCGGGGTCCGCTTGCCCAGACGCGCCGCCAGCGCCAGAGCGGCGTCGCGCCACACCGCGCGCTCGCTGCGCCGGCCCAGGGCCAGCACGGCCTCGCAGCAGGCGGCGAGGACCAGCGGCTCGTCGCCGCGCTTCTTGACGAGCTTGGACTCGCCCAACAACCCGGCGAGCAGCGCCGCGACCTCGGCTGCCGGCCCGTGGGCGCCGAGGGCTTGCAGCGCGACGCTGCGCTGGATCGGGTCCTCCCGGAGGTCACACGCCACGGCGGCCAGCTCGGCGTGCCCACCCTGGCCGGCGCGGAGGCAGGCGGCGCTGTAGTCGAGCCACGCGCAGCCGTCGGCTTCGGCCAGCTCGCTGACCGCCTGGGCCCCGTGAACGCTGGTGGCGAACAGCTGGAGGAAGCCCGCGACGAGCAGCTGTTCTTCTCGGGGGTGCGTCTCGCCGGGCTTGCGGTAGCGGGCACAGATCAGGGCCACCGCCCGCGGGTCGAGGGTCTTGGCCAGGCGCTGGGCCCCACGCGAGCGGGCGCCCAACGCCTCCCACGTGGTGTAGTCGAGGTACTGCTCGTGAGCAGCCTTCCAGGCCTTCTCGGCTTGCTCGGCCTGCTTGGCCTCGTCGTCCTGACCGAACGCGACGCCCGCCAGCGCGACCGCGACCAGGGGTGCAACCCAGGTGCGCATGGACCCCTCCCAGCTGCGGTATAGCCCAGGCCCCTGCTCGTCGCCATGCGCCGTGAACGTCAGCGGATTGGCCTGCGGCCCGGGCGCCCATTACCCTGAAGCCATGCACTCCGGTTCACCGGCAGCGGACGACTCCGAGGGTCCTGTGGCCTATGCGGCGGCGGTCGAGGCCTACTCCCGCGGGCTAGTGCTGCTGGAGGCCCGACGCTTTCGCGACGCGATCGAGTGCCTCGACCAGGCGATCGACGCCTTCGATCGGGGCATGCTCGAGCCCGACTCCCGCACGCGCTTCGCCTACTTCAAGCGCGGCTGCGCCAAGCTCGAGCTGCAGCAATTCGAGGCCGCGATCCCGGACTTCGACCGGGCGCTGGAGCTGGATCCGGAGTTGGTCCTGGCCTACGCCCAGCGCGGACGCAGCAAGGCCAGGTTGAGTCACTACGCGGCCGCCGTCGAGGACTTCGACGCGGCGTTGGCGCTCGAGAAGGATCCGAACGACTGGTCCCGCGACCCGCTCGTGGACCTGGCCCTGGTCGACATGCAGCGCGGGTACAGCTTCGAACACCTGGGGCGGAACGCCGAGGCAGTCGCGGCCTTCCAGCAGGCCATCGAGCGGGGGTTGTCCAAGGAGCTGGCCACCCGCGCGCGAAAGGCACGCGACGCGATCGCCGGGGCGGACACGTGAAGTCGAAGCAGGGAGGCGAGCGCGAGCCGGTCTCCGAGCCGACGAGGCACGCGGACGTGCGCGTCGCCGCCAACCGCTGCCCCTTCTGCCACGACGACGTCGAGCCTCAACAGAGCGTCGCCTGCCAAGGCTGCCTGGCCCGACACCACGCCGAGTGCTGGGGGGAGTCCGGCGCGGAGGACGCCCGAGAGCTGAGCACGCGTAGCCCGAGGCTGCGGGACCAACTACGTAGCGGGCCGTGCGAATCGGCCCCGCCAGCGCTTCCAGAGCGAGGTCAACCTCCGGTGCGGGGGTCAGCGGCCGGGGGCTGGGTGCGCCGACACCTCGGCTCGCGGCGCGCCCGACTCGAGGCCCGCGATTCGCGTCAGCACTTCGCCGATCACCTTCGTCGTCCAGTCGCGCCCGGCGTCGCTGGGGGCGAAGTACTCGAAGAACCTCCCCTCGTCCGCGTCGTCGAAGACCGCGACGACTCCGGTGATCAGCGGCGGCGCCGCCATGGGCGTGAACAGCAGCACCCACCAGCCCGAGTGGGCGGCGAAGGAGTAGCCCGCAGACGTGTAGGCCATTTCCACCCCGTCCCCGCGCTCGAACTCGACGAGCTCGTCGCTGGAGAGCCGCTGAATCCCGACCCGCGTCTCGAGCACGCAGTCCCAGGTCAGGGGCGACCACTGGGGGGCGAGGACCACGAAGCCCGGGAAGCAGCGGAGGAAGTTGGCCGCGTTGCCGTCGCCGGCGACCGCGAAGTCGAGGTCGAGGCGGTAGTCGAAGCTCGTCGTGTCGAGGGGCTCGCCCGCCTCGAGCTTGACGACCTCGAAGTGGGGGTCGGTCTCCATTTCGTCCACGATCGCGCGATACAGCTCGCGGCCCTGCCCCTTCTCGTAGTGACCGACCAGCAGGCGCACCGGGCGCTCGGGGACGGCTGGCGGGGAGGTCGGGGTCGTCGTCTCCGGGATCGCTTCGAAGCGCGGCGTCGTCGCCACGCAGCCGGAGCCAAAGGCCAGCGGGACGAGGAGGGCCACGAGCAGGCCCAGCGGGTTGGGTGTCTTGGGTTGCATAATCATGGGGTGACCTTTCGGCGAGGCTCGAACCCGCTCCCACCGGGAGGGCGTTCCACCTCGAAACCACCCCCTTCACGCGCGTCCATGCGGTCCGTGACAGCTCATGAGCGTGCACAACGCGCGCTCCAGCGTGGCCGCTGGGCGCGCGCCGGGCTCCTCGGTGCGCGGCGTTGCGTTTCAGCGCACGAGTTCAGTCCGTGCTAAATCGTGAACGCAGGACACTCAACGGGTGTGGAGGGTTCGCCCACTAGCGGATCATTTGCCGCACAAATTGCGCAATCTGGACAAAGCGCTCGTTGGACCAGCAGTTGCACGGTGTTGGTTGGAATGGTCGGCGAAGAGGCGCGCTGCTAGCCCAAAGGGCACCGCACATGGCTCCTCACACCACCTCCCTTGGCTCGTCCGCCTTGTTCCTCGCCGCCTGTGGCCTCGCCGCGGTCGGCTGCGGTGGAGGCGGTAGCAGCGGATCGGGCGGCAGCCCGGCGAGCACCACCAGCCCAACCACCAGCGCGGCCACCAACCCGATCACGTCCTCGAGCGCGGGAGCGACGACGAGCTCCCCGACGACCGCCCAGGGCATCCCCCCCGGGGCCTCGCTGGCTGCCTTCGAGACGCACCTCTATCCGGTGTTGCGCACCAACTGTCAAGAGTGCCACGCCAGCGACGCGACCAACCAGCTGCCCCAGGCTCCGTTCCTCGCCGACCCCACGTCCCAGACCGCCCACGACGCGGTGCTCCCCCACGTGAGCTTCGCCGAGCCCGACAAGTCGCGGCTCGTGATTCGGCTGGCGAGGGAGGCCCACAACTCGTGGACCGGGAACACCCAGGCCGACGCCCAGGTGCTGCAGGACGCGATCCAGGCCTGGGCCGACGCGCTGCGGGCCTACCTGCCCGCGCAGCCGACGCCCTTGCCGGCGACGATCAGCGAGGCCGACGTCGACGCCTGGATCGCCGCCGACAAGGCGAAGCTCGACGCCGCCGACGCGCCCTACATTCGCTACGTGGCGGTGCACGAGGTCAACAACGAGGGCGGCACCTTCGCCGACATGGAGGTCGCCCGGGTGGGGGTCTCGAAGACCCTCAACAGCCACTCGCGCTATGGCCCCAAGATCGTGAACCCGGTGGCGATCGACCCCTACGACACGGTGTTCCGCGTCGACGTGCGGGACTACTTCGGCTTCACCAACGCCAACGGCGTGATCACGCGCACCCCCGACAAGGCGATCCAGACCTGGGATCGGATCACCAGCGGAGACCGGACCCAGGGGGTCATGCCCGACTACGTGACCGGGGCCCAGCTGGCCTACTCGCTCTCGCGCCCCGAGACCTACAACGACGTGCTCGAGATCCCGGGCCTCGCGCGCCAGCTCGAGGCCGAGCTGGGCGTCGACAAGAGCCAGGGCGTGGACAGCTACAAGTACATGATCGTGAACCGCAAGCCGATCACCATCGAGGATCGGATCATGATGCGCGCCGACCTCAGCCCGCGCACCGTGCAGGGCGAAACCGCCGAGGCGGCTAGCGGCTACTACTGGAGCACGACCGACGTGTTCAGCGGCGTGGGGCGTTTCCCGTTCTTCGACGAGCCGATCCCCGAGTTCACCAGCGTCTCGGACTTCAGCCAGATCAAGACCGTCGAGCTCCTGGGCCTGGACGTGGCCCAGACTCAGGCGCAGGAGATCATTTTCGGGTCTCGTCACCCTTCCAGCGGTGCCCTTCGACGCGGCAGGCAAGGTTGCAGCGCCAGACCAGAGCGGGACGGTCGCAAAGGGACTGGTCTCGCGGCGAGGTGCCCCGGCCTCG
>Ga0070727_10002316_pt1 | contig 18553 bp, 22 predicted proteins | sample tdAd472_FD_66722 | JGI IMG/M metagenome (GOLD analysis project Ga0070727, IMG submission 66722) | Marine sediment microbial communities from the Atlantic coast under amendment with organic carbon and nitrate - tdAd47.2 | ecosystem: Environmental > Aquatic > Marine > Coastal > Sediment | place...
CCCAGGCTTATCTGGACCATAGTCCCACTCAATGCCAAGCCACGTAAGAGACTCTTGGATATGTTCAATAGAGCCTTCTTCCTGACGCGCCTTATCAGTGTCTTCAATACGAAGAATAAAAGTACCATTGTGCTTCTTTGCAAAGAGATATGAGTACAGTGCGGTACGTGCGCCACCAACATGCATAAACCCCGTCGGAGACGGTGCAAATCTTGTTACTACTTTCTTTTCTTTTGAAAACATATTAGGTGTGGTCTGAAGCAATCTGTCGCAATGTGTCAGCAATCTTTTCTGCAGCGTCTGTCGGTGCAAATGCTTTCGCCTTGAGAGACATACTCTTGTAGAGTTCAGTGTCTCCCATAATACGGGCTATCTCTGCCGCAAGCAAGCCATCGGTAAGGTTCTGTTCTTCCATGACGACTGCGTCGGTTGCACGTGCGTAGGTGTACGCATTTGTACGCTGGTCGTGTGCAATTGCCTCAGGGATAGGAATGATAATAGAAGGCTTCCCGTGTGCTGCAATTTCAAAGATAGTACCGCTTCCTGCACGGGAGATAATCAGTGATGCAGCAGCATATGCAAGGTTCATTTTCTCCGCATCAAGAAATGCTGTTGGAATATACCGCTCCTTGAGAACAGAGTCTTGCACCAAAGTCTCTGCAGCCTGTACCACTCCTTCGTACAGTTCCTTTCCGGTCTGATGGATAACGGTATAGTGCGGAAGCAGTTCATCAAGCGTATCGAGAATGAGTGTGTTCACCCGCTCTGCTCCAGAAGACCCTCCAAGTACAAGAATGAGAGGTTTATCTTTTTGTATTCCCAACTGTGCCTGTGGATCTCCAGGTGTCGTTTGGAGTGTCTTACGGAATGGAATACCGGTCTGTGCAACCTTTTCTTTTTTGAAGTCTGCAGCAGTATCTCCATAGGAAACGGCAACATACTTTGCTACCTTCCCTCCTATCCTATTAGATATCCCAGGGTGTACATCAGACTCATGTAAGATGACTGGTATCCGTAAAAACCACGCTGCAAGCACTACAGGAACTGTGGTGTACCCTCCCTTACTCATAATAGCGTCTGGGTATATCCAAAATAGTTTGAAGAGTGCTACAAAGAATCCAAAGAATACTTTGAAAATATCTACGAAGTTTTTCAAAGAAAAATATCGCCGCATCTTCCCTGAAGGACAACTGACAAAAGCAATATTGAGACTATCGAGCGCTGTTTTGTCGTACTCGTCTGGTCCCATGTAGTACAGGTCTGCTTGTGCAGAGAGTGCGTTATCCCGGATAGATTCCGCAATAGCAATGAGCGGATAGAAATGTCCGCCTGATCCTCCTCCAGTGAGTACGATTCTCATGTGTGTATTTTATCACACCCTCCTCTTCTGATACTTACTCACATTCAACACCACACCAATGGATGCAAGTGTTGCTAAAAGCGCGGTACCTCCATGAGAAATAAATGGAAGAGGCAGACCAGAGAGGGGTGCCAAAGAAAGCATGGCAGCAATATTAAGAAATGCCTGGAGTGTGATAAGGGTGACAAATCCAACAACCAGAAGCATACCAAAGAGGTCTGGCGCATGTGTTGCTACCCTAAAGCCACGGAAGGCAAATGCTACAAAAAGAAGTACCAGAAGGGTGCTTCCTATAAATCCAAACTCCTCGCTTGCTACCGCGAAGATAGAGTCCCCTATTGGTTCTGGGAGGTACTCAAATTTCTGGATGCTTTGTCCAAATCCTCGTCCGGAGAAACCACCAGAACCAATGGCTATGAGAGATTGTTGTACCTGATAACTGGATCCAAGTGGGTCTGCAGAAGGGTCAATGAAGGTGGTGAGACGATCCATAATGTATGGTCGGGTAAATGCAAGCACCGCAAGCAGCACTACAGCAGAGAGAAACATAATCCCTACGTCCCGTATACGTCCGCCTGCGGCAATAAACATAGCAACACCAGAGGCAGCCATAATGGCAAAGGTATCGGTGTCAGGCTGCAAAAGCATCACTATCCCAACGAGTGCAAGAATACCCAGAAACGGCAGTGTTCCTTTCATGAAGGTATGTACATGACGGTACATACCAGAGAGCCATGTTGCCATATAGACCACAAAGCCAATTTTAAGAAGTTCTGCAGGCTGGAATGAGAAGCCTGCAATATGCACCCAGCGAGTCGCTCCTCCATGCTCTAGTCCAAGACCAGGCACGAATACCAGTGTGGTAAGTCCAAGTGTGAAAAGAAATATATAAAAGGCATATTTACGCCACGTTCTGTAATGTATAGAACTTATGACATAGAGTGCGCCAAATCCACCCACAATTCCAAACAGGAATTGATTAAATGCAACGGAAGAAAAGCGTGCGCCTTCTCGCGCGAGGAGTCCAAGAGATGCTGAAGAGAAGATAAGAAATCCAACGAGTACGAGGATAATAACAGTTCCAAAAAGAATACGATCACTCGTTAGTTTCTGTGCCATATTACGCAACTGACGCTAGAATGAGACCAAAGATGGCACACATAACACTGATAACCCAGTACCGCATCGTCACCTTATATGACGGCCATCCAATGGCTTCAAAGTGATGATGTAGTGGTGCAATACGAAGTATTTTCTTCCCACGAATCTTCTTGGAAAGTACCTGTAGTACATTTGAAAGCACGGTCACTACAAGTGGAAGTCCAATGACAAAGAGAAGTGCAATACCATGTCCTCCACCAAGGGTGTCAGTCATAAAGACAATGACAGAGAGTGTGAGCGTCAGTGCCATTGTCCCTATCTCGGTCATCCAAAAACGTGCTGGTGGAATATTGAACCAAAGGAATGCAAGTGTTGCCCCACCAATGGTTGCAGAGAGTGCTGCGATATCAAACTGCTGTTGCAGAAAGGCAACTCCAGCATAGGCTGAGAAGACAGACACAAAGACTCCTCCGGAGAGACCATCGATGCCATCAATGACTCCACTTGCATAGAGTGCATTGGTCATTAGTATGAAAAACGGAATGATAAGTACACCAAGGTACAGCGTGCCATCAAATGGGATACTGACACCGGTCACATCAAGTTTGTCATAAAACCACCACCCTATCAGTCCTGAGAGAATAGATACAAAGAGTACGCGTGTCTTTAGGGAAATACCTTTCTCTCCTTCTTGCGAAATATCGTAAAGGTCATTAAGGAAGCCAACGAATGCTCCAAGGAAGAATGTTGCAAGTGGAATCCACGTCTGTGACCGACTGAAGAAATCTAGTTCAGTGAAAATTGTTCCTGGGAATATATATTGAAATACAAAAAGGAGTGCGAGGGTAAGTCCTACACTTCCAACAATAACAAGCCCACCCATACGTGGTGTCTTTGTTTCCAGTTCATCAGAACGGAGTTTCCCAAACTCTTCTGCGGTAGAGCCATCAAGTGCCGTCTTCCCTCCCTGCTTTTTCCATACCTTATGTTTGTATAGAAAGTGCGTGATGAGTGGTGTGATACCAATACCAATACCAAAAGAAAGGATGGTTGGGATAAAGATTTTAATGAGAGAGGCTTCCATGACGTTATTGGTTAGCGAGTAATATTTGCACCGCTTGTACGAGGGTCTCTACATCTTCAAAACGTCCATCGACACTTGATCCAAGGACGGTAATAACAATCGGGTGATTCAGCCCGGCATCATATGCAATAGTGAGGTTTCCGCCTGCAAGCGTCGTATATCCAGTCTTTGATGCCACCATGCCGGGAATATCTCCAGTAATACTGTTAGTATTCGTTGCTTGATAGATTGCACCACTCTGGTCTTGTATGGCGTATCCTTCAAGAATGGTTCGCTCAAGTATTTCTGGATACTGCTGTACAAGATATTCCATAAGATATGAGACATCACGTGCAGAACCATATGCACCACTCTCTATCTCAGAGATATCAAGTCCGGTCGGATTCTTGAATGTGGTACGAGAGAGTCCTAATTCTCTTGCGCGTACATTCATGGCATCAACAAACGTGTCTACAGGGTTTTCTTCCGTAGTAAATAATGCTCCACCGGCAGCAGCTGCAAGGGTGTATGCTCCATCGTTTGAAGAGGTAACAAGCGTGAAGTCCAAAAGGTCCTGCATCGTAAACGTCTCTCCGTCACGGAAACCACTGTCTCCCTCTTGGCTAATTGCCTCAAGGGTGACATGTACAGGAGCATTTGTACCCATGACTTCATGTGCAACAAGAGCGGTCATTAACTTCGTGATTGATGCTAACGGCCATCGTTCATCCGCATTCTTATTATAGAGTGCCTTCTGCTCTTTTACATCCCACACAAACGCAGTTTGTGCCTCAAGGCGTACATCAGAGAAGACAGAATTATATACATTTGCAGACTGCTCTACTTCTGCAACAATCTCTTCCTCGGAAACATCTGTATCTACAAAAAGGTTTGCAATGTTTGCAATCTGCGGTGTTCCGAGCAGAAGAAAGAGGATGCCGGCAAGAATACCCAGTTGCTCACTCACTGGGAAATGTGGCGTCGCTTCCGCTTTTTCGATAGGTTCTGTTAAGAGTAGTTGTTCGTCGCTCATGATGCTTCGGTATTAAACAGGCTTCGTGTCTCTGAGGTGTCTTCCTGCTGTTCTTCAAAGGTATCAAGTGCTGCCATAATGTCTGCAAATTGTGGCAGTTCCTCACGGGTGGTGATACCAAGATGTGCAAGAAGGTCTGGAGTGGCGCTGTATGCATACGAGCGTCCGTTTGCTCCGTCTCTTTGGATTAAACCACGCGTTAGAAGGTTTCGCAAGATGAAACTTGAGTTTACTCCACGGATAGAGTCTATCTCTGAGCGACTCACAGTACCGCGGTATAGAATGATGGCAAGTGTCTCCGCACCCGCTTTCCCTATTTCTTTTTGCATCTCATCTTTACGTAGATTTTCAATGAGTTCAGAAAGGTCTGGAGCGGTTCTTAGTTCTACTTCAGTATCTGTGCTGACCAAGCGTATTCCGCCTTCTCTGAGGCGATTTTGGAGCCTCTGGAGGGCTTCTTTTACTTCTTCTTCTGATACAGCAAACATACGTGCAAGCACACTTATTTTCATAGGTGCGGCTTTATAGAAAAGTACTCCCTCAATCTGTATGTCGAGCGTCATAGGAGTAGTATAGCAGGCATTTACAGTAGGTTTGTGTGGATTATTAAAATCTAGATATACCGTGGCACCTCACTCTTTCGCTCTCCTTTAATTTCTATGTCATCAAATCTTCCTGCCTGCTCTACAAGTACACTTCCCTGCTTTACCATCTCTAACACCGCAAGAAATCCCACAATGACATCCGGCTTCTTACTACTCTTTGTAAATTCTTTGAAAGACAGACGCATTTGTCGCTCTACACGCTCTCTAAGGGTATCCATCATTTCATCAAGAGAGATAATTTTCCGTACACGCACCTTTGGTGGCTCTACTTTCTTTGGGAGTTCTTGAATAACATCCCAAATAGCGGCAGCGAGGGTATCTTTTTCTGTATAGGAGTCTGTGATAAAGAGCGGTTCTGTCTGTTTGCTGTAAGACCTGCTATACATCACATTGAAACCAAAGGTCTCTGCTACCGCCTTCCCTGCATCACGATATATTTGGTATCGCTTGAGACGCTCCTCAAGATTATCAATACTCTCCTCCTCTTCTTTGGTCAGTTCGAGGACTGGAAGGAGCGAACGGGACTTAATGAGAAGTAGCGTTGAAGCCAGTGCAATGAACTGTGAAATCTCTTTTATGTTTTGTTGCTCAAGTTGTGCAACCTGTGCCATGTACTCGTCTGTTACAGACGCAATAGAAATATCGTTTACCAGTAACTTCCGCTTCTCAATCAACTCCAGAAGGAGTTCAAGCGGACCCTCAAAAACCTCTGTTTTTACAGAGAATGAAGGTAGTTCAGATTGGAATGTTGTGTTAGTCACTACTCCATTGTATCACTCTCCTTAGAGAGCAGTGTGTCGATGCGATGCATATCACGTGGGAAGAGTGTTGCTTCTTTCACGTTCCCCACCTCAAGTATCTTTGCAGTGAGTCGTTCCAGTCCCATACCAATTCCTCCGTGTGGTGGAATACCATATTTGAACGCTTGAAGATAGAAATCAAACTTCTCTGGATCAAGCCCTTTCTCCTTAATACGTTCTACAAGCGTATCGTAGTCATGGACACGCTGTCCTCCAGAACACATTTCTAATCCTCGGAAGAGAAGGTCAAAACTTCGTGTGTACTCCGGATCTTCTGGGTCTACGTGTGTATAAAATGGACGTTTTGATGTTGGGAAGTGTGTCACAAACACAAAGTCTGATTTGAGATTCTCTTTCGCATACTCACAAAGGAAACGCTCATCTTCAGGTTCAAGGTCTGGCTCGTTTGTCTTATCTTCCCCGGTCTCTTTTTTGATAAGTTCTTGTGCCTCACGAAGCGTAAATACGGGGAATGTTTCTGGTGCAAGTGGCGCATCTACTCCAGCAGTCTTTAGTTCTTCAGCACATTCTGCGGCAACGGTTTCGCTAATGTAGCGCATAAGTTTTGTGACCATATCGATAACATCCGTATGGTCTTTGATGAATCCCATCTCCAAGTCGAGCATGGAGATTTCACTGAGGTGACGTGTGGTAGCACTCTTCTCTGCACGGAAGGTTGCTCCTACAGAGAATACTCTCTCAAAGACTCCTACCATAATCTGCTTGTAGAGTTGTGGTGAGGTTGCAAGGAATGCAGGCTTGTCATAGAAGTAGTCCACCTTGAATACCTCTGCTCCACCTTCAGCGTCTCCTCCTACAAGTTTTGGTGCTTGGAACTCTGTAAATCCTTCAGCAGTGAGAAAGTCCCGGTATGCTTTAAGAATGGTGTGCTGCACGTTGAAGATGGCACGCTCTCGCTCCTTACGAAGTGTAAGCGGGCGGTAGTCTAAGAGTGTATCGAGATTCAATTCCGCGTCCATATCAAATGGCAATGCGTCTGCTTTTGAGAGTACTTCAATACCGGTGATTTCAATTTCGATGTCTCCATTCTGCACATCAGCGTTCACCATCTTTTCTGGACGTTCGTTTACCACTCCTGTCACAGATACAACAGACTCTGGAGAAAGTGTTTTTGCAACTTCAAGTACCTCTGGTTTCCCAAAAACAACACCCTGTACCTTTCCGGTACGGTCACGGAAATCAAAGAAAGCCATCTTTCCTTGGTCACGCATAACGTCTACAACTGCACCAATAGATACTTCTGCCCCTTTATGTTCCCCGAGTGATTTGATAAGTGTTCGTTCCATAATATTAAATAGTTACGCCAATTTTCTTCCGTACCTCCTCCATTTTTGCTTCAGCACGCGCTTGTGCTTTCAAGGCGCCTGCTTTAAGCACCTCTCGTACATCATCATCAGTGATAGATGCACGCTTTTCTCGCATTGGAGCAACTACTGCTTCAATGTCTGCAAGGAGGGTTTCCTTGAGGTCTTTGTACTGTCCTTCTTTCTCCGTATAGAGTTGCTTTAGTTCTTCCTCACTTCGGAACAGAGTATGAATAGCATATACATGCTCTGGACGTCCACCTGAAGAGTCTGTCACAATACTCATCACTGCTTTCTGTACTTCTTCCTCGGTTCCAAAAAGTGGAATGGTATTTTTATAACTTTTACTCATCTTCTGTCCGTCAGTACCGGGTACGATACCAACACCTTCGTAGATTTTTTCCTGTGGCGGCACAAAGGTCTCTCCGAATGCGTTATTAAACTTCCCTGCTGCCTCACGTGCATATTCTATATGTTGCCGCTGGTCCTCTCCTACCGGCACCACCTCGGTATCATAGAGCAGAATATCTGCTGCCATAAGCATGGGATAGTTGAAGAGTCCTGCATTTGCCTCTAGTCCCTTTGCCACTTTGTCCTTATATGCATGTGCTTGCTGTAGGAATGGTACAGTCACGAGGCATTCAAAGATCCATGCAAGTTCTGTGTGTTGCGGTACATCAGACTGTTTGAAGAGGATAACTTTCTCAGGATCTACTCCAGCAGCAAGATAGTCTTTCACGATATCGATAATGTTCTGTCGCAGCACATCCCCGTCTCGCACAGTAGTGAGTGAGTGATAGTCTACAACCATAAGATGACTCTCATAGTCTTCGTACATATCGATAAAAGGTTTCAAGGCACCAAAATAGTTTCCGAGGTGTAATGCTCCCGATGGCTGCAGTCCAGTCAGTAATCTCTTTTTCATAGTGGTCTTATAGTAGCAAATTTTCTACTCCCCTCCAAAAAACATAAGCCCCACAAGTGGTGCAATCATCCACCAGAAGAAGTTCTCTGCCGGAGCGAAGAGTGTGTGTATAAAGGATCCAGGGGTAATAAACTCGGTAACAGGCACTACGTGATAACTATAGGCAACAAGAAGCGCAGATGCTAAAAGTGCAAAGATAACCTTCTTGCCGAAGTTTTCAAATGCGGACTCATCCTCGTCTCTTCGAATCACTTTCCCAAGGATATATATAGAGATGACAAGAAGTACAGCAAAGAGTGTAATCGCAGATGAAGCGTTCTCAATATAACTCTGATACGGAAAGAGTGTGAAAACAAGGAATGCTATATACAAAGAGAGTATAAGCCCTACCAACGCGCGGGAACTCCGTACGACGCCGTACCCAAAACAAACGCCAAAGATAACAATCCAGAAGAGCAACTGTTGTGCAGTTGCAATAATTGTTGCGGTATCCATATAGATATTATATGCCCTCTTCGCGTAATTCTTCCACTAATTTCTTTGCACCTCTGGATAACTTTTTAGGGATATCAATCGCTATTTTCACCAAGAAATCTCCTCGAGAACGTCCTCGTTCATCTGGAACCCCCTTATCCTTTATGCGGAGTTTCTCTCCATGCTTGATACTTGCAGGGATTTTGATAGAGACATCTCCGTCGAGTGTCTCTACACTGTATGTTGCACCAAGAAGTGCATCGGTCAGTTTTATGTTCAAAGGAGCAATGAGGTTCATTCCTTCTCGTACGATTGTTGGGTGTTGCTCTACATGCACTTTAATATAAAGATCTCCTGGAGTACCTCCCTGCAAAGCCTCGCCTCGCCCAGTCATACGAATCATCTCCCCATTTTGGATACCTGCTGGAATCTCTAGATCTATCTGCTCTGCCCCACGTACGACGCCTCTACCAGAACACTTCGTACACTTTTCTTTTGGTACTTTTCCTTTTCCATTACATTCTGAACACGTACGAATGGTAGCAACAGGACCCATAATAGACTGTCGTGTCTCGCGGAGTTTCCCTTGCCCGTTACAGGTCTCACATGTGATCATCCCTGTCCCCTCTTTTGCTCCAGAGCCAGTACATTCGTCACACACATTGTCTTTTGTGAGTGTAATTGATCGCTTTACACCAAAGACAGCATCCTTAAATGAAAGTTGAATATCTATTGAAATGTCATTACCGCGTGCCTGACGGTGTCCTCCAAAACCACCGCCAAAGATATCCCCAAAGATGTCATTGATATCAAACTCTACCCCTTGTCCTTGGAAACCTCCCCAGTTAAATCCACCTTGTCCTTGTCCGCCTCCTGCATATGAGCGACCGTAGGCATCATATTCTGCACGTTTCTTGTCGTCTGAAAGCACCGCATATGCTTCACTGATTTCCTTAAACTTTGCCTCATCCCCAGTCTTTTTATCAGGATGATACTTGGAAGCAAGCTTACGGAACGCCTTCTTGATCTCGTCCTTAGACGCCTTCTTGTCTACCTCCAAAATTGTGTAGTAGTCTTTCATGTGCCGAGCATTGTATAGCGGAATGTGGGTGGTGTCAAAAAGAAAAAGCCCCGTATCGGGGCTTTTTCACTACTCGTCTTTCTTTTCCTCTTCCACCTCTGCATCTCGCACACCATCTTCTTGTGGAGTTTCTGGCTGTGCTTCAGTTTGCTCTTTTTGCATCGCCTCCCCTATCTTCTGCATCTCTGTAGAGAGCGCTTCAGTAGCAGATTTGATAGCCTCTATATCTTCCTTATCCTTCACTTCTTTCAGTGCAGTCACCTTCTCTTCAATACCAGTCTTCACTGCCTCGTCTACCTTGTCTCCATAATCTTTAAGGGACTTCTCTGCAGTGTAAATCATCTGGTCTGCAAGATTACGAACTTCAATGATTTCTTTTTTCTTTGCATCTTCTCCTGCATGTTCCTCAGCCTCCTTCTTCATACGCTCAATGTCATCTTCGGTAAGGCCAGAGTTTGCTTCAATACGGATAGACTGTTCCTTTCCGGTACTCTTATCCTTTGCAGTCACATTAAGGATACCGTTAGAGTCCACATCAAGCGACACCTCAATTTGTGGGACGCCACGTGGTGCTGGTGGAATACCTTCAAGCACGAATCGTCCAAGAGACTTGTTGTCTGCAGCCATTGGACGTTCTCCCTGTACGATATGTACCTCTACCGATGTCTGATTATCTGCTGCTGTAGAGAATACCTGCTCCTTTTTTGTCGGGATATGTGTGTTCTTTTCAATAAGTTTGGTTGCGACAGAACCCATAGTCTCAATACCGAGCGAAAGTGGGATTACGTCTACAAGGGTAATGTCTTGCACATCTCCCTGGAAGATACCTGCCTGAAGTGCAGCACCAAGTGCCACCACCTCATCAGGGTTAATAGTTCGGTTTGGCTCTTTACCAAAGAGATCCTGTACTGCCTTCTGCACCATTGGCATACGTGTCTGTCCTCCTACGAGGATGATCTCATCGATGTCCTCCTTAGAGAATGGAGATGCCTCAAGCGCACGCTTGGTGATTTCAATAGCACGATCTACATACTCCTGCGCAAGTTCCTCAAGTTTTGCACGAGTCATGGTAAGGAGCATGTGCTTTGGACCTTCTGCTCCTGAAGTGATGAATGGGATATTAATCTCTGTCTCACCAGATGAAGAGAGTTCAAGTTTTGCCTTCTCTGCTGCCTCATCAAGGCGTTGAAGCGCAAGTTTATCCTGCGCAAGATCAATGCCTTCAGACTTCTTAAACTCTTCGATAAGGAAACGTACGATTTGCTGGTCGATATCACGTCCTCCCATGTGCGCATCTCCATCAGTTGCCTTCACTTCGATAACGTCATCTCCTACCTCAAGTACGGTAACGTCGAATGTTCCTCCCCCGAAGTCGAATACGACAATCTGCTCGTCCTTCTTCTTGTTAAATCCGTATGCAAGTGCAGCCGCTGTAGGTTCGTTGATGATTCGCTTCACCTCGAGTCCTGCAATCTTTCCTGCATCCTGTGTTGCTTTACGCTGTGCGTCATTGAAGTACGCTGGTACAGTGATAACCGCTTCTGTGATTTTGTCACCAATCTTTGCCTCTGCATCTGCCTTAATCTTAGAGAGGATCATTGCAGACACCTCTTCTGGACGAAGATCTTGCTCTCCTAAGTGTACAATGACACCACCATCTTCTCCCTTCTTAATCTCGTATGGAACAACCTCCGTATCCTTCTGGACTGCTTCTTCATCAAAATTGTGTCCCATGAAGCGCTTAATACCGTAGATGGTATTCTCTGGGTTTGTTACCGCCTGACGCTTCGCAATCTGTCCTACGAGACGCTCTTTCGTCTTTGAAATAGCAACAACAGACGGAGTCGTACGATTTCCTTCTGCATTCTCAATGATAGTTGGCTCGCCTCCTTCAATGACAGCAAATGCTGAGTTTGTAGTTCCAAGATCAATTCCAAGTATTTTTGACATATTTCTTTGCTTAACCGGTAACCCCGACGATAACTTTTGCGGGACGGATAATGCGGTCACCTACCGCGTATCCTGCTTGTAAAACGTCTACCACCTTCCCTTCTTCTCCAGGAGCACTGGAGACTGCTTCGTGCATCTCCGGATTGAACTCCTCTCCCTTTGCTCCCACCTTCTCTACACCGTATCCTTTTAATATCCCCTGTAATTGTGCAAATACCCCTTCAATTCCTTTCCGCCACTTCTCGTCACAACTCTCCCACGAAGGGTCTGCCATTGCCATATCGAAACTGTCTGCGAGTGGGAGGAGTGCTCCAACATGCTTCTCGGTGATACGCTCCTTGTCTCGTGTAAGCTGCTCTTCAAGACGACGCTTGCTATTGAGAAAGTCTGCCTTGGTACGTTGGAGTTCTTCGAGATGTCCACGTTTTTCTTCATCGCATGTCCGGAGTTTATCTCGCAGAGATTTAAGTTTATCTCCCTCTGCTTCCTCTATATCTTCTATCTCCATATCTTCAGACGGAGCATCTTCAAAAACCTCCTCTTCTATATGTTTTTCATCTGACATAGTTACTTCAAAAAGTATTTAGTGCAGGCATTGTATCGTGAAAAAGGGGTGGTGTCAAAAACCCCTCGGACGCAATTGCGTCCGAGGGGGACTGTTTCTTAAGCAGCCTGTTCCATCCAGCTTCCTGAATGACTTCTGTAGTTTTGCGGAGAGATTATACGGCAATGCCGTTCGTCTAAACGAAGACTCCCTGTTTCGCGTAAGGAAACTTGCCATTCAGATAGCGAACTACTCCACTCAATTTCAATGCACAAGAATCTGTTATTTATCCATGCGACAAATACATTCGTGTTTCCGTCATTGATAAGGTTGAACTTTGTACCGTTCCAGTCTTCCTTGACCATGGCTGCAATTGTTCCAAAAAACTGTACAGCATTTGAGACCATGAAGATATGTTCGTCAGGAAGTTCAAATACATCAAATTCCCCGAAGAAGTAGTCTGCGTAACCAAGAGTGCGACCAAGTTCTGAGTTCACATAGGTCGTGTCCTCTTTAGCAGTAATTGCAATCACATAATCTCGACAAAACGGCGATACAAAAAGACCTCTCTGTGTTCGCAAAAAACCACGGACGCAGAACTCATTTTTCTGAAAGTACACAGGCTTAAGATCTAGAACTTCCATGATAGTTCCTCCGTTGCTAAAACTGAGGCAACCATAACATACTAAACTTCAAAAAACAAAAAACTCCCTCTCGGGAGTCTTTGAGCCTATCGCTTAGACCACGCTGGCTTCTTACGAGCCTTGAGAAGTCCAAACTTCTTACGCTCTACAGAACGTGGGTCTCGCTTGAGGAATCCTTCCTTCTTAAGCGCTACACGACGATCTTCCTTCTCTTTCACAAGTGCGCGAGCAATACCGAGTCGGATTGCTTCTGCTTGTGATGAAAGTCCTCCACCGTGAACCTTCGCAGTGATAGTGTATGTCCCTACACCTGCTTCTTCTACACCAAGTACGCTTTCTACGTCCTTCTGATGTGTCTCGAATGAGAAATACTCTGCAAGTGGCTTTTCATTCACCACAACGCTTGTCTCTTTTGCAGGAGTGATGCGGACACGCGCAGATGCGGTCTTTCGTCGTCCTACAGCCTCAATGTATCTTGTATCTGCCATATAAATAATTACTCGGTTACGGTTAGGTTCTGCATGCGAAGTTTATGCAGTTTATTCTTTGGAAGCATCCCTGCGATAACGCGGCGAACAACCTCATCATACCCACGACGCTCTGCAAGGTGTCCAAGTGTCTCCACCTTTCGTCCGCTTGGGTATCCAGAATATGTCTGGAACTCCTCCTCTGCCCGCTTGTCTGAAATATCAAGTTTGCTTACATTTTCAATCTTTACAGAAACGGGAGCAACAACATTCTTTGCGAAGTCTGGCTCATTCTTCCCAAGAAGAATAGTTGCAACTTCAGTTGCCATACGTCCAAGACGCTTTCCTGTTGCATCAATTGTGTATTCCTTTTTCTCCATAGTTGTTTCCATATTACGCGACAAACTCGATTACTGCCTCGTCACGTCCTGCAGTCGTGCGACCCATCTTAATAATACGTGTATACCCACCATCACGCTCCTTGTACTGTGGCGCAACCTCAGTAAAGAGTTTTGAAAGGACATCAGTCTGCGGCTCTCCAAGACGTGAAGAGATAAGACGGCGTGCTGCAACAGTATCTTCCTTTGCAGTTGTTACCATCTTTTCAATGTACGGACGAAGCTCCCGAGCCTTTGCCTCGGTTGTCTTAATCTTACCGTTCTCGATAAGTTGCAGAGCCAAACCACGCATCAATGCGGTCTTTCCGCGTCGTGTTCGTCCTAGTGTTCTGTTTTTATTGTGGTGTCGCATACTTCTAAACGTTATTCCTTAAGACTTGTTCCAAGTGAAGAGAGTACTTCCTCGATTTCTTCAAGTCCTTTATCTCCAATACCGTCGAGCGCAAGGATATCATCTTTTTTCTTTCGCACAAGCCCCCCGATAGTTCGGATGCTCGCATCCTCGAGCGCCTTCTGTGTACGTGCAGAAATATCAAGTGTCTCGATACGTGTCTTCAATGTATCTGAGTCTACATCATCCTCGTCAGATGACTCCTCAGCAACTTCTTCAACAGCAGGTGTCTCCACTACTTCCTCTTGAAATCCAATCACTGCCTTTAGTTGGTGAATCATGATTTCGATAGCATTTTCAAGTGCCTCACGTGGTGAAAGTGTACCGTCTGTCTCAACAGTAACGCGAAGACGGTTATAGTCTGTACGGTCTCCAACACGCATGTTCTCCACCTCGTAGTTTGCGCGACGAATCGGTGTAAACACAGCATCAAGTGCAATAGTACCAATATCCACCTTGTCCTTCTGATGTACTTCACGTGGCACGTATCCAAGCCCGTGTTCTACAGTCATTTCAATTTCAAGGGTACCCGTCTTTGTAGTAATCTCAGCAATTGGCTGCTCTGGGCTCAAAATCTCAATCTGTGAAGGAGCATCAATGTCTTTTGCGGTAACAACACCTGCACCTTTTGCCTTTAGAGTCATCGTAAGCGGCTCTTCACTATGTGAAGCGATACGAATACGCTTAAGGTTAAGTAGAAGTGTAATGACATCCTCCTTAATACCTTCAAGTGTTGCAAACTCATGGTCTGCTCCCGTAATCTTCACCTGTGTGATTGCTGCTCCCGGGAGTGATGAAAGGATAATACGACGAAGAGAGTTTCCAAGTGTATGTCCGTATCCTGGGTATAGTCCGTCAATTTCAAACGTTCCCTGAAATCCTTCTTCAGTTACGACGCGTGGCTTTGATGGTAGTGTGACATTTGTTTCCAACATAGTGATTTTTTGATTAGAGCAATAATTTCGACTATCGACTGTAGTACTCAAGTACAAGCTGTGGATCGAAGAGTGCCTCAGCTGGTTCAAATACTGGCTCAGCCTTCTTCTCTCCAGTCATCTTCTTCACATCGAATGAGAGCCAGTTTGGTACACCTGCAGGTGTATGATCTTCTGTAAGTGTGGTAAAGAGCCCTTTCTCCTTTGATCCATCACGTACTGCAATAGTGTCTCCAATACGTACACGGTGTGACGGTACTGAAAGTTTACGTCCATTTACTGTTACGTGACCGTGTACCACCATCTGGCGAGCCATCTGGCGAGTCTTTGCAAGACCAAGGCGGTATACAACGTTATCAAGACGAGACTCAAGTCGTGCAAAAAGGAATGCGGTTGGCTGATGCCCTTGCTTTCCGATTGCTTCGTTTACATATGAGCGGAACTGCCGCTCACTTACTCCGTAACTAAAGCGCATCTTCTGCTTCTCAGTAAGCTGCTTGCTGTAGTCACTCTTTTGACCTGGACGACGCTTCTTCATACGTCCTCCACGCGCCTCAGAAAGTGCAAACTTCTGAGTCTGTGTTTTCTCGAAGATTGGTGCTCCGAGACGTTTTGCTAGTTTGAATTTTGGACCTAGTTTCATAATATAATTCTTTACATACGACGTGCTTTAGGCGGACGTGGACCGTTGTGTGGTACTGGCGTTTTGTCAGTAATAGATGTGATGTTAACTCCATGACTTGAAAAACCACGAAGTGCAGACTCTCGACCAGCGCCAACTCCCTTCACCACAACTTTCGCATCCTTCATGCCCATCTGAACGGCCTTTTCTCCAATGATCTCACCTACCTTTGCAGCAGCAAACGGTGTACTCTTACGAGAACCACGGAATCCAAGTGCTCCAGAAGATGCTGCAATGATGGAATTTCCCTTTGTGTCAGAAAGTGTTACAAGCGTGTTGTTGAATGTCGCGAGGATATTAAGGGTACCTGACGCAACCTTCTTCTTTGGTACACGGTTAAGCGCTCGTGATGTTCCACTCACGTCTGATCCTCCTCCTTTTTTGATAATTCGTTTCTTACCCATATGTCATTCGAAATATAAATCGCTCAAATTTTAAGTCTTTTCAAGCTTACGACGACCACTTCCCATAGTTTTTTTCACTCCCTTGAGTGTACGTGCATTGGTCTTAGTACGCTGTCCGCGAACTGGAAGGCGACGTGTATGGCGTCCACCACGGTATGACTGAATGTCCTTAAGACGTTTAATATTTGCGCCTGTCTCACGCTTCAACTCTCCTTCAATAGTGAATGCCTCAATCTTTTCACGAACCTTGTTCTCATCCTCTGTAGAAAGAGAGTCTGGCTTCGCGGTTGCGTCAATGTTGAGTTCTGCAAGAATATCAAGCGCACGTGAGCGACCAATACCATATACAGCCGTGAGTCCATACCCAAGTTGCTTTTCGTCTGGAATGTTTATACCTGAAATTCGCATATATTATCCTTGTCGCTGCTTATGGCGGGGCTTCCGCTTGTTAATAACATAGACCCGTCCGCGTCGGCGAACGATTTGGTCATCAGCACTCATTTTTTTAACAGATGATCGTACTTTCATAATCTAAAGTCGTTTGGTAATGCGTCCCTTTCCTCCGTACGGATCTGGAACAATTGCAACTTTGTCGCCTACAAGCACACGGATACGAAACCGCCGCATTTTCCCAGCAAGGTATGCGAGAGAGAGTTCTTCTTCTCCGTCAAGTTTAACGCGAAAAAGGGCATTAGGAAGTGCCTCCTCGACAGTGCCGTAGACTAGTTCTTCATTTTTGTTCGCTTGATCTTGCATCAAACGAGGGTGAGTTTAGCAGAATAATGAAATACCGTCAACATAGGCTATTCAGAAATTGTGGTTTCAAAAGTAATGTCGTCTGTATTCTCTGGGAATGACTTCTTCCAAAATGGATGAATCTTTGCTTCAGCACGTAGTATAGCAGGATATTCTGAGAGCACACTGAGAAGGAGTGTGCGAGATATACCTTGCAAATCTTCACGAAGCGCCTCCTCATTAAATTGCCACACTAACGTTCCTTTACCTGTGAGAGTGAATGAAAGTTGGCTTGCACTGCTGATATCAGAGACAATCCCTTCTCCATACGTGAAAGAAATATCATCAACATTTTGAAGCAAGACCGGTTCATCAGTATAATCCGCGACAGTGTTTTGTGCGATAAACTGTGCAAGATTCTCATCCTTAAAGAGAGGCACATTAAGACGCACTCGTTCACGGATAGTCGCCTTCCCCTCTCCAGCATCAGCAGACGGAAGAGAATCATATGCGAAAGTTACTGCTTCATCAAGCATAGTAAATCCAAGTGGACGTTCTTCTGCGAGACGTTCACGAAGTGCTGTTTCTAGTTCTGTATGAAGTGCATCTTGCGCAGCGGCAAGATCTGCTTCATCAATAAGATATTGTTCTCCTTCAAACCCTCCAGAAAATGTTTGGGTAGATTCTGCGTACATGCGGTCATACTGGTCACTGCCCTCTAGTCCTGGAATCACAAAACGTGACGGACCAATGTTGTACGCTTCTCCTGGGGCATCAGCAAATACTTTAGCGTCAATTTGTCCAGGGACAGTATTCCCGGCACTGTCTTTAGTGATGCCAGGGACAACTACTGACTCCTGAATACGGTAGATATATCCTTCAGGAGACTCAAATCGGGTATTCTTAATGAGCCGCTGTACATTGGTGCTGTACTCATTATAGATAGTGATAGTCCCTGTTGCCTGTTCAGACACTTCTTCAGAACCAGATACTGAAACCTGTCGTTCTCCTTCTGCTTCAAGCGTGAGAAGTTCGTATGAGAGTCCTGTAGGAGTGTTTGGTGAAGCAGTGACAGTTGTTTCAAGTGTGACACTTTGTGTTTTTGGTGTTATGTGAATGGTAGCCCCTCCAAGCGCTCCTGCGACAAGTACAGCAATAATAATGATAAGGACTGCTGCTCCACCCATGAAGAGAGGTGTTCTATTCTTCCGTCCACCAACACGTCCATAGGTTGGCTGTGGCTTCGGGCGGTGTGCTGCAGGTTCTCTCTTCGGAGTAGCCATACTCCCTTCTCGCATAGACCGAGGACGACGTGGTCGTGTGTCCGACGGTTTAATATCTCCAAGATTCCATTTCTGTGACATATCTCTAGTATATCCTTATATCGTTATTGTGTCCCCTCTTTCATTTCGTCCATTTTGTGGAAAAAATGTCCAGCAACACGAAGTGGAAGACCTACCTCTTTCCCTTCAATGTGTTCCATATTTATATCCTCAGGAACAAAGAGTGTTGAGGATTCCCCAATTACTTCCTCAAGGGTTTCCTTACAAAGTCCTACAAATGCTTCACGTACTTCCTTCGGTACAAGCAGCATGGTTGTCCGCGGTATACGGAGATGCTTCTCTATTTCTATAAA
>Ga0070727_10002318_pt1 | contig 18519 bp, 15 predicted proteins | sample tdAd472_FD_66722 | JGI IMG/M metagenome (GOLD analysis project Ga0070727, IMG submission 66722) | Marine sediment microbial communities from the Atlantic coast under amendment with organic carbon and nitrate - tdAd47.2 | ecosystem: Environmental > Aquatic > Marine > Coastal > Sediment | place...
CATGAACGTCAATTGGCTCGATCTGGTGATCGGCGGGATTCTCTTGCTTTCCATTCTGGGCGCGGTTCGCAACGGCGTCACGAAGGAGATCGTGCGCATTGTGGCGCTGGTGCTCGGCATTGTGGGCGCGATGTGGGGGTACGGGCGTGTGGCGACGGAGTACACGCCGTATATTTCGAATCCGCAGCTGGCGAACTTTGCTGCGTTCGCCTCGATTGTGATCGGGTGCTTGGTCGCCGGTGGGATCGTCTCGTGGGTCCTGGCCAAGGTGTGGGGAATCGCCGGGCTGCGCTGGTTTGACCGGCTGCTGGGGGCTGGGTTCGGCGCAGTTCGTGGGCTCGTAATCGCGACGGCTTTAGTGCTGGGCGTGGTGAGCTTTGCTCCCGTGGCCGGGGCCGAGGGGACGGTGGCGGAGTCTCGGTTAGCGCCGCTAGTGTTGCACGGAGCGCGGGCGACTGCGTTCTTGGCTCCGGCGGACTTGAAGCAGGCCTACTCGGATGGGTTTGAGCGTGTGCGGTCGGTTTGGACCGGCGACCAGGCGGAATTGAAGCCTTCGCCACAGACTCGCTAACGTGTCGTTGCGGGCGACTGACTATTTCAGCCAGGCGGCCAACTGCTTCGTCGTCTCAGGTCGACTGAAGTAGTTGGTGTGATGCACCTCTCCGTTGGTTCCGTAGTCGAGGATCTGTTTCTTCACGATCCTCTTACCCTTCGGCGCTAGGTCGGTCATCGAGTCCGTGTCGACGACCATGTCGTTGTGTCCGTCAAAGACGGTGTCGACGGCGGCGTTCCTCAGCTGCATCCCGCGAAATTTCCGCCAGAACTTCCAGCCGGGATCGGCCGGCTCGAAGTTGGACCGAACGAAGAAGTAGCGTTCACGAACCTCGACGACCCGACGCATCTCTTGGAGCCCAAGGTTGTTGCTGGTGCGCGACATGGCGGCAATGCCGGGGACCAGAGCGAAGGCGGCGTCGAGAGCCGGCGAATTGACCGCAATCGAGGTCACCGAGGAAAAGATGCGGTAGAGTTGCGCGACGACGGCCGCGAACGGGATTGCCGCACCGGCCATCTTGAGCGGCAGGCCAACGAGCGTGTCAGCCAGGTTCAGCAGTAGGCTTAGGCTCCCGCGGGCGTTGGCTGGGGCCGCAAGGCCGGTCCCGTTGAGAGGGCAGCCGACGAACACGGCGCGGCGATTCTCAGGAGGAGCGACGTCGAAGCCCTCCAGCCACCAGCGCGCCACCAGGCCTCCGCGGCTATGGCAAACGACGTCGACGTGGGCGTTGCGCAGGTCGCCGAGCTCTTCATGGAGTCGGCGAGCGTTGAGGGCCGGGCTCAGCGTGAGCGTCGGGTGATCGAAGGCCAGAACCTGATCGTAAGTCTGCATCCAGCGGTAGAGGTCGTCGCGATCAGCCTGATCGAGGGCTTTGAAGTTTTCCAAGTAGGACTCGCTCTTTGAGAACGTGCCGTGAATGAGCAAGAGGATCTTGCCTTTCGTCTTGATGTCCTGCTGTCGTACCGGCTCAAGCGATGCCGCGAGGGCCCCGCCTTGCGCTGAAATTGCGAACTTTCTGAGTCCGCCGAAGAGGTTCTCCTTGTGCCCGAGGTAGGCGTTGCACTTGACGTCGAGCGATTGAAGAGCTGCGCTCACCTTCGAGGGCTCCAATCGGCTGAGCAACAACTCGCGGTCCTCGCCCCGCGGACCGGCGGCGCCGGGGCCTCGGCGTCGTCGCGGTCCTGCAAGCGAGCGAGCCGGTAATCCCTCGCCGACGTAAAGAACTCCGCCGTGCTCGACGATGCGCATGGCCACTGCGTCGGGCGGCGTGGCGGCGGCGCGGCGACGGCCGGGAAGCACGCGACCGTCGCCCGCGCTGGGAGCGAGGTCGAGATCGGCCACGGCGTGCTCTAGATCGGCGAACAGTTGTTGACGGCTCATTTCAGCACTCCTCCATAGGGCAGCGGCGTGACGGGGCGCAGGCCGGCGTCGGCGCCGGACCGGTTCAGGTGACCACGCGCGGCGGCGACATCGATCAAGGCTTCTACGTCATCGGTGACTTCGAGATTGCGCCAGCCGGCTTCAATGGCCTCTCCGAGGCCGGTTTGGCGCGTGATGAGCACGGACTCGACAGGCACGAGTTCTTCAGTGAACAGCGGCCCGTAGAGCGCCTGCCCCGTCCCTCCCGGACGTGGTCCGAACAGTGCGCGATCGAACGGATTCATCGCTTGCTCGACGGAGCTTGCGGTCGCACCAGCCGATTCATCCTTTTCATCCTTACGGCCGTGTTTGGGCCGCGCATAGACCCAGGGATCTTGGATGCGAGCGGTGCCAACCAACGAGGACCCGGAATCAGGCCGCTCAAAATCGGCTCCGATCAGGTCGCGGGCCGAGAAGAGTTCTAACGGTCCCGCATCAGTCCGCCAGTAGGCGGGGAAGCAGTGTCCTTCAAGCAGGAAGATTGCTCCGGCCAGCCCAACGTATTCCAAGCAAGAGCAGAGCAACAGGGCGAGGTCGATGCAGGTGCCGCGACGGTCGTTGAGGACGGCACTGGGATTACGGAGCCTTTGGGAGCGCTTGGCGTAGGTGGGCGGAGGCTCGACGTAGCGCAGATTGTAATCGAGAACGAGGGCGGACCAGATCGCGCGTACCTGCAGATCGACATAGTCTCGGTCGCCGCTCTGGTAACCGTCGAAGCCGGCCGTGCGGTCGTCCGAGATCGCGGTCAAATACTTCTGCGCCTTGTCGACGATTGCGATGACGGCAGGATCGCGAGGCAAGACGAACGAGGGCAGCCAGGCCCAGTCGCCGGGCTCGTCGCGCCAGACGTCGATGGGCAGGAGTCGGACACGGGCAGAGTCGCGCTTGATCACTTGGCCGGCTAGGCTCACTGACCAGGTGAGGTTGGTCATAACGCTCTCGCGATAGCGTTCCACCTCCCAGGTCAGAGGTAGGGCCAAGAGCGAGCCGTAGTCGTCCGTCTTGAGTTCGACCTGGAAGGTCCGGCGGGTGAACACTTCTTCTCCGCCGACCCGCAGACCGACTTCTACCTCTACGTCTCGGATGGTGTCGCGAGACTTGTTGGAGAGTTGAAAGCGGCGAAAGACGGGCCGACCGTTGTGCAGCAGGGAGTAGTTGATTTCCTCGAGGGCCTGAACTTCGACGACGAGGTCGGTCGCCGGTCCGCCTGTCGAGGATCGCGGCTCGTGTTGGACCCGCTTCCGAGCCACTTCGGGATCGAAACGGTCCACGGCGCCCAGCCTCTGGAGCAAAGACTGACCGACCCACAAGATGATGCAACTGCCACTCATGGGCTGCGGATGCTCCTGAGCGGCTTCCAAAGCCAATTGGAAAGCTTCAAGGGTCTGATTCTTGCTCCGCCAAAGGCGATGGAACTCGGCGAAGAAGAGTTCCGCTAACGTGTTGTCGATCTCGTCCTGGAAGCCGATGGCGGCGCCGCAGCCGCCGGATACGGCTAGGGCGGCGATGCGCGCGCCGGTATTGAAGGCGTTGCATGAAAAGAGGCGGGGCCGGGTCTTGCCGGAACAGAGCGCGGCAGCGAACTCGTCGGCGTTGACGATCTGAGGCCGACGCTGTGCGTCTCGGAGGACAAGACCGTCCTTGGCGCTCTCCTCCAACTCCAGCATTGCGCTGCCTTCGTGCGCGTCGACGCCGGTGAAGTGCACGACCTCGGGCTCATGCACCCTGATCCAGTCGCTCAACGAGGCGGAGGTTGGATCGGTTAGGCATTCACACGGAGCGAGCGCGGACTGGATCAGTGCGCTCTCCGACTCGAACGAGTAGCGCTTGGCGAGTTCCCCTGGAGCCGAAGTCACCAAGAGCCTGGGCGCGGCTCGCTTCCGACGGGGAGGCGGCGCGCCGGAATCAAGGTGGCGAATGACGAGGAAACGTCTCTTCGCGCCGAGCTTGTTGGCGGCGGCGGCCAGCAGCGACTCCCAAGGTAGGATGCGCATTTCCCAGCCGGACTTCTCTTCAGTGAACGGAATGTGGATTTCCACCACGCCTGCAGCGACGATTCGCTGCAAGGTCTCTTTGCTGATGCCGAGGACGTTGTTGAGGTCGTCGAGCGCCTGGGTCTCGACCTCGGCTCGACTCTCGGGCCGATTCCGCCAACGCCCGCGATGTCGCACACGATAGGCCCAGCTCATGGCGAGCGTCATGAGCTCCTTGGAAGGCGCATGCTGAAGCGGAATGAGTTCGCTGTCCGGCAGGCGGATGGCCAGGCCGTCTGCGGATGGCTCGCTCCGTTTTTTTGCGGGCATGTTGGGGCCTCCGGTTCAATTCCAAAAACGGCGAGCGTCGGACGGCGTTGCGCTGCCTCTAGGATTCTCGCCTGAGATCCTAGTTGATCTCAAGGGCGAATGCATCGATTGACGTAAATAGTTCTTGAGGCGGCGAATGGGGCCGCGGCTGCTCTAGAGGAGTTGTTTGAGGCGTTCTGCGTTGATGTTGCCGCCGGAAAGAGTGACGCCGACCACGTCTCCCGGGGAAACGCCGACGCGGCCGGTGAGCAGGCCGGCGAGGGCGGCCGCGCCGGAGGGTTCGACGACGAGGCGCAGGCGTTCGATGACGAGGCGCATGGCTTCACGGATCTCGTCGTCGGTGACGACCGCGACGTCGTCGACATATTGGCGGACTCTCTCCATGACGTGTTCGCCGGTGAAGGGCGGGGCGAGGCCGTCGGCGATGGTGTCGACGGAACTGAGCGTGACCATCTCTCCGGCGTCCAGGCTCTTGCGGATGGCGCACGCGCCCTCGGGCTCCACGCCCACGATGCGCGTATCGGGCTTGCTGCTCTTGATGGCCGTCGCGACGCCGGCCAGAAGGCCGCCGCCGCCAGCGCAAACAATGGCCGCATCGAGGTCGGGCGCGTCTTCGAGCAACTCCAGCCCTAGCGTGCCCGCGCCGGAAAAGACGGTGGGATCGTCGAACGGGTGGATGGCGACCGCGTCGCGTTCCTGCGTCGTCCGCATGTAGGTCGCGATCAGGTCCTGCGACTCGCACATGACGATGTCCGCGCCGAGTGCGCGGGTGGCGTCGATCTTGTACTGAACGGCGTAGGACGGCATTACGATGGCGGCGGGGACGCCTTCCATGCGGGCCCCGAAAGCGACGGCTTGAGCGTGGTTGCCTGACGACATCGCGACGACGCCGCGGGCCTTCTCTTCCGGCGAGAGCGAGGCCAGTTTATTGAGGACTCCGCGGATCTTGAAGGAGCCGGTTTTTTGGAACATCTCGCACTTGAAGACGAGTTCGAGGCCGTCGAGGCGAGGGTCGAGATCGGATCCGGCGATGCGGCGGGTCGGAGTGCGTTCGATCTTGCCGGAGACGGTTTTCCGGGCGGCCTGGACGGCTTCCAAGTGAGTCACGGTGGAGCCCATGATATCCCGGGGCGGTCGCCCCGGGGGGCGACTCTGGGGACGGTTCGCGGACAGGCTCGATTGGCGGGTTATCCTAATCAGCGGAATGTCGCATGAGCGCCGACCAATGAACCGCCGGGAATGGCTGACGCGCACCGCCAACGGGTTTGGCGGATTGGCGCTGGCGGCGATGATGGCGGACGAGGCGCGGGCGACGCGCGATCTCGATCGGCCGAAGGATCCGCTGTCGGTTCGGCCGCCGCACTTTGCGCCCAAGGCGAAGCAGGTCATCTTCCTCTATATGGACGGCGGTCCGTCGCAGATGGACACGTTCGATCCCAAGCCGCGGTTGACGAAGGAGCACTGGCAGCCGATTCCGATGGAGACGCCGACGACGGTGTTCAACATCACGAACAAAGTCTGCGCGTCGCCGTTCGAGTTCAAACAGTACGGGCAGTCAGGCGCCTGGGTGAGCGAACTATTCCCCAACGTGGCGACTTGCGTGGACGACCTGTGCATTATCCGTTCGATGGTCGCCAACCACTCCGAGCACACGGCCGCAAACTACTTTATGCACACTGGCTCGGGGTTCCAGGGTCGGCCGAGCATGGGGTCGTGGGTGACCTACGGGTTGGGTAGCGAGTGCAAAGACCTGCCTGGGTTTGTGGTGCTCGACAGCGGACTGATTCCGCCGGGCGGCATGGATTGCTTTGGGGCCGGGTTCTTGCCGGCTTCCTACCAGGGCACTCTGTTCCGGCGGGGGAAGCATCCGATTGCAGACCTGCAGCCGCGGGAAGAGTCGACGGAACTCCAGCGGGCCAAGCTGGATTTGCTGGGGAAACTGAACGCCGGCGTGCTCGACCGGTTCGGGAAAGAGAGCGGAATCGAGGCGACGATCTCGAACTACGAGTTGGCGGCGCGTATGCAGACGGCGACGCCGGACCTGCTCGACATTGCGAGCGAGACAGAAGCGACGCGGAACCTCTACGGAGTGGATGAGCCGGAGACCGCAGAGTTCGGGCGGCAGTGCCTGTTGGCCCGGCGCATGATCGAGCGCGGCGTCCGTTTCATCGAGTTGCTTACGCCTCGTCTGGAACGGAAGGATCGCTGGGATCAACACTCTCGGCTCGAAGAAGGGCATCGCGACAATGCGCGGGCGACAGACAAGCCGATCGCCGGTCTGCTGAAGGACTTGAAGTCGCGCGGGCTTCTGGACGAGACGTTGGTGCTGTGGGGCGGCGAGTTCGGACGAACTCCGACGGCTCAGACGAAGCGCACGGAATACCACGAGTCGGTAGGGCGCGATCACAATCCGTTCGGGTTCACGATGTGGATGGCGGGCGGCGGCGTGAAGCCGGGCATTCGCTACGGTGCGACGGACGAGTACGGATACTTTGCCGTCGAGAACAAGGTCCATCTACATGACCTGCATGCGACGATGATGCATCTGTTGGGCGTCGACCACAAACAGTTGACTTATCGCTTCTCAGGTCGGGACATGCGGTTGACCGACGTGCACGGCGAGATCGTGCACGACATCCTGGCGTAGGCCTGGCGGCTAATGCGATGCAGCCGTTCCGCGGCGGAGCAGCGGCCAAATCAGCGAGAGCAGCGCGGCGACGATGAAGAAGGCCGGGATCGGCTGGCCGAGTACGCTGAGCCAGTCTCCTCGACTCAAGATGAGCGCGCGGCGCAGGTTGGCTTCCATCATCGGACCCAGGATGAGGCCGAGGACCAGCGGACCTAGCGGCACGTCGGCACGACGCATCCAGAAGCCCGCGACTCCGGCTAGGAACATCGCCCACACGTCGACGACGGAGTTGTTGAGGGCGTAGGCTCCCACGGTCCCGAAGAGGGTGATGCCCGCCCACAGCCAGGGGCCGGGGATTCGGAGGATGCGGGCCAAGGGCTTGGCCGCGAACAGCCCTAGCAACAGCGTCAGCAGCCCGGCCAGCGCCAGCAGGAAGACGAGGGTGAAGACAAAGGCTTGGCGATTCTCAAACAGCAGCGGGCCGGGCTGGATTCCGTGAATCATCAGAGCGCCGATGAGAATCGCGGAGACGGCGTCGCCGGGAATGCCGAGGGTCAGCATGGTGGTCATGGCGCCGCCGATAGCTGCGTTCGACGACGATGCGGCGGCGGCGAGGCCCTCGATCGATCCTTTGCCGAACGAGTCCTTGTCGCGCGAGAGGCGGCGTGCTTGCTCCCAGGCGATGACGGAGCCGATGTCTCCGCCGGCGGCTGGAATGGCTCCAACTAGCGTCCCGACGCCTGCGCCTGCGCCTGCGGCGGGCAGCATCTTCTTCCACTGCTCCGCCGTGGGCGCGGAGTCGCCGAGCTTGGCGTCGGCCGATTGGGCGCCGCGACGACCTTCAAAGACTTGGACCAGAACTTCCGCGAACCCGAAGAGTCCGATCATGACGGGGACGAAGGAGATGCCGTCGAGGAACGAGGCGACACCGAAGGTGAGTCGCGGGTAGGCGGTCATCGGATCGAGTCCGACGACGGATAGTGCGAGACCGAGGGTTCCGGCGAGCAGGCCTTTCAGGACGAAGCGTCCGGAGACGCCCGCCATCAAGCTGATGCCGAACAGCGCCAGTCCAAAGTATTCGGCGGGGCCGAAGCGGAGCGCGAAGGCCGCGAGAGGGAAAGCCGCGACGGCGAGGAAGAGTAGGCTGGTCCACTGGCCCAAGGCAGACATGAAGGCGTTGATGGAGAGGGCTAGACCGGCCCTTCCTTTCTTGGCCAGCGCATTGCCGTCCCAGGAGGTCGCGATGGAGGCCGGAGTGCCGGGCACGTTGATCAAGATGGCCGGGATGCCGCCGGCGGGGATGGCTGCGGCGTAGACGCCGAGGAGCATGGCGAGGCCGCTCTCAGGCGCGAGCCAGAAAGTGAGCGGTGTGAGGACGGCGACGCCCATGGTGGCGGTCAGGCCGGGCAGGGCTCCGAACATGGCGCCGAGTACGACGCCGATGGCGAGGAAGCTCAAGACTTCCAGTTGAAAGACAGCCGCTAGGCCTTGGAGAATCTCGGCGCCCATCGCTTTACTCGAGGTTGACCCTCAGGCCGATTTGGAAGGCCAGGACCGCCACAGCCGTGAGGGCGGCGGATACGGAGACGCCGGCGCGCCAGGATTGCCCCACGAGACGCAAGAACAAGGCCAAGAATACGGCGGTTCGTAGAGCGAAGAGTCCAGTCCCCCACATTGCTAGGTAGACCGCGGTGAGAGCGCAGACGCTGAGCACAGCTTTCAGGTCTCCGCTGGATTCTTCTTGATTCTGAGACCGGACGGCCCCGAAAAGCACGCCAAGGCTGAGCAGCCCCATGGCTACGGCGACGGCGTAGGGGAAGAAGGCGGGGCCCGGCGCACGGCCGGCCGGATCGGGGAAGCCGCTTGCCGCGGCGCCGAGGCCGACGGCGAGCGCGCCGAAGACGGCGCCGACGATGAGGTCCTTGCGATTCATCTCTCGAGGGTCAGAAGCTTCGGGATTTCGGCGCCGAAGAAGTGGGACTGTTCGAGGGCAAAGGTCTTGAAGTCGTCGGCGCTGAGAAACTCCGGGGCCATGCCGCGCTCCCGGCAGAGGTTTTCCCAGGCTTCGGTCTGGAAGGCCTTCGAGAACGCATCGGCGAGTTTGGTCCGGGCCGCGTCGGGCATGCCAGCGGGGCCGAAGAAGCCGCTCCAGGCGGGGGCTCCAATCTCATAGCCAAGCTCGTAGGTGGTGGGCGTTTCCGGCAGGACGCTGGAACGTTGGGTGTCGAAGACGGCCAGCGCCCGCAGCTTTCCGGCCTGGACGTGCGAGATGCCTTCGCCGACTCCAGCGACGGCGGCGTCGACGTGGCCGCCCAACAGCGAGACGAGGGCGCGGGAGCTGCCCGGGTAAGGCAGGTGGGTGACCCGGACATCGGCGCGCTGCTCCATCAGCAGGGTGTTGAAGTGCCAAATGGAGCCGGTGCCGGAGTTGGCCATGATGAGTCCGCCGGGCTCGGCGCGCGCGGCTTCGAGAAAGTCCTCCAGCGTCCGCCAGGGAGAGTCTTCACGAACGACGAGCATGGGCGAGGTCTTGGAGACCATACAGATGAGGGTCATCTCTTCGGGGCCGACGTCGGCGAAACCCAAGGAGCGGACGGTGGTGATCTCGACCGGGGCGTGGCCGATGGTGTAGCCGTCGGCGGGCTTCCTGACGACGTAGGAGAAGGCGAGCGCTCCGGAGGCGCCGGGCTTGTTTTCGCAGACGACGGGAACGCCGAGTTCGGGTTCGGCCAGTGAGGCCATCATGCGCGAGACGGTGTCGGAGGTTCCTCCGGGGGAAGCTTGGACGATGAGGCGGATCTCTTTGGAGGGGTAGACTCCTTGCTCGCCGCTGGAACAAGCGGCAAACAGGACGCAGAGAGCCGACAGAACTGCGCGGAGAGCCAAGCGAACAGGATAGTTGAATTGGGCCGCTGTCCGTTGTCTCTAGCGCCGCTTCCGATGATGACCTCGGGATTTTGATCCCGCTTTCGAATGCGCAGCCTCTCGATCAGCGACCAGCTCCGGGTTCTTCGCCATGGGGATGTCCCTAACGTACGTGGGGTTTCCGTGAAAGAGGTAGACCGAGAACTTCAGACGATCTCTAAAGAGAATCTCTAGATGATCGTCGCGCTCGTTGACGGCGACGATCTGGTCGTAGCGATATCGTCTCCTCCGCCTCCAAGCCGGCGTTACGACGACGCCTGAGTCGTATAGTGCAATCTTTTCTCGCAGACTCTTCGCCCAGACAAGGACGCCGAGGCCGCCGCAAAGGACGACGCCCTCCCACTCGCTTCGGCTCCCGAACCCGGCGGCAATCGGGAGCATACCCAAGGCCAGTGCACCCAGTACGATGCGCGATGACAGCCGCGCCTGCGCCGTGTAATAGCGAAGATCGCCTGCCTCAAGGTCTCTCACGCAAATTCGCACGCGTTCTGGTGCAGCTTACGCTTAGCTGCGGCGCGGCGTGCGGCATTCGTAGACAAACGCCGGCGGGAGGTTGCGCACGATCATGCGGCGTTGGATGGAGCCGAAGTGCTCGGGGAGAGCGCGGCCGACGTCGTAGTAGGAGGGCCGACCGTCCTCCAGGCGCATGCGGTAGAAATACTGGAACTGGGTGAATACGCCCCAGTCTCCAATGGCCTTGGAAGCGCCCTCGAGGATGCTTTGGACCAGAGGCTTGGGCATCAGCGAGAGCCCGAGAGACGAAAGGACGGCGTCGGCGCGATCGAGTCCGCGCTTGGACAGTTCATCCATGACGTTCTCGGCTCCGATGGGCACAATTTCGAGTCTTGGGTCGACGAATTCCTCACCGAGATACTCAATAAAGCGCGGGTTGATCTCGAAGGACAACAAGCGCGCGTCGTGGGGAAGTCGATCCAGCAGGGCGCGCGTCATGACGCCGGTGCCGGGGCCGAACTCGACGACTGTCTTGGCCTGCGCCAACGGCAGCGGCCCTGCCATGGCGTCGGCTAGGAACCTCGAACTAGGCGCGATTGCCGCGGTCGACTGGAATTCTTCGATTGCTTGTGCGGCGAAAGTGGCGATTCCCATACGAAGCGATCGAATGGTAACACAGCAGACCTAAACGGCGAAATACGCGCTTGAGCGGTATGTCCGACCTTCCTAGGGGTCGTAGATGAGGCGTGCTGCACGTCTGGATTTGACGTAGGCCCAGGCCCAATTGAAGATGACGGCGACGCGGTTGCGGAAGCCGATCAGGAAGAGGACGTGGATGAACAGCCAGGCGAGCCAAGCGACGAGGCCGGAGAGCTTGAGCTTGCCGATTTGGGCGACGGCGGCGGCGCGCCCGATGGTCGCCAGCATGCCCTTGTCGTTGTATCGAAACGGCTCAGGCGGTTGCTCATTGAGGGCGCGGAGGATGTTCTTGGCTGCGTGCTCGCCCTGCTGCATGGCGGCGGGCGCGACGCCGGGGACGGGCCGATCGAGACCGTGCGCGAAGAGGGCTAGATCTCCGCAGACGAAGACCTCGGAGCGACCGGACAGAGTGAGGTCTTCGGCGACTGGGACGCGTCCGGCTCGGTCGGCGTTCGGGTCAAGCATCTTGCCGAGGCGGGACGCTTGCACTCCGGCGGCCCACAAGACGGTGCAAGAGTCGAGGCGTTGCTCACCCAATTCGACGTAGTCGGCGCCGACGTCGGTGACCATCTTGTTGGTCCAGACCCAGCAGCCGAGATTTCTGAGCGACTGCTCGGCTTTGGCGGACAGCTCTTCGTCATAGGCAGCCAGGATGCGTGGTCCCGCTTCGACGAGGATGACGCGGGCGTCGGACGGATCGATGGCGCGGAAGTCTTCGATGAGCACCTGCCGGGCGATTTCAGCGATGGCTCCGCCGAGTTCGACGCCGGTGGGGCCGCCGCCGATGACGACGAAGGTGAGCAGGGCCTCTCGTTTCTTGGCGTCTTGCTCGCGTTCGGCGCGCTCGAAAGCGAGGAAGATCTTTCTGCGGATCGCGAGGGCGTCGCGCAGGCTCTTGAGGCCGGGGGCGTGGTCGGCCCACTCGTCACGACCAAAGTAGGAGTGACGCGCGCCGGTGGCGACGAGGAGGTAGTCGTAGTCGAGTTCGCCTTCGTCGAGCAGGACACGCTTGGCGTCGAGGTTGATCTCGCGAGCTTCGGCGAGGAGAGTGCGGACATTCTTGTCACGCTCGAAGACGGCGCGGATGGGGAAGGCGATATCGCCGGGCGAGAGAGCGGCGGTGGCTACTTGGTAGAGCAGCGGCTGGAAGAGATGGTGGTTTTGGCGATCGACGATCGTGATCTCGACGTCGGCCTTGCGCAGCCGTTTGACGGCGGTCAGGCCCGCGAACCCGGCGCCGATGACGACGACCTGCGGTTTTCGGGGATTGCGATGCGCGAGGATCGGCATCGCTACTTGGCCGGCTAGCTGCGCTCGCTCTTCATGCGGCCGAGACGTTCGCCGATGGGAACGAAGTCTCGCTCGTCGGGTCCGAGGTAGAGCTGACGGGGCCGAGCGATGCGGCGCTCGGGATCTTCCATCAACTCGTCCCAATGGGCCAGCCAGCCGACGGTGCGACCGATGGCGAAAAGCACGGTGAACATCTCCGGCTTGAAGCCCATGGCTTCGTAGATGATGCCGGAGTAGAAGTCGACGTTGGGGTAGAGACGACGCTTAACGAAGTAGTCGTCTTCGAGCGCGATGCGTTCGAGTTCCTTGGCGAGTTCGATTTTGGGGTTGCGCCCAGTCACCTCAAAGACCTGGTCGGCAATATTGGCGATGATCTTGGCGCGCGGATCGTAGTTCTTATAGACGCGGTGGCCAAAGCCCATGAGGCGGCGCTCGCCTTCCTTGACCTCTTTGATGAAGGCGGGAATCTTGTCGAGCGTGCCGATCTCGTCCAGCATCGTCAGGACCGCCTCGTTGGCGCCGCCGTGGAGCGGTCCGTAGAGGGCGCCGCAGGCTGCGGAGAGCGAGACGTAAGGATCGGCTTCCGAACTGCCGACGGTGCGCATGGTCGACGTGGAGCAGTTCTGCTCGTGGTCAGCGTGGAGGATGAAGAGAACGTCGAGTGCGCGGGCGAGAGTCGGGTTGGGCTGGAAGCGGGCCTCTGTCATGCGCCAGAGCATGTTCATGAAGTTCTCGGAGTACGAGAAGTCATTGTCGGGCTGCGGGAACGGCAGCCCCCGGCTGTGACGGTAGGCGTAAGCGGCGAGGGTCGGGACCTTGCCGATCAGGCGCAACTGTTGCAGACGTCGATTCGTGCGGCTCTCGACGTTCTTCGAGTCCGGATAGTAAGTCGACATCGCCGCGACGGAGCTGATCAGCATGCCCATCGGGTGCGCGTCGTAGCGAAATCCGTCGAGAAACTTCTTCATGTTCTCGTGGACCATCGTGTGGTCGATGATCTCGCGATTCCACGAATCGAGTTCCGAGCTGGTGGGCAGTTCGCCGTAGAGCAGGAGGTAGCAGACCTCGGTATAGGTGCAGTTCTCGGCTAGTTGCTCGATAGGGTAACCGCGGTAGCGCAGGATGCCCTTGTCGCCGTCGATGTAGGTGATGCGGCTGGTGCAGGAAGCGGTGTTGGTATAGCCGGGATCGTAGCTAAGCATCCCGAACTCGTCGGGATCCTGCTTAATGGGTCGCAGGTCCAGTGCGCGTATGGCTGAGTGTTTGACGCCGAGTTCGTACGACTCGTCCGTTGCGGAATCCGTCAGTTTTAGCTTGCGCTCTGGCAAATGTATCCCTCCCCAATCCGACCTTGCAGGATAGCAAACCGCTCATTCGAACTAAGTTGTGACCAACGTCACCCGACGACGTCGCTCAACCCCTCTTCGTCCCATCCGAGCACGATCTTACGTCCGCGAATGGTGATCGGGCGCTTGATGAGGTTGGGATTCTCGCTCATGAGGCGCAGGGCTTCGGTGCGGGAAGGCGGATTGTCTTTCATGCCGCGCTCTCGAAAAAGGGCGTTCCGCGAGTTGAGGAACGGGATGTAATCGCGCTTGCCGATCAGTTGGTCGAGTTCGTCGACGCTGAGTCCCTTGTTGAGGTCGGTCATGTCCAGCTCGACGCCGGGTTGTTCAGCCAGGAAACTCCTGGCCTTGCGGCAGCTCGTTCAACTGGGTTTCTGGTAGAAGCGAATCTTCATCTCTGTTTCCTCTAGTAGCGCGGCTTGGACGGGTCGACGGCGAGGCTCCAATGGTCGATTCCGCCAGCCATACTCCAGACGTCTTCGACGCCTTGAGAGCGCAGCCAGGCGACCACGTTCAAACTGCGCACGCCGTGATGGCAGTAGACGACAGTCGTCTTTGCGGCTTCGCGATAGTCGCCGACATGCGCGGGCGTATCGTTCATGGGAATCAATTCGGCGCCGTCGAGCCTGACGGTCTCGAACTCGAACGGCTCTCGGCAATCGACGAGACGAGGCGGATTGTCGGCGGCAAGACGCCGCTGAACCTCATCGCAACTCCATTCGAACTCGTGCATCGGCCAGATTTCTAGTGTATCCGCACGTCCGCCCGGGCTTGCTATCCTCGCCTGGTGTCGAACACTGCCTCGAACCCGGAAATCGATCGATTGTTACAGATTCTACGGACGCGCTCGGTGAAGCGCGGAGACTTTGTCTTGGCGTCCGGCAAGCGCTCGAACGTCTACGTCGACGCGCGCCTCACCACGCTGTGCGCGGAAGCGATGCCGCTGATCGGCAGACAGATGCTGGAGCGCGTCGCGGCGCGAGGCTGGGCCCCGGAGCTTGTGGGCGGATTGACGATGGGGGCCGATCCGGTGGTGTCGGCGGTCGCGCGCGAGAGCCTGGGCGGCGACACGGTGATTGACGGTTTCCTGATTCGCAAAGAGGCCAAGGGCCACGGCACGGGCCGCTTTGTGGAAGGCGTCGCCGAGCCTGAAGGCAAACGAGCGTTGATCGTGGAAGACACGTGCACGACGGGCGGTTCGGCACTGCAGGCCGTCGAGCGGGCGCGTCAGGTCGGGATGGAAGTCGTGGGGACGATCTGCTTGGTGGACCGCGAAGAGGGTGGTCGCGAGGCGATTGAGGCGCAGGGAATCGGCTTCGAGCGAGTCTACACTTTGGCCGAGTTGTTGGCATGACGCTCAGCGAGCTGACGAACAACAGTCCGGTTGCGAATGTAGAGGCCGCGTTCCGGGCGATTGAAGCGGCCGAGGCCGACGTCCGGGCTTGGGCCCATTTGGGCAAGGCCGCCGCGTTGGAGCGGGCGCGTTCAACGCGGTTGTCCGGCCCGCTGCGCGGCGTTCCGGTGGGAGTGAAAGACATCTACGATACGTGCGGGCTTCCCACCGAGTACGGCTCGGAACTCTATCGAGGCCGACAACCCGAAGAAGACTGCGCGGTGGTGGCTCGACTCCAGGAGTTAGGCGCGATCGTTGCCGGAAAGACTCACACGACGGGCTTTGCCTACTTCGATCCGAGTCCCGCCCGCAACCCGCACGACCTGGGGCGCACGCCCGGCGGGTCCTCGAGCGGCTCCGCGGCTGCTGTCGCGGCCGGTATGGTTCGACTAGCGGTAGGGAGCCAGACGATGGGATCGGTCCTGCGGCCCGCGTCTTTCTGCGGCGTTGTGGGCTTCATGCCGACGTACGGACGGGTGTCGCTTGAGGGAGTTCTGCCTTTGGTCCCCTCCTTGGATCACGTCGGGTTTTTCACTCCGACGGCGGAGGAGATGGAGTTTTTTTGGAGCGCCTTCAGCGGACAGGCGGCCGGCGCCCCTCTTGAGGGTCCGTTTGCGCTGCTCGACTGGCCGCCCGGGGGCGGGGCGGAAGCAGGGACGGCATCCGCGATGGCGGAAGCGGCAGGACGACTGCGAGCGGACGGGTACGACGTGCGCCAAACCGATGCGCCGGCGAGTTTCCAAGCGGCGGCGGCGGCTACGCTGACCGTGTTCGCGAAAGAGGCTGCCGAGGTGCACCGGGAACGCTTCGATCGCTACGGCGAACGAATTGGAGCCAAGTTGGCTGCGTTGGTGACTCGCGGGCGGGAAATTTCTCAAGACGAGTATGAAGCGGCCCGGTCTTCGATTCAGGCGGCGTCCCGCGACTTTGAGGAGTTCGCAAAAGTCCATCCGCTGACGTTGACGCCGGCGGCCTTGGGTCCGGCGCCGCTGGGCCTGGCATCGACAGGCGATCCGGCGGCAAACGCCCCCTGGACTGCGCTGGGCGGTCCGGCTGTCTCCGTTCCCATGCCGGTGGACGGCATGCCTCTGGGGCTCCAGCTCAGTTCTGCGATCGGGACCGACAGGGCGCTGTTGGCGACGGCGAGTCGGTTGGAGCGCTCGCTCGTCCGAGCCGGGTAGCGGGAGGAAGGCTACGGCTGCCAACCGATTTCCGAGGCGGGCAGCTCAATCGGGTTGAATGCGAAGTAGCCTCGGTAGACCTGCACCGTGCGTTCTCGGTTGCGGCCCTCGATGGTGGTGCGCGCCAGCAGAGAATGACGCTCCGCACTACCGGGGAAGTCTTCGACGGTCCAATCCTCCGGGTACAGGGAGAGCGCGTCCTGGAGGAGCCGGTGATGCTTCTGCACTCTCTTGCCCCTGCGTAGGGAGTGGTCCACGATGACGGCCTCGATTGCGCGCGCTTCCAGAGCGGCGACCAAGTCTGCAGGGTTCTGGTAGATCGCGTCGTAGTTCACGATCGACCAGCTGGTGCGTGCGATCGCCTGATTCCCGCGTAGGACAACGTGGCGCGGATGGGGGTTGAGTAGGGCAAGCTCCGCGATGAAGCCGCCCTCGCCGAACTCCTCAGAAGAAACCAGGAGGACTCCGCCGTCCAGCTTCGGGTCAGAAGCGACCGTCCGGGCTGCTTCCAAGAGGCCGTAGTGGTTTTTGTGCAGTAGGCCGTAGCCATCGAAGAGAAACAGAAGCACCGCCAATACCCAAACCAGCGGGCGGACACGACGGGGCGTCAAGGAGGCCAGCCAGGAAAACGCTGCGGCGGCGAAGATGGCGACGAAAGCCGCGGCATGTTGAATGTGTCTGGGCTCGGCGCTCTCAGGAAGAGCCAGATTGAGAAAGACGGCTCCGAGGATGAACCCGCTGGTCGCGGAGAGAAAGGGGGCGGCCTCGGTGCGGCGATGGAAGATCGCGTGGACCCCGCCGACGACGGCCGCGATGAGCATCGGCATTCCGACCAGAGAGACCCAGAACAGCATTCGGACGAGACTCGAACCTTGGTGGTGAATGAGGAAAGCCCGCGTAAACGTTCCTCCCATCGCGCTTGGAACGAGGTCTCCGCTGAGGATGTACCAGGGACCGGCGAGCACGACGACGATCGCCGCCGGGGCCCAGAAGTCGAGTCGCTTCAACAGCTGCGGTTTGCGCAAGAACACGACGGCTAGCGGGGGAACGAAGGCGAGAGCGACAGCGGTTCCCTTGGTCAGGAGCCCCAAGGCTGCAAAGAGTCCAAAGGCGACAGCCGGCCCCCAGGAGGGCGAGCGGAGATAACGCGAGTAAGCCAAGACCGCGGCCAAACAGGCGAGGGCGAGCGGGGCCTCGCTCATGACGCTGATGTAGGAGGACTGCGACAGGGGCAGAGCCGCCAGCAGCACGACTGCCCAGACCGCCGCGACGCGATCGAGCAGCATCCTCGCCAGGGCATAGGTCAGCAAACACACCAGAGCCATGACGACGGCCATGAAGAGCATCACCTGCGTGCGTCCGACTCCTAACAGCAGCATCCACACGCCGAGTGATCCGTGGAAGGCCGGAGGCCAGTGTCCAATGCCGACCTTGGGGTAGTGTGCGTAGTAGCGCTCGGCGTAGGCTACGGGAGCTTCAGGAGCACCGTGAGCCAGATAGTCGTAAACGAGTGCGGCACTGACGAAATGGGCGGGCTCGTCAGGGTGGCGGGCAAACTCCGCCTCGTAGGCCGAGGCGCGCCATTGGATTGCGACGATGGCGAGCAACGACGCCGCGAAGACCAGGAGCGCCTCTCGCGACCAGAGTCGGAATTCCGTCTGAGGGTCGATTGTCGTTGACTCCAACAACCCTCAAAAACTCCAACGGAGAGCGGCTTGAATTTGGCGCGAGGGCGTCGTGGTCCCGGTTACGCGGCCGGCGCTGCCGACTCGGTTCCCTCCGCTGTTGAACAGTTGCAGGCTGGAAGGGATGGCGAAGTTGGCGTGGTTGGTGAGGTTGAAGGCCTCCAAGCGCAGGGTCCAAGCTTGGCGTTCGGTGCGGAAGAGGTCCTTGTGGACCGCGAGATCGAGGTTCAGTATGCCGTCGGCGTTGAGCGTGTTGCGGCCCAGGTTGCCGAGGAATCCGGCCTCGGGGAGCCCGTAGGCGTTTGGGTCGAACCAGCGCGACGGGTCGGAGAGGACGACGTCTTGTCCGGGGCCGGCGAGGTAGTCGGGACGCTGGCCCAAATCGCCGCGGGCTGCGCCGAGACGAGCTCTGTCGAATCCGACGGTCGGCGAGAAGGGCGCTCCGGACTGAAGGGTCAGAGCGCCGTGCATCTGCCAACCGCCCAAGATTGGCTTCAGGTTGGCGGAAGTCGGTTGCGGCAGATCCCAAGAGAAGTTGGCGACGGCGGCGTGGCGGAGGTCGAAGCTGGAGGGGCCTCGATTTGCGCGGTAGTTCCAGACGGTCGGGACAAGGTCCGCGTTGGCAAACTCGTCGAACAAGGCG